>Ga0181533_1001545_pt1 | contig 29504 bp, 30 predicted proteins | sample PEATcosm2014_Bin_45_FD_119772 | JGI IMG/M metagenome (GOLD analysis project Ga0181533, IMG submission 119772) | Peatland microbial communities from MTU Mesocosm Facility, Houghton, MI, USA - PEATcosm2014_Bin11_60_metaG | ecosystem: Environmental > Terrestrial > Soil > Wetlands > Peat | place...
GCTGGCTGTATATACCGGTCAGCTCATCGAGTCGTTTCTTTTTTCTTTTGCCCGCCCTACTCCCTCCAATTTTCAGTTTCTTGTCCGGATTCTCCGGAATTCCCGTCACCGACTTGATTTACTCCAACCACCGCACTCCGCTTTTCACTGTGACCCGCCAACTATAAAACCGTTGTCATGCCCCATGATCGCTTCATTTGTTGTCTCCGTTCCTCTGCGTCAAATACATGCAGCTTGTTGTTTCCAGCGCCTGCCGTCTTTTCCTGCCTTGAGTTTTCGCCCCTCGCTTCGGTTGAAGGGGCGAAGAACTCAGGGAAAAGGGACTTAAAAAAAAGCGCTGTAAACAAAGAACCCATTGATTCCGGGGCTCGGAATCTAGGGAAAAAGGGAAAGGAGAAGAGATCATGAAAAGATCAGTCGCCGAAATAATCACCGAGCAGATTATTAACCGTCTTGAAGAGGGTAATATCCCGTGGCGCAAGCCGTGGAACGGTGAAGCTAACGCACCAAGGAACCTGATCACTGGGAAGCCCTATAGAGGTATCAACGCATTCCTGCTTGCCTGCACCGGCTTTTCCTCTCCATACTTTCTCACATTCAAGCAGGTACAGGAGAAAGGCGGACTGGTCAAAGAGGGAGCCCGTAGCTTTCCGGTCGTTTTCTGGTCAACTGTAACCACAGAGGACAGGGAGACCGGCGACGAGAAAAACATCCCGTTCTTGAGATACTACCGGGTTTTTTCTATTGAACAGACTACCCTTCCCGTGCCGGAGCTTCCGCAGGTTGAGCGGGAATTCAACGCCATCGAGGAAGCAGAGCGAATTGTTGACGAAATGCCCATGAGGCCGGAAATCCGCACCGGCGAAGCAAAGGCCTATTATGTCCCTTTATTCGATTACATCAACATGCCCAGGAAAGCCCTGTTTCACAGCGACGCCGAGTATTACAGCGCGCTTTTCCATGAGCTGGGCCACAGCACCGGACACAGCAGCCGTCTTGCAAGGAAGGGTGTTATGGAGTCAGGTTATTTCGGGAGCCACGATTACAGCAAGGAAGAGCTCGTTGCCGAGATGACCGCAGCTTTTCTCTGCGGAGAGTGCGGGATTGACAGCAAAACTATCGATAACAGCGCCGCATATATCAGGGGATGGATTAAGGCCCTTAAGAGCAAGGACAACAAGAACCTGGTAATCACCGCCGCCGGCGCGGCACAGAAAGCGTATGACTTCATCCTTAACCGCAAACCGGAGGAAATGAAAGACGCGGCCTGAAAAGTTGGAGAAAATAGTTGCTTATAAAATCTTAGAGCAGACTGGCCAGGAGGTCACAATCCCAAGCCCCCCTCCCCTACCCCACCTGCTCTTTTCTGGCCTGAAATATTCGCCGTAATCCCATCTCCAGGACCTTCCCTTTCTGCTGCTTTTCAAAATCCGTAAGCTGCGCGAAAAGCTGTTGATAATCATCTCCACCTGGATCTTCCAGTATCAGCTGAAATTCAAGATCCATTTCTGCTTGCTGCATTTTTTGCCTGGCTTCCTCTAAACGTTTTGCTTCAGCCTCAATATCCCGTAACCGCCGTTCGGCCGGTGAAAGATAATTTTCAGGACGCTGATAACACCCCCCCGTCCGACGCAACACACCATAGAACCAATTTACGGGGTTCTCGACTGTTTCCTCTTTTCGGTTTTCGATGATGTCCCACCTGGCCCATGCAAGCTGTTGACGCAGCTCCTCTGTAGGGATATCAAACTCTTTAGACCAAGTTATTGCATGGCGGTCTTGGAGGCCAATATCTGCCCAGTAAAGCATTTCTGGGCCTGATAAAATAGTAGTATTAGTTTTTATACTACTACTACTTATAAAAGCATCATTAGCCGACTGTGAAAAGCTAACACGAGTCGGCTTATTAGTCGGCCAATGAGTCGGCTTATTAGCCGAGTATCCTTTAATCCGCTCGTAAAACTCATTGCATTTTTGGGGATTGATATTATACGAAAATCCTTGTCTGGGGCTCATGCATATCCGGATATTACCTATATACTCATCTTTTGATAGGAGGCGAAGGGTATACTTGACTGTAGCGACATTGACATTGATATCAAGGGCGATATTTTGCCGATTTGCAAAGCCTCCAGCTTCGATTAAATAAAGGAGTACCTTCCCCTGTTTTTCTGTAAATGGAAACCATAATTCAGGATCAATGGGTTTAGTCGGCTCTTTAGTCGGCTTTAAACCCGACTCAATAGTCGGCTCTAAAGATGGCTTAATAGCCGACTCATAAGCCGACCTATTGGCCGACTCATAAACCGGCTTATAATCCGGCTCGTTAGCCGACTCAATAATATTAGTCGGCTCTTTAGTCAACTCAAATGCCGACTCATTAGCCGACTCAATAGTCGGCTCGTTAGCCGGCTTAATATATTTATCATCTGTAGGAGAAGGGATTACCTGATGGAGACGCTGAAAAGTGCTCACAACTTTATCATCGCGTTCAACGCTGGCGCCGAAGTCTATCGGCCTACGTTTGGATTTACTAGAAGGGGAGGGTGGCTCGGCGACATTTTTCAGCATGTCTGAGAACCTGTTTTCAGCCATTGACAATCTCCAGGAGCTCGTCGGCAAGAGCTTTGAATCGTTTTGCCCCATTGCAATGTGGGGCGTAACGGAGAACGGTTTCCCGCTCCATTTCTGCCTTTTGTATATCAGTATTTGTTGGAATTGTTGTTTGGAAAATCTTCTCCCCGTATACCCGTCGCAGGTAATCAACGGAAGATTTATGGATAGTGGCTCGTAAGTCGACCTTGTTGATAACGGCTCGGAGAAACTTCAATGGGTGTTGGACCGCGCCGGCGGCCCCCTCGATTGCCTCAAAAGCTGATACGAAACCATCAACTGAATATCTGCTACCAGCTTCTATCGGAACAATGGCTGAATCTGAACAGATCAAGGCCATCATCACAAAAAGCCCCAGGTTCGGAGGACAGTCGATTAGTGCGATATCGTAAGCGCTCAAAACATGTTCCCGGAGATTATCCCGCAACAAAAAATAGCTCTGCCGCACATCAGCGTAAAGGCTCACTTCGATGGTATCCGTCTTATTGCTGTTCGGCAAAATGTCGATACCTTCATATGGGGTAGGGTAGATACAGCCCAAGATAGGAATTCCGTCTTTGTAAAAATTAAAAAGGGTGTTGGCATTTGTCGGGGGGAGTAGGACACTGGTGGTATTGGATTGAGGATCCTGGTCAATCACAAGAACTTTTTTGCCTTTGTTGGCCAATGCGTGAGCTAGATTTTGTGTGATAGTAGACTTCCCGACACCGCCCTTGTTATTTATGACGCTGATAATCATTGAGAGCCCTCTATATATTGGCGTGGAACATTAAGAAATTGTATAATCCTAACTTCTTATATTGTCAAGTAATTTATGTGGATAAAAGATTATCTTTGTAAATATATATCATGGATTATGTGGCAGGGGGGCGTGATAATAGATTATCCAGATGCTTCGGGATAATCTTTAGAAGGATACAAAACAGCTTGGGTATGGGTTTTACAGCATTTTATGGACCGGCGGGAGACATGCACCGGAATATCAGACCCCGCATGCAATTGACAAAGGCAAAAAAGATGTTAAATTCCCTTAAACCTTTATTACCGGGTCAATGGAGACAATTGACAATCAATGGGGGCATATGGGATGCAAGTTCTCATCACGCTGAGCAGTCTTCTTCTTTGCGAGGCCCTGGCAAAGCTTCTCAGCAGCGAATCTGAGGGGTACAGGGTAGTTGCCACAAATAATGCCGATGAAATCGGTAATTTCATCCCGGACATTATAATAGCAGATGAAAATACACTCATCCTGAATCTGCCGGAGCGGTGGCCGGAGGCGAAGATAATTCTTCTGGATACCGGGCTGGAGGAAGAAGAGATAATTACCTTCATTCTCAATCACCGCCTAGACGGTATCATCAAGACAAGTTGCCGCCTGGGTTTATTCAAGAAAGCGCTACAGGCTGTCGATGAAGGGCAGATATGGATTGACAACAGCAGGATCAAGACCATTGTGAAGCATGCAGAATCACCCTCCACTTCTCACCCAGAGCAAGGCCTGAGCAAAAAGGAGAGGGAAGTCATAATGCTCATTGCCCAAGGCTGCAGAAACAGGGAAATTGCCGGGGCAATGAGCATAAGTGAGGAGACAGTCAAGTCTCACATAAGCCGCATCTTCAGAAAGAAAAACATTAATTGCCGTTCGCAACTTGTTCCACTGGCAATGAAACTGAAACCTGCCGTCCTGGAGTAAGCCGGAACTGCATTATATGAATCTGTTGATGAGGAATCTTTCTATTTGCACTCGCTGATCATTGAGTTCGTTCACAGTAACTCCAGCAGATCATCTACCTCTCTTTCAATAATTTCGATATTACCAGCCTCAACCCCCGACTTTTTCAAATTCTCATAAAGCTTTACCGCAACCTTGCTCTTTTTGTGGGGATCTATAGCCATATTCTTTTTTGAAAGGCAATTTTCCAGAGTCGTTATAGCCTGGATAAGGAGTTCCCTGTCATACCGGATTTCCTCCACCCTGTACAACATTTCACCTTGATTCGAAATCAGCCAATTTAAGTTTACACCAAGTTTTTTGTGCAGAGCCTCGAGAACACTCCCCCCCGGTGTATTTGTCCCAGTCTCGTACTGTTGCCACGATCTGAGACCTATTTCCAGAACTTCGGCAATTTCTCTTTGGCTCATTTTCAGGTTTTGCCTGAGAAGTTTTAATTGCTCATTCATATTTCACTTTCAAATATAATTATTCTTGACAAGCGCAAAATACAGCGTTATAAATGTTGATACAAGCGGCTTATACGCATTATGTAGCACTTTAGAGTTAACACAAAACAATTATTGTTTACTAACACGTTTGAAGCCACGGACCCCCCAAAAGTGTTAACACATAAGATGCAACCATGGGTTACATAATTATAAATTAGCAATTTGTTTTATTAAATCATAAATTTTTGTGCTTAACAAATTAATTTAATTTAACCACTTACAGGTTGAATTCATGCCAGTTCAGTTTTCGTTGTTATTCCAAAAACAGGAGGTTCCTATGTGCAGACGAGCAATACCCCTTGCTGTAATTCTTGTCGTCATGGCTGTCTCATCAAATGCCCTGGCCTCCGGGTCAGGCATGCCCTGGGAAACCCCTTTGAACCAGATTTTAACATCAATTACCGGCCCTGTCGCGAGGGTTCTCGGAGCAATCGCTATTGCGGCCACAGGACTTGCCCTTGCCTTTGGAGAAGGGGGGCACGGTTTCCGTAAGATCCTCCAGATTGCGTTCGGGCTTTCTATCGCATTCACGGCAACAAGTTTCGGGATAGGTTTTTTCGGTTTCGCGGGAGGGGTAGGCTTCTGATTCCGGAGGGACGATGTCTGTAAATGGGTTCGAAGTTCCCATCCATCGAAGTCTTACCCAGCAGATCATGCTGGCGGGTGTCCCGCGAGAGATCGCAATACTGAACGGCACCACGGTTGCCGCCTTCGGGCTCGGCCTTCATTCCTACTGGTCAATTCCCGTCGGTATTGTCTTACATCTTCTGGCTGTTGTAGCTGCCAAGAAAGACCCTCAGTTTTTCGAATGCTTCAGGAGGCATATCAAGCAGAAAAGCTATTATGGTGTTTAAGATCCTTTATGCGCAGTCCGTGACACCCCGTATTTTCGGGCGGGAAGGATGCCATGTATCGTATCAGGGAATACCGCAAAAACCCCGACCGTCTTTCAGACCTCTTGCCCTGGGCCGCCCTGGTCGGACCCGGAGTCATCCTGAATAAAGACGGCTCATTTCAGAAGACCTTGAAGTTCCGGGGACCGGATCTCGACAGCGCCACGGAATCGGAGCTGGTTTCCGTCTCGTCAAGATTCAATAACGCTCTCAAACGGCTTGGTTCGGGCTGGGCGATTTTCGCTGAGGCGCAGCGCGAGATTTCGCGCATATGTCCCAGGTCCGAATTTCCCGACAGGCTGAGCGCCATGATCGATGAGGAAAGGCGTCACGGATTCGAAGATAACGACCACTTTGAAAGCTCCTATTACCTGACCCTTGTTTACCTTCCCCCCTCCGATGTATCCAATAAACTGGTTTCCTTCTTCATCGAGAACAGCAACAAGGTTGCGGTTGATTATAAATCGCAGCTCAAACTTTTCAACGTTGAAACCGGGAGGCTCCTCGATCTTATCCACGGGGTCATACCGGAGATACGGCCGCTTGACGACGATGAAACCCTTACCTATCTTCACGGCACGATTTCCTTTAAACGGCACCCGGTAAAGACTCCTGAAATACCGATGTACCTGGATGCCGTCCTTGCCGACACGCCCCTTGTGGGCGGCCTTGAGCCACGTCTCGGAAAAACCGGATTCCAGATTATTTCCGTGCTCGGATACCCGGGCACGGGGATTCCAGGGATCCTCGACGCTATGAACAGGCTTGCAGTCGAATACCGCTGGATGACCCGCTATATACCAATGGACAAAGAAGAGGCGATCAAGGAGCTGACCCGCTACAAAAGGAGGTGGTTTTCAAAACGGAAGGGGATATTCACTCTCCTGAAAGAGATAATATCCGGCGCCGAGAGCGCAATGGTCGACTCCGACGCCGAGAACAAGGCTTTCGACACAGACGAGGCGCTCCAGGAGCTTTCCAACGATGATGTTTCCTACGGTTATTTTACGGCCACGGTTGTTGTGTGGGACGAATGTCATGAACGGCTCGAAACCAAGACAAGGGCGGTTGAAAAAGTCATAAACTCCCTGGGATTCGCCACCATCACGGAAAATATGAACGCGGTGGAGGCCTGGCTAGGGACCATACCCGGCCATTGCCGGGCGAATGTGCGAAGGCCTCTTCTTAACTCCATGAACCTTACTCATCTTCTCCCGGTTTCGGCCGTCTGGGCGGGCCCTGAAAAGAATCGCCACCTAGACGGGCCGACACTTCTCCATGCGGTGACCGCCGGCAGCACCCCCTTCAGACTCTCCTTCCATGTTGGGGACGTGGGTCATGCAATGGTAGTGGGGCCGACCGGGGCGGGAAAATCTGTCCTGCTCGCTGTCGTTGAGACACAGTTTCTCCGTTACGGAGACGCGCAGGTTTATATTTTTGACAAGGGTGGGGCGGCCAGAGCAATAACCGCAGGGGTAGGGGGGGACTTTTACAGCCTGGGTGAAGATGCGGGGGGGCTATCTTTTCAGCCGCTGGCAATGGTGGATGACGAGCTCGAAAGAAGCTGGGCCACCGAGTGGATACTGGATCTCCTGAGAAGGGAAAATATTGATATTACCCCCACCATAAAGAAGGAAGTATGGGTGGGATTGACCAGCCTCGCCACAGCGCCAAAAGATCAGCGCACAATCTCCGGACTTATGGCGCTTCTGCAGAACAACCTTCTCCGCCAGGCGCTTCACACATATTCCATTGACGGACCGCACGGACATCTTCTCGACGCAACCGGGGATTCCCTGAATTACGGACGTTGGCAATGCTTTGAGATGGAACATCTCATGAATACCCCGTCAGCTGTTCCGGCAGTCCTGTCTTATCTGTTTCATCGCCTGGAGAAGCGTTTTGACGGCAAACCCTCAATGCTGGTTCTCGATGAGGCATGGATATTTTTCGATAATCCCATTTTTGCAGCCAAGATCCGTGAATGGCTCAAGGTCCTGCGTAAAGCCAACGTAAGTGTGATTTTCGCAACCCAGAGCCTTTCCGATATAGTCAACAGCCCGATAGCGAACGCCCTGATCGATTCATGCCCCACCCGGATATTCCTTCCCAATGACAAGGCCCTGGAGGAAAGCACGGCGGAAATCTATCGCAGGTTCGGCCTTAATGATTGTCAGATAAGGATTCTCGCCCTGGCACAACCGAAACGCCAGTACTACTACCAGAGCCCCATGGGAAACCGGCTGTTCGAGTTGGGGCTGGGGCCTTTGGCCCTTGCCTACTGCGCGGCGGGCTCCAAGGAGGACCAGAAGGCGATCAAGGAATTTCTGGCGGAGCACGGAAAAGAGGGTTTCAACGCCGCATGGGCCGGGCGCAAAGGGTTAGTCTGGAGAGAAGAGATTCCAGAGCAAGAAGTATTTCAACTGACTGGAACTTAGAAAGGAGATTTCAGACCATGAAATGGTTTAAAACGCTGCTGTTATCGCTTGCAATCTTCGGTATTACCAGTACACCGTCACACGCCATTTTCGGGATAGGGGACATTGTTTTCGACCCGAGCACATTTTCACAGGCGGTCATATCCGCCATGAACCAGATCCGTCAATACGCTCAGCAGTGCCAGCAGTACTCCACCCAACTCAGGCAGCTGTCGGCCCAGATGCAAAACCTTCAAAGCCTGAACTACATGATCGACCTGGCCGGGTTCCAGGACATGCAGAGGATAATCAATTCCTCTCGTGGCATAGCCGGCGACTATGCACAGATGCAGAGCCAGTATGACCAAGTTTACCCGGAGTTCTCGAGATTCAGCGCAATGTCAGGGAAAGACTATGCCACAAAGGCCTTGCAGTGGAACCAGGAAACGGCGAATACGAACCGGGACGCGATGGATCTCATCAGCAAGTCAAAGGACTGGTTCTATTCAGACACCGGGGACCTAAGAAAGCTCACCGTCAAGGCCAACAATGTTGCAGGGGCCAGAGACGGATTGCAGGCAATCGCCCAGATCGCGGCTCTTCAATCCAAGCAGCTTGTACAGCTTCAACAGACTATGGCTGCATCGGCAAAGACCGAAGGCGCATACATGGCCCAAAGGGCTGAACAGGAAGCGGCGGCAAGGGCAGAGCAGAAGAGATTCTGGCAGGATGGAACCCCTGAGAAGTACAAAGAAAAGCAGGGCCAACCAGAAAAACCGCATTGGGAAAAATAGGAGGCATTATGAAAAGATTAACTATCTTCTTTGTTTGGATGATTGCCGCAATCAGTGTGTCTTTGCAGGGATGCCAGTCCCAACAGGATGATGCAGCGGCGCGAGAAAAAGAAAGAAGATATTGGAAAGATGCGACTCCTGAGAAGTACAAAGAAAGGCAAAGTAAGCCAGAAAAACCGTATTGGGAAAATTAGGGATATTCGTCATGAATAATAGTCCTACAGCGTTATTAAATGCTTTTCTTCATATCTGTCAGTCGGGGCAATCCCAACTTTTGAATCCTGCTCTTAGGCTGTTATCTATTTTGGCACTGATTACCATTACCTGGCATGCATTGATGTGGACATTGGATGAAAGCGGTGATGCCCTAAAGGAGTTTTTACGGAAGGTTATTTTTATCGGCGCTTTCATCTTCATCGTTAAATCATTCCCCTGGCTTGTCGGACAAACTATCAAGGGTTTTATCTGGGTTGGGAATACTGCCGGGAACCAAGCAAACCCTTCGATTGTATATGACCCCAGTGAAATAATGGTGCAGGGTTTTACGGTTTGCCAGCAGTTGACTGTAGAGATGGCAAATAACGATGGCATTTCCCAGTTAGCTCATTATCTGAGGAATTTTATCGAGTATCTGCTGATCATTATCTGTTTCATGATAATGGCCATCCAGGTCTTTTTGGTAAACGTTGAACTGGGCATTATCACCACACTGGGGCTCATGCTAATACCCTTCGGCGTATGGAAGCCAACTGCCTTTATAGCTGAGAAGGTTTTCGGGGCCATTATTTCATTCGGGGTCAAATTGATGGTACTGGCGTTCATACTTGCAATCGCGTATCCCCTCATGCGCACGCTTGAACTTCCTCCTGACCCGAAGATAACGGATTTCATCACTACCTGGTTGGGGGCCGCAATGCTTGCCTTCCTGTCACTTCACGCCCCGAGCGTAGCGGCAGGCCTGATATTCGGTTCGCCGACTCTTACAGCCCAACATGTAACCTCGGGGGTTTCGCGCGTAACCCAACAGATAACCCGCATCGTAAGAGGCGGGAAAGGGTAGGGGACTTATGGCCATCGAATGGCAAGAAGCTTCCACAAAATTCAAGATTGCCTGGTTCTCGTGGCTGATCGGCGCTCCAGTTATTTCCGTGATCATATGGCGTCTACAGATCCCCTACGTTGAAATTTATCTGATCATAATCGCCGTAGCAGCCTGGACTGCGGCGATCCTGTACAAAAGACATAGAAGGACAGCTGTCGGTTCAACTCCGGATAAGCACGATGACAGCTTTCAAGGAGGACGATGATGAGTGAATTCAATGATCCCCCTATGAACTACAAATCGGACGAAGCGCCGGAAACGCCTTACCAGCGGGGGAAAAGGGCATGGGACCAGCGGATGGGCTCCGTTGTAGCCCAGGCCAAGAACTGGAGGATTTGCGCCCTGTCGCTATGCGCGATTACGGTCATCCAGACAATCGGCCTCATATACCAATCATCAAAATCCACCGTCAAGCCCTATGTTGTCGAGGTAACCAAAGAGGGACTTGTGCAGGCCGTAGGTCCGGCGACGCAAAGCAATTTCAAGCCAGGCGGTCCGGTACAGGAATACTTCCTTGCACAGTGGGTTCAGCGGGTCCGATCTCTCCCACTCGATCCCGTCGTAGCCAAGAACAACTGGCTTGTGGCATACGCCTATCTTCGGCAGAGCGCGGCAACCGTTTTGAATGAGATGGCGCAAAAGGAGCAGCCGCTTGCCAAACTCGGCAAGGAGACAGTTTCCGTACAGGTCCGAAATGTCGTTCCCCTTTCAAAGGACACCTATCAAGTCAGATGGGAAGAAACACGGTATTCGAAGGAAGGGGCGACAATGGAGACAAAGAACATGACCGGCGCTTTCACGGTGGAGATTGATCCCCCGAGCGACGAAAGCCAGTTGCTGAAAAACCCTCTGGGGCTCTACATCTCCCGTTTCAGCTGGTCACAAGACGTATGATTTCAAAAAAGGAGGGGAATATGCTCAAGATCAGACACGGAATGTTAATTGGCCTGATTGCCGTAATTGCCGCCGTAGCTTATGCGAACAACTCCGATAATCAGCAGGCGCCCCTGGGCGTTGTCACCAAGGCAGAACAGAAGCAACAAACGGCAGAGACACCGGGCACCGGGGCCATTGTCCCGGCAATCCCACAGGAAATGCCTGGAAACCCGGCGATAGTTGCTCAGATCCCGGTACGGCCGACTGAAGCGGATACGGCAACGCCTGCACCAGCCGTTTCAACTGAAGCCGAAGAGAATAAAACTGTGAAGCCAGCGAAAAAGACAAATGAGGATTCATTCCCCATGCCGGCCGCAGACAGGAAAGTGGTTGACAGAGCAGTACGTGAGGCGACACAGCGGCCGTTAAATGCGGCGAACAGCGAGAGCAAGACGGTATACGCCTACACCCCGGACTCGATCTACACCCTTTACGGCGCTCCAGGCCGGGTGATCGACATACAGCTGCAGCCCGGTGAAAAACTGTCCGGTCCGGTGATTGCCGGCGACACCGTCAGGTGGGTTGTCGGAACCACAAACAGCAGAAACGGAGCGAGCGCCATCACCCATGTTCTTGTAAAACCTATCATGGCAGGTATCGAGACAAACTTTATAATCACGACAGACCGTCATTCCTACCACCTCATTGCGAAATCCCTCAACCGGAATTTCCTTCCGACCGTCTCCTGGACTTACCCCCATGATGAAATGGCCAAGTTCGCCACCTACAGTCAGGAAGGGGAGGGGGGCGTCGAGTCGCTCGTAACTGACGGAATCTCACCTGACAAACTCAACTTCAAATACAAGATCGACCCAGATAATGAATATCCATGGACGCCGGTCAGGGTATTTGACGATGGTTCAAAGACATATATCCAGATGTCCCGCAACATGAAAAATACCGAAGCACCTGTTTTCTTCGTGAAAGACAAGAGGGGTCTCAACCTGGTCAATTACAGGGTCAAGGGGGAATACTACATCATCGACAGACTCTTCGACGAAGGGGAATTCCGTTGCGGCAAGGATGATGTTGTCAATATCAAGAAAGACAAGCCGTGGTCACTCTTCGGATCCTGACAGGAGATAATCCGGATCCTGAAAAGAAACGACAGGAGGGCGTCATGTCCGATGAAGAAACAAGAAACAAGGTTGATGACCAGGAGGTAGGCAAGGATACACCCTCACCGCTCAGCATACCAAAGATAGCGGTATCGCGTATAAACAGGAAGATCGTGATGGCCCTGTTAATGATCTTCGGAAGCCTTGCGGCGCTTTCTCTCATATGGGCCTTTTCACCCAACAAGACCATCAATGGAAAATCCGGCAAGCCGGAAGATTCCGCCAAACAGACGCCCACTCTTCCGGAAAACGTGGTTGGTTCCCCTTCAAGTTACAGGGAGCTGGCAGCAGAGGGTAGAACGGCGAAGGTGGAGGCGTCGCCGCAACGCGAGCTTGATGCCGGACGCGCCCTTTCCGCCGCGGCGGATGGAAAATCAGCGTATGTTGCATATCCGGTTTCAGCAAGCCAGGGCCAGATTACTCCCGCGCAGCAGGCGGCCCATGAAGCAGCCGAGCAGCGGCGCAAGGATTACATTGATTCCTTGCGGGCTCCGGTGACTTTCGGCGGGCAGTCCATAAACACCGCCGCGCAACCGGGAAACCAGCTAGCCGGGCCAGCCCCCTATATGCCGGGCGGGGACCTGGAGGCGATGACCCGCAAACTTAGCGCGGGGCTACCTGGAGGAGACGACGACCAGAACATGCAGGAAGAGAAAAGGGCCTTTGCGAAAGAAACGAGAGAACATAACCCATATCTTCTGGCCGCCCTTCAACAGCCGATCTCCAAGTACGAAATAAAGGCCGGGACCATAATCCCGAGCCTTCTTATCACCGGGCTCAATTCCGATCTCCCCGGCCAGCTGACGGCGCAGGTGCGTGAAAACGTCTTTGACACGGCCACGGGCCGTTATCTATTGATCCCCCAGGGGACCCGACTTGTCGGGGAGTACGACTCGAAGGTCGCCTATGGCCAGGACCGCGCCCTTATTGTCTGGAGCCGCCTGATCATGCCTAACGGCCATTCCATAAGCCTTGAGGGGATGCCGGGCGTGGACATGAGCGGATACGCCGGGCTTTCGGACAAGGTGAATAACCATTACGTGAAACTCTTGACCGGCGTGCTTCTGGGAAGCGTCCTGGGAGCAGGGGCGCAGGTCGCCACAGGAGGCCAGGGGACCGCGTTTAATGCGCCTAGTTTTCCTCAGCTAGCGGTTTCCGGGGCAGCACAGAATATGAACCAGGCCGGGCAGCAGATCACACAGAGAAACCTCAACCTGCAACCGACCATCGAGATAAGGCCCGGATTGAAACTTAATGTCTTTGTAACCAAAGACATGATCCTGAAACCATACAAAATGTAATCCGTCCACAGGCAAATGCAAATAAGGGCCGGAAGCGACAAAGTGAGCCGCCAGCCGGCCCGGTTGCCTGTGGGCGGATTATAAGCAATGGTCTGGCATGGACTGCCGCAAAGACCCGCTTAGAAACAAAATATGAAGGCCGTTTTTTCGGTGTTTCAAACTGGCGGCAATTAAAAGCCGCCTTTTCCTTTGGGAGGTACAAGATTGCTTACCCTGTCCAGAAACAAGACCGCCTGGAGCGCCGCCAAATACTACGTTGAAACCCTGAGAGAGTACTACGGGGACAAAGGGGAGTGGTATGGAGAGGTATCCAGGACCCTGGGGATCGAAGGCATTGAAGTGGATGAAAGGAGATACCTGAGCCTTGCGGCCGGGATAAACCCGATAGACGGCTCTGTAATGGTGCAGAGCAAGAAGGAAGTGGACAGGGTAACGGGAGAGGTGACCAACGAGAAACACCGGGCACTCTTCGACATGACCTTTTCACTCCCGAAGAGCGGCAGCATAGCCACATTTGTCGATCCTGAGATCTCCGCAATCTGGAAGGACTCGGTAAAGGAGGGTCTTGACTACTACCAGAGCCGTTACATGCATACCCGCGTCCAGAGGGATTATGAAAAATCCATCGAAAACACCGGGAAGGGCCTGTTTGCGCTGTTTCAGCACGACCACAACAGGAACGGCGAATTCAACACCCACATCCACGTGAACGTCTTCAACATCGTGGAGAGGGAAAACGGCGGGTTTTCAAGCCACCACAACGACCTTACCTTCATCGACCAGAAGGAGCTGGGAACCCTGATCCGGGGGATGGCCATAAGGAACTACCGGGAGGCCGGATACGCCATCGAGATCGCCGACCAGAAAGACCTCCTCTTTGAGTTCACCGGCTTCAAGGAGATCGGGGAGCACTTCTCCACGAGGCGTGAGGAGATCGAGGCGAAGGTCCTGGAGCTCAAGGAGATCGGGGAGTTCCCGAACGCAAGCGAGGCGAGGCTCCGGGAGATCGCCAACAAGCTTACCCGCAAGGGGAAGGAGCACTTCGGGACCAGGGAGGAGGTCATAGAGCACGGAAACCGGATCCTGGCGGAGAAGGGGTACTCTCCTGAGATGCTCCTGGAGATCCTGGCAAAGGGGAAACAGGGACCAGGGATTCGGCCGGAAGATAGTCTTGCTTTGGAGGCCATGGGAGAGGGGCTGAAGGTGCTACAGGAGTCGGAAGAGGCGTGGAGGGAGATCCACCAGCACACGGCGGCTGCAAGGATTGCAGGAGGGCTCTCCAGGGAGGAGGTCGAGGCAGGGCAGGGGGGGCTGGTTGAAATGGGGGAGCTTGTATACCTGGGGAACAAGAGCCTCAAGAAATCGGAAACCCCCATGTACACCACTTCGAAGATGATCGAGGTAAAGAAGGAAGTCTACCGGGCCGTGGCGGCGGGGAAGGGGGGATTCACCCCACAGACCGATCCCGCTGAGATAGAGAAGTGGCTGGCCACGGTCACGGACGCGGAAGGCAACAGGATTTATCTCAACGAGGGGCAGAGGGATTATTTCGAGAAGGCACTTCTGGGAGAGAACTCCGCGCTCCTCGTCCAGGGAGACCCGGGGACCGGGAAGACCTTTCTCCGGGGGCTGATCGCCCGCTTTGACAGGGAGGTTCTTGCCGCAAGGGGAGGGGGGCACTACACCATAGGGACCGCATTCACCGGCAAGGCCGCCTCCGAGTTGGAAGGGGCCGGGGCGGGCCCCAGTTACACCATAGACAGCTTTCTCAACCGGGAATTCGAATTTGTGGAGCGGGGCGACCTCATCGAGAACGGGCAGAGGATCCATATCCCCAGGGGGGCTAACCTGGAGATAGCGGTAGACGAGGCCTCCATGACCGGGCTCAACCAGCTGGCGGCGGTGATCGCCAAGGCGGAGAGTATCCGGGAAGCGGCGAGGAGACAAGGGCTTGAGATGGGCGTAAAGATCTCCCTCACCGGCGACAGCAAGCAGATGCAGGCTATCAGCGCCGGCAGGATATTCCAGGACCTCTGGGAGAACGGCCGGGGGACAGACCGGACCCTGCTGAAGGATATAATCCGCCAAAAGGAGCAGTGGTATCTCGCAATCACCCGCCAGCTGAACCGGGAGGATACCGACCTGCAGAGACGGGCAGCGGACGCCTTAAGCGTCCTTGAGAAGACGGAGAAGAAGGGGCGGATATGCGAGCTGGATGAAAACGAGATCCTTGCCCGCGCGGCTGAGAGGTACCTTGAACTCTCCTCCCAGGCAAAGCCGGGAGGGGAGGGCGACGAAGCGTCCTTGAGCGGCGTCGTTGTCACCGCCCGCAATTCCGACAAGGAGACCCTCAACCAGATGATCAGGAGCGCCAGGGTTGACAGGGGGGAGATAGGGGAGGGGAGGGAGTACACGGTGCTCAAGGGGGCGGGGCTCTCGACGGACGACAAGGCCCTGGCGGACAGGTATGAGCCAGGCCTCCTGATCCGCTTCAACGGCATGAAGGGGGTAGTCAGGGACAACAGTATGGGTAGGGTGGTCGGTTTCGACCGGGAGTCCAACACGGTCCAGGTGGAGGTTGAAAAGAGCTCCCTGGCCAAGGGGTACGGCGAACATCTCAACAGCACCATGGAGGCCTCAACGAGGGAGGGGCAGGTAATCAACGTCGACGTGGCCAGGAAGTTCGACAAGATCGCCGCTTTCCGGGAAGACCGGATCCACATCTCGGTCGGCGACGAGATACGCTTCACCGACAACGACAGGAGGCTCGGGGTAAAGAACGGTCACAGCGGCAGCGTCAGATCGATAGACGAAGAGGGGAACGTCACCGTTTATTCCCACGAGCTGAAGAGGGACGTTGCCTTCAGCCTCCACGACAACATGGACGGGGCGATGAGATACAAGCATGTCGCCCTGGGGTACGCCGTTTCCACTGAGGGGAGCCAGGGTATGACCAGGGATTTTGTCATCGGCGCCCTGAACGTCAGGCCGCAGCCCGCATCCAACGACCTCCAGGCGCTCATCAGGGAGAGCGGCGCTGACTGCACCAACCGCCAGTTCGAGAGATGGAACAGGAGCCTTTCCGATTACGAAAAGGGATATGAAAACACCCACTCCCTGAGAGACAGGGGGGGAAACGAGTGGAAGGCAACCGCTGCGATCTCGGTTGCCGACATCTCCAGGAACGGGGAGGAGCCCCGCTACTCAAAGGTGTTGTCAGTCCGCTTCGACGACTATACCGTGTCCCACAAAAGGGGGGAGGAGATCAGGAACGACCTGAAGGAACACGGGTTCTGGTACAACCAGAGCTCCGGCATGTGGCTCACCCCTGTCACCACTGAAAAGGGGATGAGGTTCCTGGGGGAAGGGCACCCCCTGAAGCAGAGGGAATACCGGGAGGCGATCCGTTCCCACCTGATGGAGGTGAAGACGGAAAGCTTCCGGAAAGATCCCTGCGCCGCCATACCTGCGCCGGAGGCCCCCTCTTACGGCAGGTACACCTACAACGCCATGAACGTCATCCTGACCCGAGGAAGGCATCATTTCGAGCTGATCACCAACGACAAGGAGACCCTGAAGAAGGAGATCCGGACCATGGCCCGGAAGGAGTCCCTCCAGGATTACATGGCGGTGCAGATCCAACCCAACGGGAAGGCCGACCAGCACAAGACGCGGGAGCTTCGCCGGGTGATGGACGCTACCCTGGATAGGTTGATGGCGAAGAACGGGAGGCGAACGGGGAAGGGAAAGGGGGACGATTTCCAGGTCATCATGGGAAAACAGGGAGCGGAACAGGGCGTAAAGGGAGAGTCGGCCACGGTGCAGAAACAGAGAAAGACCGGCCGGGAAATGGAGATCTCGAGATGAACGGGACACGACCCACGACAGGCGAAACGAGGGGACCTGCCAAAGGCTTCACCGTTGCCAGGCGGTCCAACTGCGGCAAGATCTTCACCACCATAAACATCTCCGAGGAGACGAACCTCCCGGTAAATGTCCTTGTCCGTTTCGGCAAGGCGGGGGGATGCGGTTCCGCCCTGGCGGACGGAATCGCCACCTTGCTTTCCTTGAGCCTCAGGTCCGGACTCGACCCGAGGGAGACGATAAAGGCGATCTCCGGCATCGGCTGCCACCTGGGATCAAGCACCTGCCTGAACGCCGTGGCCGAGTCCATCGGCTTTGTCCTTCTCCACCTGGAGACGGGACAGGATCTGAACGACCTGATCGAGGAGCACGACTTCTCCCACTCCAACAGGGAGGAGCAGTGGGAACCTTTCGAATAGAAAAGCCGGATCGCATTTTACAATTTCCAGGGAAGAGAGGAGCAGAAATGGGGGACTCGAAAAACAAAAACAATGGGGCTAGGAAAATCAAACTGTCAAGGATCAGGGAGCAGCTGGCGAGCATCCGGGACCAGGAACAAAAGCTGCTGGAACAGGAGAGGCAGGAGGAGGAACTGGCCGCCACGGAAATAGGGCGGGTCGTCATCGACCACCTGAAAAACGACAAACCGTTCGACGCCGAATTCAAGGAGAGGGTCGCGGCCATCATTTCTATCTAACCCGGTCCGGCGATTCCAAGTCAAAGGCAGCCTGTCGCGCGAGGTGGGGCATATATGGCCTGAAGCCCCACACGCGCGACAGGAAAACCTTAAACCTGGGCAACTTTTTGGGGGGAGAGTGAAGCACTTTACAGCAGCAAAAGTCTGCGGGCGTTCCCATTCGGGTCGGGCTCTCCTGTGCCGAAACCATGAAGCGCGGTTTCGGCAAACCGGCGTCGATCCCTAACGCAACAACCCAGACTTTTTATCTCACACCCCACGCAACTTCGTTTACGTGGGGTTTGTGAGATAACTGGCTGAATAATCTAATTAAACATGTGGTACCTATGAGTACCACTTATGCCGCAAAATGTGGCTTAACCTTCTAAAATAACTATTGAAATGAGTGGTACTACACAGGGGATTTCATGAAGCAGATCAAGTTCCGGATCAGTGATGAGATGTACACCCTTCTTTTCGGGGAAGCGGCCCGGTCGAACCAGAGCCCCAGCGCTTATGCCAAGCAGAAAATTGAGTACCATCTCACCGGAGGGAACGCCCAGATCGACAGGCTTTCTTCTTCCATTGAGCAGCTAACTCACCGGCTTTATGCATCCCACAACGAGATGGATCTCCTCTGCAACAAGATCATCGAGGTGGTCTCCGGCATGAATGATTTCCTGATTTCCATCGATGAAAAACAGAGCGAAAAAGGGATCAGGTTGCAGCAGGCGATAAACTTTTGCGCGGCGTATGCGGAGATCATCCTGCAAAAAGAAGGGGGGAGGGATGCAGTCGCCTCCATGTGGAAGTCAATCAACATCAGAACCGGAATCTCGCAAAGCCAGGATAAAAGGGAAGGGGACGAACCCGGATAATCACACTTGACCATATGGGGTTTTAGCCATGGCGGGAATAAAGACGAACCAGGCATTCAAGGGGTCGGAGATATGGTGGAACGATTTCCAGATGACCCTCAAGATGCACTTCAAGATAACGCTCATTGTGTTGATCCTTCAGGCCGTCATATTCCTGGTTATCCTTAAATGCGCCATGCGGGAAAACGCCTTCCGGATACTCCCAGCTTACTGCTTTTCCAAGGTTGCGCAGTCCCTGAAATTCAACCCGTCCTTCGAGATTAAATGGCGTGACGGTGATGCAAAAACCGAAAGAACGCTCCGGGCCAGCGCCGCGACCTTGACGACGCTTCCGCAGGTGAAGGCATATGTGGATCAGGAATTCTGGAAGGTCTACATGGCGCTGTTTTTTTCCTTTTCGGCCTACCTCTCCTACTCTTTCGCCTATAGGTTCTTCAAGAGCAAGTCCAAAAAGATACATGACATCGAACATATCCGGGGGCCGGAGCTGATCGAGGAAGAGGAGCTTTTCAGGCAGATTCGGGCCGAAAACAGGGAGTGCAACCTCCCCCTCGGATCGAGGATAAGATTGCCGGTGGAGTACGAGCCTGAACACATCTTCGTTGCCGGGAAGACGAGGGTAGGGAAGACCGTTTGCCTTTCGCAGATGGTCCACGAGGTGAGGGAGAAAAACTGCAAGGCCATTGTCTACGACTTCAAAGGGTCCGACTTCCTGGCCAAGCATTACGATCCCGGAAGGGACATCATCCTGAACCCGCTGGATGTACGGTCCCACTGCTGGGACCTGTTCGCGGAGATGAAATCCGTTCCGGACATCATCGCCGTCGCATCGTCGATAGTGCCGCCGGCGAAGGGAGAAACGTTCTTTAACGACAACGCGCGAAAGGTCTTCAAGTCGGCCGTGATCTGCCTGATGGAGAAGGGTAGGGGGACCATAGAGGATTCCTGGAAGCTGTTTACCTCTCCCATCAGCAAGATAACCGAGCTCCTGAAAAGCAGCCCCCTGGGAGCTGAAGGGTATGTTTCCATCCAGGATCATTCAAGCAAGCAGGCCCTGGGAGTGATATCCGTTCTAATGCAGTATTGCGGTTTCTTCGAGTACCTGGCGAGCCAGGACAAAACCAACAAATTCACCATTGACGAATGGATCAGAAAAAGGGAGGGGGGCTTCATATACCTGATAAACCGCGAGGAGTGCACCGACACCCTGCGGCCGTTCATAAGTCTATTCGTTGACCTGATGGCGAAGAAACTCCTCTCCATGTCGGACGATCCCGGAAGAAGGATATACATGTTCCTGGACGAATTCGGGACGCTGCAGATGCTCCCCTCGATCTTGAGGCTTGCCATAGCTGGAGGGTCGAAGGGTTGTGTCCTTGTGATCGGGATCCAGGACTTCGCCCAGATATCGAAAATATATGGCCCGGAAAAGGCGGAGTCGCTTTTCAACAGTTGCGGAACCGCCGTTATCTTCAATGTGGTTGATCCCAAGACGGCCAGGTTCTTCGCGGAGAGGATAGGGGAGAGGGAGTTTAAGGAGATATCGGAAACGATCAGCATGGGGCTCACAGACTCCCGTGACGGCCGCTCCCTCACCAAGGGGCGAAAGAGGGAGCTGGTCATTCTCCCCTCTGAGATTCAATCCCTGAAAAAGCGTGAGGCATACGTCAAGTTCCCCGAGCATAACCCGATCCTTCTGAAGGTCGAGATCACGGCGGCCAACAGACTCCCGGATGTTACCGAACCATTCATAATGCGGCCAGATTTGACGCTGGAATCCATCATCAAGAGGCAGGAAGAGATCTCCATCAAGGCGGCGGCGATAACGGCGGATGCCGAGCTTTCGCAGGATCCGGACGGTCCCAGGATGAAGACAGAAATCGGGCAGCTTGCGTCAAAGGAGACGATGGAGAACGATCTAACGGTTGAGGACGAAGCCGTGGAGGATTGGAACAATCCATGACCAGATTTACACTTCGTTCCTATAAACCACTTATCATTGTATTCGTGGTTTTCTCTTTCCTGGCGGTAATACATGCTCTATCAAAACCATCAAGCCGCCGTTTCATCCTTAACCTGACAGGGAGCGAACCCAGGGGGATTTACTTCCTGAAACCGTTTGACGGCGCCCTTCACCGCAGCGACCTTGTTTTCATGAAATGTCCCCCCGGTTATGAAAAGTTTATCTACGGCCGGAAGTGGCTTCCCAATGGCTGGCCGCTCCTCAAGACCGTGAGGGGGATCCCAGGAGACTGTTTTTGTGTCTCCGAAATGGATGTCTCGGTTGAAGGAAAAAGGTTCGGGCCGGTTTATTCCTTCGACAGGCAGGGTCTCCCGTTACCTGTCCTTAGGGGGTGCCGGAGAGTCCCGGCGAAACATTTCCTGCCGATTGCCACTGGACTTGAGAACTCATTTGACGGCCGATACTTCGGCTCCGTTCCCGATTCGCTTATAACCGGGAAGGCTGAGTTGATTATATCGTTCTGAGGGGGACCAATGATTATCGGATGTCTTTTCGTTCTGACAACACTTTGCGCTCAATGCGGCCCATCGGTTGACCCTTCTCTGACAAAAGTGATCATCCAGGTCGAGAGCGGGGGGAACCCTTTCGCCATCGGCGACAATACGGGCAGGGAAAGCTATTTCCCGGCTTCCAAAACCGAAGCCGTGCAGCTGGCCGAATACCTTCTTTACCAGGGACACAACATCGACATGGGGCTTATGCAGATAAATAGTTGCCACCTGGGTAAAAAGGGGCTTTCCCTTGATGTTCTGTTCGACCCTTGCGGAAATGTAAATTTCGGGACCAGGCTGCTTTCGGAGAATTTCCGGATCCACTCCGGTGATCCGGACAAAAGGCAAGTACTTTTCAAGGCCCTTTCCGCTTACAACACCGGATCCGCGTGGAGAGGGCCAGGTTATATAAACCGCATACTGAAGGCTGTAAAAGCGCCTTACCGGGTCGCAGTCGTTAATCCTCCTAAAGAGAGAGGTTCAAGGAGATCGAAGGCTTCAACGGCCGGTTATTCCTCAAAATCCGGTGATTATTATTCATCACCGTTGTTTTTCTCAGGAGGGAACCTGTGACAGCCCATCAAAAGACCGTTCACATAAAGGATTCCAGCTCGGAACGCCTCATCGCCATGCTTAAAACGGCCCTGGGGCCCGATGTCGGCGACCTTCTCAGCGACGACAGGATAATAGAATTGATGCTCAACCAGGATGGAAAGCTATGGAGCGACCGCCTGGGAGTCGGCCGGCAGGACACCGGCCACAAGATATCCCCAGCGGACGCGGAGCGGATCATCAAGCTCGTTGCCACCAGCACCGGCGCTGAATGCAACGAGATAAAGCCTCTCCTGAGCGCGGAGCTTCCAGGGACAGGGAGCCGCTTCCAGGGGATATTGCCGCCTGTTGTAAGCTCTCCGGTCTGGACGATCCGGAAGAAGGCGCTGCTGGTTTTCACACTCGAAGATTATGTGGAGCAAGGAATAATGACGGAGCGCCAAATGGCTTCCATCATCGAGGCGGTCAACAGCAAAAAGAACATCCTTGTGACCGGAGGGACCGGCACCGGCAAGACCACCCTCGTAAACGCGATCCTGAACGAGATAGCGGCCACAAACGACCGTATTGTCATCATAGAGGACACCCTGGAACTTCAATGCATGGCCCCGGACACCGTTTTTCTAAGGGCAAGGGAAGGAGTGGCCACCATGAACGACCTTCTCAGGGCCACCATGCGCCTCCGCCCGGACCGCATAGTTGTCGGTGAGGTCCGGGGTCCTGAGGCATTGTCACTTCTGAAGGCGTGGAACACCGGCCATCCAGGAGGATGCGCTACCGTTCATGCCAACAACGCCCGCGCGGGACTCACACGCCTTGAGCAACTTATCCAGGAAGCGGTTATAACCGTCCCCAAGGAGCTTATCGCCGAGGCGGTCGACATCGTGATTCATATTGAAAGGGTAGGGCATGGCAGAAAGATAAAAGAGATTTCAAGAATAGAAGGGGTAGAGGCCGGAAAGTATCTGATGGCAGGACTCGACTGATTTAAAGTTTACTGAGTAAACATATATGTTGACAGCGTAAACATAACCCTTTATAGTTTACTGAGTAAACTTTTATGAGGGTTATTTTTTTGAGTAAAGCGGATTACAAGATAAAGGACTCGATACTTATTTCTCCCCTGCAGGAGCGCTGCAAGATTGGAGAGAGCGGTGAATATATCCCTCCGGACGATTTTTTTTTCCCCCTTTTGGCATACCTGGAAACTTCCGGAGCTGAGATCTGGGCGCCGGCATGGCTGGCCGATCATCTCAAAATTACCCGCCAGGCCGTCAACAATATGATTAAGCAAGGCAAGTTAACCATCATATCGAGTGACTGTTCACGATGGTCTTTAAAATTCATAGTCATTACACCCTCATTGAGAGAATCTATTGAGCTAAATACCCGTTCATATGGCTCGTACAGAACAGATAAGGGGTGATCCCATGAAATGCTTCTTTCATAACGACAGAGACGCAACGGCCGTCTGCCAGGATTGCGGTAAGTGTTTGTGCACGGAATGCGTTCCCAGAGTTTCAAAGGTTTCTTGCGTGGATTGCCTTATCAGGCATAATAATGCCGCCAGGAAACAGATTTATAGCAGCCTGGCCACCGCAGTAATTATCTTTGTTGTTGTGATTTTCGCGTTAACCGATTTGAAAGTCTCCAGGGCTTTGGTTCTTGACTTCTCAATATCGTGGAAATTAGCTTTGGGCGCGGTCTTTACGTATTTTGGATGGAAATTCCTTTCGGGGAGAAGGAACTATATTTTCATCGGCAATTTATCCTTCTGGTTTTTCTACATATTTTTTAAGCTCGCTTTTTCCTTCATGGTTGGTTTATTTATCGGACCGTTAAGGGTTTTCCAGATGATCAGGGAAATCCTGCTGTTAAATAAGTCCCGTAGTCTCCACACCATACCTGGCATACGGGTAAACACCGGGCGTTTCCAAAATAGATGATCACAGGGCCTTTTTATGGAGAACAGATGATTAGAAGAATTTTGCTACCACTTTGCCTCGTATTGTTGCCAGTACTTGTTTTTGCGAAAGAGCCAATACGCATCCTAACCGGATCTGTCGTCAAGGTGGCCGACGGAGACACCATAACTGTAAACAGCGAGGGAACAAAGCTCAAGGTCCGGTTGTATGGGATCGATGCTCCTGAAAGTGAAAAGATCAACAAGAGGACAGGCAAGGTAAGCAAGCAGGGGCAACCTTACGGTGAGGAGGCTTTCCAGGCACTTTCTGGAAAGGTAATGGGGAAGCAGGTCCGCCTTGAAGTAATGGCGATTGATCGATACAAGCGGGCTGTGTCTATCGTTTACCTGGGGGAGACGAACGTCAACCAGGGAATGGTTTCCGCAGGCTGGGCCTGGGCATATAGACAGTACCTTGACCGACCACATGCTTCTGTATATCTGGAGGCGGAAGAGGCCGCAAGGAGCGCACGGCGGGGGTTATGGAAGGATCGTAACCCTCAACCGCCTTGGGAATTCAGACGGGAACAGCGGGGCAGGGGATTTTAACGCTGAAACGGCAAGGGTGTGGACAGATGGCGAGGAAGCTTTCTAGGCATGTTGCTCAATTGCTAAAGGTGGTTAACCTGCTAGGTAACCACTATCCAGCTGGTTAAACCGTCCAGCATGACCGAAAAACGACCCATTTCGGACAGACTTGGTGATTCTGGCTAAAAAGGTTTACCGGCGAGGAGCGGATACGGGCAATGAAGAGATTACCAATTCTTGATTGGGACATTCTAGGGATGGCTATTAGTACTCACGAACAGCCCACTGCGGTTGCTTCTCAACTTTTCCAAATAATGGAGAGCTTAGAATACACCGCTGACGACATTCGCACAGTCGCGAGGACTCTGCTCTCTTGCGTTGATTCTGCTGGCGCATGTGCTGCTATTGAAGGCAAATGAGCTGCACCTGGGCTTCTTTGGGGTTACCACAGAAAACGGAATTTAAAGTACGTTAGTGACGTTGATATGGCGTGATTTCACTAGGTTACGAAAACGTTCTATTAGAATGGTGTGTAATAATCTGGCGAAGTGCCAACTACCTAAACTTTAAGAGATATATTTCCCTTAGCGTACTCTGCGATCCGTTTTCTATGGTGACCCCTTACTGATCGAGGCCTACCAGGAAATGGCCGCTTAATCCCGTAGGGAAAAGTCGCAACTCTTTACAAAAGGTGCGTTAAGTAAAGAGATTATGTGTGGAAATGAGTGCCATGGCCGATGACACATTGCCTAATTGGCAGCCCATCAGCATGTTACCTAAAATCGCCGAACTTATCGATGGCGAACTGGCGGATGCCGAGGAACACCATACCACACTCCTGCAGGTGCGGGACCGGCCCCATGTGCTGGACGACGCGACGGTGCAGCGATCAATTAAGCTGCACACTGAGCAATTGGAATTCCTCTGGGTGTTTCAGGAACAATTGGTTCATTGGCGTCAGACGGGTTTGAAACCCCACGAGCGCAAAGAGATCGACCGCCTGTCCGTGCAGCTTGGCCGGTTGCACACTGTCCTGGCGGACATTTTAGTACTGGCAGACGAACTCAGACAGGGCACCATCGACAAGGTGTTGGCCAAGAGCGATCTGGAGATGGGGATTGATGCGCTACGGGGTATCAAACGGCACTGAACGCGGTGGATTAGATACGCCCCATGGCACATCTTAGATGCGATAAGTCAAATGGCACTTTTGACAGCTTGGTGGTCACTACCCCTACTACATAAGCGGAAAAATAGAGCGAGTTGGGAGCCGAATACCAAGGTCAACAGGGTTATTCCCATCAGAAGCAAATTAAAGATTTATCTTGATAAACACCTCCCTTCGGGTGTAGAAGGAAAATGGTATTCCCCCTCACCGAGTGGCAAACGTTGGGACACGGATAATCTTTCCCGGTATTTAATGAAGAAGCGGTGCTTGAATAGAATTGTCTGGACTTTCGACATACTTTTAGAAGTCAGCTGGCAATGAAGGATGGAATCCTTTATAACATAACGATATCACCGGATATTTGCAGAAGACATTATGTGGCATTGATCCCAGAGTCTTTAAACTACTTTGTTGAGCTTCTAAAGGCGTTCTGGTGGAGACATCTTATTGTTGAGAGAATATTTATCTTATTTGTGCGGGACTAAAGAGAGTGCCGGTTCATCAATAGATATGGTGGCTTTATGGACTATTGCTCTTGTTATCGCTACTCTTCTTTTGTGGTACGTTGCTAGAGAACAACTTACTGGAATAAGCAGGGCAACCAAGGCTGATTTTATTAAAAAATTCGGAAATGAGTTTTTTAATGACACAACCAGAGATATAATGATGTTATTGGATTATGACGCCCTGTCTTATGACGAAAAATATATTCGGTATTCACATCTCAAATCTCCTAAAGTTTTTCAATATTTTAAAATTAATCAAAACATTGTTGATCAATTTGCGATCTCTACTGATAAACGAGATTCTTTTTTTAAAAAGGGTGTTTACTCAGCATTTGAAATTGATGATTTTTTACTCGGCTATCTAGAAGATATAGGTCACTTCGAAAGACATGGGTTATTGAATATTAAGGATGTAAATAATTTCTTTGGTTGGTATTTAATTAAAATATGGGAGAACGCAGAAGTAAATAAGTATGTTTTTATGCAAAGGCAAACTGATGACGAAGAAATATATCAGAGCGCTGAGTACATTTACAAAAAATGTATTTCTTATAACAAATGTATATCGCAAGGTAACTGTCTCTTTTGGTGGCGTATTAAGTCATATTTCTGTGCATTCAGTTAATAGTAAAAGGAGGGTTACATATGAAGAGACGTGCAATATTAATAGAAGCTTCCAACGTAAAAGGACAAGATGACCTTCCAGGAGCTAGGGTCGATATTAAAAACTATACTCAATACCTGACCTCCCAGGCAGGCGGTTATTGGTATCCGGATGAATTAGTCACGCTGAACAAACCATCGTTGGCTACATTGAATGCTGAGATAAAGAAGGCTGAATTTGAGGCGGAATATTTATTCATTTCTTTTTCCGGGCATGGATATATGAAAAGACCCCCAGCTAATGTCTTCCCCGCTCCATCTGAAACAACACTTACTATTCTTTGTCTGAATGATACTCAGGAAATATCCCTTTCACAAATAAATCCTACGATTAAAAATTTTGTGATTGTAGACTCGTGCCGACAACTTGAAAAGCTGGTTAAAGCAATGAAGATACAGGATATGATGGCGTTTGCTGAATCCAGATCAGTAAACGTTGCTAGGGTAATATTTGATAATGCTGTTAGAGACGCAGGCCCTGGACAGATTATTGCGTATTCATGTGGGGTCAACGAGACAGCAGGCGAAGATCCAAATCGCGGCGGATTCTTTTCAGCTGCAATGATGGAGTGTGGTTTCAATCTCTCTAAAACAGGTCAACAACGTGCAATTCCCACAGATCAAGTTTTCGAGTGTGCCTATCGAAGCGTAAAAACTGTTGCAGCTCAACAAAACCCCAAATATTTACCTGGGCGACGTATTGGTAGTCATTTCCCTTTCGCTGTGAAAGGTTGAGCGTTATATGGGGTAGCTCACGAAACGGAGGAAATCGTGCGCTAAGCATCATCTTGGGGGCACTACAGAAAACGGATTCTAAAGTACGCTAAGGATTTCGCATTGGACGTAACGACCTGAATTTGTTTCGTTCATCACTTTTGCTTTGCTTTAATACTTTGCTCCGTGAGATTTTGCACCCATGAGGAGAAAGTCTATCCAGATTGACTGCAAAATTGGAAGTGTGCTGATGCTGTTATCTGGACATTGTAACTGCTTGAAATATAAATGTTTATGTGTCTTATAATAAACATTATGTCAAGTTGCATGGAAGTATAGCTTTGATCCCTGCCAGCCTTAAGCCCCCTTTGACGGTCGAACATTTTGCATTGATAGATAGTGGAAAAAACCTGCTTTCAAATTTCCCCTCAGTGCCCTTTTCTCCCGACGGTCTATATCGAGGTATCCTCAAAAATTTGTGGGAATAACTCTACCCGTCAAAAAGTCCCTTGAGGTCACCAAAAAGATGTTATTCCGTTTTGGATGCAATGTACATTGAGTCTGTAGCATATTTAGTATTGCTTGGTGATGGCGTACTTGCATTACGAGTATTCCTCTCTATTGAAAGTAATACGAGTAACAAAGAAAACAGAGCAATACTCGCAAAGGAGCTTGCTATAACTGTTATAAGTAATGTTTGCTGGTTTTTTGTTCGATTAATACTTTCTTCAGCCGTAGCTTTCTTGTCTTGCCAAAGCCTATTATATTGATCATAAGCTTTGCCTTTGTCTTCAAAATCAGATTGTTTAATTACATCAAGTAAGCCGCTGAAGAATTGCTTCCTTTCTTCAATATCTTTCATTGCCAGAGCTTTTGTAGTTAATTCTGATTTTAATTCCTTATCCAGATCTGATAATTTTTGTTCGAGTTGCGATCTCAAGTAATTTTGTGAATAAAAAGGATTCTGTCTTATTGTCTCTTGTATTTTATTCTCACTATATTTGCGAATACTAGTTTTAAATTCCATTATTATCTCATTAATTGTAGCTTCAGTTTTTGAATCAAGATCATTTTTCATTAGAGGGGTAGAACTAGAACTCTGATCTTTTTGTTCTTGATCTTTGTTTTCTACTAATAGTTTCACCTCAGCGTATTTTACTTCAATCGGTTTTGGTGAATTTATTGCAAAATAATTCTTTACAAAAAACACACTTGCAGCTCCAAAGGCAATTATCGCAGGTATAATTAGTAACCATGCAAAAAGTCTGGTGAATCTAAAAAATATGCTTCTCTCGATTTGTTCAATCATACGATCCCCCGCAATATTTTGATTTAATTATCAAGGTTCTTTGGGTCACTGAAGTTCACGACCTGATTGACGTTGCCCCCAATCCGATTCGGTATTTCTCGTCTGGATTCACGAGCATCTCGTATCATTAGATAACCTGCGTATGGAAAGTATATTCCAAAGATGATGAATACAGATTTGAGAATATACTGATGAAATGGCATTAGTAATCCTAATGGAACTGCGAAACAATGTGAGAGCATATAAATACCTAGCACCCATCTTGCGATTCCATTCCCTCTTAGCGCTAAAATGGCAGCAACTCCGCTGAATATCAATACAATTGGATACACAATCGGGAAAGCCGGGTGGTGCGTTTCTGGTCTATATGCCTCCAATGTTTGGAAGGCTTTTAACCCAATGAAAACAGAAAGGTAGACGCTTGGTGTCTTTAAAAATTTTACCAATTTCTCTTTCATTCTTCCTTTCAGTGCCGAACGTTTTTCGGCATGACCTGCCGGGCGGTTTTATGACCGGTCATGGTCCGTGCCGTGGTTGGCCCTTTATCAATTCGGATGTGGCCTGGTTAGTCAATGTTCACTGAATCCAGCTTTGCTAGGTATTTGGACGCGTTTACGGATATAAAGTGAAGAAAATCAAACCTCCGACTTTGGGTTTGACCGTAGGTTTGAAGTGCCTTTAGTTTCGACAGTAGCTCATTGAAGTTTTGTTCTGCCTTCATTACGGCATTCGCGGGATTATTAACAAGTAGTCGTAACGGTTCTCCTGAGAA
>Ga0181533_1001546_pt1 | contig 29499 bp, 27 predicted proteins | sample PEATcosm2014_Bin_45_FD_119772 | JGI IMG/M metagenome (GOLD analysis project Ga0181533, IMG submission 119772) | Peatland microbial communities from MTU Mesocosm Facility, Houghton, MI, USA - PEATcosm2014_Bin11_60_metaG | ecosystem: Environmental > Terrestrial > Soil > Wetlands > Peat | place...
ATGGGAAACGGCCAACATCCATCTCGGCACGGAATCGGCCCGCAAATCCATCCTCCGGCACGTGCAAAAGCAGAAAGGAAAGTGGCTGCACCAGGCGACGGACGAGATGTCGCAGGCAGTCCGCGAAGACTGGAAAGACTGGAGGAAGGACGGCTACGCCTAGGCGGGACTAGGCCACCTCACTGTGCGCGGCGCCCGCCGAAGGCACGCTCGCCACGGGCCGTCGCAGCGGAGCCAGCGTGATTCCGCGATCCCGGTCATAGACCAGTGTCCACTGGGCGGCACACTCATCGCACAGCCAGTAGTGTTCCACCTGACGTGGCAACTGCCGGGCGCGGACGAAGGGAGGCACCGCCGATTCTCCCGGTTTGTTCACGCGCTCAGTTTCCACCAAGAACAACTTGCCTTCTCTCAGTCGGAGAAAGGGTTTGGAACATTGGGAATTGGCGCACCGGCTCAACATAAATTCTCCAGTCCCGATCCCCCCACAGAACGGCTGAATCCTTCCTCCCGGCATTCCGAGTGCCATCGCTTGCGTTAATGCACTACCGGCGGCAAAGCGCATTTCGCGGGCTTGCACCCCGTCTGGACCCTCTTTCTTGCCGACTAATCGGCACGAAATGCCGATGGCTCATCGCCGCTTTCTTGCTCGCTTCGCGCTTGCCCGCTACCATCTTGTTTATGCGGAAGGTACTAGTCTGTCCACCGGATTATTTCGATGTCGTGGATCAGAAAAACCCATACATGACACAGGAAGCCACCGTGGACGTCGCCAAGGTACGCGCGCAGTGGGACGCCCTTTGTAGCGCTTTGCAACAATGCGGCTGCGAAGTCGAGACCATCGAGCCGGTCGCACAGGGTTAGAGGATATGGTCTTCGCCGCCAATCAGATCTTCGTCGGCGCAAGAAATGGATACGGAAGATTTGTCGTACCCAGTCGCATGGTCTATGCATCGCGCCAGCGCGAAGTGCCGTACTTTGTAGACTGGTGCCGCCGACGAGACTACAAAATCATCGACCTCAACTTAGGCGATGACTATCTCGAGGGCCATGGCGATCTGCTCTGGCATCCGGATGGCTCCCGCGTCTATGCCGGCTATGGCTTTCGCAGCACGCGCGTGGGTGTGGAGAAATTCTCGGCGGCGATGCCCAAAATGGGAATTCCTTCCGTGCCCCTGCAGTTGGCCGATCCCTATTGCTACCACCTCGACACCTGCCTCTCGCCGTTGAACAATGAGGCAGCGCTGGTCTTTCCCGGAGCCTTCTCCGCCGACTCCTTCGTCACGCTTAACAGATTCTGGAAGCGGCTTCACCTGCTGACTGCGCACGAAGCCTACCGCTTCATGGGGAACGGAATCGTGGCCAACGGCAATTACATCACACCCCGCGTCACGCCTCGACTGGAGGCGATTCTTGGCGCAGAGGGACTGAAGCGGTGATCGTCGAAACCTCCGAGTTCGAAAAAGCCGGTGGAAGCTGCTTCTGCATGAAAATGTTCCTGCCGTAGGTTGTGCCGGCCAGGTTGGCCTGATGGCGTCTGCTGACTCTTACTTTCTCTTAACGCCAACCAGAAGGCAGTCCTGATTCAATTTCGATGCCAGAGCCGCCATCAGTGAGCGATCAGCGTCTCCTGGCTGGCGACGCAGAGCCACTCGCCGTTTTGGTGGATCCAGGTGTCAGTGAAGCGGCCGTGGCGCAGGTAGGGCTTCCCGTTGTCGGTGCCCTGTTCCCGGAACGCGCCGGTCACGACGATGGTGTCACCGTAGGATTCGGCCTTCATCCCGTCATTGACGATCAGGCTGGAGATGATGTCGCGTATGCCGGCAAGATATTGTGACCTGTCTGAGAAGACGCCGTCGGTGTCGGTGTAGACGAAGGTGGGAGCCAGCAGGGCGGCAATAGCTTTGACGTCCCGGTGGATCTCGGCTTCGTTCCACGCATTTTCGAGGGAAAGCACGCGCACTGTATTCGAGGTTTGAGCGAAGAGTTGAAACTGGCATGAGAGGAACAGCACCGCCAACAGGATGCAGAGTTTCCCGCGTTGCATGGGAGCGCTCCGGTTAAGGTTCTTGCACACCTAGCCGAAAACTAAGCGAATCGGGTAGCAATTGCAAGCAGGACGATTGCAGGTGGAACCATGGCCGCTAGGGACTACTGCAGGCCGCCCGGGCAATGCAAGTTGTGGCACGATGATGGGCAGGACGGATGCAGGGTTTTGAGTACTATCTCATAGCGACAGCTATCGGTAAACAGTGAAGAAGTAGTCAGTTCAGGAGCGCAGCCCTACACAGCGCAGCGCAGGCGGCGCCTCATCCGCGCTTCCACCTTCTGAAGCGGGGGGCTCTTTCATAATGCATCGAGTGGTCCTCTGTTTTCCGTTACATCCTGTTCCGCGAGACCAAAGTACTAAAAGATAACGAATGGTTGCGATCCGCAATTCCCTTGGAGCAAGCTTCTGATTTCCTAAACATTATCCGTGAGCTTCGGGGAGAATCCAAGCAAGTAGGGCCTCAAGTTCGCGAGTTGCCTGAAGCAGCGATCTCCTAGCATTTAGGTGGATAGAACGTGTCGTCCTCAGTTGAGCGCGATTGCATCACCCTACTGTGCACTACAGTTATGATGGTGGTTCTTTGGGGCAAGATTGGATTGACGTAGCCCTGCAAATCTGGTCGACTCGGGCAAAGAGGGGGTGGCTCACTCAAGCTGGGCGTTTTCGAGTGAGCCGCCGGGACGCTTAATCTGCGTTCCGAAAAGTATCGACAGGGCTCAGAAGCGAGGGGCTTTATCCCGGCTTCTGACATTGGGCTGTCGCGGAGAAGCCTGATCTCAGTGTTGTCCAGGCATGGCCTGGACAACTGCTGTCGAGTTCGGGCGGGCCGGGGCATGACGTCGGGTTCGGCTTACTGTGGGGGATGGAGTGAGTCAACGATCACCATTGTGCCGGGAACTGCTTCCTGTTGAGCCAGATTCACTCGATTTCGTCCCATCCTTTTCGCCCCGTAGAGCGCTTGGTCCGCGGCGGCTATCAATTCTTCTAGGGAACTATGCCATTGCCGGGTTGCTGTCGCGACGCCCACGCTGATCGTCAGGAACGGGGCAACCGGCGATGCAGGATGGGGCAACTGGAGACTGGCGATGGCCAACCGCATCGCCTCCGCAACCTGGGCGGCTCCGGAGCCGTCTGTTTCCGGAAGAATCACTGCGAACTCCTCGCCGCCATAGCGCGCGGCCAAGTCAATCTGGCGCTTGGCATGGCGGCGCAGCTCCGATCCCACCAACTTAAGGTATTCATCGCCTCGCTGGTGTCCCTCGGAATCATTAAGCGCCTTAAAGTGATCAATATCGAGCATCAGGAGCGAGACTGCGGAACCGATTCTCTTCAGGCGGGCGCACTCCATCCTGAGTGTTTGGTCAAACACCCGCCTGTTTGCCAGCCCGGTCAGCGAATCGACGGACGACAGCCGCAGCAGATCCTCATTGACCCGCCGCAGATCCGCTGTTTTCTCGTCCACGATCCGCTGCAGCTCGTGCTCCCGTCTTTGCGCTGCCAGCATCCGCAAGCGAAGGAGACCTGCAGCCACCGACAAAGGGATCAGCCCGCACGTGCCCACGAACCACCACGTCTTATACCACGGAGTCAGGATTTCAAATGGATATTCAGCCCCGTGACCACTCCACACTCCATCGGCGTCTCGGGCTTCTATCTGCAGCCGATAGGCTCCGGGCGCCAGTTGTGCAAACCGCAGTTCTCTTTTATCCGTCTCGGTCCAGGTTGAATTCGTGCCCTCCAACCGGTAACGAAAAATAACTGCGTCTTCCCGGGGAGCATTCGGCGCGGCGTATCTTGCGAGCAGAGAGTTTGAATGAATGCTGAAGGATGGGTTGCGCTGCCCGAAAACATTCGTCGGTCCCATGACAAGCTTGGTGAAAACGACCTCTGGCGCTGCTTCGGGCGCGCGCTCGGCACGCGGCTTGAAACGAGAGAGTCCGCCGCTGGTCCCGATCCAGACGGTGCCATCGGCCTCCTCGGCGAAGGCGTTCAGGTTGCAGTCGTCCCACGCCAAACCGTCCCGCGTATCGTAGTGGCTCCAGCTTGCCCCATCCCACGCATCCACGCCCCGCTCTGTTCCCACCCACAGCCGCCCTGAGGCATCGAATTCCAGAAAATACACCAGCCCGTCGCTGCCACGTCTTTGGACGCCTTTCTCGATGGCGAAGCCGCCAGGCTGCGGATGGATACGGTCGATACCGCCTCCGTGGCGATAACCGATCCACAGGGTGCCGTCCGCACCGGCGCCCAGCGAAAGTACTTCCTGATTGCTTAGACCATCGGCGCGAGTCCAATTCTTCCAGCCCCCAGCTAAGTAACCGAAAAGCCCGCCAGCACCCCCAGCCCAGATCGTCCCATCGGTTCCCTCAGCAATCGCCCAAATGCGCGTGGACGGCAATTCGGCGATTCGCGAAAACTTTCGGTAGGGAGCTCGGGCCACAAATAAGCCCAATTCAGTGGCGGCCCAGAGCCTTTGTTCCCGATCGAAGCGCAGGGTGTAGGCTGCTGTGCCCGAAAGACCTTGCTTCGGACCAAACCACTGCACCCTGCCAGTCCGTGCATGAATGCAGGCGGCGCCGCGCGTTTCGGTACCGATCCATAGATCTCCGCCGGGAGCCATCCGCAGACTGTGCACCGGAAAACCAACCAGGCCCGCAACTGCTTTCCACGAGATGCTGAACGGCCGGCGCGTCCCGCGGAACAGCCCTCCTTCAGTGGCGACCCAGAGCGACCCGTCAGTCCGGGGCAGGATTTCGTACACAATGTCGCTGGCCAGCCCGCTTGCCGAGGAGTAACTCTCCCATTCCCGGTACCCGCGCCACTGGGCGAGTCCCCGGCCCGCCAGCGCAATCCATAGAGAGTGTTGCCGGTCTTCGAAGGCTGCGTAGACTACTCCGCGAAGGCCTACGGAACGGTCAATCTTCTGCCAGCCTTTCTCGTCCCGGATCAGCAACCCATCGGGTAACAGAATTAGAATCCGCCCTTCGGCATCGGCTGCGATACCCATTGGGATGCCGGAAATGGGCGCATCCGGCCTTCGAAATCTGGCCTGGCCGGCCGGCAACACGAACACACCCGCATTTCTCGCTCGCACCCAAAGATCGCCGTCGCGGTCTTTTTGGATGGTTAGCAGCGCACGATCCGGCAGTCCGCTGTCTCGCCCGAAGACTGTCGTGCCACCCCGCTCCATGCGGCACAGTTGCTCTCCGCATCCGTACCAGAGGACGTCGCCATCCACTAAAATGCCGTATGCGCCCGCCCCGGATGTTCCTGGTGCTTGGGGTAATCTTCGCACCGCGAACCCATCCCGCCCCGGTTCGGAATGGAGCTCTACAAGACCGGAATCCGTGCCAATAAATGTGTGCCCTTTTCCATCCGACTGGATGCCTTGCGCCCAACTGACCGTCTTGAAAGCGCCTGGAAGCTTTTCGAAACGGGTGCCCGACAGTTGGTAGAGTCCGAAGTTCCCTCCAACCAAAAGAGATCCATCGGGAGCCTCGCCAAACGCGGCGCCCGAAGTGGACGGAATCCCCTGCTCCGGCCCAAAAGCCTCGAAGCGTTCTCCGTCGTACCGGAAGAGACCGTTTTCCGTGCTCACCCAAATGAAACCCACGCGGTCCTGATAGACTTGCCGGACCGCGAGGTTGTTGAGGCCATCCGTGACCCCGAAGTTGCGAAAATTGTATTCCTGACCGTGCAAGACCCCGGCCAGCACGAGGACGGCAGATACAGCCATCCTCCTGAAGCGACTGTTGTTCATAAGAAGAATTGTCGGCATCCTCGACCCACCACATCTTACTATCGGCCAAATCGCGTTTGACGGAAGGTTACGGAGGGTGGTCTCGATCGACACACTCCAGCCCGACCTGCCCCTTGTGCTTGCCGGCTTTTTCTCCTATCCAGACCGCACGATAACGCGCTCGCTCCCGCCCACACTCAAGAAGGAGTATCGTGTCCAGGGCCAAGGGGGGAGTCCCTGCAGCCGCGCCACTCCCGCGCTGATCTCCACTGTAAAGGTGTTCTGCAAAAAAGCATTGCCGAACTTGTCTTGGCCTAGCACCGTGACCGGTTTGCAACCGGCGAGGCGCTGCTCTTTGCGAAGGCCTTTCGCCCAACCAGGTTTGGCGCCAGCGGACATCATTCCACTCCCCTTATCCTGCGATTAGTGGCTTCTTAACCTGGCACTTCGCCTTCAGCCAATCGTGCAGAATTACGAGATCGACCGGAGGAATCCTCAAGAATTCACATCCTGCGCGGCCGTACTCCCGCGTCCATAACACGCGAACCTGGACGAGAATCTCTCTTGCGCCGGGCAGTCGCAGGCGAAATGACAGAACATCTCCGGTGACAAGTTTCTCCTTTCTGCTGAGCCCGACGCCGCCGTCCCCGATGTCAGTGACAGTCACAGACATGGCCCGACCGTCCTCGAGGGTCGCGATCACAGGCGACATGAGGGCTTGCCTGGCATATCGACGGTAGTCCAACATCATTCTGGAGTAGGCGTCCTTGAAGGACTTCGCGCCGGATTCGGCGGTTACCGGCTTCTTGAGGACAACGTGAGCGCCGGGCAGCGGGGGGTCTGACGATGAGATCGCAACGACCGTGGGCTTCCTCCACTTGCCGCCTTTCCAGAGTCTGCCCATGAGTTCGGGGCACTCGGTGTCCTCCCAGTCGATCACGATGAGGTCAGTGCTTCCCTTCCCCAACAATTCGAATGCCGTGGAAGCGCTTAAACAGATGCTGGTCGAGATGGATAGTTCTCGAAGGATTCGGCCAAGGGTCCTAAACAGGCTCCCATCTCGCGAAACAAACAAGCATTCAAATGCCATATCGGAGGTCATAGACAACCCTGTGCGAAAATATCGCCACTCGCATAACACTTACTGGTTCAACGGAAGCAGCGCCTGACAGGCTGATTCGCTGCCGATCCGGCCCCTGTGGGTTGCACGCGAACTACCGCGTCTTCAAACGAGCAGAAGCTACGGGTACCGGTCTGATTCAGGGTGACCGGAACCGCGGTGGCGTAATAGGTGGTCTGGGGCGTAGCCACCGTTCCTGGCGCCTCGCTGAAGTTGTAGCCGCTCTTCTTACCGCCAGACAGCACGCTGTCGATCAGACAAGCCGTGGACGTGATTTCGGCGGTGTTGATCGTACGGATTGAAGCGACAGCAGACCACTCGTTGGCCGCCTCCCGGGCCCACAGCAAATTTGGGATGGCGATAGCTGCGATAATCAGGATGATCGCCACCACGATCAATAGTTCAATCAGAGAGAAACCTCTCTGTCTGCCCATCTCGATTCTCCTTCGGTCGGGAAGACGTTCACTGCCGCTAGCCTGCGCGGAACACTCGCGTTTCCCACCAAGCCGGCACCCCCTGGGACTCAAGACTCAAGATCCTGCCTGCCGCTATCTCATGGGCCAGCCAGGAACCTCTCACGGTTGGATCGGTGCATGGTTTGAGCCGGACTCAAGTCCCGTGCAGTTCTGTGTCCAATAGTCAGACTCTGGAAGTTGCTTATTTTTCAGGTGATTCTCGATCGGGGGTAACCCTCATGCCGTCTGGAATTGAGACACCTTTCGCGCAGGCGGATGATCGCCGGGCGGGCTCCGGCCGCCGAGTTCTCGCCGCGTTCGTCGGGGTACGCGATCGAGGTCGATTGGGCATGGGCCTGTCCTTGGGTCAATGGCCTCTCCCGAGAAAAGAGACGGACGTACGCAACTAGTATGCCGGCGGCAGTCAGCTCCAACATCGGGATTGCCTCTCCTTATTCTGATCGAAGAGCGAAACGGTCATGCGCACCGCATCTTGCCTGTTCATGCGGTCATCGCGCCACGGCTCCAGTCCGGACGGAGACAGCAAGGGGTACGACTTTCGCCGGCTTCCCTCTGTTCGGCGATCAGGCACTTGTCTCGGATTCAGACCCCGCTAATCGAGCACCGGGCAGGAGGTTAGGTTCCCAGGCGAAGGTCAACTCCTAACTCTCGATTCCTCATAGAGTTGGCGTCATGGGTGGGCGTCCCCCGAGGAACGATCCGAAGGTGCATTGTGGCACGGCTCGTGCCTCAATAACGTGGGTGGACGCGAAGTGATTCAGAATTCTGACATCGCTCGCAACTCCACAGCCAAAAGCAAGATCGATCAGCCTGCTACTGCCCAAGAGACGGCCGCGCCGGCGCGACGGTTTTCAGACTACAGAGGCGTAAGGAGCCTGTCGCTAGTCTTGTACGGAGGAAGAGAAATGAGAATCTTGGTCGCCGAAGATTCAAAGTTTTGTCGTCACCTGATTAGCCGCTGTTTGAAGGATTGGGGCTTCAATTTCGTGGTAGCGACCGATGGTCTCTCAGCTTGGGAGGTACTCGAAGGCGCGTGGGTCCCCACGTTAGCCCTCTTGGATTGGGTCCTGCCAGGAATTAGTGGGGTTGAACTGTGCCAACGGATCAGGGCTCGTGTGCAGAACGAATATGTCTACACCATCGTTCTGACCGCGAAGAGCGACCGCAGCGATCTTCTGGCCGCCATGGAAGCAGGGGCCGATGACTTCCTGTCCAAACCCTTTGACCCGGCGGAGCTCAAGGCGCGAATTCTGGCCGGCAGGAGGATCATTCTACTGCAAAGGGAATTGATCAACGCCCGTGAGTCTCTGCAGTTTGCCGCGACCCACGACTTCATGACGGGCTTGTTGAACCGGGTAGAGATCATTTCATTCCTGCGCCGCGAAATCGCCCGTGGCCGCCGCGAACGGCGTCCCGTGGCCCTCGTGCTGGCTGATCTGGATCACTTCAAGCGAGTCAACGACACATTCGGGCACTCCGCCGGGGACGCAGTGCTGCAGGAAATAGCCCGCCGCTTCCGATCTGGTTTGCGCGTCTACGATGGTGTCGGAAGGTATGGGGGGGAGGAGTTTCTCCTGATTCTCCCAGGGTGCGATCTCGATGCCGCCATGCATCGCGCCAACGCCATTCGGCGACTGATCGAGCAGGATGCGATCGTGGCTCCTCAGGCCAGCCTGACGGCAACTGTGAGTATGGGCGTCGCGATCGCGAATTACTCTCGTGATCTAAGCGTGGAAGCTCTTCTGGAAAAGGCCGACGAGGCCTTGTATCAGGCGAAAAGCAACGGTCGAAACCGGGTTGAGTGCTGTGAGATGCTAGCCGTTTTTGATCCCTCCCCCTAGGTGCTTAGATCCGGCTTTGCCGTCCCTTCCCTCCCCTCGACTGGCAAAAGCGAAGCGCCGGCACAAGACTCCGGCTCCTTGCCAGGGTGGCTTGATTGCACTATGTGATCTCCGCGCCTCCAGCGATGATCCGGTCGAGACCGTCTCGCACCACAGAGAGTTCGCTCCTTGCTACAGGGGAAGTGAGTGGCGCAAACGTGCCGCCTTGATCTGAGGCAGTTCCAATGAATCCCGATCTCCGAGATTGGGTCGCGTCGCGGTCGCTTACGCCAGCCCCGCCTTACACGACTGCTCCAGCAGGTGCGATTGGATCGCTCCTTATAAGTGCTCGATGGCCTCGACCAGAACTCTCCCGTCTTCTTCCAAGTTCAGCGTTGACTTCTCAAAGTAAGCCGCTGCTCCTGCCATCTTCAGCTTCGTCTCATTTCTCTGAGATAGACTCGAGAGCACAATGACAGGAATAGGTGCAGTCAGCGGGTTCTGCTTTAGCTGTCGAAGCACTTCAGTACCCTCCATGGCGGGTAACATCATATCCAACAAAATGACGTCAGGGCGCGTTTCCTGCGCCCGACGCAGACCTTCCTGGCCATTTCCCACCGCGATCACGGGGTGCCCCGCCTTGACCAGTATCTTTTCGAGTGCGGAGCGCAAGAAGCGACTGTCTTCAATCACAAGTATCGTCATCTTCGCCCCCTGCCCTTTGGGAACCGGCTGGATTGTCTTCGAAAAATGCACTCTCAAGGAAGCGCCGCAGCCCCTGCTGGGCGTCTGGGGACATTCCGGTAAACTCAATGCCATTCCCAGACTGCAGGTGACAGGTAGCAACTCTGCCGTCGACCAGCAACTTTTCGTAGACAAGCCAGAGGACAATGTCCAACGGCACTCCCACCTCCAGGGTGAGTGCCATTTCGACATAGCAGCCACACAAGCTGATGTCCGCCGTCTCCACCCGGATCGGCGTTTGGCTTCCTCGCACACGCGACTCTGTCTGAACAGCGATGGGCAGACGCCGAAACCGCCTTCGTTCGTAGAGCATATTGATCACGCCGTCCTGAAAGACGTGGGCCACGGTCATTGCATCTCCTTTTTCGCTGCCCCTAGCCACCAGCGGACCGCGCCCTGATTCCGACTGCCGTCGCCGCGCTCGATCTCGTTCTCCTCACCTGGTACCGCCCCCCCCCGGCCGCAACGTCTGATTCAAGGTCGCTTCCGATATTTCGACAGTCCGGCCCGCTTGACCGCTGACCGCTCGTTCCGTCAGGTGCTGGATAGACTTGCTTTCCGGCAGATGTCCGACGATCAGCACAGGGACGTTCAGTGCATTACCATCCAATTGCAAGCATCGCAACAAGTTCAGAACAGGTAGATCGGCCGCCGTGAGGTCGAGGATGATAAATTTCGGCGAGACTTTGGAGGCCATTATCAAAGCCTCAACGCGATCGTGTACCGTCAGCAGATTGAAACCAAGGCTCTGTAGTGGACCGTAGTAGAGGGGATCAGGTTGTACAGCGTGCTGCGATCTAGCTCGAACGACCAGCACCTTCAAGGACCCCGCTAACATGAGAGTCTCCGCGTTTTCGTATTCATCAGCCACATGGTCATGGCGCTCGATTCAGCACTCTGTTATCAAGCAGGTCCCTGGCAGCCACCCGGCAGGGGAATTGGTAGCAACGGCACTTGCCGATGTTGCAAGATGCATGCCGAATGCCAGCTAAGAGCTCCATCGGCAAGATCAAGCAGCAGCGGTGGTTAATCGCCCTTTTCGTAAGCTGCCGCGACTGGTTCTTTTCGCGCCATGTCCGTATTCCGAGAATACTGTCTCTAAACCGGATGAGGGCTGGTTCTGTTTCCGCCGCAAAGGGCACGCCCGCCCTCAAGGAGCGGATCGCGGTCTAGAGCACATAACTGCTGCTCCACCGATTCCACCAAATGATCCCCCTTGGCGCATTTGAGGGGTCTCAAAGTCAAGTGCGCCTTTTCTGGGAGGCACCGTCATGTCCGCCGCCGGTGCTGTCTTGCCGATGGGGAAGGCGTCCCTCGTGGGAGTTGCTCGCTGAAGGCCGGTTGATCAGGAAGGGATTCCGGCGGCCTTAGACCGAGTCAGGCCCGCCCCGGTCACATCATGTCTGACCAGGAGTTGGTCGATCGACACCGCGTCGGCGGGTTTGGCGAACAGGTAGCCCTGGCCCAGCTCGCAACCAAGTTGCTGCAGCGTGACCATCTGTTCCTGGCGCTCGATGCCTTCAGCCACGACGCTCAGGCCGAGGCTGTGCGCCAGCATGACAATGGTCCTGACAATCTCGTGGGTCTCATGGTCGCGATCCATGCCGGAGATGAAGGCTCGATCGATCTTCAGGACATCGACCGGGAACTGCTGAAGGCGGCATAGAGAGGAGTAACCAGTGCCAAAGTCGTCGATGCTCAGGCGAACGCCGAGTGCTTTCAACTGCGAGAGGACCACGGCGGAACGCTCGGCATCGGCCATGGCGATATTCTCCGTGATCTCCAAATCTACGCAGCACGGATCGATGCCTGTTCGGCGGAGAATCTCGCCAATCTGCGCAGCCAAGTCAGGCTGTGCGAACTGCTTGGCTGTGATATTTGCACTAATGGTCAACGGCGAGAGGGCGGGAAACAGTGCATGCCAGCGGCGCAGTTGTTGGCATGCCTCGCGTAAGAGTTGGCGGTTAATGGCCAGGGTGATTGCGATGTCGTCGGCAACCTTGATAAATTCCCCTGGCAAGACAATGCCTTGCGGGCGTTGCCAGCGAGTGAGGGCCTCGAATCCTACGATTTGGCCGTTCTCGAGCGAAACCAAGGGCTGGTAGTGGACACGGAACTCATCTAATTCCAGCCCCTTGCGCAAGTCTGTTTCCAGTTGCAGGCGCTTGACCGCGCTCGCCTGCATGGCGCTGTCGAAAACTTCATAGCGGGCTTTACCAGCGCGTTTGGCGCGATACATGGCAATCTCGGCGTCGCGAAGCACATCGCTGGCCTGGGTATTGGTGCTCCCGCTGAAGACGATGCCTACACTTGCGCTGATCACAATCTCGTGATTATTCAAGTTGCACGGAACGGCCAGGCGTTTCTGAATGCGCTTCGACATGCGGATGGCGTCGCTGGGGTCGCGCAACTCCTCGGCTAAGATGACGAATTCGTCGCCTCCCGGCCGGGCCAAGGTGCTGTCGCCCATCGGAGTTTGAGACGTGTTGCCGGGTCGCGGCCGTGAAACAGTGTCAACAGCGCGCAGGCAGGCCGCCAGGCGCTGCGCAATCTGGATGAGGAGATCGTCACCCGCGCTGTGGCCCAAACTGTCGTTGAACATCTTGAATTCATCGATGTCAATGAACAAGACGGCGAACCTGAAGTCAGTGTGGCGTTGCGAAACCGCGATGGCGCGCTGCAAACGGTCGAGAAAGAGGGCCCGGTTGGGAAGGTTGGTCAGCCCATCGTGGAAGGCTTGATGTTCCAACAGAGCCTCGGTCCGTTTCCGTTCCGTGATATCCCGGTTGACGATGACGAGGCCTTCGGTTTCGCCGTTCTTGCCGGGAATAGCGCTAGACGTGGACTCGAGAACCCGCCAGCTACCGTCCTTGTGTCGGAACCGGTACTCGATCCGCTCCCCACGGCCGGTGAGGTGGGCTTTCTCCGACGCCTCAAGCACACGCGCGCGATCGTCGGGGTGAATCGGTTCGATCCAAGAGGTTGTGGCTAATTCTTCAGCGCCATATCCCAGCAGTTTTTCGTATGCGGGGCTGTTGTAGAGACGGCGTCCTTGTCGGTCGACAACAGCGATCATGTCGGCTGCGTTTTCGCTGATCAAATGAAAGAGCCGCTCCCGGTCAGCCAGCTGGCGGCGCATGCGCTGAAGCTGCAGATGTTGATAGACCGTGTAGACGTCAAACAGCAGGACCAATGCGGCCAGGCCGCGAACCCACTCTTTGAGAGTGAAGGAATAGAAATCGTCTTTGGGTAGATGGAAGCCCGGAAATGTTAGGGAGAGTATGCCGAAAGTCAATACCAGGGTGACCGCTATGGCGAACCCCCAGAGCCACCACTCGCGGCCTTCCACTTGACGGATGGGAATCAAACCAGGAGCTGAGCCGGGTCGGCGTTGAGCGGCCTCCGTCAATGGATCAACTCCTCCTACCCCTCACAGAACCTGGAAACGTCAGTTCATTCGCTCGCATTGAGATCGAACTGCAATGGCACAAACAGGTGGTTACTCCCTGTTACTACCTTCTATTACCATCTCGCAATTGTCAGCCGTACACTCACCGTCGTAATCTCGACACATGAGAGATCGCGGGGAATCAGTCGAAGGCGCGAAACAGCCTACCGGTGCCGGGCAACCCGTGCGAGTCAGGGGAGAAGCCATCATGAAATCCATCTTATTATCAGGGTTGGCCGTGCTGGTATTGGGCGGAATCTCAGCGGCGAAGGAACCATTGCCTGATGCTCTGAGCGTGGTCGAGACGGCGAACGTTTTCATGGTTGAATCTCCCGCGCCGGCTCCGCGGCCAAAGGCTGTCGAGACCAGACCCATCGTCGATGGGAAGTTCCTCAGCCTCGCATTGATCTCGACCGGCAGCACGTTTGCGGATTCCTACACCACACTGTTCGCCCGCGAGAACTGGCTGGCCGGCAAGCAAGGCGTCTGCAACATGGAAGCAGAGTCCGCCTACCTGTATGGCACCCACCCCACAGTGGGACGGGCTTATGCGGTTGCCTCGGCCAAAAGCGCGGCGTCCGTGTTTGCCGCCCTCTATCTGCGCAGGCACCACAGCAAGTTCTGGAGTCTGCCTCTGGTGGCCAATTCGATCGAGAGCCTTCAAGGCGTGACCCAGAACATGCGGACTTGCAATTAACTCCGGTCGCCGGCGTGGCCTCCAAGTTTCCTACTGCACCGTTAGCGTCAGGGGCAGCGAATGCTGCAACGCCCCGGAAGTGCCCGTGACGGTGATCTGATATGTTCCCGGGTTGGTTCCGGACGTGTGCCCGATGCCAGTGCCGCCGGCGCAGCCGGACAGGAAAAGCAGCGCCGCAAGGAGAACCAAGGTGGCAATGGGCGCGAGGGCCTTGTTCTTCCAGGGCTTCGATCCTGCGACCACAAGGCCAAATACCCCCAGTCCCTGAAGCGTTATCCACAACGGAACCGGGCCGCGAGAGGAACGGAACTGTGCCGAGGATCCGATCGTAGTGACCGTTACCGTGACCGTCGCCGAAGCCGATCCCGGGGTTACGGAAGCCGACGAGAGCTGGCAGTTCGAATTGTTTGGCACCCCCGTGCAGGTAAGATTGACCGGGTTGGTAAACGATCCGCCTACGGAGGCAACCGTCACGGTATAAGTGGCTGTGGCACCTGCGTTGATCGTAGCGCTGGTAGGCGAAGCCGCCAGGCTGAAATCCACCCCCGTGCCCGTGAGCGACACCGATTGGGGACTGCCCAGAGCGCTATCGCTAATCGTCAACGTGCCATTGCGAGTCCCGGAGGCCGTCGGGGTAAAGGTGATGTTGAAACTACAGCTGGCTCGGGAGGCAAGAGTGTCCGGACAGTCGTTGGTCTGGGCATAATCCCCAGTGGTCCGGATATTCCAGATGTCCAGGTCGCTGCTGTCCTGGTTAGTGAGTGTCACCGTCTGCACCGCACTGATGACTCCCACTTGCGTGCTGGAAAAGGTAAGGCTCTCGGGACTCAGAACGACACCGGCCACCGATATATCCGGCTCCGGGGCACGGCCCATCTTCACGACAAAGGTGCTGGCGCTGCCGAGACGGTTTGCGAAAGTCCCTTGGGCGTTGCCGGAGCCGCTGAAGGCAGCGGATCCCGTCACATAGATGTTGCCGTCGGCATCGAGGACCATGCCGCTGGAAACATGCCTCCCTCTCGGTCCAAGGTAGCTGGAAAACAGTTGTGTAGTCGCGCCTGGATCGACTTCGACCAGAAGCACCTGCGCGGCGTTTGCCTGCGCGATTGCGTTGCTGGTTTGGAGCGAGGGGCTGGACGCCGAGGCCAGCACGTAAGCGTCGCCTTTGGCGTCGAGTGCTATGGCGCGCGGGACTGCCTTGGTGTTGGGAGCGAGGAAGGTGGAGTACAGCAGAGTGGACGCAGTGGGATCGAACTTGGTGATAAAGGCACAACCGCATTCCTTGCCATGGACGCCAGGGTCGCAGATGCCGGTGGAAGCTATGGGGAAGGTACCGTCACTCTGGGCGTGTCCGGCAATATAAGCGGACCCTGTGCTGTCCACTGCGATGGCTGTGATTCCAAGCGCGGCGCCGCTGGAGGGATAGAAATAAGTGGAGTAGTCAAGGCCTCCGGCGCTTGTGAATTTGCTCACAAAGCCGATCTCGGCGTCCTGTTGCGTCTGATTGGCAGCCAGGAAGGCGCCGGAGGTAACCGGAAAGTTGTAGGTATTTGTAGTGCCGGCGAGGTACGCCTCACCATTCGCATCCAGGGCAATCGCACTAACACCAGTGTAAGGCGCCGGCCAACAGGAACCGCTCCAGCACTGTTGCGCGACATTTGAATTCCCGGCCAGATACGTGGAATAGACCAGCGATGATCCATCCGCGCTGAACTTGGTCAGGAAGCCATAGTCCCCATAGATGCCGGCTTGGTTAGCGGATGCCGTGCCCTGGTAGGCATTGGCAACGGGAAAGTTTTGTGATGCCGTATAACCCGCGATGTGCACCTGGCCAAAACCATCGATGGCGATACCGGTAGGCTGGTCGCTCGTGCTTCCCCCCAGGTAGGTGGAGTACAGAAGAGAGGAACCGTCGGCGGAGACTTTGGTCAGAAATCCTGCATACGGACCCGGCTGTTGCGACTGATACGCCTTCACTACCGGAAAGTTGCTCGACGCAGTGCTGCCGGTCACATACACCTCGTTTGCGCCGTCCAGCACCAGCCCAACCCCATAGTCGTCGCCGTTTCCAGCGATGTAGTCCGCGTAGATCAGGTTTGCTCCGGCAGGATCGAGTTTGGCCACAAATACATGGTTCTTGTTCTTCGGAAGCGCACCTAGCGTTGCCAGGGGGAAATCGACTGAGTTTGTATAGCCGGCGACATACACGCTGCCGGTGCTATCGACGGCGATGCCCGCTGCTTGGTCAGTGTCACTCCCTCCTAAGTACGTTGAATAAACAAGCACAGGGCTTACTGCGGGAGGTCTCGTCACGTCGGGGTGCTGAAGGCTGGAACGAAGGGATAGGTTGTAGGGTGCTGGAGGCTCTGTCATGCCCGTGATCCCTGAGCGTCCTGTCCTTTCATTCTGTTCGACAACTTGTTCGGCGAGTTGTCGTTGGGATGGCATGCGAAGCGAGATGCTCGCTTCGCGGTCAACCACCAGGGGCTGGTTCGAATCGTAGTGGGCAACCTGGAAGGCAACGTGGGTTGGATCGGTCATAACGTACGCTCCACCGACGGGAGTACGCTGGCCGTTAGACTGCTGGTAGACGATCGGACTTTGGAAGTGAATTTCTCCGTTCCCCAGTCTTAGAACCAGGTTGCCTTCTGGGTCTAACTCGATTTGGCGAGCACCTCGAATTTCGAATTGGATCCTACGGGGGTCGGATCCCGGCTGGACTTCAAAGTTGTACTCCAGTTGGCGACGGTTCCCGTAGTACAGCAGATCAATCCCGGGATATACGTTCTTATAACGAACTCTGCCATAGGTCGGTACATCGGTGTGCCACTTCGTCGGATCGTTTCCGAAGAAGTAGTTGACTCTCCCAGGTTGCGGATCCTCACCTACGACGGTGGGACTCTGGGTCGCGCCTACCAGAGTAAACTGTACCGTCGCGTTTCCACCGGCTCGCAGAACAACGGAACCCGGGGCCGTCACGACTGCGCTTGGGCGCAAGGAAAGCACCATGCCGCCAGTGGTAAGGAATGCTGTATAGCCCGAGCCGCGGGAAAGAAACTTGACTTCAGAGCCAGTCTGTCCCTGGTTCATTTCAAACGTCAGCGGCAACCTTCCGTATTCCGCCGGACGAGCGTGAGCCGGCGGCTGCACTGCCGCAGGTTGGGCGTCGGCGGATGCCGTTGCCGCAAGAGTCGCCAGAATTCCCCATGCCAGAGTCTGGAGTCGCATTCGAACAATCCCTCCACGCAAAGTTGTGAGCATCGCAGCCCGATCGCCTCCGGGGGAGGAGCCGCAGAGGCGGCACAGCAGGCCTACTGTGCATAGCAGCTGCCGAAAGCTTTGCCTTCGCTCGATTCTTGTAAGGTTCTGATTGTGCGCGGGTTAAGAGGCTACTCGTAGGCAACTGGCAGGTGGTGGTCGGGCATGTCCAGTCCATGTTTCAGACTCCTGTCTGGCACCGGGACACCCGCGTGTGCAGGTTTGCATGAAGCCGCTGGAGCTGCTGGTGGAGCCAAAGGATTGCTACCGTTCCTGGTCTGGGAGCAACGAGAGTCCAACTATGAGATGCTATTCTGCCCACCAGACGAAGTCCCCCCAAGTAACACCCTATCTTGACTCGCCAAAGTGCATTATGCTCAAAGACTTACACCGTTACAAAACGGCTGTGAATGGGTGGCCGAACCCTGCAATTAGAAAAGCGCTTGCAGGCGTGTAGCAGCCCCTCCCCTTTGACCACGCGGGATCGCATCCCACGTCTACGCGCGTAAAGCCGCGGTCCTAGGACGGTACTGATGCACACTGACAGCCGAGACCCTGGTATAACCGATCATCGACCGAGGACTCGCCCCCTTGTAAGAGAGAGGGTCACCGGCATTAACCGCGACGAACGTTACTTTGAGGCACTTTTTGAGAACGCTTTGGATGCGTTCGTGGTGTTGAGTGAAACTGGGCGCTTCATGGACGCGAATCCGGCAGCCTGTCAACTCATCGGCCTTGAAAGAAACGAACTGATTGGACGCGATGTCACCGAGACCATCGAGACTGGCACCGACTTCGACTCGGCCTGGGGGAAGTTCGGAAGAGAGGGAAAGTATCGCGGACAGCGGTGGCTTATGCGACCAGACGGTGCCCGCCGGCTGATTGAAATCATGGCGACGGCCAACGTTCTTCCCGGTCGCCATTTGGCGGTTTGGCGGGACGTGACGTTCAGATACTTCCTCGAAAGCGAGTTGGTGCAGAAAGAGAAGGATGAAGCCCTAGCCCGGCTTGCCGGAGGAATCGCTCACAACCTCACCAATCTGCTCAACGTAGTAGGCGGGCATACTGAATTAATGATTGACCAGAGGATGCCTAATTCCGAGAATCAGCGGCACATCGACAGCATCCTTGTAGCCACGAAGCAGGCAGCCGCTTTGACGTCCCAGCTTTCCGCGTTAGGAAGGCAGCAGGTGTTGTCCCCGGCTGTGCTCGACTTAGACGCTTTCGTACACAGTTGCAGAGGGGCCCTGCGAAGCATCGTGCCAGAGAATGTAGATCTGGTGCTGCTGGAGACAAAACAGTCGGCTGCGATATGCGTCGATCGGACGCAGATGGCCCAGATAGTCTTCACACTAACATCGACTGCTGGAGAGCTCGTGCCGAACGGTGGGCGTCTTACGATTGCGGTCAAGGGTGTGGCCCTGAAGCAGCCTCTCGCCAGACCCGGTTTTCGGATTCCGGCTGGCGAGTACATTGTTCTTGAGCTGCAAGCGCGGCCACAGGAGCTTTTACGCCCAGAGAAGGTGCTGCCGCAGGCTTTGTTTTCAGCGGACATGCGCGGCGTTGGCCCTGCTTTACCCGCTGTAACCGCTACCGTGAAGCAGAACCACGGATTCCTTTGGGTCGAAGGCCATCCAGCAAGAGGTACCATCCTCAGCGTTTACTTCCCTCCAATGATCGGCCACGCTCTGGCCAGCCCAAAGCAGGAGTCCTGTGGAGGTCTGGGCGGAAGCGAGACGGTCCTGCTCGTCGAGGATGATCCCGGGCTGCGGGGAGCCATGCGAGAGTACCTTACATGCGTCGGCTATCGAGTTCTCCAGGCGGGAAACGGGGAAGAGGCCCTGAGGACAGCGCAATCTGTGGAGCGTATCGACGTTCTCATCGCCGACTTAAGAGTGCGCAAGATGGGAGGCCAGGAGCTCGCCGAAAGGATCTCTACCACGCTGCCCAGACTCAAAGTGATGTTCATCTCGGGCAACGTCGACAGAGCATTCATTCACCGGCAACCAGGCGAAGGACAACCAACCTTGCTCCCCACGCCGTTTGAGATGCTGGCGCTGGCGATTACGCTCCGCGATTTGCTCGATGGCCGGCTTCGCCAATCGCCACACTCGCTACTTAACAGGCAAATAAAGAGGGCGGCAAGAGGGCTAACCGCCGGCCCCTTCCTTTCGGTCTTCCGATTTCATTTTCGACAATAGCTGGTAGATGGTCGCTCGACCCATGCCCAACACTTCTGCGGCTCGGGCTTTATTGCCGCCGACAACCTCCAGTACGCGCAGAATGTGGCGCCGTTGCACCTGCTCCATGGAGAGAAAACTCTCATCCCCCGCAAGGCTTTCGTTGAGCGGCTTCCGCAACCTTTCGGGGAGGTCGTTAATGTCGATCAGGTTTCCGTCGGCCATCATACAGGCATTGCCGATCACATTCTCCAGCTCCCGGACATTTCCCGGCCAAGGGTAGGTCGCCAAACGGGTTTGCGCCCGTCGTACGAGTCCGGCAATGGGCTTCTTGTATTCGGCGGAGAATTTCTCAATGAAGTACCTTTCCAACAAAGGCAAATCTTCACGTCGATCGGACAGCAGGGGCAGCATGATTTCCACCACTCCAAGACGGTAGTAGAGATCTTCACGGAACTGGCCTTCGTTGACCATAGTCCTGAGATTGCGGTGCGTGGCCGCGATGACCCGAACATCGATATTCCGGGGAGTCAGTGATCCTACCCGCTGCACCTGCCGGTTTTGCAGGACTCGCAATAATTTGGCTTGCGCCGCGGGTGCGAGTTCCCCAATCTCGTCCAGAAAGATGATCCCGCCGTCTGCGTGTTCGAAGAGCCCGACCTTGTCCTGGTTAGCGCCGGTAAAGGCTCCGCGCACGTACCCGAACAGTTCGCTCTCCACGAGGTTTTCCACGAGCGCGGAGCAGTTGCAGACAACAAATGGGCCGCGGGAGGCCGGGCTCAGTCGATGCAAAGCACGGGCCACGAGTTCTTTCCCGGTTCCGGTGGCGCCCGTCACCAGCACGGTTCTGAAGTGCGGCGCAATCCTGCGAATTCTGGCAAAGACCTCCAACATGAGAGGACTGCGTCCGACCATACACTCGAATTGATAGGCATTAATTAGTTCCTGCTCCAGACGCAAGGTCTTTTGCCGTGTCTCAGCATCACTTAGCAGCTTCTGGATGCGGGACCGGAGCTTCTCGATGTCAAGCGGTTTCGTCAGATAGTCGCAAGCACCCTTTTGAATCGCCTCTACCGCTGATTCGGTCGAATAGTGCGCGGTGATCAGAATGACATCGACACCGGGGTCAATCGCTACCATGCGCTCCAATATTTCAATACCGCTGATCTTGGGCATTACCAGGTCCAGCAAAACCATCCGGGGCCGCAGCCGCAAGAATGTCCTTAAGCCTTCTTCAGGATCTTCCTCCGTCAGGATCTCCAACCCATCGCGATCGAGCGCGGATCGAATCAGATCCAGGTTCTCACGATTGTCATCGATGGCCAACAACCTGAACATACTCGGTGAAGTCATGGAACACTCCGAGGTTCATTACCGTCAGTCTGAACCTCCATTCTATTGGCGCCTTCGTTGTGACCAAGGAACCAGTCCGGCACATTCCGCGGAGCCGTGCTAACGCCAATCCCCGCTTTCGCTTCAGGATTCACGCGAAGGGCTAAACAGGACGCTAATCGCAAGACGGAGGGCGCGTCAAGCTAGACACTTGATTCTCGCGCGATTCGTAGTCACATCTGGCTTGCGCGCAAAATGGAAAATCATGACATGGGAATGAGGAAAGTCATGAAAAGCAGGAAACTCGCAAGAGGGCGACCGTCGGCCGCTACGGGTTCAGGAGATAGAAGCCCACAAAGCTACCCCCGACCTCCCACGGCCCGTGCCTGCCTGCTGGCACGGAATTCGATAATACCCCGGGCCGATCGGTCAGGCACTGTCAGCAATATGCCGGGATTTCGGCCATCCTTCTATAAGCGTGGCGACACCTCGGCAGGCATTTGAGTCTGTTGTGCGGTGCGCGAGGAACTCTACGCCCCATCGTCTGCGAAACTCCGAACTGCCGGAACTGTTAGCTGTCCACAAACTGGATGGGATTCCATCCGGCAGACAGCCCCCCTCCACTGGTCTCGCGCGGAGCACCAACCTTCTGCAGCAAGTGTTTCTGCGAAAAGGGGTTAACGCCCACCGGCAGACTCCACTTGAGAACCAGGGTGGAAGCGTGCGTGCTAACTTGCTTCTGCCTTCCTCCAAATCAGACGACCACGAACGGCTGCTGACAGACTATCGGCCGCCAGAAAGGAGGTCCTGGGTCTCTTCCATGGAAGCTGGACTCATAGGTTCAGAGATGACTGGCATGGGTAACGGCACGAGCATTCGTGATCGCATGCGGGTCATTGAGCATCGCGATTGGTGGTTATGGGCCGGCGCGGTGCTTATCACGCTGCTCCTGACCGCCGGTATCGTCTCGTTCGGGTTCCCTGCCCTCCATGTACCGCGTCCGGAACTGAATTCTGCGCCGCTGAACGACACAATGCTTGGCCTGGTAGGGCTGGTTCTGCTGTTCGACATCTACACGGTCTACCAGCACTTCCAGATTCAGGGTGTCCGGAAGCAGTTGGTTGAGCGTGAGGAATTGTTTCGGCTGATTACGGAAAACGCCGCCGACATGATCGCTGTAGTCGATGCGAAGGGCAGGCGACTGTATAACAGCCCATCGTACGAAAAGATCTTAGGTTACACCAGGGAAGATCTGAAAAGCACAAGCCCGTTAGACCAAGTCCATCCGGAAGATCGGGAGAAGGTGATCAAGGCGGCCGAAGAGGCGCTGCGCGCGGGTACGGGCACCAACCTGGAATACCGCATGCGCCACAAAAATGGAACCTGGTGCATGCTGGAATCTAGAGCCAGCACAATCGTGAAGGCTGGACAAGTCGAGAAGTTGGTCATCGTGAATCGCGACGTGACCGAACGCAAGCGACTCGAAGAGCAATTTCGCCAGTCTCAGAAAATGGAAGCGGTGGGCCGCCTTTCCGGAGGGGTGGCCCACGACTTTAACAATCTCCTCGGAGTCATTATCGGTTACGGAGAAATCGTGCAACAGGGCACCGCGACGGATAGTCCACTGCGTACCTGTGTAGATGAAATGCTCAAAGCCGGGCATCGAGCTGCCTCGTTGACCCGGCAGTTGCTCGCATTCAGCCGTCAGCAAGTGATGGACCCGCGGGTCTTGGACCTGAACGTGGTGGTCAAAGACATGGAAAAGATGCTGAAGCGCTTGATCAGCGAAGACATCCAGCTCAAAACTGATCTAGACTCTGAACTCGCACGCATTAGGGCGGACCAGGGTCAAATCGAACAGGTGATCATGAATCTGGTGGTCAATGCGCGTGATGCCATGCCGAACGGCGGCAGACTAGAAATTACCACCTGCAATATTCACATGGACGATAATTTCGTCCGCCGCTATCCCTACCCAGTGCAGGTTGGGGACTATGCTCTGCTTACCGTATCCGACACGGGAATCGGGATGGACGCCACAACGCGCGCGCACGTCTTCGAACCTTTCTACACAACGAAGGGCAAAGGTAAAGGTACCGGGCTCGGGTTGTCCACCGTGTATGGGGTGGTCAAGCAGAGTGGAGGCTATATCGAGGTCAACAGCGAGCTGGGAGCCGGGGCCACGTTCAAGATCTATCTTCCCAGAGTGGAAGACGCTCTTGACGCCCAAAAAACCACGTCTGAACTGCCGGATTCTCTGCACGGAACCGAGACCATACTGCTGGTTGAGGATGAGCTTTCTCTCCGCAAGCTGAGCCGCCATCTCTTGGAACTGTGCGGGTACTCCGTGCTTGAAGCTGAGACCGGGGCGGAGGCGTTGAAGATCAGCCAGGAGCAGCACCAGCGCATCATCCATCTGCTCCTGACGGATGTTGTTATGCCCGGCATGAGCGGCCGAGCTCTCGCTGACCAACTGGTCAAGCAGCGGCCCAAGACTCGCGTCCTTTACATGTCCGGATACACGGGCCAGACGGTTGGCGAACACGGTGTTTTAGCAGAAGGCAGCTTCTTTCTTCCTAAACCGTTTACCCGAGAAGCGTTGGCCCTCAAAGTGCGGGCGGCACTGGATGGGAGGACGGTCGGCGCCGACTAAGGCGCACAGCCAACGATGAAGTCGAATCTCGCGAGGAGCAGAAAATGGAAAAGATTCTGGTTGTCGACGATGATGATGCCATGCGTGGTCTTATAAGAATGCGGTTGTCAGATACCTACCAGACGATTGACACGGGGAATCCAGTTCAAGCCCTGGGACTCGCTCTCGAACACAGACCTCGAGCCATCCTGCTCGACCTGATGATGCCGGACTGCACCGGGTTCGAGCTGTGCCAGAGCTTCCACAACCTGAGTTACACGGCCCGCATTCCGATCTTCGTTGTAACCGGCGAGTCAGCGCAAAAATATCAAGAATACATGAGCAGTTTAGGTGCTGCGGGTTTTTTCGAGAAGCCCATTGACTTCGCAAAATTGAAGAGCCGCCTCGCGGCCGAATTGCAGAGCCAGACTCAGGAACGACGTGCTCACGTGCGGGTCAAAATGAAACTGATCGTGAAACTAAAGGGCACGGACGAATCCCGGCGATCATTCGAACAGCTCACGACAACGGAAAATGTGAGTGCCGGTGGCTTTTTGTGCGCCCTGCCGCTCGCCTTGTCAGCGGATTCCACCTTTCAGATTTTTCTCTCCGGATCCGGCCAGGAGCGCTATGTCGGTCGTGCCCAGGTTGTCCGCAGAGAGGCTCCCGACACTCCTTGGCAGCGCTACGCCTTTCAATTCATCGAACGAACCGCGGAATGGATCTTGCAGGAGTAGAACTCGTCTGGCTCTGTTGCCATGCTTCCGAGGAAGCCGTGTAACGTTGCAAGGACGCGGCTTCAGCGCCGCGCAGCCAATGACCCAGGATTTAATGCCCTCAAAGGGACGCCCTTTCATGCCGGTCCTCAGCATCATCGCCAAGACAAACCAACCGTCAGCTTTCTGAGATATCAACTGTATGCGGGAGCGAATCGGCACGAAAAATGTCTGCTTTGTCAAACGCGTTATGCCAACAGAAATCCAGTCTTGTTGGACAGTCCTGACTCCTTCGCACGGAAAGCGCAGTACGGTCTTGATGAAGGAACACAGGGTAAGGGCAGACTCGGACAACTCGTGAATTGTTCTTCGTCTCCGCTAAAGTTCCAGGATTGTACTTCAGGGTGCTTCTCTTCGAGGAGGGTAGCTGCCGCGCAGAGATTGCTGAAAGACTTGCCCAATTCGTTGTCACCGACATCCCGAAGAGAAGACCTGTACGTTGAGAAGCAATTTTTTCAACCGGTCTGCGAAAAGGCCTACTGTCCTTGAGCCCGCGCAAGGCGCGCGGGTGCAGACAGCCAGGACAGCGCCTCGTCTGCTGTCTCGAAGATTCTGATGTTAACAGCATCGCGTCTGGCGATCTGGCACATGCGAATGACCCCATAAACTGCACTGCGAGGCTGAACGACAAATGCGCGTTTGGAACCGCTTGAAAATGGATCGCGGTTTGCAAGCGATTGCCAATCCAGATAGTCCAACTGAATCTCTGGATTCTCGCCGAAAGTAACGAGTTCTGAAAACTGTGGATCGAATGCAGTATCATCACGCAGTTTCGCGGCGTGGTCGGCAACTTCGCGACGTGTGACTACTCCGCTGAACCTGGTCTGCACGATCTGATTATCAATGTCAATTGCATATTGGGTTGGCATGCTCTGCTTTCCTCTCAGTCGATTCACCTCGTAGTTCCGTTCCTTTTTGCCCCTAACAAGGTCTCAAGCTCTCTGATCGCCTCTAGCAGCGAGCGGCGGCAGCTCAGGTAGTCGTTCGTGGGAGTCAGTTTTTGTCGGTGCCTCAGTGCCAAGACCTGCAACTCCTGCCTCCTGTCTCTCAGAAGCGACCTGGCGTACTCGTACCCATCCCGATTCTGGAAGTTGCTTTGCTCTTTCATGGCCTTCCCGCCAACGTACGAGCAAGCGCCGAGCCAAGACGGCTGCGCGGAAATCATTGGAAGCAAAAGGGAGAGTCTTTTGTGACAAAGAAGGCCTGCCGACATGTCGGCAGGCGTGCTGATATATCGGCAGCGACGGGACCCCAGAGAGGACACGAAGCAAAGAAGTACAACACGCCGGGCCAAGAAAACTGCAAATGGCCACGAAGGTGCACCGAAGGCTAAGCTCAGTATTTAATAAGGAACTCATGGGTTCAAGTTGCAGACCGGATTTGACGATGCGGTTAACCAGATTGTGCGGCGAGCCTAGCGCGCAATCCGTATGACCCGATGCGCCGACTGTCTCCGGGCCAGCGCTGAGTTTTCGGATCCGGGCAAGGAGCACGACCAAGGCGAGGAGAGCGCCGCAGCCAGAGCTGGAGACGACGACTCCAAGAATAAGCCAGTAGCTCAACGGCGACATTCCTTCTTAACGACACCAAATAACTTATTGAGGTCAGAATTGAAACGGCGCCGTCTAGGGCTGACATTATCCCCTCTACTTCGTAGGCAGTAACCCACGGGTAAGACTAGAGTAATCACTACAGTTAACAGAGTCCTCTTACCTCTCACTATTGTGTCCTTAAATTAGCTAGTGGGGGGAGCCTAAGGCTAATGGCTACAATGTCTTAGAAGCACCTGCCCGTGTGGTTTCGCGCCGTTTGTCCCAAGACTTTCGCAGGCAAGCCATTTTCCGAAAAGTGGAACAAAGCTAACCCAACCGTTACAAATTCCGGACAAGAACGCTGCCACAACTCCAGGCGAGGCTCACGCAAGCAGAAGACGGATCGGCAAGACGCGCGACTTGTCCACCCTTGGCTAAGGCAGTGAGTTGCGTTTGAGGAACCGGCTGCGTGAAATCTGCAGGGCGGGGGGAGGTCCGAGAGAGCCAGGTTGTATCCCGTCAGCATTATCCTTGTTATCCTTGCTGATATTGACCGCTTCAAGCGTAGGAATGACCCTGTTGGGCACTCGGCCGGAGAGGCTGTGCCAAGAGAAGTGGCTGGTCGCCTCAAGTCCGCCGTTAGGGTCTACGACGGAGCGGGTGCTACGGCGGAGAAGAGTTCTTGCTGATCCCGCCAAGCTGTACTTGGCGACAACGGTTCGTCGAGCGGGGGAAATCGGGCGGGGGGCCACCAAGGTCAATTCCCCGAAAGGAATTGTGCAAGTGACCGTGAGCATGGGTATCACTTGCGCCCGTGGTGACAGGGACGCAAACGTCGAGACCCTTCTGAATGAGGCGGACATGGCACTATATCGTGCCAAAGAAAATGGCAGAAATCGCGTTGAAGCCTATTGAATGGTCGGCGTGCACATTCCATCCCGCGTTCTCTTATCACCCTAAGTTCAGCTTGCCCGGCACGAGGTATGCGCGTAATATAACGCCCGAGCCATGTCATTCGCATGCGTGCTTGTGGCATAGATTCTTCGCGCGGGGGGTTGTGCGGCCCCGAAGTTGTCTTAATCGGTGTGATAGCGGAGGCGTGAGTGTTTCTCACTCGGTCGGCCCCTCGTCCAATCGGATTACGTTCGGCTTGTTGAGCGGTGACAGATGCTTCCCCAGATCACGCTGCTAACCACTAGCCCCGGAAAATTCTTCTTGCCGATTTGAAGGACACGCGAACCTCCATGTCGTCGTGAGCAGTTGGCCGAAGGTGTGTATGAGCACTACCCACAGGCAGTCGTGGAGAACAGTGAATCTGCACTCTTGGTTCCACACAGTGATCCTGGTGTGCCTTGTGGGTTTGCTGTCCTTCGCCACTGCCAAGCTGGGAGGGGTGCTGGCGCTACGGCCCGAAATGCTCTGGCCGGTTTGGCCAGGTTGTGCGCTTCTGGTCGCGGTTTTGCTGTTGGTGCCGCGGCGGATTTGGCCAGTACTGATCGCAGCAGGATTGACGGGATTTGTCGTCTATGACCTGCAGGCGGGCTTGACGCTTTCTTCTATCGCTTTACTTATACTGGCCGACACGGTCGAAGTTCTCATCGCCGCTCTGGGGGTTAGCTACGCCTTCGATGGTCCGCCTCGTCTGAATAGCACAAAGTCCCTGGCCAGGTATTCGTTCTTTGCGGTAATCCTCTCCCCGATGGCGGCAGCATTCATCTCTACGACCGCATTCAAGGGAAACTATTGGATTCGTTGGAGGATTGGTTTCTTTACAGAGGCGCTAGCTCTGCTCACTCTAACGCCAGCCATCTTTAGCTGGGTGAGCGCTAGACAGGCATGGACACGCAAGTCACGTGCTTTCTATTTTGAGACATTCACGCTGATCGCTGGGCTGACTCTCTTGGGTTATATCGCTTTCATGGCTCATTCGAGCAGCAGCCTGCCGGTACTGCTTTATGCACTTCTGCCATTTCTACTCTGGTCCGCTTTGCGTTTTGCAATGATGGGAATCAGCACGTCAATGATAGTAGTCGCCTTTCTGTCAATTTGGGGTGCAGTTCGCGGACGAGGTCCCTTCGCCGGAGCAGACCCACTCAACAATGTGATGTCGCTGCAGCTATTCCTGTTTGTCGCTGCAACAACTTTCATGGTTCTCGCAGTTCTCGTGGAAGAACAGAAACAAACCGAGCGAGCCTTTCGCGAGAGCGAAGAGCGGCTGCGCGTCGCCGCTAACGTCGGCAGGATGTACGCCTGGGAGTGGGACCCCGCCACGGATTCAGTGCTGCGATCTGCGGAATGCCCGGACATTCTCGGTTTAAGCGCCGAGGGAAAGCGTATTGCGAAGGATTATTTCAGTTTTATCCACTCTGATGATCGAGCCGAGCTGCGGAGCTTGGTTGACTCTTTGACACCAAAGAACCCGGTATATCGAACCCAGTACCGTTGGTTTCGCCCGGACGGTGCGCTGCTGTGGCTGGAAGAGAGCGGCTGCGCGACATTTGACGGGCGCGGAAAGATGGTCCGACTGGTCGGCATGACAGCCGATATCACGGAGCGCGAGCGGGTGGAGGAAGCGCTGCGCGAGAGCGAACGACGGTTTCGGTTGGCGGCTCAGGCTGGAAAGATGTATGCATACGAGTGGGACGTTGCAACCGATAGGGTCATGCGATCCGGGGAATACGTGAATGTCCTCGGTTTCGGTGACCGGGCGAAACAGCTTACTCGTCAGCAAGTATTGGCCAGCGTTCATCCAGACGACCGGGCACTGTTTGTCAGTTCGGTTGACCGGCTTACTCCCGAGAAACCGACCACCCAGATTAGCTATCGCGTTTTGCATCCCGATGGTTCGGTGGTTTGGTTGCAGAAGACCGCACGTGCCTTTTTTGATGAGCACGGCAAGATGCTACGTGTCATAGGTATGGTGGGGAACGTTACCGAGCGCGAGCAGGCTGAGGGAGCGTTGCGCGAGAGCCAACAGCGTATGACAGGAATGGTCGCCTTGGCCATGGATTCGATCATTTCCGTGGACGGGCAGCAGCGCATCGTGCTGTTCAATGCTGCTGCCGAGAAGATGTTCGGTTGTCCCGCGGCGGAGGCCGTGGGGCAACCGGTCGAACGCTTCATTCCGGAGCGGTTCCGTTCCGCGCACCGCGCACATATCCAGCAATTCGGGGAAACTGGTGTGACCAATCGTGACATGGGAGCCCTGGGCTCGCTATGGGCACTACGGGCCGATGGCGAGGAGTTTGAGGTCGAGGCTTCCATCTCGCAGATCGAATCCAGCGGTAAAAAGCTGTTTACGGTTATCCTGCGGGACATCAGCGAGCGCAAACGAGCCGAGGAGGCGCTCCGCAAGTCGGAAGAGAGATTCAGCAAGGTCTTTCGCAGCAGTCCGTTGGCAGTCACGATCTCGACGGAAACCGAAGGGCGGTATCTGGACGTAAACGAGGCCTTTCTCCAGATGCTCGGTTACTCGCGCCGGGAGGTTATTGGCCGCACTGCCCACGATCTGAACTTCTGGGAGCAGCCGTCGCAGCGCCTGGAGCTGATCCAGCAGTTAAACAAGAGCGGGCGGGTGACAGGGTTCCATACGCAATGCACAACCTCCAAGGGAAAGATACGGGAATTAGAGGTGTCAGCGGAACTGGTCGAGCTCGATGGGCAACGCTGCATGCTGGCGATCACTCGTGATGTCA
>Ga0181533_1001549_pt1 | contig 29482 bp, 18 predicted proteins | sample PEATcosm2014_Bin_45_FD_119772 | JGI IMG/M metagenome (GOLD analysis project Ga0181533, IMG submission 119772) | Peatland microbial communities from MTU Mesocosm Facility, Houghton, MI, USA - PEATcosm2014_Bin11_60_metaG | ecosystem: Environmental > Terrestrial > Soil > Wetlands > Peat | place...
ACTGGTTTCACATTCTGGATGTTCCCTCCAGCCCGCCCCTTGAGCAGTGGGCCTCACTCCCTTCGCGGGTCGAAAAGAATTTCCATCAACTCTTGGACCTCTTCGACGAGAAACAGGCGCGCACCACGTGTTTTTTCTTAGGTTGGATAGCGGATCACTTCCCCCACTTGGTTAAGGAAGCCATGCGGCGAGGGCACGAAGTGGCATCGCACGGATACGCCCACCGGTTGGTCAACACGATGAGCCGCCAGGAATTCCGTGACGACATCGTTCAGGCCAAGAAACTGCTGGAGGACCTGGCAGGCGTATCGGTCCTCGGATATCGCGCTCCGGGCTTTTCCCTCACGCGCGACACCCCTTGGTTCTTCGAGGAGCTCATGGCGGCGGGCTATGTTTACGACTCATCTCTATTTCCAGCGGCGCGCGGGCACGGTGGCGATAGCAGTTTCTCTCGCACCCCTACGGTGTGGGGCGACGCAGACCGCAGTTTGGTCGAGTTTCCCGTAACCGTGACAGATTTGGTGGGGTGCCCCGTGTGCCTCTTTGGTGGCGGGTATCTGCGTTTTTTCCCCTATCCGCTCATTGGTTACAAGGCTCGAACCCTGCTCAAGGCAGGTCAGCCGGTGGTGTATTACATTCATCCGCGCGAGATCGATCCGAGCCATCCTCGCTTGCCGATGAACCCCTACCGGCGGTTTAAGAGTTACTACAACCTGAAGTGCACCTACACCAAAGTGGCGCGAATTCTGGATGATTTCCGCGTTAGCACATTTCGAGACTTGCTTGCTGCAGGTGATCATTTACCTTTGGCTACGACTCAGATTGAGCAAATCCCCGTCGAACCTGCGGAGGCACGAAGATGATCGCCAGCATCCGTTCGCGCACACTTTTCTTGGCGCTGGGCTTCCTGTTAAGCATTTCTGCGGGAATGGCTGGACAAGGTAGCCAAGTACAGCAGAATTCTCATGTATCGCGCGACACCATAACCCAGCACTCCAATCCGCATCAGCAGCAAAGCGGGGTTTCTCACTCTTCTCATCAAAGTGCTTCCCACACACAATCGATCCGACAATCCCGCACCGGATCTGCCTCCACCTCACGGCCCCAGGCACATATCGCTCACGCCGGCCGAGTGCCCTCCACTAATGCCCAGGGGAATGAGGGGGCCCACGACCTTAACTATGGCGCCAGATATCAGCAACAGATGCCTGGGGTAGGTCGAGGCAATATGATCGTTCCGGCGGTGCTTGCGGCGGGAAGAAAAAGCGCGGGAAATCAGCGCCAGATGCAAGAGCGAAACGCCCAACCGTCTTCCCTACCGAACCGACAATCTGCGGCGACCGTGGCAGGGCGGGGAAGTTCTGCACCGGTGTGGATGCGAGGGGGGACCCCCTCCGGTAGCCAAAGAAAACCGAACCCGGGCTCCCGACCTAATTCAAATCAAAGGTAGGTTATTTGAGCGCTATCGTTGAACTGCCACAATCCGCGGAAGCACCGAGCATGGGCCGGAATTCCTCCGGACCGTCCATGATGCGGAGCATCTTCTCGAATTACGCCGGAATGCTGATCAGCACCGTCGTGTCCTTCCTGATGACTCCCATCTTGATCCATGGCCTCGGCGACTTTCATTACGGGATGTGGGTTCTCGTCGCTACCTTGGTGGATTATTACGGTCTACTGGATCTGGGCGTCAGGTTCACCTTGCAACGTTACGTCGCGCGCTCCAAGGGAGCTAACGAACGCGAGGCGTTGAATGGCACTTCGGTGTCAGCATTGGTGATCGCCTTGGGCATGATGGCGATTATCATCCCTTCGATTGTCGGTCTGGCTCGTTTTCTGCCTCGACTCTTTCAGGTTCCCGGTCCTGAACAGGCCTTGTTTGTCCGCGTCCTGATCGTGCTGGGCATCGGATTTGCGGTGTCCTTGCCGGCCAAGGTGCTGGGGGCGTACCTGTGCGGGCTCCAGCGCTTCGATCTTTACAACGTGGCGGGCTCAGGGAATACCATCGTGCAGGCGATCCTGCTGGTATTCGTGCTGCACCGCGGTTATGGAATTGAGGGTTGTGCGGTCGTCAACCTGGGGACGGCGGTGCTCTCGCTGGCCGTCCATGTGTGGATGGTGCGGTGGGCGGATCCGGAAGTGTCGTTTGACTTGCGCCGCGCGCGCTGGAGCGAAATACGCGAACTTTTGAATTTTGGCTTCTATATCTTCCTCAACCAAGTGGGCGATGTGTTCCGATTCCGGCTGGACTCGCTGGTCATTGCCAGTTGGCTGAGCATCGCTCTGGTGACCCCGTTTAATGTGGCGGCACGGCTCATCGAATACTTCCGGTACATCATCGCGGCCATCACCGGACCCCTGATTACGGAAATGAGTACCCTGCATGGACAAGCCCAGGAGAACAAGCTGCGGCGGCTGTTCCTGCGGTCCACGAAAATGACGGCCCTTGTGTGTTTACCGGTGGGCATTCTCCTATGCGTCGATGGAAAGGCACTGATCCGTCTCTGGGTCGGCCAGGGTTTTGCCACCAGCAGTTTCGCGGTTCTGGTCATCCTGGCCATTGGACGCACCGCAAGCGCGATTCAGACTCCCTCGATGGCTCTCCTGCTGGCCCGCGGGCGGAAAAAGGCACTGGGATGGTGGTCTCTCTCGGAGGGCGTGGCCAATCTTGCCCTGAGCATTTACTGGGCGCCCAAATACGGAATCGTGGGAGTGGCTTTGGGTACAATGGTGCCCATGATCGTCGTGAAGGCTCTCCTGCAACCGTGGTATACACTATGGTTGGGCAAGATATCCTGGCGCGATTACTTCGTTGAATCTATGGCTCGACCGCTGGCGGTCTCCGCCGTTTATGTTGTGGTTGCCGAAGGACTCCTCTCTATTTTTCACAGGAGCGGCCTTTTGCCGTTCTTATTGGCAAGTGCCCTACAGCTCCTTGCTTATGCGGCCCTCGTTTATTTACTCGGACTTACTTCCGGGGAACGAGGGCAGATGAAAGCGCGCGTCCTGAAGCTCGGCTTTGCCACGGGGCTCGTTCACCCGGCATAGTTCGGATCAATCACCTATGGCGCATCAGGTCTCACCTAACACGTGGGCAGATCAGAGCATGGCGGCGTGTCAGCCGCCCGTGCGGGCGCCGGAAAGACGACGATTGACGCGTCTTGCCCCTGCCGGTGCAGTCGTGGGCGTCAGTTCTTTCGTGCAGGGATGCAAATCCTGGATCTTCCCCCGCGCTGACGCCGCTGCGGCCTTAGGCTTCTTTGCCGATTACGCTGGCGTTCGGCACGCTCTGGGCGCGTCGTCGGGCCGAGCGGCGCTGTGCTTGATCTTGAAAGGACTCCAGAGCTTGCGTCCGGGCCGCCGCATTGTCGCCTTACCCGCTTATACCTGTTTCTCCGCGGCAGCGGCGGTTGTACGCGCGGGTCTTAAGCTTCATCCGGTGGAGATTGACCCGCAGACCTTGGATTGCGACTATGCGCAGCTCGCCAAACTTCCGTCGAGCGAACTGCTGTGCATCTTGACGTCTAACCTCTTCGGATTCGTAAATGATGTAAGTAGACTGCGCGAAATCGCCGGGGACAAAGGCGCGTTTGTCGTGGATGATGCGGCCCAGTCACTGGGCGCATCACGGAACGGAAATCTATCGGGGACCCTGAGTGATGTAGGTTTTTTCAGCCTGGGGCGCGGCAAGCCTCTGCCCGCCGGTGAGGGCGGCATCATGGTCACCGATTCTGACGAAATCGCCGAAGCCCTTCGTGAGCAACTCGCACGCATCGCCGTTTCGTCCTGGAAGGATAATGTTGCGCTTTCTGCCAAGGTCCTGGCGACCTCGGTATTTATCCACCGCCATCTTTACTGGATTCCGGATTCCTTACCCTTTCTGAAGCTGGGCACCACACCTTTCGAGCCCTCATTCCCGATGAAGAGGCTGCCGCCGCTTTCCCTGGGGCTTTTACGAGAGCTTCTGGGGACACTGGCGGAGCTTAACGAAGGGCGCCGCAGAAGGGCTGCCTGGATTGCGCAGGCGATGGGTGAGAACGACAACTTTACAGTTCCCGTGGCGCCACCGGGCTGCAATCCAACTTACCTCCGTTTCCCACTGCTGGCAAGAAACCCGGAATTGCGTGACTGGGCAGTGCGGAAACTGCGACACGCGGGAATGGGGGCCACCTCCTTTTACCCCAGCGCAATTTGTGACATCCCCGGTATCGAGAAGTTCATGGCGGACGGGGAATTCCACCGTCCCCAAGCGGAGAATCTGGCAGCAAGATTGCTAACACTCCCCACTCACGCCATGGTTCGAAAGGAAGATGCCGGAAGGATGGCTTGCCTTTTGACCCCCATAGCTGCTACTTGAGGGTGATCATTCAGGAAACTACCTATGTTCTCTAATTTACGCGCGGATATTCGCCAAGCTCGCAAAATCAATGTCGGGCCCAACTGGGCTAGCCAGTACATCAAGATTCTGCTCCAGCCGACGACCATAGCCGTCGTGGTCTATCGTTTTGGCCGCTCGATCCGGCGCTGCCCTATCCCTATCCTCCGGCACGCGCTTTATATCATCAGCGCCTTTGTTCGATACTTCGTGGAAATCGTGACGGGTATCATCATTTCCCCAGGGGCCGACATTGGCCCGGGCTTTGTTGTCCACACCGCCTTCGGGGTCTTTGTGGGACCCACGAAGATCGGCACGAACTGCGTGGTGCAGCACGGTGTGGTGCTCTCCTATGGCGTCCGCAGTGTGGGTGACAATGTGTTCTTTGGCCCGGGGGCCAAGGTCATCGGGAATGCCAAAATCGGCAGCAACGTCGTCGTGATGGCCAACAGTGTCGTTATCACGGACGTGCCCGATAACATGACGGTGGCGGGGGTTCCCGTCCGGATCCGTTTGCCGAGGGGCACGACGCTGAAGTTCCGCGAGCGCTCGGAGCGCGGCAATGGATATGAGGAAAAGATAGCCAAAAAGTTAGTTTCAAAGGATTAGGGGGACTCCAACCTTGGACTTTGCATGGAACGAAGAACAACTTGCCATGCGGGACGAAATCATCAAGTTTGCCCGCCAGGAATTGAACGAGAACCTTATTGAGCGCGACCGCAACGAGGAGTTTTCGCGCGAGGGGTGGGAGAAATGCGCCCATATGGGCATTCAAGGACTGCCGATTCCCACCGAATACGGGGGTGGAGGCAGTGACATCCTCACCACGGTGTGCGCCCTCGAGGCCTTGGGATATGGGTGCCGCGACAATGGCTTGATTTTTTCGATCAACGCCCACATGTGGACGTCGGAGATTCCCATTCTGTTGTTTGGCACAGAAGCGCAGAAGCGTAAGTATTTGCCGAGACTCGTCAGTGGCGCATGGGTGGGCAACAACGCCATGACGGAACCCATGTCGGGTTCGGATGCGTACAGCCTGCGGACACGCGCGGAACGCAAGGGCGACGGTTACGTGTTGAATGGCTCCAAGACTTTTGTCAGCAACGCTCCGATCGCGGACGTCCTGATCGTTTTCGCCAATGTGGACCCCACGAAAGGGCCGGCGGGGGTAAGTGCATTCCTGGTAGAAAAAGAGACCCCCGGCTTCTCTATCAGTCGCAAGTTGCAAAAGATGGGCCTGCGCACCTCGCCCATGGCCGAACTGGCGTTCATGGATTGCGAAGTACCGGCGGAGAACCTCCTCGGGAAGGAGGGCTCAGGCCAGTCCATCTTTACCGCTTCCATGGAATGGGAACGGACTTGCATCCTGGCGGGCCACCTGGGTGGTATGCAGCGGCTCATTGAAACCTGTTCAAAATATGCCCGCGAGCGCAAACAGTTCGGCCAACCTATCGGAAAATTCCAGTCGATCTCCAACAAGATTGCAGAAATGGAAGTGAGGCTCGAAACCTCGCGGCTCTTGCTCTATAAAGCAGCTTGGCTCAAGAAGCAGGGCAGGCACGCGCTGCGCGAGGCTGCTATCGCCAAGCTCCATGTGAGTGAAGCTTGTATCCAGACCACCCTGGATGCCATTCAGATCCATGGGGGCTACGGCTACATGACGGAATATGAAATCGAGCGGGAGTTACGCGACGCCGTGGGCGGAACCCTCTACTCCGGCACCTCCGAGATTCAGAAAGTCATCATTGCCGGTTTTCGCGGGCTTTAGGAATCCTAACTTACAAAGCTATGCCATACCTTTTACAGCAGCTTCTGTCGAAACCGGTGAAGCAATCTCCCGAGAAAGTCGCCGTCTGGGCTCGGGGAAGCAGCTTGACTTACCGCCAGCTCGAGGAGCAATCAAATCAACTGGCGCGTCTCCTGAAGGCCCGGGGAATCCGGAAAGGGGACCGGGTCGGGCTGTATTTCCCCAAGGCCGTTGAGTCTGTCGTGAGTATGCTGGGGATTCTTAAGGCGGGAGCCGTTTACGTCCCTCTCGACCCGCAGGCGCCCGTGTCGCGGATTTCCTATATCATCGCGAACTGTGGCATGCGGGCGTTGGTAACGACGAGCACCAAGTTACGCGGGCTCGACCTCGGGCTGACCCCGTCGGTGGAGTTCAGTCTGCTCGTCGATCAAGCCTCCGGCTCCCATGGCGCCAGCGACAAGGCAGGCTGGGGAGAACTCTCCGCGCTACCCGCCGTTCCGCTGGAAACCATTTCGGTGGAGACGGATCTCGCATACATTCTTTACACCTCCGGTTCGACAGGCGATCCGAAGGGTGTGATGATCTCCCACCGCAATGCGCTCACCTTTGTGGACTGGTGCGCGGACACCTTCCGGCTGCGCCCCGAGGATCGGGTTTCCAATCATGCCCCGCTGCACTTCGATCTCTCGGTCTTCGACGTTTACAACAGCATCGAAGCCGGCGCCACCATGTACATGCTCGATCAGGAGACCATCCTGTTTCCTGCTTCGGTGGCCACCTTCATCGAAAAGCACGCGCTTTCCGTGTGGTACTCGGTTCCCTCGGCCCTAACTTCCTTGCTCCTCCACGGGAATTTGGGCGCACGCAAATTCGACCGGTTGCGCTTGATACTGTTTGCCGGTGAAGTATTCCCCATGAAATACCTCCGGCAAGCCCTGGAGGCTTTTCCGCAGGCAGATTTCTACAACCTCTACGGTCCGACCGAAACCAACGTGTGCACGTACTGTTATGTCGATCGTGCGGAAGCCGCTACGCTTGACCAGCTCCCGATCGGCAAAGCGTGTGCCAACACCGAAGCGTTTGCCGTCGACGATTCCGATGAAATCGTCGCCCCAGGAGGAACAGGAGAACTCTATGTGCGGGGGCCCTCGGTGGCGATGGGATACTGGGGGGATCCCGAAAAGACGCGTGGGGCGATGCTTTCTAATCGTTTCCAGCCCAACTTTGAGGAACGCCTATATCGGACCGGGGACTTGGTTTCCGTGGATGACAAGGGTACCTTCTGGTTCCTCGGTCGCCGGGACAATATGGTGAAGAGTCGCGGCTATCGGATTGAGCTGGGCGAGATCGAATCGGCCCTCTACAGTCATCCTGCCATCAAAGCGGCCGCGGTAGTGGCCATCCCTGACGAGCAAATCGGGAACAAACTCAAAGCTGTGGTTGTGCTGGCCGATTCGGCAGCGCTGACGGCGATCGACGTCCAACGCCACTGCGCCAAACGAATTCCGAATTACATGATTCCGGACCCGGTGGTATTCCGGGACAGTCTGCCCATGACCTCGACCGGCAAGGTTGATCGCCGGAAACTCGTAAAGGAGAACTGAAATGACGGAAACACTCGCAGCCGACCGTTATGATGATATTAAGCTCAAAATCCGCGATTTTATCCTCGCTAATCTTGCCGAACGCAGGGGCGTTGCTTCCATTGCCGACGACGACTCCCTCCTGGAGACAGGCGTGGTGGATTCTTTGGGGATTTTTCTCATCGTGACCTTTCTGGAGGAAACCTTTCACGTCGGGGTGGCGGATGATGAAATCACCCCTGATAACTTTCGCAGCCTGGCCGTGATTGCCCAGATGGTGCAAGGGAAGTTGCTCAAGAAAGTCGCAGGAGAATCTGCCAACTGAGACCGAGAATGCACCGAGGGGCGTGGGTTCTATCTGCCGTGATCTCTGGGATCTGCCTTTGTGGGTGGGGTGGTGGGACGCCGTCCGCCGCCAGCGGGTACGGTACTCCTACGGGTACCGCAGGGGAACCAGTCGCCGGGGGGTTGTTGCAACTTCCTCCCGACCAGTCGGTTGGGAAAAACCAGGTGGGCAATTCCACTTTCGAAGAGGGAAGCACGGGATGGACGCTGCCACCCTGCTGGTCAGTCGACGCCAGCACGGCCCACCAGGGACAGCATTCCCTGCGGTTCGATGCGAGCGGGGAATGCCAGCCCCGTCCCGCGCTGACGCGTGTTGATCGCGGGCCGAACGCTGGACGTTCATACACCCTGCGAGCCTGGGTGAGAACCACGGAGGGGAGCAATCTCAGAGTGCGGGTGGGATTGCACGACATCAACAACCAAAGCTTCATCGTGGGGGAAACCGATTTTGCCACCCCGGGAGCCACGTGGCAGGAATTAGTGAGAAAAGACATCGATCTTCTGCCCGTGCATGACGGCGATCCCCTGGAAGTCCGAGCCGTGGTCCAGGGAAGCAGTGGTTCAGCCTGGTTTGATGATGTCGAGCTGGTGGAGCAGGACCCCCTTCCCCTTTCAGTTTTTCTCCTCTATCCCAACTTTCACGGGTACTTGTGGAGCGGCGGGCCGCAAAAGATTCGATTCCGGGTTGACGCGGGCGTGCCTAACCCGCAATCAGCCTTGATTCGGGCCAGGCTTAAGGGCGAAAACGGTGGGGTGGTCAAGTCCATTGAGCAGGCGGCCAAACCCACCCAGGAGCTGGACTTTGACGGGTCAATGCTGGCGCAAGGACCCTATCTGCTCGAAGTGGAACTGGTCGATCGGCACAGCGAAAAGAAGTTGGCCGACTACCCTGCCTATCGCATCACCAAAGTCAGCGACGAGTTCCAGAAGCGCTTGGTGAATTACATCTCCCCTGACAATTACCTGGTTCACTTAGGAAAGAAGCGTTTCGTGTGGGGAGCCTATGACCGTTTCAGCGCCCGCTTCCGCTGCCGCGAGTGCCTTTTCACTAACGAGAAGAATTACCTGGAGATTCCGGGTCTTGATGGTAAGACCACCCTTGAGAACTATGCCGACAGCCAGTTCAACGCGGAAATGAACATCTTGCCCTTTGCCGGCGTCCGAGTGGAAGCGTCGCGCGACCAACTGACGCCCTGGCTGGAGGCTTTGGATAGCAAGGGTGTGGGTCATCTTCAGATCGTCAACAACTGGATGGAAGGTAGCCGCGGACGTCCGATCTGGGCAATGGGCATGTCCGACACGGACTTATGGAATCGCCTAACCGAAACCATGAAGGGTAAACCCGGCGGAATCGGCTACTACACCTACGACGAGCCCCGCCCGGAGAAGATTTCGGCCATCTTCGAGCAGTATAAGGTGCTCCGCGAGCACGATCCCGGCTCAGTCGATTACGGTGTGTTGGTGAATGCCCACCAAGTCTTCCGTTGGCGCGACGTGAGCGATGTACTGGGGTGCGACCCTTACCCCGTCAACAATTTCGTCAATACCGACGCCGTGGCCTACGGAGCCACATCTCCCCCCGCCATGCTGCTGACCTCGGCGTGGACGCACGCGGCCGTGGATCAAGTCTATGGCAGCCGCCCCATTTGGATGGTGTTGCAGCTCTTCCGTGTGGGCCGGTTCTTTCCCAGCTATGAGCAGATGAAAATGCAGGCTTATAAGGCCATCATTAACGGCGCCACGGGTATTTTATGGTGGGGATTCGTGAGCGAAAAGGGGCTGGAGGCAGAGTGGTTCCGGGAGAACGATCACTCATCCTACGTCGATTTTCAGCGGATATCGCACGAGGTCATGGCGCTGGAACCGGCGCTGATTGCTCCCCCCCGCCCGGACTTGCTGGCGTCGGCGTCAAACCCCCATATCGAGACTCTGGTGAAATCAGAGGGCAATCGCTTCCTGATCTTCGCCAGCAATTTCTTGCCGGAACCGGCTGGGGATGTGAGGTTCGTCCTTTCCCCTGGCGCCCGAGTGCCCGGAAGCACAGCCAGCGTCGAAGTTTATAGCGAGAACCGCAAGGTGGCATTGGGCAAAGGGAAGAACGCAGCTACGTTCTCGGACTCGTTTGCACCGTATGAAGTCCACGTTTATATCCTGGACGCTGCTCGTGCCAATGACCAGGCCTCGTTGGCCCCAGAGGGCGCAAAGTAGGGGCGGTTCGCGAACCGCCCCTACTTTACATTGTCTGGGCCGAGAGGTGCCGGCACGAGATCAATGAGTCACCTTTTTATCGCCCGGAGCAACTACGGCGGGAATGTAGTAAACGTGAACGTCGTATCCATTCCACATGTCGGAGAACTGACCCGTCGCCAGTGGTAAGTCCCGGTTTTCGCCAATAACTTGGACGCTCGTCTGACCCGCGGGCGGACTCACAAGCTGAAAGGTTACGTCGAAGGGGGTCTGGTTCCCGCAGAGATTCGTGGCAAAGATGTACTGATCGCCATTCGGCATCTGCTTGCTCACGAACCGGACCGGGCCGTAGGGGAAATTCGTGGTATTCGTGTAGCCTGATTTGCTGCCGCAGGCCGCGGACGCAGCAACATCCGTGCTGACGGCGGAGACGACAGTGCCCATACCGAGGAGCGGCGAGTCCATGACGGGCGACATGATAGCGGGCTCGAGCGAAGCGATTTGGCTGCCGACGAGTTGAGAGTCTGACCAAGCTTGCGTGTCCTGTTCCACGTAGTACGCATAGGTCATGCCTTGCTGCGAGACCCATCCCCAAGTCAGAACCCCGCAGCCCAGGTTGCCCCAGTTCTGGCAGCCCACTAGGGCCTTGATCGTTTGGCGCCACATTTCGGTATAAGGTATGGCTTGGTAGGGCCCCAGGTTGTACTGCTGCACGACAATCCATTCCGGCCGCGAGCCGTAGCTTTCGCGGGAGAGTTCATCAGACATCACATCCACCCGGTCGGGAAGGCAGGGAGCGGCCCCGGTGAGGTTGTAAGTTCCAACGTATCCCGTGCAGGTGGTTTTGCCCATATCTCCGGACCAGACTTCGTCGGGACTAGGTCCAGGCTGACCGTACCCATAAGGATCAACGGCCAGGATGTCCACCACATCGCGCCAAAGGCGGGTTCCACTGGGGTGGCACAGGGTTGCCCAGGTTGGGATGCTGCTGGTCTGCGCACTCAGCAGGGTAGAGATTCGATAGGCGGTATCAATCGCCTCGGCATTGGGCTCATCGGCTACGTAGAAGGATGCGCCGCCGGTATGAGCGGGGTTGGACATGGTCGCAGCCAGGGTGGATAGCATGGAAGAATCCGTCATGTCGCGGCCCCAAATGGGCCGGGCTGGGTTCGAAGTACTATCGGTTAGCGGCGGTGTGATGCCCGTCGTCATGAGTGAACTCAAGGTAACTCTAGCCCCGCAGGGTGTGGGAGAAGTGCCCACAAGCTGCGAGGCCAAGCGGACGTTATATTGGCGTTGGAAAGAAGCGGTCGGCGGCGCGATGCTGGTCGAGTTGGTTGCCGTATAGAGATAGTATCCGGCCCAGCGCGAGGTCGGGCAAGCCGGAAGGTTGAAACTCGCGGAACAGTTAACGCCCTTACAGGAAGAGGATTGCAGGTTAACTACGAACTCCGGGGTGGGGATGGTTTCAGTTTCCATTTGCTGCGCCCCAATGGGGCCCGGTGTTGCCACGCCGGTGACTTGGACGAACAGATAGTTGGCGGTGATCCCACCACTGCCCACGGTAAATTTGGGCGTAAAGGCTGGGGCTTCGGGAGTGTCCGTTTCCGAGCCCAGGTAGCCGTAATAGTTATTCGTGATTTGCGCGTTGGAGGCGCCGAAATCGCGCAACGCGTCATTATAAGGGGTCAGTTGATCACTGCCGGGAGTGGGATTGATACCGGACCCCGGATTGATGCTCATGATCACATTGAAATTCTGTGCCTGATAATCGGCGAAGGCGGACGGTCCACCGCTCGCCAACAGACCAGGGATGCCCGCAGCCGCAAGGGGCGTAGCGGTCCCCATTCCCTGGACATCGTAAATGTAGCAGTTTTCTGCGGTCGCCTGAGCCGGGGTGCAATCGGTTCCGGAAGCATACATCCCCGGATCGGTACCAATGCGGTAGCTGGCACTCCAGCGATCATAGGTTCCGTAGGGAAACTGGCGTATGCCGGCATGCACCCAAGCGCCATCCACATCGAACCAGTTGTTGAGAGTGGCCCGGAAGACAGAATCCTCAGGAATGACCACCCATTCAGGATACGTGAAGTTCCGGCTGCCAGTGTTGAGCTTGGTGCAAACGTAATACGGCTGGCCGACCGTGAGACCGCTGCCGTTGAGCGTCCACGGAACAGAAGAAGAGCTTGGAACTTGCGTGAAGGTGGCGAGCACATTCTGCGTGCATTGCGCGACCGAAGACAAGCTGACCGTGAGGGTCGTGTTCGACAATGTGCGACCGTTGGGAGGGTCGATTTCGCTAACGCCGCAGATCTCCATCGGGAAGGGGTTGGCGCCGCAGAGGTTCGAGCTGGGGGTCTTGTCGTTCCACAGATAGCCGCGGTAGTTTGGGTACTTTAAGAAGCTGCGAACCGGGTACCACTGCTGGGCGATTTCCACATCATCGACCCAAGCTGTCCCCGCAGTGAGACCACTGATCTGCAATTGGACAATGATCTGCGCATCGTTTCCATGCTCAAAGGTGTTTATGAATTTCTCCGTCCCAATCTGGACCCAACCGCTATCGGTGCCGACCGTAACCAGTTTCCGTCCCGGAGCCCAGAGTGCCGTGCCTCCTCCATGGGTTTGGTCGTGGAAACCAATGTCGAAACTGCCGTTGAAGTTGGCGTCCGTTTTCACCCAAAAGGACACCAGCAGGCCCTCGTGCCCACTGAGACTGATGGTCTGGGTAAGAGCATTCACCCTAGTTGTGCCGCAGTTCGCAAGCATGGCGCTGGCAGATCCCGAGTGTGAAACGGTCGTATCGACCGAGACACAGGGAGCCGCGGTCCAACGAGTCAGCCCGGATTCGAAGCCGGGATTCTCGGCCAGGTTAGCGCCGTATTGACTGGGCAAAGGCGGTAGGGCACTAGCGCCGCCTGGGGGCGCCTGAGGTGCCGCCTGAGATACGGATACAGGAATATGAAAACAAATATAAATTACGAGCAACGCGGAAAAAGTGCTGATTAGCCTTCTGGTATGAAATTTTGGGGTCATTTGGACAGTCCTTTGCGGAAGCATAAATTCAATCTGCTCCTATCGGCCGAGAGCGATGTTTCCCTTAGTGGTCAGGTCAGACAGGATGACATTCTGCGCGTCCTGGAGTCGCTAAGGAACGTCTCATTCCCCTACGACACGCGTGGTTTCAGCGCTTGACGCGGGGGCGCCATTCCTTTGTGCGACGTTCGAAGTTAGTTTCCCAACACTACACGCAGAGATGCATTCGGCACGATGGAGCACTTGGCTTAAGCGCTCATGACGTTACTATGTTGACCAGCACGTCATAAGTCACCATCTGCAAGGTCCAATCTGAGGGGCGCGCAATTATGGAGATGTATTCCAAGCTTGCGCAAGGGTACTCATGTACTAGCGAGGGATGATCGTCATCTGCAACGCTCGCGTCGAGGATGAATCCGGCGCCAAATGGCCTCCCCGACGATGACGATTACTACCCACACCAGTGACTAGCAAGCATCGCACCACGGATCTGACGACCGTTTAAGGAGCGGCAAGTTATACGATTCACATGAGAATTTCCATAGGGGCATTTTGACTGGTATCAAGATGTCCCTTATTCTCTATCGCCGAAGGGTGGATTTGGGTGCCCGAAGGTGGCGTGTTGGGCTATACGACTCCTCAATTGCGCATTAATGCACAGTATACTGACTTTCGACAACCAAAACAGCGACGAAGGTCATGGACGCCCTAACCGAGTCATCAGATCGATTGGCTGGCGCGCACCTATACCGAAATATTGCAGCAAATGAAAGTTGCAGAGACTTCTTGGCCCGAAATGTGTTTAAGACCTCAGGGAATTCAAGGCGCGCACCCTTTGCGCTCCGAAGAGTGTGCTTAGGAGAGATGCCGAATTCTCAGAGAGGATTGGGAGCTGACACGGTTTTGAACCGAGCAAGTAGCACCCCCTTCGCACTCACGATCCGGCTGGTCATCTTGTCGACCGTGGCTCTGTGTGCCCTGTCATGTGGTGGCGGGGGAGATGGTTCGACTCCGCCACCTTCCATCAGCGTCAGCATCAGTCCGACGACTGCCTCGGTTGCCGTGGAAGCTACGCAGCAGTTTGCGGCCACCGTAACCGGGACTTCGAACACGGCGGTGACATGGAGTGTGAACGGCACCACAGGCGGAAACCAAACGGTCGGCACGGTTTCAACTTCCGGACTCTACACGGCTCCCCAAACCGTGCCGTCGCCAAATCCTGTGACCGTCACCGCTACAAGCCAGGCCGATTCAAGTCAATCTGCCTCGGCCAGCGTAACCATAACGGCGACTGTACCCGTAGCCGTGACCGTCACACCCGTTCTCGTTGCACTGGCGATAGGCGCAACACAACAGTTCACCGCCACGGTAACGGGCACTTCGAACAGCGCCGTGACTTGGAGCGTCAATGGCATCACGAGCGGAAGTGCTGCCACAGGCACCATTTCCAACTCCGGGTTTTATACCGCCCCAAGTGCCATCCCGTCGGGGGCTGCGGTGAGCGTGATGGCAACCAGCCAGGCGAACCCCACCAGTTCGGGAGTGGCTGTAGTGACCTTTGTTGGGGCAGGCTCGACCTTACCCGGTGGATTATTAGCCTTGCCGCCCAACCAATCCCTGGGGAACAATGATTTGACAAATTCTAGCTTCGAATCGGGATCTTCAGGCTGGGTGTTGGGCAGTTGTTTCTCGATTGACACTACCACTGCCCATTCCGGTTCGAAGTCCCTAAAATTTACTGCCGGTTCTGGCTGCTCATACCCGGACCCGACGGGGCAAAATGTAACGCGGGCCGCGGGCGCCGTCCGATCGTACACGGTGCAAGGCTGGGTAATGGGGACCGCGAACAATGATATCGAGGTGAAGCTCTCCGTCCACGACGTTACCCGCGGTGGCGATGTCGTGGGCGAAAGCTCGGTGGTAACAAGCCCGGGAACCAGTTGGCAGCAACTCCAAGAGGTCGATATGGACTTGTTACCGAAACTTGACGGCGACACTCTGGAGGTTGAGGCGGTGGTAACGGCTGGGACGACGGGGTCCGTGTGGTTCGATGACATCCAACTCATTGAACAACTGCCTCTGCCCGTATCGGCCTTCCTCAAATACCCCAACTTTCGCGGATATCTCTGGAGTGATGTGCCGCAGCAGACCATCAAACTGGAAGTAGAAGTCCCTGAACCGACCGGCATGACTGTCCAAGCGACCCTGCAAGCTGAGGGCGGAAGCGTTATATCGACAGTAACCCAGCCCGCGAGCGCGACCCAGGAGATCGATTTCGACGCAGCATCGCTGGCGCTCGGCACATATCTGATCCAGACGACTCTGCTTAATGGTTCGGAGGTGGTGGCTACCTATCCTGCCTACCGGGTCACAATAGTGAGCCCTGCCTTCAAGGCGTCGTTGCTCAACTACATCGATACGGACAACTTCTTCGTCATCAATGGGAAGAAGCGCTTCGTGTGGGGCGCCTATGACCGGTGGAGTTCGCATCGATGCATTAATAATTGCCTTGGCACTACCGAAGCTACGTACCTGGCAATCCCCGGATTCAATGGCCTAAGTACGCTGGATAGTTACCAGGCCACCAAGCTCGATGCCGAAATGAGTATTCTGCCGGGTGCGGGCGTCAATGCCACCCCATCGGATGATCAGTTGACTCCCTGGTTGGAGGCGGACGCCTCGGTAGGGGTGGGGCATATCCAGATTACTAACAACTGGGTCCAGGGCAACGCCGCGCGCCCCATTTGGGCGAATGAGATGACGGATATTCAGTTGTGGCAACTGGCCGCCAGTGCCATGCTGGGAAAACCCGGCGGGCTTGGCTATTATCCGTATGACGAACCGCAACCAAGCATGATTCCGACCGTATTCGCGCAATACCAGGTTCTAAGCCCCGGAAATCCTGGGAGTGTTACTTGGGGAACCTTGGCCGACCCCGCAAGAGTCTTCCGGTGGCGTGATACGAGTGACGTCCTGAGTTGCGATCCATACCCCGTGGGAGTAGGACCAAATGTCCTTGACGCAGCATACGGCGCCACATTGTCACCGCCCATGATGCGTACTTGGATCTGGACATATTGGACTGAGCAACAAGCTTACCTCAGTCGCCCCGTCTGGATGGTCTTGCAGCTCTACGATCTCAACAACAGCTTCCCGACTTATGAGCAAATGAAACAGCAAGCGTATAACGCGATCATCAATGGCGCCAATGGAATTATGTGGTGGGGCTTTGTGAGCCAACAGGGACTGGAGTACGAATGGTACGTCGTGGGCGATCAGCAGCCCTATTTTGACTTCCAACAGATTTCCGGCGAGGTCATGGGACTCGAATCTCTCCTGATTTCTCCCTCGCAGCCGACCTTGGTGCAATCCGTTTCCAGCTCGAATGTCCGGTATCTGGTGAAAGCAAGTCCCACCGAGATCGTCATTTTCGCCAGTAATGTTTCGGAAGACCCCATCGGGAACGTGACTTTCACCCTTCCGTCCTCCGTTGTACCTACTGCCGGAAGCACCGTTCAGGTGTATAGTGAAACCGTATCCGGTGCAACCAGGACGCTGCCTCTCACCAATAACACCTTCACAGACAATTTTAATGGCTACGATGTGCACGTTTACATCGTGAGCTTGTAGCAGTATAACTGTGTACGCGGTGGACGAAAAGACCACCCTCGGCGGAGAGGGGTGGGCACGCCGGGCTCTGTTGCAATTAATTGGGCCGCACCCACGAATCCACCGAAAGGGGTAACCTGATCATGGTTTCTTTGAGAGATATGACTGACCGGCGACTGGCGTGCGTAATAGCACTGGGCCTGCTCTTCCTGCTGGGCTCATCGACACGGGCTTTGGCCCAGACTGTTTCCCTCTCACCCAGTTCTCTCAGCTTTGGCAGTGAGACGATTGGATCCAGCCGCTCGCTGAAAGTGACCGTCAAGAACACTGGGACGAGTCCGCTGGTCATTACCTCCATCACAACCTCCGGCGAATACTCCCAAACTAACAACTGCATCACGACAATTAACGCCGCGGCCTCATGTACCGTGACCGTCACGTTTACGCCGACAGCCCTCGGGAAAAGTCCGGGATCAGTCTCAATTACGGACAACGCCAGCGGCAGCCCCCAGACAGTGACCATGACGGGAACGGGGAGCGCGCCGCCCTTGGTCTCGCTTGCAGTGACCCCTTCTACTCCCTCGGTTACTCTGGGCGCGAGCCAACAATTTACCGCGATGGGCTCTTACAGTAATGGCACCAGCTCTAACCTCACGAGTACGGTCAAGTGGGCGTCCGCATTACCCGGTGTTGCTACGATTAATGCCGCGGGTTTGGCCACGAGCCTGGCGGTGGGCTCAAGTTCGATTACCGCCACGTCGGGCAGTGTATCGGGCAGCGCTACCCTGACCGTGACACCCCCGGCCCTCGTGTCGATTTCGTTGACGCCGTCTTCTCCGTCTCTATCTATTGGCGGTAACCAGCAATTTACTGCAACCGGTTACTATTCCAATGGCAGCTCGCAGAACATCTCCAGTTCGGTTACTTGGAGTTCTTCAGCGACAGGTGTAGCTACCATCAGCGCTTCTGGATTGGCTGCGACCGTCGGACAAGGGACGACTACCATCACGGCGACGGATGGCTCTATCACGGGGACCGCCCTGCTGACGGTGAATTCCACCGGCGGGGGGGGCATCCAGAAAATTCAGCACGTGGTGTTCATGGTGAAGGAGAACCGCACGTTCGACAATTACTTCGGAACCTATCCGGGGGCGGATGGTGCGACGAGCGGCCTTACCTCTACCGGCCTCACCGTGGCGCTCACTCCCGCCTCGTACAGCACCCCACGCGATCTTTGCCATTACCGCACTTGCGCGGAGGCCGATGTGGACGGGGGGAAGATGGACGGCTTTGACCTGTATCAAGGCAGTGTGGGCGGGGATTACCTTGCCTACACGCAATTCAGTCAGCAACTCATCCCCAATTATTGGTCGTATGCGCAGCATTTTGTCCTTGCCGACAAAATGTTCTCATCCCTCACGGGGCCGAGCTATCCCAACCACCTTTATACGGTCGGTGCCCAATCCGGAGGTGTTATTGACAACCCGATAAGTGCATCCACGACCTGGGGTTGCGACTCGGACGATGCGGGCGAGGTGGACGTTATGGATCCCGTGAGCGGCCAAGTCACATACCAGTTCCCCTGTTTTGATTTTGAAACCCTCGCCGATCGCCTGCAAAACGCAGGAATTTCCTGGAGGTACTACGCACCACCGGAAGGGCAGCCGGGCTATAATTTTTCCACGTTGGATGCCATCCGCCACATTCGGTTCAGCGACCTTTGGACCCAGTATGTGGTTTCGGACACGCAGTTCACCAAGGATGCGGCGAGTGGAAACTTGCCGGCCGTGAGTTGGCTGGTGACCGCCAACTCCCAAAGCGACCACCCTCCGTTCAGCGTTTGCGCGGGGGAGAACTGGACAACCCAGCAGTTGAACGCGATCATGCAAGGACCGGACTGGGCTTCCACGGCCGTTTTCCTCACCTGGGACGACTGGGGCGGCTTCTATGATCACGTGGCGCCGCCGACCGTGGATGTGTACGGGCTTGGGCCGCGCGTGCCGCTTATCATCATCTCTCCCTACGCGATAGCCGGATACATCAGCCACACACAATACGAATTTGCCTCCTTTCTCCAGTTCGTTGAACAGGACTTCAACTTGCCGGCGCTCACGGCAAGGGACGCACAGGCAAATTCCGTGCTGGACAGCTTTGACTTTAATCAATCGCCGATCCCTCCGTTTGTCCTTGGAACGCACACCTGTCCGCCGACGCCTTATTTCACACCCGTCCTTCTGAACTTCGGGAATCAGAAGGTGGGAACGACGAGCGCTTCGCAGGTTTTTACCGTGGCGAACTTCGGCGGCGGCTACTTGCAGGTCACGGGCATAACCGCCAGCGGGGATTATGCTCAAACGAACACCTGTACGAGCACCTTGAACGGCGCTACCCATACGAGTTGCAGCGTCAGCGTGACCTTCACGCCGCAGGCAACGGGTTCTCGCCCGGGCGCAATAACCGTCCTGAGCAATGCTCCCGGAAACCCCCAGCAGATTATTTCCATCTCCGGTACCGGCCAGTAGCTGGGGTCATCAGTACCATCTGAGGACGTCTTTCGATTGGAAAACCTATGGGAACCAAGTGGGAAAAAACCGTCCCGTCGCACGAACCCCGTCCACAATATCTCCAGAAGCTCGTTTGGGGAATCAAGTGGCTGCTCGGCCGGAGCCGGGGCGGGCGGAACTTTGGTATCTATCCTGACGATACATTCCTCGTTTCGTATCCCAAGTCCGGCAACACCTGGGCGCGCTTCCTGCTTGCCAATTTGATCTACTCCCAGGAAGAGGTGAGCTTTTCCAACCTCGAGAGTAGGATCCCGGACGTCTACAAGGTCAACCAGAATGAGCTACGGCGCGTCCCCCGGCCGCGCATCTTGAAGAGTCATGAGTATTTCGATCCACGATATAAGAAGGTGGTCTACATTGTTCGGGACCCCCGAGATGTGGTGATTTCGTACTACCACTTTCACCTGAAGAAAGGGATTATTCCCGATGGCTATCCTCTGGATCAGTACGTGACGCGCTATGTGGCGGGTAACGTGGACGCCTACGGATCATGGCGGGAAAATGTTGCGAGTTGGCTGGCCACCCGTTACGGAACGGGGAATTTTCTTCTCCTGCGCTACGAGGACATGCTTGAGCAGACGGGTCACGAATTGGCAAGGCTGGCCACGTTCCTGGGGATCGAACGCAGCGCGGAAGAGATATCGAAAGCCGTCTCACGCAGTTCCGCGGATCGTATGCGAAAGTTGGAGCGAAAGCAAACCGACGTTTGGGTCAACACCAAGGACAGCCGCAAGGACATCTCGTTTGTTCGCAATGCCACCTCCGGCCAATGGCAGTCCGTGTTGTCGGAGGCGATGGTTACGGACATTGAGTCCGCCTGGGGAGACCTGATGCACCATCTCGGATATAGCCCGGTCACGAAAGGCGCCACTCTGGCGACCGACGACGGCCTGAACGCGCGTGATAGATTCCTCCCGACCTTGGGTTAACAGGAATCCGCGTCCGCATAAGCCATTGAACTCAAAGCATGAACATCGCCTGGGTTTCATCATCTCCACCACACTTGCCGGCCACAGGAGGGTTCAGTCTGATCGGAGGGAATCTGATTCCCTTGCTGGCGCGGCGTCACCGAGTCGATCTGGTTTCGCTCACCCGCCCCGGCGACGAATTGCATCTGGACTGGGCACGCCAGCACTGTGCTTCGGTGGAGACCATACCGACGGGCCGGCCGACCTTTCCGCTACGCCTTGGCAACTTCGTTTCCGGCTATCTATGGGGCCGAAACCTGGTTCGCCGAAAGGAAATGGAAGCAATCCTCTACGCCGGACTGAAGCAGAGGCGGTGGGACATCCTCCACGTCGAAGGTGGATTCGTGGCCGGGCTTATCCCGGAAAACTTCCCCCTGCCCGGGGTGCTGGCCGTTCACGATGCGGAAGTGCTGCGCGCCCAGGAATTGCTCCGCTGCCGTCTCACGCTCCGCGCCCGGCTGAACTACATGGTGCGCAGGTACCGTGAGCCTCGCTATGAACGCCTCGTCTACCCGCGGTTCGAGCAGTGCGTCATGGTTTCCGAACGCGACGTGGCCTTCAACCGGAAGCTGGTTCCGCGAGCGAGCTTTTGCGCTATCCCCAATGGAATAGACTGCAACTACTTTCACCCTCTGGCGGTCGAGAAAGACCCGGCAAGCGTGGTTTTTCACGGTAATCTCGCTTATGCGCCCAATGTGGAGGCAGCGTGCGAGTTTGCCAACCACATCATGCCGCTCATCCGGCGCGAGCAACCGGACCTCACTTTCCACCTCGTGGGAGCAACCCCGGCACAACCCATCCGGGAGTTGGCCTCTCGACCCGGCATTAGGCTTTCAGCCAACCTGCCCGATCTTCGCTCCGCCCTCTGTTCGGCCACGGTCTATGTCTCGGCTCTCCAGCATGGTTCGGGAATGAAGAACAAGATCCTGGAAGCGATGGCGTTGCAGTTGCCCATCGTCTGCTACGAGGGGTCAACCGCCGGAATTAGCTGCACCCCCGGCAAACACCTTTGGGTGGCGAGCGATCCTGCGGATTTCGCCGCGCGAGTCCTGGACCTCCTTCGCCACCCCGAGCGCGCCAGGCATCTCGCCCAAGCAGGCCGTGACTTCGTAGTCGAGAACTATAGTTGGGAAGCATGTGCCGCCGCCTACGAGCAGATCTACGCACGCTTGGCGGCCGGCCACCACCCGGTCGTTGTTCTTAGTCAAGCTGTGTCCTGAAGCGAACAGTACAAATCATCACCAACTCCGGTTGCCCTCGTACACCTGTGGATCAGGATGGAAATACGCAATACATAGTACGTCAAGACTCAGCCGAGAAAGGCATTGGCTGGCAGGGCTGCCCCACTCTCACCTGGAGGGGGTTGGCCTTTAGTCCTGCCCGCCGGCGGCCGAGGCGGTCCACTTAGAACACGAGGCCACAAAGATGGAAACCAGAAAACGTGCAAGCATGGGAAGACAAAAGAAGGCTGTGACGGGAATTGGGCTCGTCCTGATACTCGCCCTGACGGGCTGCGGCGGAGGCTCCTCGAGCTCCTCATCCCCCGGTTCCAATGCCACACTGACCTCGATCGCAGTGACTCCCGCCGCTCCTTCTGTTGGTATCGGCGCCGTTCAGCAGTTCTCGGCCACGGGCACTTACAGCGATAGCTCCACCAAGAACTTGACCAGTTCCGCGACATGGAGCTCCTCCGCCCCCGCGGTGGCCACCGTCGAAAGCACCGGCGCAGCGAATCCCGGTGTAGCCACCGGCGTCGCCGTAGGCTCGGCCACGATCACCGCGACGGTCGGCAGCGTGTCTGGAAGCACCCTTTTGACCGTGGCCGTCAAATCGCCCACCGTGACCTCGATCGCGATAACCCCAGCCCCAGCCTCAGTGGCGGTCGGAAACACTCGCCAATTGACGGCGACAGGGACAGAAAGCGATGGCTCGAAGCAGAACATCACCAGTTTCGTTACTTGGACGTCATCGGATACCACCAAAGCCACAATTCAAACCACCGGACAAACCACACCGGGAGCAGCCAGCGGTGTTGCGTTCGGCACGGTAACCATCACCGCCACCGCGAGCAATGGCGTATCGGGAACAGCAACCTTGACCGTAACGGCCGCGCCCCCTGCCCTGGTGTCAATCCTGGTGGGGCCGGTTGCCGCCTATATCGGCGTCGGCTCGACGGAGCAGTTCTCAGCCGTCGGCACCTATAGTGATGGATCCACAAAGACCATTACCAGCTCCGCAACCTGGACTTCCTCCGACCCCGACATAGCCACGGTCGATAGTGCGGGCGCCGCCAAGCCTGGCCTGGGTACCGGGGTGGCAGTGGGTTCGGCGACGATTACCGCGTCGCTCAGCGGGCTTTCTAGTGCGGGAACACTAACCGTGACCAACACCGGATTCTTCACGGCAACTCCGCTTATGGACATGGCCGTGTCTAGCGGGCCCTGCGCGACGTACCAGGGCTTTCCGGGCGGTCTGTATGAGAATTGTTCCAATACGGTTCCAGCCGACCATGGCGCGGACGGTCTAGCCTTCGCGTCCCAGGTGGCGCCCCTCGATGTAAATGGCAAACCCAGCTCGAGCGGCCAGATTGTATTTTCATCCATTGGGATGTCGGCTGCTCTGACAGAATTCTCACAGTTCCTAACGATGGCTCAAGCGAGCACGGCGGTAAACCAATCCACCCTGACGATCTATGAGGGCGCGGCGAGCAACCAGGATGCCTGCTATTGGTTCCCCGCCACGGGTCCACCGGGCTGCGATCCCAGCGCTCCAAACAATTATGACCGCATACAGACGGCCATGGCCAGCGGTCCAGGAGATCTGAGTCCCGCGCAGATTCAAGTGGCTTGGATCGATGAGGCAAATGGGCGCGTGCATCCGCAGTCAGCGGGCTGCTCAACGACGGGAACGGAGTGCGTTCCTCTTTGTGACGAGACGGTTTCCGGTTGCACCAATACGCCAGAAACCACAGATGCCCTGAATCTGGAGCAGGAACTTGGTAACATCCTGCGAGCTGCGAAGCAGCGTTGGCCAAACCTGAAGATGGCCTTCTTCAGCGGCCGAATTTACGCCGGTTACGCTGTGGGTGGACAGGATAGCACCCCCGACCCCGAACCCTACGCCTATGAGGTGGGCTTTGCGGTCAAGTGGCTGATCGAGGCGCAGATCACGCAGCTTCGGACGGGTACCGTCGACCCCGTGGCGGGTGATCTGGGTTACGATGTAGCCCCGTGGCTCGGTTGGGGATGGTACACATGGGCGAGCGGCCCAATTCCTCGTTCCGATGGCTTAATCTGGTGTAACGGCCAAGCTGCTGCGCCGTGTTCCGGCGAGATTGATTTCCAATCAGATGGTCTGCACCCTAACACTGCTGGCGCAACGAAGTTTGCGAATATCCTTATGAATTTCTTCCTGAATTCACCTTATACCAGTGCCTGGTTCGCAGCTCGGCAGTAGACGGCTCGCGGCATTCGCTACTGTCGCGTAACCCCTCAATTTGGACAATTGGCCAGCGGCTCCGCCGGCCCTGGTTGTAGGGGTACGGCTTGCCCTACCCCTACAACCGAAAACCAGATTGTCTTGGGAATGAAAAAACTTCAATTTGCCTTGGCGTGGGGCTTTGCCGCCGCACTCGTGATGGTGACCGGGGCAAGAGCCCAGGAGGGCTTGTTTTCTGCTCCTCCGATCATCGATATGCCGCAATCCAACCGGCCTTGCCGGAGCTACAAGGGTTTTCCCGGCGGCCTCTATGAGAACTGTTCAAATGCCATGCCGGCAGACCATGACGCAGACGGCAGGAGGTTCGCCGCTAAAGTGCAACCACTCGATGGCGACGGCATGCCCAGTGCCAATGGCAAAGTCGTTCTTATGTCATTAGGGATGTCCATCGCCCTCCAGGAATTCACGGCATTCATGGCTGTAGCCAACAGAAGCTCATTGGTCAACCACCAGACGCTTCACATTGGCAACGGAGCCGCAAGCGACATGGATGCGTGCACCTGGTTTCCTGCTTTCGGTTACCCAACTTGCCATTCAGGCGTGCCGAATCAATACGACCGTATCAACTCAAACCTCGCCAACGGACCACACCTCAAGCCCAGCCAAGTGCAAGTGATTTGGATCAAGAATGCCAATGGACGCGTCCACAGCTTTGAACGGGGTTGCAGCCCCTTAGGAACACTTTGTGCCCCCCTCTGTGATGAGACGGTGAAGGGGTGCAAGAATTCACCCAACACGACCGATGCGTCGAATCTGGAACAAGAATTTGGCAATACCCTGCGGGCCGCCAAACAACGTTGGCCCAACCTGAAACTCGCCTTTGTTACTAGCCGGAGTTATGGGGGGTACGCCCCGCCCTCGGGTGGAAATCCGGAGCCGTTCGCTTACGAGAGCGGATATGCGGTCAAGTGGCTGATCGAGGCGCAGATCAAGCAAGTTCGCACTGGAAATATCGACTCGGTGGCGGGCGACCTTAGCTACCACGTTGCCCCCTGGATTGCCTGGGGACCGTATTTTTGGGCTGACGGTCCTGAACCCCGGTCCGATGGGCTGGCTTGGTGCGGTGGCAGTCTCAGCCCCAAGCCGCCTTGCAATGGCGAGGCTGACTTCCATCCTGATGGAACGCACCCCACTGCCGTCACCAAGCAAGTGAACATGCTGATGCAGTTCTTCTTGAATTCACCCTACACGCATGCGTGGTTTGCAGCAAAGTAAAGGCCAGCCTCCTCCCATGACTTCAAACGAAACTGAACCTCGCTTAATATCTACACCTGTTAAAACCGCAACCGCCGGCGTTTCTTACGCAGGTTTGACTTCGAAGGTTGACGCAAACTCCCTCACCTCATCTGGCAAGAGGCGGCCATCGGTTCTTTCGGCCATAAAAACTCTTATTTATCAATCCCTGTTGTTTGCCGTCGCCCTCTTACCGACTCCGCTGGCATATCGACTGGCCTGCATCATCGGGCAGACCCGCTACCGGCGGCGCGGGGATGCGAGTCGCCGCTTGGCGCGAGCTATGCAATCGAGACTTTCGGTGAGTTCACGAGAATCTGAGGAATGGACCCGGAGGTATTTCGAACTCGAAGCCTGGGACGAAGTGGAAACGTGGCATTGCCGGCGGGCCGGGCGGAGCAAGATCCGCCAGTTGCTCGAATTTGAAGGAATCGAGAACCTGGACCAAGCCTTGGCGGCCGGTAAGGGAGCGGTTCTATGCGCCGCCCATTTTCGGGGTTTATTCATCCTCATGATGGCGTTAGCCGAGCGCGGCTATAAGCTCAATGCTATTCGGCGCAAGCCCCTTGGGCGACAGAACAGGATCGGACGCTGGTTCAACGACCAGACCACGCTCATTCGACATGGCGCCTGCAATTTTCTTTGGATGGAGCCCGACAACTTGAAGGTGGCGATCCATGCCGGCGCGGCCTTGCGGCGCAATGAAGTGGTTCTGGTCCTGATCGATGGGAGATTTGCCGCGCAGAGTGTGGACGTGACATTCATGGGGCAGACCGTGGCGATTCCCTTCGGCCCTATGGTGATCGCTCGAACCACGGGCTCGCCGTTGCTCAACTTGTCTCTTCGTCTCGACCACCACGGCCAGTTTCGTCATTTCGCCAGGATTGGGCCCCCGTTCTATCCCTCTGCGGACGTGGCAGCCTCGGTTCAGCATTGCATGTCCGAGTTGGAAGGGGCAATTGTCCAGGATCCCGCGAACTGGATTTGGTTTGAGGATCGCATCGTGTGGAACGGTCATGAGAGGTCATGAGAGGCAGCAAATTAACCCACTTCCGGAAAGTGTATGGAATTGAATTACGATAACCTAAAACAAAGAGAGGCCAAAATATGTTCGGAGCAGATGTAGATGTAGCTATCATTGGGGGAGGGCCCGCAGGGTCGTCTTGCGCCTCGTATCTCGCCAAGGCCGGCCTGAAGTGTGTGGTGCTTGAGCGCGAACTCTTCCCTCGACTTCACGTGGGGGAATCGCTGGTTCCCTCCACGACACGCGTGTTGAGAGACATCGGGTTTCTCGACCAGATGGACGAAGCCGGTTTCGTGCGAAAGTTCGGAGCTGTGTGGACCGCACCCGCCAACAACTCTCCCCTCTACAGTGTGGACTTTGACGGTATGGAACTCGACTGCCAAGCCAACATCCGGTTCGAGGAACGCCCTCAGCCGGGCGTGGATAAGAATCATACGTGGCATGTGGATCGCGGAAAGTTCGATCTGCTGATGCTCCAGCACGCCCACAAGCTGGGCGCGGCTGTCTACGAAGGCGTGAAGGTGAGCGACGTAGACTTCTCCGATCCGAAGTTGCCGCGCATCAGTTTCATGCTCGGGCAAAAGCCCCTGAGCCTCTCGGCCAACATGATCGTGGATGCTTCCGGGCGGCAGACGCTGCTGGGAAACCAACTGAAGCTGAAGAAAATGGACCCGGTTTTCAACCAGTATGCCCTCCATACCTGGTTCGAAGGATACGACCGGACTGCCTTAGCGAAGACCAAGACCTTTGAAGATTACATCTACATCCACTTCCTGCCGGTGACGAACACCTGGCTCTGGCAAATTCCCATCACTGATACCGTTACCAGCATCGGCGTGGTAACGCAGAAACAGAACTTCGAAAAGTCCAGGGAATCCCGGGAAAACTTCTTCTGGGACTGCATCCGCACCCGGCCGGAGCTCTACGAAGGCCTTCAGAAGGCGCAACAGATGCGTCCCTTGAAAGAAGAGGGCGACTACAGCTACGGTATGAGCGAGATCAGCGGCGACGGCTTTGCCCTGATTGGTGACGCCGCGCGGTTTGTAGACCCCATCTTTTCCAGCGGCGTCAGCATCGCTATGACCAGCGCCAAACTCATTACGGCAGACATCGTCAAGGCCGCGGAGAAGGGCGACTTTAAGAAGGACAGCTTCGAGACTTTCCGGACCACCATGCGGAACGGAACAAACCACTGGTATGAGTTCATTTCGCTGTACTACCGGCTGAATGTGCTCTTTACCTTTTTCATTAACCAGAAACAGCACCGGCTGGATGTGCTCAAGCTTCTGCAAGGGGACATGTACGAACCCGAGAAGCCTCCCGTCCTGGACGAGATGCGGAAGATTGTTACCCAGGTGGAGCAACGCGAAAGCCACCCCTGGCACAAACTTCTGGGGGACCTGACCAGCGACACATTTCGCGCAACTTATTAGGGAGGTTGCGGGTTAAATATCTAGAGCTGTTACCCCGAGCAATGACAGCCTTTTGATCGGCTAGGATAGGCAGACACTCGGGCGGGGAAAGAGTAACGCGGACCTGCAATACAGGTCCGCGCTACCCGTGCTTCGCCCATGAATCGGGCTCAGAATGAGGGCGACTACGGGTTCCTTCGCAAGCTCTTGCGACTGATTTGCATCGGAGTGAGCTGGGCTAAGCTAAAGATTCCAGGGGGCATGTGCACTTGAAGGAAAGTCAATGTTTGAGCCCGCTTGGCTCATGGAGGGTCTTCCTCTTAATTCCCCTGCTTCTTACCCTAGCCGGTTGCGGAGGTGGAAGTGGAAGTTCAGTCACCCCTCCAGGCCCTCCCAGCTTGGTTTCGATAGCGGTGGCCCCGGCCAACTCCTCCGTGACGGTGGGAGAGACCTTGCAGTTTACCGCCACGGGTACCTACAGCGACGGCTCCACTCAAAACCTCACAAACTCAGCCACTTGGTCCTCGTCGAGCACCTCTGATGCCACCATTCAGAGCGCGGGTCAAGCCACACCGGGCATGGCGACAGGCGTTGCTACAGGTTCCGTGACCATTACGGCGGCGCTCAGTGGTGTTTCCGGAACTACCACCCTGAGCGTGGAGAACCCCACTATAACATCTATATCGGTCAGTCCCGCATCCACCTCCGTCGCAGTCGGAGCTACACAGCAGTTCACCGCAACTGCACAATACAGCAATAACACAACCCAGAACGTTACGAATTCGGCCGCCTGGAGTTCCTCGGCTTCGCCCGCCACAGTCGAAACCACGGGCCAAGCGAATCCCGGCTTAGCCAGCGGCGTCACGGCGGGTTCGACAACCATTACTGCAACCTACAATGGCCAGTCCGGCGCAGCGACGTTGTTAGTAGCGAGTGGCTCATTGCCCTCGCTCTTCGTGGGCCCCTCCTCCGCCAACGTTGTGCCTGCCGGGACACAACAGTTTACCGCCACTGAAACCCTCGTCAATGGAACGACACAGAATGTGACCAGTTCGGCGAGTTGGACCTCTTCGAACACCACCTACGCCACCGTCGAGAGCACGGGCGCTGCGAGCCCCGGCCTGGCTACCGGTGTGGCGATCGGTTCAGCAACTATTACTGCAACATACAGTGGCTTGACCGCTACATCAACCTTGAACGTAGAAACCGGCCAGACCGCCATGATACCCCTGATCGATATGACCCCCTCCCAGAACTATCTGGGTTTCTCCGGTGGGTTGTACGGTAACGGTAGTAATACCATCCCCTCCGCTCAGAATGCTGCCGGCCTGACCTTTGCCAGCCAAATTCAGCCTCTTGATGCCAACGGCAACCCGAGCGCCACAGGCAGCGTGGTCCTGATCTCCATCGGCATGTCCAACGCGGCGGACGAGTTTGGCCAGTTCATAGGGAGTGCCGCGAAGAGTTCGAGCGTTAATCACACGACTTTGGTCATCGCCAACGGCGCCAAAGGCGGCATCACTGCGTGCTACTGGACGGTTGCCAACGGCCCAGTACCCTGCGGCGCGAATACGGCGAACCAGTTTGACCGGGTGCTCACGGAGGTGCTCACCCCGCTGCGCGTGACGGAGCAACAAGTTGAAGTGCTTTGGCTGAAGGAGGCCAATGGAGGGCCCGGCGTCACAGGTTGTGGGAGTGGCGGGTACCTGCCTTGCAACTCCCTTTGCAATACTTCGGTCGCGGGCTGCTCCAACACCCCAACGACTACGGAAGCGCTCCGGTACGAAATGCAAATGGGTGAAATCATCCGGGCCGCTAAAACCCGCTGGCCCAATCTCAAGCTTGCCTTCCTTACCAGCCGTGTCTATGCCGGGTACGCCACGGTCGACGTCAACCCGGAG
>Ga0181533_1001551_pt1 | contig 29461 bp, 20 predicted proteins | sample PEATcosm2014_Bin_45_FD_119772 | JGI IMG/M metagenome (GOLD analysis project Ga0181533, IMG submission 119772) | Peatland microbial communities from MTU Mesocosm Facility, Houghton, MI, USA - PEATcosm2014_Bin11_60_metaG | ecosystem: Environmental > Terrestrial > Soil > Wetlands > Peat | place...
CCGCACGCACTCAGGCGCTTCCAACCGATAGATCCGAACGTCACGAAACTGTGAGGCGAGAATTTGGCCACAGTCGGCGAGTCTTTCTCCGGGAATCACGAGTACCAGAACCCCGCCCGGCTTAAGCCAACGAAAAGTGTGGCTCAGAAAAACCTGCTCAATGCGGCCGCTACGACCTTCTGCTGGAGCTTCTAAGGTCCAATCATAAGGTGGATTGAAAAACCCGACGGAGTAGCTCTCGACCGGGCATTGCACCTCTAATGTATTGGCCTGGAGCACGTTGGCAATCCGCTCCCTGGCCTGCTCGGCGCGGTAGGCATCAAGCTCAATGCCATAGCGAAGCGCCTGGGCGCCGCTGGTGATGACCTCGAAAGCCCCACCGTCGCCTACGCAGGGATCGAGAGCCGACGAGAGTTGATCTGGAAACAAAAGAAATTTGCGAATCCGCTCCGCTTCGGACAGTGGTAGCGGAAAATATCCCATGCGTACACGGCCAGCCCAGCGCATCGGCATTTCCTTTCTTTGACAGATTTTCGGGTTGTGACTAGACCATAACTTTGCCTCGGCAAAGTTATGAGGGTCGGTCCTGCAGCTATTGGAGTTCTTGCACCTTATCTTATTGGTCCGAGCCGTGATGCTGCTCAACTTCCGGCAAGGTTTGGGGTCCAATTTGCACTTCCGGCAAGTTTATGGGTTCAGAAGGAAACCATAGGCAAGGGAAGCTGCCGAGTGGGACCAGCAGGTTACGACGACGCGGGCGCAATGTTATGGGTCCTGAACGGCAACATTACGGGTTCCGTCACATTGATACACCGTGGAATCAAATTCGGAGTGTTGTGGAGGCGAGAAATGGGCTCATGGGCTCGACCCAGCCCGAACAGTGCTAATGCGAATTGCTGAGGTAGGTTTCGAGGCGGCGCGCCGCTTCGTGCAGATCACGCTCGGCAACGATGTTGTAGCGATCGAACACCGACCGCGTCTTGTGACCGGAGATCGCCATTGCCACGCGCTCCGGAACGCCTGCCCGCACCATATTCCTTACGGCCGTGCGCCGAAGATCGTGGAACAGCTTTCCGATTACGCCGGCACGATTGCAGGCCGACTTCCAAGCTACTTGGAAATTGCCAATCCGCATTCCGGCCCTGGAAAACACGTATTCGCATTCGGGGAAGTTCAGGTCGAGGGTGGCCTTTCGCATTTTCAGAGTCTCGAGTAGCTCGCCAGCGAGAGGGATCGTTCGAGGCTGATCGTTCTTGGTGGTTCCTGGTTCGAGATTCGCTATGCGAGCATTCAGGTCCATCTGATGCCACCTGAGGCCTAGGATCTCACCCTCGCGTGCGCCGGTGTAATAACCAAATGTGAGCACTGGCCTGAGGTATTCGGGTAACTCGCGGCGGAGCGCCAGATACTCTCCATGTTCGAAGAATCCTTTGCGAACGTTCCTCTCCTTGAGCATAGGGATATAGGGAACGCGGGCGACTTTCGGTGGTGTCATTTCGGCCGCCAGATTGAACATGCGCTTAAGCGCTCCCAGTTCGCGGTTGATACTGCCGTTGCTTGCTCCTGCTTTTAGCCTCGCAACTGTGTAATCGCGAATCCGTTCGGTTGTGATATCCACCGCCCGCAGGCCCCCAAAGAAGGGCGTCAGGTGCCTTTCAATTCGCCGCTTTGCCCAGACCAAGGACTTCCGATTATTGGCTCGGTACTCGTTCAAGAAATCTTCGGCCAACTCCTCAAAGCGCACCCGGTCGGCTTTTGGACCCAGGAACTTGCCTGTGCTGATTTCCCCATCTCGTTTCCGGAGCAGCCGCTTGGCATCTGAAACCTTTTTAGACTTACTGCTTTCCCGAAACGGCTTACCGTTCCTGTAATACTTAACCCACCAGATGCGACCCCTTTTGTAAAACGACCCCATAGTCCATCCATGAAAACGAAAGGCCAGTCGGCCCGTCGAGAATTGTGAGATTGGCGAGCCCTCTTTGTAATCTCAACCTGGCCCATATCAGGAGGGCGAAGACTCCACATCTTCGAAGCGGCGTCTCGGGCCAGGTCAACAACACACGCTGCGTTAGCCGGACGAATTGTCGGTGTTCTGCTCGGGGTGACCGGTACCAATTTATAAATGCCTCGCGTTCGTCTTGATGTAGAATTGGGGCCAGTTTCTTCCCGAGTTGGTTATGCGTGACGCCTTGGCAGAAAACGCTCTGCGGATCGGCCTCTTTCGATTCACGCTTGCCCCCTTGCAGCCACTAGAAGTGCCTGCGGTTAATAAGGGCAATATGCTTCGAGGAGGTTTCGGCCATGCCTTCCGGCGCTTGTGTTGCATTCCTCAGTGCAAGGATGCCCGGGCATGTCCCCTCGATGGCTCCTGTCCGTACAAGGCTGTTTTTGAGCCCTCGCCCCCGCCCGGCGCGGACCGGCTCTCAAAGAATCAAGATATACCCCGCCCATTTGTCTTCCGCGCACCACCGACCCGCCAGACTCGATTCGAGAAGGGCGAGCGGTTCGAGTTTGGCTTGGTCCTAATCGGGCGCGCTCTCGATTTTCTTCCCTACTTCGTCCTGTCATTCCGGGAGCTCGCCGGAGAGGGCCTCGGCTTGAATCGGGCGGTTTGTGAACTTGAAAATGTTACCGCCTGCGATTTTGACGAGAGCGCTGTGACGAGCGTGTATCAATCTTCCGACCAAATGTTTCATACTCCGGCGCCTCTGGACTTGGTGGCATGGGTCGAGCGACGAATACTGCACCTTGGCGCGTCGCGGATCACCGTGCGGTTTCTCACGCCCACTCACTTGACGTTCGATGGGCAAATCGTCAAGCGGCCGGAGTTTCATCACCTGTTCAAACGCGTGCGCGACCGCGTGAATGCACTGTCATCGTTTTACGGGGATGGACCTGTCGACGCGGACTTCAAAGGACTCGGCGAGCGCGCCGAAAAGGTCCGAACCGTCTCGTCGAAAATCGAATGGGTCGAGCGCTTCCGCACCTCCTCGAAAACCCATCAGCGCCATGAACTCTCCGGCTTCGTCGGCTCGTGTACTTACGAGTTTCCGGCGGACAAACCGGGAATTTCAAATCTGGAATTGCTGAGATGGCTTGTTTATGGAGAGGTTATAAATGTAGGCAAACATAGCACATGGGGGAATGGGCTATACGCCGTAAAGGCAATGTAGGAGAGCTTTTCCCCGACCAAGAGGGGACTGAAATGTGTAGCCCGTGAAATTGCCCGGACCGGTGTAGCCGTTAAAGAGACCTCCCCGATGAAGAGGGGGACTGCATTCAACTCGCTGAGTAATCTTGGGCAGAGGAAGCAAGACTAGGTCGGCTATGTTCGATGAAACTCGATATCGAATTTCCTTCAACCGCTTGACTCAGCGTGACTCGTTCGACTACCAGGTGCGAGTAGCCCGATTACTCATGGACCACAAGAATGTCCTGCTTCGTGCGCCTACTGGGGCAGGGAAAACATGGGCAGTTCTCGTGCCCTTCCTAACAAACGTTTGGGACCACAAGCCCAATCGGCTGATTTATGCTCTCCCCTTGCGGACGTTGGCGCAAGGCGTGTATCAGCAAGCACGGTGGGCAGCCGGTCAGTTGGGCTTACCCACCGCACAAGTTTTGCATGAGACAGGCCGCGAGGAATCGCCGCCATTCGTGACACTGCAAACAGGGGAGCAGCCGGACGATCCTTTTTTCAATCGTGGGCGAATTATTGTTACCACCTATGACCAAGTTCTTAGCGGATTGTTGGAGAACCCTTACGGCCTCTCGAGAGGACTCCATAATATCAATGCCGCCGCCGTGGCCGGGGCTTTAGTGGTGTTTGACGAGTTCCACCTCATGCCGCCTGACAAGGCCTTTCTGACGGCAGCCGCAGGAATGCACCTTTTCAGAGATCTGTGCCAGTCCGTGTGGATGACGGCTACCGCGACGGAGGCTTTGCAAAATGTACTTCGGGACGCGCTCGCGGTCGAGTCCGTGCCCAATAACAAGGCGGAGTGGCAAGCACTACTCCAGTCATTGCCGGGCGTTACAAAGGTGCGACGTGACATCGTGATGAAGCAACAGCCTTTGACGCCCACCACAGTGCTTGACCACCATGAGACCCGCTCGATCGTGCTATTCAACCAAGTGCAGCGCGCACAAGACTTCTTTGAAACCCTTCGCAAAGAGACATCGGCGCGGCGGCTTAGTGTTGAGACCATCCTGCTGCACTCCCGCTTTTTCCGCGGTGACCGTCAAGAAAAGGAAGTGAAACTACGGGCGCTCTTCGCAAGCGGAGTCCGGGCGAATGCCATCTTGGTCGCCACGCAGGTGGTTGAGGCGGGTGTTGATATTTCCTGCGAAAACCTTCACACGGAAATTTGTCCGGCGAACTCCCTGATTCAACGGGCCGGGCGATGCGCCCGATTTGAGGGAGAAAAGGGGGTTGTACACGTTTACCCTTTGCCAAAGGATGAACGTGCATGGCTGCCTTATGGAGACGAAAATAGAGAAAGCGAAACGTTGTCCGCCACCCGCACGCTGCTGGAGACTTGTGGGCTAACGACCCTTAATCCCACTGTGGTTGAGGAGTGGGTGCAGAAGGTTCACCAAGCTGAGGATATGCAGGCATTGCGGCAGGGGTGGTCCTCGCGCCTAATCGAATGCCTCAGGTGTATTGAGAGTGTTGCCGTGCACAGGCAAGAATCCGGCGTCGCGCGTTTCATTCGAGGCGACAATGAAGACCAAGTCCGTCTCCTCATCAGTGAGGAGGCAAGCCTTCCGCAAACTCCTGGCCAACGTGAGGGCTTGAGCGTAAGGCGCAAGGGAATCTTCCGCCTTCTAAAGGGTCCCGTTCAGCCCGCCGGTTGGTTTTGGGACACGTCGGATGAGGAACCGAAATGGAAGCCACTGAGGTGCCCACAAGATATCACCGGTACGTACGTCATCTGCTTGAAGCCAGCGGTTGCAGCCTACGACCAACAGATCGGGCTGCGGATTGGAGACGCCGGAACAGTCCAAAGTCCGGACCGTGCAGAGCCGCAACGCCCCGGAGCGCTGGCGCTGCGTCGCGAGCCTTGGAAAGGCCATGCCCTACGGGTCGCAGCAGAGGCGCAACGCAGGCTTGAGGAAGAGGACCTGATAGCCGTGGGCCTTTTGCGTTGGGGGCTTAAACATCGTTACGGGCTCGATGTGTCGGCTGTCGAACACGCCGTCCGCGCGTGTGGCCTCTTGCATGACCTTGGCAAGCTGCAAACCGGTTGGCAGACCTGGGCGGAAACATATCAGCGCGCCAAGGACCCCTGCTACCAGCATAATGTTCCCCTCGCGCACACAGATTTTGACCCGAAAAGTGAGGAAGACTGGTCGGTACAGCGAAGCCTTTCCCTGCACCGCCCTCCCCACTCTGCCGCCAGTGCTTACTATGGTGCGGCTTATCTCGCGCGATTACTCGACCGGACGCCAGCAGAGGCCCGAGAGTGCATTGCCTCTGCCTGCGCTTCGGCGATACTCGGCCATCACGGCGGTTGGTGGTCTGCGGTTGGGGAATTGATCCCGGCGGTGGGTAAAGAATTGTCAAAAGCGTTGGGGTTGGGCCTTACACCGTTGGAATGGTCAAAACTCGTTCGACACACGGACAAGAAAGGCGCGTTGGATAGGCTCCTTTCCTTGACAATGTCAGGAGAAAACCTGCAGAGCTGGTGGCCGTTAGTCGCTTATCTTACTCGTGTGCTTCGGCTGTCGGACCAGCGCGCCACTTCGGAGGCTGCCGTCAATGAATGAGACCGATACAGTATTCCGGATAACCAAGAATACCGGTTCACACGGAGACGTCTTTGCAGCCGTGGGGTTAGCTGATTTATTGGCCGCGTCAGCCTCCGCAGGAACTGTGTCCTTATTTGATGCAGGCTCCGCATTTGAAGTGCGGTTGGATTTGCCATTCGGCGAAGCCCTTTCCGCGGCTATTCCGCAGGCTCCGGGCTACCCGTTCCTGAAGGCAAACTCAAAAACACAGGTGCCGAAAGGCGCCCAGGATCCCGTTGATTACCAGGCGGAGAAGGCTAAGGCTGACCGCCAGAAGAAGATCAAACTCGAGAAGAGAAAAAAGATTCGGGGCGCTGTTGATGCCACCACCCAAGAGCAAGTACAGGAAGAGCAACTCCGCCAGGATTGGCGACTTCTTCAGGTGCTCAACGTCCTTCAGGGCGATGAGACTTCGAATAAGGTTCATGAAGCCATCGTCACCCTCAGCCCAGAGCAGTTTCAGCATGACGTATCATTGGCCCTTCGCTCCCTGCTTAACGGAGAGCCTTCGGGGTTGACTTGGGGAGCCAGTACAGTTCAGCTATTCAATCCTCTTGCTGCCAAGGGGTATAGCCGATTGAAACCCGATAGTACTGATCGCAATGACAAGACCAAAGAGCAGTGGTCTGACCCCTTCCAAGAGTGGTTGAAGTACCGGGGCTATTTTCGAGTAGCCGCGCCATACTTCCAGGGCTCCAAGGGCGAACACGTTCGGCTGGTTTGCCCTATCCCGCGCGATATCCGAATTAACGCCCTGATTTCCTTAGCCTTTGAACTGCGTCGCAGTCCGGTTTGGGGTGGTCCCCCCAAGCTTGACTCGCTGGCAGTTCTTCGCCTCGCAGAACTGCTGGTGCGGCACTCGGAAGAGTACGCTGCCGAGGCGGTTGACGTCTGGCCGGGCTTGACTCTGAAAGATAAAACTCCAGCGGATATTATCTCTGGGGTTATGGTCACTCACTATCAGTCAATGGGGAACGCTAAGGCCGTTGGAACGATGTCCGCAATAGCTCTACCTGGCTGGTTTCAGATTGAAAGCGTTGACGACGCCCGAGCTTGGCTGGAGATTTTGGAAGAGCACCAAGCTGTCGTTCGCGGGCTTCAAGACGATCATTCGGACGAGATCGGCCTGCTAATCCAGTATCGCCGCTTTCTTGAGAACCGAGGTGAAAACTCACTTCGGGCTTTGCTCGACTTCATGGGCCGATACGGGCCATTTCTTATCCGGGCCCGAGAACAGAGACGAAGGGTTCGCTCATTTCGCACTGATTATCTTAGGAGGATTATCATGGGAACGACTCCGAGTTTAGAGGCGGTCTTGAACGACGCGGGATTCCAGGCGGTAGCTTCGGCAATTAGAAAGTCCACGGTAAGTGCCCAGGCATTGAAAGCCATGGGCGCGAGGGATTATCGCGAAATCCGTTACGACCTCTTGCCTGATTTGCGCCGCAAACGCAGCTTGCCGGGGGAGCGCCCATTATTGGAGGCCGTCGCGGATTTCATTTCCATATACAACAGTGAGAACGCGCGCCGGCGGGAAATGAAGAAGCGTGCCCCCCGCAACGTCACCACGGAGGAGTTCATGTCATTCACGGCTTTGCTGCCAAAGTATGGTTCCTCCACCGTGGGTGCCTTACTTTGCGCCTATGCCTCTTGCCGCGAGCCGAAAGACGAAGAAAGTGTGGAAGGTACGGACTCATCGCCGGAACAGGACACCAACGAACAGGCTGCAAGCTAGCCATACTAAGGAGGATTGTCATGATCTTAAATTCACTCTCACTTTGTGCGCGCGTCACCCTGGACATGCACAGCCTCAATAACGAGGGTACGGAAGGCAACCAGCAACAAACTCGTATGGTGCACATCATTGACCAGAAAGGTCAACGCGCAGTCGTGAATGCCGTAAGCGGCGACATGTTCAAACACATGCTCGTTGAGCATTTAATTCCGCTGTTGCAAGAGTCCAAACAACCTCTCTCGTCTGGCGCAGCCGTTGGCGACGCAGATCGAATCAACCGCGACTTACTCGGCCTCATGCAAACGACGAAAGCGTTGAAATGCTTCTGCAAAGAAGAGCTGTCGTGGTTGGATCAAGCCGTTAAGTCCCTTTCAAAAGGGGCTACCGAAACCGAGGATCCAGGTTCGAGCGACGAAGAGCCAGAAGCCACTGATGAGGAAAAGGAAGAAGGCAAGCAGAAAAAACCCAAGGTTGTGCCACCCAGCCAGCACATTCTTGCTTCCATGTTAAGCATGTGTGCGCTGACAGATATTACGGGAACCCTAATGACCATGAAAAAACCTGGGCTTTCGTTAGGGCGGAAGTCGGTCGTCGAGTTCGGCTGGGTTGTAGGGTTGCCAGCGCAGGGTGATGGCACTCCCCTTACCACGACTGAACAATATTTTCACGTTAAATACGCGGAGGGACGTGCGGCTGCTACCGGAGGTGAGTCTGTTGCGGGCAGACAGGCAATCTTCCATCGTCCGGCTTCATCGGGCGTCTACGCGCTCATCTGCAATCTCGATCTTTATCGTGTGGGGTTGAACGATATCACCCGGAAGTATGCGGTCAGCAAATCCGACCGCGAGAAACGGGCCAAGGCATTGATTCACGCCCTCGCGGCCACCCTGGTAAAGCCAACAGGTGCGCAACGCAACACGCAGAACCCGCACATTGTCGCCTGCGAGGGTATTGTGGCCACGTCCGCAACCTCCTTGCCATCGCCCACGGTGAGCCCTTTAAACGACAACTACCGCGACCAAATGGATCAAGTGGTTGGGGTGCTAAATGGAATCGCGCCGAATGCCACAACCGCGGTTCGCTTTGACACCTTGGCAGACGGAATTAGGGCTCTGGCGGAAATCGCTCGCCAAGTCGAACTCTCCGGAGAGTAGGCACATGACCCGAAAAGCCAAGAAGAACTCCACCGCTCCGCCAGGCGGTCCAGACCCGGAACGAATCTCGGCACTGGGCACGGAAGACCCCGTCGCAGGCATCCCTGGGCCTGGCCGCTGGTTAGTAGCCGAGTACCAGCCGACCACCCTCTTTTCACTTAAGACGAGTCAGGCAACAAGCTCCGTGGGCGTGAGTCTTGTCATACCGACTCCCTATGCCATTAAAATGGCGTTTGTCGATGCCGCCTTTCGCGCGGGGCTCGAGGTCGAGCAGGATTATGATCGTTTTCTTCGGTCCTTGTCGAAGCTTGATCTTCGCATAGCTCCTGCGGCTGCGGCCGTTACTACCAACACTTTCCTCAAGGTGCGGCAGGAATCCCGCGGCAAGGACCCTCTGCACCCCTACGGTTCGACCATTGCGTATCGCGAGATGGTTTACCTTTATGGGAGCTGGCTTTGGGCGTTCGATCTCGCATGCGGCGATATCCTGCTTGCTGAGCGGTTGGTCCGCCTGGCCCCTCACGTCAATTATATTGGCAAGCGCGGATCGTTCATCCAGTACAAGGGCCTCCACCGTCACGCCGTGCTGGGCGCTGATTTCTCCCAGCCCCTGGAAAACGGTATGTCCGTCGCCAATCTTGGCCGGGTCCACGTGCGTCCACTGGACGACTTTGGACCCGAAGCCGATTTGGAGACTCTCAGCTCATTCACGGTGACGAAACCCAAGCGTGATCGCCATCGCAAGTTTGTGACCACAATCATTCCTGTGGGAATCGTCAACAGCGGACCGGGCTTCAGCGAGTACCGCAAAGGTTAGATCATGCGAGGTGTTATGAATTCTACCGATTACATAGTGCCCGTCTTTGAAACTCCCACATGCATTCAACCAAATTTGCTGGGCGGCCATCACGGCCAATTCAACCTCTTCACGGGCGAAGTTGAACCCGTCTCTGAGTTGCAGGGGCCGGTGCCGGAGGAGCGGTGGCTCTTCGATCCTGATTTTCGATTGGTTTTGCCTGAGGACCGGGCCGGGAAGGAGATTTTGATTGAGAAGGAATCGTTTTAAACTTCCCGGGACTGCAAGAGCAGGCGCTAGGTGTCGGGGCCAGGGGAGGGGCGCAGATTGCAGGGTATAGGTTACCGGGAGTAAGAAAGCGGGGGCTGCGGGCTCGGGATTCCGCGAGGGAAACAAGAATCGAAGATCGCAAATCGAACGCCCCGTGTCCCGCGCTGCCGGCTGGCAAATCGGGTGTATGCTTCCCGGTGAAAGCGATCAATGGAAGTAGCAGTGGAGGTTCATCGTGAAGACGCTTGACGAACTCGTTCAAAAGCGGGAGTTGCCGTGGGGGTCGAGGATTTCGTCCTGCTGGAAACGCCAGGGCAGCCTATGAGCGCCAGGCTCTGCCTGGACTCGGCAGGCGCCTTGTCGGAATTTCGCGAACAGTTTACGTCCCTCGATCTTCAGAAAAAGGCGCTGGAGTGGTGGGGGACTGATGCAGGAAAGGCAGGTCACAGGAACGGGGATTGGGGAGTCGGGACTCGGCGCACGGGACGCGGCTGCCTTCTCCGCTGGCCCTTTCCCGCAAAGATGGAAGATCCGGCCTTCCGTGTCTCTGGGGACGGTCAAACCGTGGTCAAGCCAGAAAGCGACACCGAGTCCCAAAAGAAATGACCACCAAAAAAGATGTTAAAAGATGATGAACGAAGCCGGAATGTAAATGTAAATAAAAGAAATGCAACAAAGTGCCCGAATATGAACACGACTTTTTGCCCAACTCATCGCCTTTTGGCAAAGTACGGCAGCTTTCGTCATCATCGGGCACTGGCGGGGATTTTCGGCGTATCCACAATGGACAAACTGCAGGGCGTCGATCGGAGATCGACACTACAATGCCGCTGCCCGATATCGCTGCCAGAGAACGATGGATAGAGAGGAGAGCTGAATGGGAGACGCAATAATGGAAGTCCCCACGCGCGTTGTCGTAACCGAACCTACGGCTGGCCAATTCAACCTTTTCACAGGTGAAGTAGAGCCCATCCCGGTGCCAGGCGTTCCGGGGTCACCACCGGAGACGCCGTGGTTGTTCGATCCCGATTTCGGGCTGGTGTTGCCTGAGAACCCAACGGGGAAGGAAATTCTTGTCGAAGAGGGAATCTCTTTGAACTTCCCGGGACCGGAAAGGCAGGGCACAGGGAACAGGTTACAGGGGACAGGGAAGGCAATCGCAAATCACAATTCGCAAACCGCCAATCCAACAGAACCCCTGATTTTCGGTCGCAAGCCGTTCGTCCCGGAAAAGCCCCGTGTGGCCAAGACGGCAGACCTCGCGCAGGTCATCCTCTCAGGTTACGGCATCTACCTCGGGAAGAAGAGCGAGCGGTTACAGATCAAAGTGGCGGGCAAGGTGGCGAAGGACGCAAACGGCTCGACCTACGAGTTCCCTATGTTCCGCCTCAGTGAAGTCGTGATTGCCTCGCGTGGCGTTTCTTTTTCCTCGGACCTGGTCGAAGAATTCTGCGAGCGCGGGATCAGGTTGAGCTTTCTGGATTATGCAGGGCGCCCTTACGCCATGCTCAGCTCGCCGACCCTGACGGCGACAGTGGAATCACGACGCGAGCAGTTGAAGGCTTTCGATGACGCCCGCGGACTGGAATTCGCCCGCGCCATCGTACGAGGGAAGATTCGGAACCAGAGGCATCTCCTCTTGTACTGCGGTAAGTATCTCAAGCAGTCGAATCCAGAACGCCACAATGCGACAACCGATCTTGCAAAACAGTTACGGCAGCTTGAAGTTAAAGCGCGAAAAGTAGCCGGCGCGACGATCGCGGAGAAGCGGCAGGAGTTGCTGGGCCTGGAGGGCGTCGCCGGACGGATCTACTGGCAAGGTTTCAAAATGATCGTCGAGGACAAAGCGGAGTTCATGGGGCGCGTCCACCGTGGAGCGGATGATCCGCTGAACGCTTTGCTCAATTACGGCTATGGGATTCTCTACGGCCACGTTTGGGGCGCTGTGGCGAACGCCGGCCTGGAACCGTTCGCAGGGTTCCTACACGTTGACCGACCTGGCAAACCTTCGTTGGTGCTCGATCTGGTGGAGGAGTTTCGCCAGCCTGTTGTGGACCGCACGGTGATCGCCTTCATCAACCTGGGTCAGAAAGCGGAGATGAAAGAGGGTTTGCTTGACGAGGGTACACGGAAAGCTATCGCTGAGAAAGTGCTCGAACGGCTTGCGAGCACGGAAACATTTCGCGGCCAACAATACCAGATTCGGTCGATTGTCCAGATGCAATCGCGGGCGCTTGTGAGCTTTTTGCGCGGCAAGGGTCCGTATAAGCCATTTTCGTTCCGGTGGTAAGAAATGGCAGGGACTGGGGCTGGAGACTCTGGATTAGGGATGTAATTTACTGCGGACCCTTGAAGAATGAACCCTGACGCGGTGCGGGTTGCTGGCTACCGACTGTTAATTGCCCGGGTGTGGTCTGTTTTCTTAACTACCGACTGTGAACTATCGACTTTGGACTGCTTTTATGGAGCTAAGCACCCTGGTCATCTACGATATTGAGGACGACCGAGCAAGAACGCGAGTGTCCGAAGCCTGCAAAGATTTCGGACTGGAGCGGATGCAGTTTAGTTGCTTCCGTGGAACCCTCACGCAAAACAAGCGTGAAGAACTTTACGAGCGCCTGCGCCAGATCCAGCGTGAGTGGGAGACTCGCTGGCGTAAAGACTTCCCGGAAGCACAAACCAAGCAAATGGACCTGCCGGTTCCTCCCGGCGAGGAAGCCAAGGGGCGATGGCAACCCTCATTCAAAATCATGATTCAGCCGTTATGCGAGAAGGATATCAAGACTGCTATTTATGCGTACTTATATGTCGATGTGCCGAAGGAGTTGGAGTGTGAACGTAAGAAGAAGCAGGATCCCAACGAGGGTGACTAAGAAATTCCGTTGCCATTCGAATATGCCCCGAGGGGTGACGCATACATTGTCGTTTATGTATGCGGCACCTGGACCCCTTGCTGTACGAAAAGCACGAAGGTCAGTATTTGTGACCGCCACCATGCTAGCAACAAATTCGCACCGTGAAATACGCCTACGAAGTAATGCGTGAGGAGTAACTGCCGATGGTTTCGGGCCAGTCCTCGACACAAGCATCGAGAAATACCCGCAGATTTGGAGACATGGCTCCACAACTTGGTCGAACGACTATCCTGGCTGGCCGAGTGCTGGTGTGGCGATCATTAGCCGCACCGCAATTGGAGGCTTCGCTTCATGAACAAGGTGCACATCGAGCTTCAGCGCGTCCAGACCTGGCTATTTTCCGTTCCAAGACTGCGCGCTATGGTTGGTGCTAACACACTCTTAGGTGAGACCCTACGAATGGATCTGCCTCAGCTAGCCTGTCAAGCCGGAAGGTGGTCTCTGGTGTCCATAAATGCGGGCTATCCGGCGGCGAATCCAGACGACCCTCTCCGAGATCATGACGACCCGTCTGAGGACGCGAAGAAGGGAATCTTATCTCGCGACGGTGGCCACTTTGAAGCCGTTTTCTCAGCGGGCGTCGAAGCTTTCGCGGATGAAGCAAGCGCTCTCCTCCACAGGAAGCTTCCTGGTCTTCCGTTCCGCATTTCGGTCGATAAGGAAGAGAGGACACGCTTATCCACGAGAATCTCTACGGAACTGCCCGTCTTCGCACCATGTGAATGGACGGGTCGCGGTTTGGCGTCGTGTTCCGTGGAACAGGGTGACGAACGTGCCGACGTCTCTCTCGAAGTCTGGCACCGCCACGAAGCTGCCCAACGCGCAGAGGAAGGCAAAGCCTCAGATTTGGCCAGCTTGTTAATTTCACGAACGAAGCTTGCGAATTTCCAGCGTCCGCTAGATCTCGACGAGCTTGCTGGCGACGGCTATCTGGCGGTTATCCATGCGGATGGCAACGGTGTCGGTACAGCGGCTGCCGGGGCGAATGGAGCAGAGAGGGCGGCATTTTTCCACGGGAATCGAGTTCTCCTTCGCCGTGCGTTGCAGTCCTCCATCGACCGTGCGTGCGACATCGCAGAGGCTTCCTCGCAATCCAGGCCACCGATAGCGCCTCTCGTCCTTCTGATGCTGGGAGGGGACGACGTACTTGTTCTATCTCGTGCCACCGTCGCATTACCGCTCGTTGCTGGCTTATGCTCGGAATTGGAGCGCTTCCAATCGAATCGTGGCAACTTGTTCCATTTGACGTTGGGTATCGGAATTGTATTTGCTAAACCCACGGTTCCGATCCACCGCCTCCACGAAGTCGCCGAGCAACTAGCAGCGTCATCCAAACGCCGCTTCCGGGGCTTGGTCGACGATGAAAAGGCATCTGTGGCCGACTGGGCAGTATATACAACTGCGTGGGTTGATGACCCGGCGGAGATCCGCCGAAGGCATTGGGTCCGCGGGTCCGGGGAGAACAAGCGTATATTGTCGCACCGCCCGCTGCGGGTCTTGGGTGATGGTCTAGCCACTCTCGATGGCCTGCTAAAAGCCAAGGACCGCCTTGCGGACGCGCCGCGCTCGCAGCTCCGGTATTTGGTAGATCAGCTCCTTAGAGGCAAGACGCTTTCGGAACTTGCGTTTGCCGAACTATCGGAGAAAGCCCGAAATGCGCTCAGCGAGGCTAAAGTTTCGGAGGTCTGGACTCGCGAAAGTGCCACCGAGCCGTATTTGACGCCGTTAGCCGACCTCATCGAAGTTTTCGAAATCGACAAACTTGGGCGGGCTGGTTCTGCTCAAGCGACTGGAGGCAGTGCTTCAGGAAGTCAATAACAGAAACGAAGCGGAGGAGGGCCGATGCCGGTGAACATGCGCCACGACGCTGCCGTAGATCAGCAGGGGAGCAGGAATCGCAGCGCCCCCTGGCCTACCAGCGGTTCCGGGCACTGGGTACGATGCAAGCTCCATGCCGAGCTCATCGAAGATGCCCATCCAGGTTCGGGGTCGGGAGGCGCGGGAGTCGATGCGCTCGTCGCGAGGGACCGTGAAGACCGCCCTGTAATCTGGGCTTCCCATCTCGAGGGAGTGCTGCGAAATGCCGCGCGGCGGCTACAGGGCCAGCAAACAGCCGAAGCATTCTTTGGACGCGCTGGCGGTGCACGCCAGCGGTTCATCCTGACATCGTTATACACGACGCAAGACGCCGTATGTCGCATATGGCGCTCCGCCGCGCGAGCATCTTTTGATAATCGCGCTCCGAAGAAAGATACCCTCCGAGCCATTGAGTTCGTTGAGAAGGGCACCCAGTTCGAAGGTTTCGTCGACCTTCCTGCTGACGACCTTCCGTTGCTCGAGCGCCTCATCGCCGAAGTGGATACAATCGGTTCCGGGTGCGCCAGCGGCTCGGGAAGGGTCAGGCTGGCCCTCTCCCAGATGCAAGTGATTCCGCACCCCCTCGGTCAGCCGACATCCCGACTCCTGTTGCTTCTTCGAAACGTCGATCCGGTTTCCATCACTAAGACAGCAACTCCAACCAACCTCATTCCCAGTTTTGCCTTTGTACCCGGTCGTAGCCTGCTTGGCGCTATGGCGGACTGGCTGTTCGGTGAGGCCAATCAGTCTGCCGCTGCGTTGCTGGTGTCCGGATCAGTTTCAGTCAGCGACGCGTTGCCGCTGCCCGACCAACCGACGAAGTTAGACTCGATCAAGCTGGAAGGAGTCGAGGTCATCCCCGCTCCTCTTTCCCTGCGAAGCGAGAAGCCCCCGGGCGCTTCCGGCAACACGCCTTGGTGGGCGATGGCAGCTGTAGCACCACGGCGCATTGACCAGGAAAAGAGAGGTAACCACGAGGCGCAGAAGCTCAAGCGTCCCGAGCCAGATCTATTTGTATGCCGCTTCGGTTTGGGCTCCGCATGGATTGCGTATCGCCCCTGTCTTCGAGTTCGGCTTCGCAACGGGCGGCCCAATCCCACGCAGCCTGACCCGTCGCTGTTTGCGGTCGAGCAAATCGCGGAGCGTACGCTCTTTTTTGCGGAGCTTCGAGGAGGCGCAGCGCAGATGGCGGTGCTGGGAGACGCACTCCGTCCCGTGCTGGAAGGCGGCCGGTGGCTCCAGGTTGGTCGTGGAGGCGCACCGGTCGAAGTCGTTCGCGCCGAGTGGGTCGCCCCTGGCCGGCCTGCGGAAGTGAATGCACCAGCATACTTGACGCTTACGTCCGATCTATTGGTTCGGGACGAGCGACTCCGCTGGCTCACGGTTCTCGATGCTTCCGTGATGGCCATGATTCCTGGCTGGCCGGAAAGCGTGGTGGTGAAACCCGTGGTCCAGGAGAGCGCGCCAGTGCATGGATTCAATGGAACGTCGCGCCTGTGGAGGCAGCCGGCGGCGGCCGTTCGCCGGGGGTCTGTCTTCACGGTGGATGGCACTGGCGTGACCGATCTGGCGCGCGCTGCGGCGGACGGGCGCTGGCTCGGCGAGCGAACTCACGAAGGATTCGGCCGGTTCCGACTCGATAATCTCAATGCCCTTCCCGGGGTTTCGGACGGCGTTTCAAAGACTCCATGGGAAGAACCCCGGCCCTCCTCAAACCATGATGAACCCGACGATGCCATCGCAATGGTAACGCGCCATTGGTTCGAGGAACACAAAAGGCTGGCGACGGCGACACCTTCCGCGCCGTGTCCGAGCCTGTCGCAGTGGTTCGACCTTGTGTCGGACCTGGGCCGGGACTCTGCCGAGGCGTTGTCGTCGCGAACAAACCCCAGCACCGCGGGTAAGCGCCCTTGGCGAGACGGAGATGCTCGCGCGATACTCGACGAGATCCAGAAGCTGCCGAATGGTGAGCGTGCCGCACATGCTGGGATATTTGTGCGCTGGCTTCGGGCCGAGATGCGGGCCGAGATGCGTAAGAGGGAATCATGACCAGTCGATTGACGGTGTTCACGGCTACACTCGTGCAGGACAGCGCCCTGTCAGTCTCGGGCTTCGACCGGGAGAGCACGTCCGACAGACCATTCACGATGGTTAACGACGTGCCCGTTATAAATGGCCGTGGGCTGAAAGGCGCTGCGGTCGCCATGGCACGGCGTTTCTTCCACCCCTTGCCACGCTCTATTTCCGAAGAGTCGAGCCGTAGGACGGCCCTGCGACGCTCGGCATGGGAGTTCAGCAACTCAACCCCAGACGGGCGTAAAGACGCGCGTCTTCCGCTCAGAGCGGGCGTCGGCATTTTCCAAAAGACAGGTGCGCGCGCATCTGGCGTCCTTTATGACCGGGAGGTGGTACCGGCCGGGACGCGCTGGCCGCTTGTATTTCGCGTAGACTGGTCCCGCGCGGGAGCCGAAGCGAATGAGGCAGAAGGCATCCTCGGCTGCGTGCTCGCCCAGCACTGGGCTAAGGGGCGTTGCTGGTTAGGCGGCGACATCGCGAGAGGGCTCGGATGGTGTCACATCGAGAATCTCTGCGCGTACCGCCTCGACGAGCAGGCGTACGAAGCCTGGGTCGCATCGGGACGGAATAAACTTCCCGACCCATTACCTGAGATTCCCATGGCGCAACCTACCCGTTCCTGGTGTTTCCGGACCATGGAAGTGCGGCTCGGCTTCGGCGAGTACCGCCCGAACGGGGACAAAGAACCGCCGTGGGGATTGGACATGCTGTCGGTGGGGCCGCATAGCGCCGATCGAAGTGTGCAATCCCTCGGCTCCGGCGCGTGGGCGCGTCCTTCATGGGCCCCCAGCGCCGATCCGGCTGACGCCGAACTCGACACCGACCGCGCGATACTTATGGAGGAGAATCGTCCACTCCTGCCTGGCGCGAGTGTCCGCGGCCCTATGCGTCACGCCTTCTCACGAGCCGTGCGTGCCCATGGTGGATCTATCGTAGATCCGCATCGCGTGGAGGGTAATGTTGGCGAGAATGATGACGCGGGCAAGATCTTCGGCACAGTTACGCACTCGAGCCGGCTCTTGATTTGCGACGCGCGCGCGCTTGACGGTTGGGCGGCCGCCAGGCTGCACATGCACGCCGAGGATGAGTTCTCAGCGGGCTCTTACGGCACCGCGAAACGCGATGCGGTCCGTATGCTTCGCGGAGTGTTCCCCGTGCGTATTGTAGTTGAGGGTGCCGATGCCGCAGCGGTGGAAACCCTCACCGGAGACATCGACAAGCTGGTCGCGCTCGGCGCTTTGGGTCATCTACCCGTTGGCGGCGACAAGACACGGGGAGCCGGTTGGGGTCACTGGACGGCAGATGAGTGGGAAAATAGCGATGTAACTAAGTCTCGAAGCTGGACGCCACCGGTTCAGACGGAGACAGACGATGGCCGACCGCGATCTCGTTTGCCCGAGTGGCAAGAACGCCCACCCGAGGCCGCGTGGATTACTGTCAACCAAGGAACGATCGACATCGCTGACCTCACGCTGGGCCACGCAGCATGCGAAGCGATGCAGATGATCGGCGATGGTGCAAGTAAACTCGTCGCTTGGTGGTGTGAGCCCACCATCGACTTCACGGTGACCACCCCACCGGAGATTTTCGGCTGGAAATGGCCGGAGGGTGGAACGCTCCGCGTCGACGAGGTAGCGTTCTTCCTTGAGCGGGGATCGTGGCGCGCAGCACGGACGGCGAGAGGTATCCGCTGGGTACTGATTCAGGAGGTTGGATCGCAAACCGGCGGGGCAAAATCTGCAGAGGTGGTGTTGATCCCTGCGAAATTACATGGCGATACGACATGGCAATGGAAGCGCTTTTCAGCCAAATCAGCGGGAGAGGATCGCCTGATCGTGCGTGAATGGCGATCCGGGGTAACGCCCGTTGGCTTTACATTGAACAAGAGAGATGAACAATGATCGGTGAGCATCGAATTCGAGTACGGCTGAGGGACGGGAAAAAGTCGACGTACGGCAAGGTTAAATCTCAACTCGGGACGGACCTTCAGGTGTACGACGCCGGGGATGGCCGTGAATTCGTGATCTGCGCGGCATCACAGGAGCGAATCGAGCGCGTGCGTTCCGCGCTGGTTGGCGCTGGGTTGGAAGCGATCCCAGGTTCGACCGACGTAGTAGCGCCCACGCCTCCTCGCCCTTCCAGCGGGCCGCAGCGTGGACAGGCACGTCCATCGGCGTCGCAGCCTATCCGGTCGGCAACCCCGGCCCAGCAACCACTCGAACCCGACCTGCCGAATAAACCGTACGCCTTTGTTCCGCTTCCAAACGACTTCTTCACCGCCGAGCCGGTATGGCACGACGGGAATGGCAGCGCTGGCCGCCTTTCCGGTGAGGTTCGCTTCGAAATGGAGAGCCTCACGCCTTTGCTGGTAGGGTGGGAGCGTCGGAAGATCGCCGATCAGGACGATGCTGACAGCCTTTGGCCAATTCCGTTCACTCCTGACGGGCCAAGCGAGGCAGTCCAGGTCGGCATCCCCGGCGGGGGCCGTACCATCAGGTCTAAGTCGGTCCTCTGCCCACTTCGAACCCCGTGGGGAGATCGACCGGTGATCCTTCCAGGCGACTCCCTCAAAGGGCTGTTGCGTCACGAATTCGGCGCATTGCTGGGCGCACCGATGGAGCGTGTGGCGGAGCGGTCGTACTCTTATCGGCCAAACAGCCTCTACCCTAACCTGCCGAACCCACGGCTGATCCCCCGCCTTGCTCGGGTGCCGGCCGACGGGTTAGTAATGCAGGATGTCCAGGGAGTCAAAGTCCGCGTGCCGACCAAGCTGGAGTTATTGCCCGCCAATCTCAAATACGATAAACAGCAGCAAAGTAATCCGCCGCGTTACCGTTTCGATCCTGCGGGCGGTAAGGGGCCACCATATCACGGCGGGCTCGGCGCCGGGCAGAAGCTCAATTCGAAACGAAAGCTGCATGCGCGCCTGGAGGCGGAGCCTGCCACTGTGGAGATGGTCGCAGTTTCTCAGGAGGCCAAGGAAGGTTACCTGAATACGCTTCGTCAGCTTACCGACCTCAGATATGGCCACTTCACGGAACGGCACCCAGACGTTCCCAATGCGGTAACCGGCGATGATGCGCGACGGCGGATTTTAGAAGCGGCCGCGACCATCGTGTTTTCGCCGGGCGATATGATCTGGGTCGAATGGGACACCAAGAAGAAGCAGATCGTGTCCTTCGGATGGCACTACTACTATCGGTGGGCGTATCAAGACACAGTGCGCTTGAAGGGTTGGACGGCTGAACGCGAAGGGATCTGGCCTCTGGCCGTCGAGAAAGGCAACGAGCCCGCGCGACTTTCGCCGGTTCGGAGGTTGTTCGGATACACGGGTGATAACGAGGGAAGCGGTGGCATCGGCGAGGGAAACTACTCTCAGCTTATGGGACGCATCTCCGTCAACGCCGCATTGGAGGTCGTGCCGAGCAACTCGAAAGACGAGGAACGTTTTCTGCCGCCGACGTTTCTGAAAGAACTCGGAATGCCTCGTCCCAGCGCGGTCGAGTTCTATCTCCAGCAGCCGTATTATCCACAATCGAGGCCCTCCGATCGGGCCAAACTCGTTACCTACGGGGACGCCGCAGGATACGACGAACCAGGCCGTCTGAGCGGTCGGAAGTTTTATCTCGATCGCGGCGAGGCCTATACGGGCAAGCCCTGGGAAGATGATTCTGAATCGAACCGTCTGAATGACCGAAGTACGCTTGCGCTCGAAGCATCTCGGCCGGGGTCTCGTTTCCGCTTCACGTTGCGTTTTCGCGATCTTGAACCACAAGAGCTTGCCGACATCCTTTTGGCTCTTTGTCCGCATCAGTTTGGTGAAATCGTCGGTGGAAACCATCGGGATGGCTATTGCTCCAAGCTCGGCTATGCGCGGCCGCTGGGCTGGGGCACCGTCCGCATCGAGGCAAGGGAATTACATCTATTGAAGAATGGCGGCGATGGTCCCACGCTGAAGAAAGAGCCGGACATTCGAGCCTGGTTCCGGCAGAACTTCCAAAATCCGCCGCTGCTAAACGAATGGTTGGACGTGCATCGATGCAAGCACCCTGACGCAGCCGACTATCCGCGGAGTCCGAAGGACGGCCAGATCTACACATTCCATACGAGCCTGCGTGCCGAGCACACACGCCTCCGCCGGTATGAGCGAGGAAACCCTTCATGAGCGTCCTATTGGTTATCACGACCGGACGGACCGATGTTCAATTTGCAAGCAAAACGGGCCGGGCCGAGTTCTGCAGGAAGCGGTGTGCTGCGCTTCATGACGATCTGGAACATCGCGTTGGCGAATGGCATATTGTGGATGCGCCGGTAAGCAAAGCGCCCGACCCAATTTCAGATCTTCCACTCTCGCCCTTCCAGATCTGCACGCCTAAGCTAGATGCGGTGGTCGATTATCTGGTTGAGAAAGGATTGATCCTCACTCATGCCCTGGTCTTCGCCACGCGGCGCAACCCCGGCACGGCCGATGACGATCCGCGGTTCGCAGGCGCCGTTGTGGAAAGACGCCTGCGCGAGCAGACCGGCGCGGCAGTCTGGCGAGCAACTTTTCTCAAGGATGACGAGCGGCTGGAGGATCGCAATAATCCGCGAGACGCCGTCCTTTGCCGGTATATTGTCTCCCGCATCGAAGAGGCGGTCCGGGAAGCTGTAGAGCAGGGCCGTCCGGACCAGATCGTAGTCGCTGCGACGGGCGGCATGGACAGCGTCAATACGCTCATCGAAGAGGTCGTCCAACTTCATGCCGGAAGCAGGGTCAAACTAGATTGTCTCGAGGTTGCCGATGGAGGCAGGGCGAATCCTCCGACTCGCGATAGGGCGGTGTCCCGCCGACTAATCCCGGAACCTGCGGAGTCATTCCGCGCCCGGCGCCACGCGTTGAAGCTGATCGAGCGCGGCAATTTTCTCGCCGTTTGGGGCGCCGTGCTTCACCTTAATGATGACGAGGTCGAGCGCCGTTGGACGCAGGTTATCCAGTGGCTGTACCTCTTCGCCGCATCGCTGCCGCTTCCGCCAGAATGCGATATCGCGGTGCTGAAGCACCCCAAGAAGGCCGTGCGCGCCGCGCTGCGGGTCGAACTCGCGCTGCGATCAGGAGATATTCCCCGCGCTGTTCACGGCACGGTTGCATTCTTCGAGTCAGTGCTATGGGACCACCTTGATTCAAGGTGTGTCAAGACGAACCCCGCCCCGGGGCGCCGCCTCTTTCAGTTCCAACCTGCACCGCCGGAGAATCTCATTCGCTCAGACAAAGTAAAGGAGAGTGAGAATCGAAAACGTCCGTTCGAGCCAAAGGTCGAGGACGGCGAGTCCTGGTATGTCATCCATGACGATGACGTATGCGCGATCTATCTCGCCAAGTATTATCTGGAAAACGACAACCTTACGAGACTCGCTCAGACCATATCGAAGGTGCGTGAGCTGCGCAATGACGTCGCCCACACTGAGCCCACTCCAACGCTCATGGCCGAGGCCCGCGCCAGGATGACTAAGGAGAATCTCTGGTCAGGGGACGACCGGTTCTTGACGCAACCGTTGGTGCAGAGCATTCTCCGGGAACTCGGCGAGCACGAGCCGAACAGCCTGTGCGAGGACCTTGTTACTGCCGTTAGGTACAGGCTGCTCGCCCCCGCGATGGTGCCACCTTGAAACAGACAACTCGATGTATTGTCGAGATGCGGTGTGGACTCAAACCCCATCTTGTGTGTAACCTGGTGCCTATGGCCTCTGACCCTTCACCTGTTGTTTGTGACCTGCTGCCGCTCCGTGTGAACGACCTCAAGCAGTGGGAATACTGCCCGCGGATTGTGTTTTATAATACCGTGATGCCGGTGGCGCGGAAGAGCACGATCAAAATGGAGCGGGGCAAGGAAGTTGAGATCAAGCTGGATGCTCTGGAAGCGCGCCGTACTCTGCGCCGCTACCGGTTAAGCGAGGGTGACCGCCGATTCCATGTCTGGCTCAACTCTCCTACTTTGGGGCTGAGTGGAAAACTTGATCTCCTGATCGTGACGCCAGAAGCGTGTTATCCTGTCGACTTCAAATATACACGCGACCGGCCGAGGCGGAACCACGTCATGCAACTTGCGGCTTATGCAATGCTCGTCGAAGACGCCATGAAGCTCCCTGCTCCGGCGGCGTTTGTGTACCTGACACCGAGCGATCAGCTTATTCGAATTAATGTTACTGAGCGGCTGAAGGAGCTTGTTCTCGCCCGACTCGCCAGTATTCGCCAGATGGTACAGGAGGGGATCCTACCCGAACCGACCCAGGTGCGAGCCCGGTGCGAGGAATGCGAGTTCAGAAACTATTGCGGAGATATCTTCTGAATTAGGAGGGACTTACAGAGATGAAAGGGGCTGTGACAGAAAAAAGCATCCGACCAGGAGCACGGATTTTCGCAAATCCCCCGGTATTTCCAGCAAGTTGGGGGTTTTCGAACAATTCCGGCTCGGCAGCCTTGTATCATGCTGAAAACAGGGCGCAAAAAGAGCAGTTAAAGAGGACTCCCCGATGAAGAGGGGACTGAAATACGCAATGGTCTCCAGGTGCTGACTCCTTAATAATGTTAAAGAGGACTCCCCGATGAAGAGGGGACTGAAATTCCGCCGACGTATTTGGCGTTGACGGGATAGACGGGTTAAAGAGGACTCCCCGATGAAGAGGGGACTGAAATGGAGGATGGGCAGCCCTTGTTGAATGTGGTTGACGGGTTAAAGAGGACTCCCCGATGAAGAGGGGACTGAAATGGGGAGTTCATCATCCTGGGAGGCAAAACCGGGGCGAGTTAAAGAGGACTCCCCGATGAAGAGGGGACTGAAATTGATAAGCAGCACCACGGTTAGCGACTTCACGACCAGTTAAAGAGGACTCCCCGATGAAGAGGGGACTGAAATTCGGTAGTCGTCGCGCCGAGCGTCGTACCCCAAGGAGTTAAAGAGGACTCCCCGATGAAGAGGGGACTGAAATGGGCATACCCATGATTATGTTGCCGCCCAACCCCTCGTTAAAGAGGACTCCCCGATGAAGAGGGGACTGAAATCGACGGGCTGTGGTTATGTGTACAATGCGGTATGGGTTAAAGAGGACTCCCCGATGAAGAGGGGACTGAAATGCGAGCTGATCCGCAACCGCGAGTACCGCTACGTCGTTAAAGAGGACTCCCCGATGAAGAGGGGACTGAAATGGTGAACTGCGAGACCTACTACTACGTGCAGGGCGGCGTTAAAGAGGACTCCCCGATGAAGAGGGGACTGAAATCGCCTGCATCACTATCGCCCAGGCAATTTTCGAGTCGTTAAAGAGGACTCCCCGATGAAGAGGGGACTGAAATGCATCATGTCGATCAGCAGCCAGAACGCGGATTGAAGTTAAAGAGGACTCCCCGATGAAGAGGGGACTGAAATGCGGCGTGCCGCAGTTGGTGGAGGGACTGGTGGTTTGTTAAAGAGGACTCCCCGATGAAGAGGGGACTGAAATTGCCACAATCGGATAGCTGAGGCCGGTGGCGCTGCGTTAAAGAGGACTCCCCGATGAAGAGGGGACTGAAATGCAGCAGGCAGTACCGCCGCTGCGCAGGCGTAGCCGTTAAAGAGGACTCCCCGATGAAGAGGGGACTGAAATACTGCCAATTGCCTACTGCCTTCCGAGATGGTCTTGGTTAAAGAGGACTCCCCGATGAAGAGGGGACTGAAATCTGCCGGGCCTGCCGCCTGGATTGCCGCCAGGACTGTTAAAGAGGACTCCCCGATGAAGAGGGGACTGAAATACGTCAGCCCCATACGAGCGGAACCCGGTCGGCGCGTTAAAGAGGACTCCCCGATGAAGAGGGGACTGAAATCGCCTGGCGCGCGGCGATAAACTTTTCCACGTCACGTTAAAGAGGACTCCCCGATGAAGAGGGGACTGAAATGCTGCTCTCGTCCAGTTCAGAATCGATCAAGCGTGTGTTAAAGAGGACTCCCCGATGAAGAGGGGACTGAAATGCTTAACCAGACCTTCTGGCAGTTGACCGCCGTGGGTTAAAGAGGACTCCCCGATGAAGAGGGGACTGAAATGTATAGCCCGTAAAGTTTCCAGGACCCGTGGGACCAGTTAAAGAGGACTCCCCGATGAAGAGGGGACTGAAATGCGATTCGCAGGATATGCGGGCGCACGATTGGCGGGGTTAAAGAGGACTCCCCGATGAAGAGGGGACTGAAATAACTGCGTCCAGCACTTTCAGCCCCACCTCGGAAGGCGTTAAAGAGGACTCCCCGATGAAGAGGGGACTGAAATGACAATACCGAAACAGATATAAGCCGCTTCGTTCACGTTAAAGAGGACTCCCCGATGAAGAGGGGACTGAAATTAGCGAATAGCTGGCATATCGAGACTGATTCGCTTGTTAAAGAGGACTCCCCGATGAAGAGGGGACTGAAATATACACTTAGAGACACCACCGCGCCAGCTTAACAGGTTAAAGAGGACTCCCCGATGAAGAGGGGACTGAAATTCACAATAGCAAGCCCGGGGAACATCCTGAGCAGATGTTAAAGAGGACTCCCCGATGAAGAGGGGACTGAAATACCGGAACCACCAACCCCGGCTTCGTGCGGGTGGCGTTAAAGAGGACTCCCCGATGAAGAGGGGACTGAAATGCAGGATACGGCGATTGCCGTGGTGGGGAGTTATGCGTTAAAGAGGACTCCCCGATGAAGAGGGGACTGAAATCCGGCCCATGGCTTACACGCTGCTCGGAATCGCGCTGTTAAAGAGGACTCCCCGATGAAGAGGGGACTGAAATCCTCACCCCCGCCATGATCGCGACCGGCGCTCCGCGTTAAAGAGGACTCCCCGATGAAGAGGGGACTGAAATTCGGCCGCCTGGGTGCGATGGGCGGCCAAGACGCCGGTGTTAAAGAGGACTCCCCGATGAAGAGGGGACTGAAATTGGATCACTCACGGTACAGACCCTGCCAGGTTCGCGTTAAAGAGGACTCCCCGATGAAGAGGGGACTGAAATGTACACGGCGCTCATGGGCCCATCTCCGGGCCCGGGTTAAAGAGGACTCCCCGATGAAGAGGGGACTGAAATGAAACCTTCCCGGCGATAGTCGCCGTTCCGGCACGCGTTAAAGAGGACTCCCCGATGAAGAGGGGACTGAAATTGCTGCGCCAGCGGAGCGACGATTTGCGTGCGCTCTGTTAAAGAGGACTCCCCGATGAAGAGGGGACTGAAATAGGCCAGCCGCTCCGCGCGCCAGGGCCTTTGTGGAGTTAAAGAGGACTCCCCGATGAAGAGGGGACTGAAATTGCTGGCGCGGATCGCGCGGGGGGTGTGGGCTGCGTGTTAAAGAGGACTCCCCGATGAAGAGGGGACTGAAATGCCGTCAACCACATTCAACAAGGGCTGCCCATCGTCGTTAAAGAGGACTCCCCGATGAAGAGGGGACTGAAATTTGACCTCGTATACGTATACGGCAACTCAGTCTCAGTTAAAGAGGACTCCCCGATGAAGAGGGGACTGAAATGCATCGTCTCCCAACCGGCGAAGGGTTTCTAACGTGGTTAAAGAGGACTCCCCGATGAAGAGGGGACTGAAATAGCTGAGCCAGCAATGCACCAACGACATGTGGAACGTTAAAGAGGACTCCCCGATGAAGAGGGGACTGAAATCGGTGCCCGGGACGAGCCTGGCCGGCACCTCGCAGTGTTAAAGAGGACTCCCCGATGAAGAGGGGACTGAAATACCACGCTTCATCACGGCCCAAATCCCTCTATCTTATACATAGATAAGGCGCTCGGTCCTTGACGGGCCGCCAATTGTGCCCAAATTGTGCCCATTTTAGATAAGTGAGACAGCCCCGATCTGTGCCCGGAGGCCCAATTCGCGTGCTGGCCGGCTCCGGTACGGTGTGCCCAAAACTGTGCCCATTTCCGCTGATGAGAGGTCAAGTCTTCCTGATTTCTCGCGCTCCCGAGCGACCGGGAGAGGTCCATCTTTGGTCTTTTTTTGGTACAAAAGTATGATGAGCGGCAATTTTTTTCGGGCTATGACGAGCATATGCTTTTGAGATCGAGTCACTTATGAGCCAAGCTAGGGATATTTGACAATGTGGCCGAAACTGCTACCCTCCACATAGCTATGGAAATGGTTTTTCAGGCTGTGGCAGCAAAAGCGAACCGTCGAGGCCAGGTTGTAGAGGTCAAGCCAGAGGGCGAAAAGGTCGCTTGCCGCCTCACGGAGGGGGGAAGCATCCTCATCTCCAAGTTCTTGGGTGCTCATATCCTTCCCGGCGACGAAATCGACTTCCCCCTGGCGATTGACTCTCCCAGCGCAGGAACCGAACTCTATATCCTAAAGAAGCACTCCTCCGGGCGCAGTCGTGATCTCTACCAAGGCCCCGTCAACTATGTCGCTCCCCCCAAGCCCGATAAGCGTGGGCAGCTCTATGTACGGGCCGAACTTTCGGCAGGTCGGCTGGGCATTTTCTCCATCCATCTGCCTTGCGACGTGGTGCGCGATTATTTTTATGTCCCGGCACGTGGCGAGCCCTGGCAGCACCAACCGAGCCTGTATGACGTTCTCCGAATCACGCCGACCGCATCGCCCGCTGAGCTGCGATTAGCATTCAGGCTTCGGCAATTGGAACTCCGCACAGCCGGTACCTCCAAACGTGACCATGCTACGTTGGAACGGGCCTTCAACATCCTGGCACAGCCGGAATTACGGTCTTGTTACGCCTCGCTTCTAATGGATTCCTCGTCACCGGCGCTCTTTCCGTATGGGGGTTTCGGTTCGATTATGGTTGCTGGAAACCGCTCGCGGGATGGCCTGACATTTTTCGCCACGCAAATCCTGTCTTTCCTCCCCGAATGCCGGGAACGTCGGTTTCGCGCCCCTTTGCGCAATTTTGATTTTCATGATGATCGGGCCATATACCGCGATGCCCGAAGGAAACTCGAGGTTTCGCTCGACCAGTCGGCCATGCCGATCGCTTGGGATGCTACCTGGAACCAGTGGAAACATCTCGTGGGCGCCAAGGTCGAGTTGCAGGGAACTTTCGTCCAAATGGGCAAGTATCGCCACCGGCGCGGCGAGTGGCACCTGATTAAGTGGGAAACCGCCTTGCCGAGCCGCATCAAAGTAAAGCTACCGGCTGATATGGCTGAGCAAATCGAGACCGCCCGAAAGAGTTACCACCGTTTCGGTGAGTTCTCAGACGCCCTGGCCAAAATCCGTGCCCGCATCGAGCGTGAGCCCATGGAGAGGGAACATCTGCGCAGCCTCTGTTGGAACCTCGGCATCCCCGGCAGCTTCGACGTCGCTCAGATTAACTGGCAACCGGACTACGATGCCTTCTTCTACCGTAAGCTCTGCAAGCGAGTACGGCGACTTTATCTTTTTCGGAGCGAGTACATCCTGGAGCTCGAGCATTGTGTGGTCGCAGAGACGCCGCAGCTTGCCCACGCTACATATCTTTTTTCAAAGCCCCGAACCATGGAGGAGTTCCTCGCCCTTTACATTACAAGCACGAAGGAAGATATTCGACAAAACCGCTGCAACATAGCCGAGAAACTACGCTTTCTGGGCCGCATCACCCATGGCACGAACCCTCGTACTTGGTTGAAGGAATTGAGAGTTCGCCTCGAAGAACCAATGGACTTCGAAACCGGCAGCAACTGAGACCCATTTATGCCCTATCAACGATTCAGGCTCGTTGAAATTCCGTGGGTGCCTCCGGAGATGAACTCGTCGTCATACGTTCTTGTCATGATAGGTAAAGTCGCCAGGCTTAACCTGTAGTCGCGCGCGACCAACACGCTGCTATGACATGTGCGCGCCAATTCCCTGGTCTGGGGGCCAAGGCGACTCGGATTTTACAACTTGGGCATTACAAATCGGGCGGGTTGACACGGAACATCCAGCGATGTACCATGGCCGTGGTATATATCATGGCCACGGTACAACCTATGCCTCCTCAGATTCACCGTCGCGAGCGCCCTCAAGAGAAGGAATTCGAAACTCTTCTCCTGGACCTCTTTCGTCGAGCCGGTTGGAGCATATACGACAAACCGCCCGCGGACGGTCAAGGCAATGTGGTTGTAAACTCCGGGGGCAAGAAATATGTTATCCAAGTCCAACGGTCGGCCGAGGGTCGGCGTGACCGGCTAGTTCCCCTTCTATCGCAAGCCATTCTACAAGCGCAAGCGGCAGCGCGGCATTATTCGAACACTGCCATCCCGGTGGCTGTAGTGGCTTCCCCTCATATTCCCGATTCGGTGGCCGCACAGGTCCAACAATTCGCTCTGAGGCATGCGCCAAATGTTGGGATTGGGGTTATGGATTCGGAAGGATTTCGAGTCTTTCATGGGTTCGGCCTGGAAAAGTTCAATTCGGAGCGATCAACCCGTTCACGACCCGCGTTCCCGGTCCAGAGTGAATCATCCTCGTACCTGTTCTCAGATCTAAACCAATGGATGCTCAAGATACTGCTAGGGCAAGATATTCCGGAAACTCTGCTTACCGTTCCTCGCGGTCAGTATCGAAGCGGAAGGCAGCTTGCACAGGCAGCGGGCGTTTCCGTAATGAGCACATCCCGCTTTGTTCGACAGCTCTTGAGCGAGGGTTTCCTTGACCAGCGAAAAGGTTTGTTGCGGCTCGTCAGGCGGGAAGAACTGATGCGGCGGTGGCAAGGCGCAAGCCAGAGAACTGCGCGTGAGGTCCCGGTACGCTGGATCATCCGCGGCGGTAAGGAACAGCTTATGTCCGCTGTTAGGTCATACTGCTCGTGGCTGGATGCAAAACTTTTGCGACCTCCAAATCCGCGGGTGGGCCGACTCGTTGTGCCAGCTCCTCGCATCGCGATCGGGCTTTTTGCAGCGGCCG
>Ga0181533_1001552_pt1 | contig 29446 bp, 27 predicted proteins | sample PEATcosm2014_Bin_45_FD_119772 | JGI IMG/M metagenome (GOLD analysis project Ga0181533, IMG submission 119772) | Peatland microbial communities from MTU Mesocosm Facility, Houghton, MI, USA - PEATcosm2014_Bin11_60_metaG | ecosystem: Environmental > Terrestrial > Soil > Wetlands > Peat | place...
GGCGCGCTGCCGATCGTACCAAGCGATGGAATCATCGAATTCCTCGGCCGCGATCCGCCGGAGAACCAGGGCGCGGCTCATTTGCCGTGCTTGGCGTCTAATCTCGCCTTGACCTGCTCCCAGGCAACAACGTCCTCAGGATGGCCGACATGCTCCTGCAGGCGCTCATCGATCAGCGCCGCCTCGCCGGGCGTCAATTCGTCGGACTCAACGATCCTCTCCCACAGATTCCGGCACAACTCGATCCGCTCGGCCAGCGGCAGCGCGCAGGCCTGCTTTAGAACGACTTCGACGCTCATAGTTTTATTATAGCTCGGCGCTCCGGGGGCGCAATCAAGGCTGGACCTATAGGGCCGTCAGACGCACCTGCTGGTCACTGCCGCGTGAAGAAGTTGGTGTCAGCGTAGGGCCTCATTCACCCGCTATCAGCTTGTCCACCAATTGGACCTGCGCCGCCGAGATCGGCTCGGGAAACAATCGCGCCGTGCGTCTGAGACGCTGCCGGACGAAATCCGATGGCAAGCGCATCCGACCAGGCGCCGCCTCGGCCAGCAGTCGGTAGCTGCGCCCGTCGCGGCGGCGAATATTCACCGCCCCTTCTTGGTCGCACACTTTGAGCACTTTTGCCGGCTGGCGGTCCAGGTCCCTCACCGTAAACGTCTTCATACCCGACAAAATGTCGGAAACCGCCGCGAAACGCAAGGCGAACAGTTGTGAGGGTGCGTCCCGACACCCTGTTGCGCGGGGCGGCAAACCCTTCCCCTCGTATGGGCTCCAGCTCTCCGGCTCCTCGGGCGAAAACGGCGCGCGCTGGCCGGTGAGCAAACTGGAGGCCGAAGGGCGAACCGGTTGCCTCATCACGGGTCCGGCATCGTCCTGGTTGGTGCTGTTGCGCCGTGACGGAACCCGCTCCAGCCAAGAAGTGTCATTCAGGGTTCCGGGGCCGAACCCAAGCCGGGTGCTCGTAACCGACCTGACCCCCCGGCTGCTGGCGGGCGGAACGCGCCGGGGCAGCCGGAACGTTCGATGTCGAGGTGACCGCGGAGGCCGGCGCCGCCTGGCTGGAAGCGGAAGCCGGCGCCTGGACCTTACGCCGTTGACCTCGTTGTGGGCGTGAAAGGGTATCAGACACGTTCCAGCGAGAGCATGTCTGGTTTGAAGCCGAGGTCTGTCATGGAACAGTAAGAATCTCGCAAGACTTGTCCCAGCGGCGGGGTGGCTTTTTCCCGCGGCACCCCATGGACCCTAACGCCTCTGCCGCCGGAGTAGAAGATGGAGGAACCCGCTTGACTGAATTGCCCACGTTTCGCCTCCGGCTCAGTGAACAGGGACAGCCGGTGACTCAACTCGCCGGCCAAAGCGGCCATAGTGACGCGCGACCCAACCAGCTTCACGCAGGCGCCCGCTCGCGTACGTGCGCGATTTCTCCGGCTCGCGCGGGGCGAACCTGGTCGGCCATCAGCGTCACGACGGCGATCGTCTCACCGTCAAGCGCGGTAAACTCAACTTCATAGCCCCTGTGCCCGCGGTGGACCAGCACCACGGTGCCGATATCACCGGCGCCCAAGCCGTGCTGAGCCAGATCGCGGGTCAAGACGACGTCATCCAGTTCTTCGATCATAATCTCTCGCGTTGTTTCAATGGATACGCGGTCACAAAGCGCGGCGCAACCTCGCCGAGCTCAGTAAACCACACCGTTCGAACATTGGCAACCCTGCCATCGGCCAGCGTCATCGGCCCCTCCACCACCCAGCGCACGCCCAGCGGCGTGGCTTCTCGCTTGGTCACTTCGTTGTCCCGCGCGTGTCGGCGGAGAGCTTCAGCCACGGCCTGCCACCGCTCCGCAGCAAAGCTGTGGCGTGAGAAGAATCGCGCCTTCCCCTTGCCGGCGCGATGCTCCGGGTTCAGCAGGTAGAGGACGATCTTCGCTCGCGCCACTTCGGCTTCATTGGCGCCCGGCAGCTTCATTACGCTTCGCCTTCCATGGGTTTGACTCCGTGTTCCTCTTGGCCGTTGGGCTCAGCGATGAAGTGGTTCATCAGGCCTCGTTCACGGCGGCCATTATGCACGACATCACCTTCATTTCCAGTCTCTGCCGACCCAGGCCGAGGCGGCGGCGTTGGTGACGACATGAGGGTCGGGAATGAGACCCTGCGCCAGCAGCAGTTCATGAACCTGCGCCGGCATCCGCGCGGGCATCCAAGATGTGTCCGGCGATATTGCCTCGCGGCCCAGTGCGGTCACATCCGGTTTGTCGGTGCCGAGTTGCCGGACCAGCCAGCCGTCCCGCAATGGAACCTGTCTCCGCAGGAGTGTGTCGCCCCTCCCCGCCGCCATCGCCGACAGGGCGAGGGCCAGCACCACAACCGCCAACGCACTTGCTGTCTTGCTCATAGTGATGCGGCACTCCAGAGGACCAGCAGCGTTCTCATTGAGATCCATCCGGTTGCATTCCCACGTCACTTCGTTGGCTTCTGAGCGCCCAGGCGGGTCATGTAGCCCCTCCAGGCGCCCATCGACTTTCGAAGATTGTCCTTCGGGTCCCCCTTAATGCTGTAACATTGCAGCCCGATCGGACCCCAGTAGCCCGCCCGCTGGAGCGCCACGAGCATCCCAAACACATCATAATCGCCCCGGTCCAGCGTTTGGATGTAGTTGCTCCAACCGCCCGCGTCGTCCTTCTTGTCCGTGGCGCCGCAGATGGTGGCCAGCATCAGCCGGGGCGCGGCTTTGGCGATGACCTCTTTGAGCCGCGGCCCATTGCCCGAGGCCAGTTCGTGGCAGAGGTTGACCGTGACGCCCACGTTGGTCCGCGTGACGCGGGCCAGCACCCGCAGGGCGTCCTCGGCAGTGGCCACATAGAGACCGAGATGGGGATAGATAGCCACGCGCAGGCCATACTGGGCGGCCAACTCCCCGAGAGCATCGATGCGTTGGGCCGCCACCGCGTCCCACTCCCCGCCGCCCTGCGGCCGCGCCACGGTTGCCCACAGGATGGCGCCGCTTCCTTTGAGCATGGGGAGGGCCTCGCGAAGGCCCGCCGGGTAGGGGTCTTGCCGGTCCAGCGTGATGCCAAAATAGAGACTGTAAAGCTCCAGGCCACGCGGCGAGAGGGCCTTGAGCCAGGCAGCTAGGTCCTCCGGCCTGGTGTAATTGTAGCCGATGCCATCGAAGCCCAGTTCCTGCACACAGGCGGCCTGTTGGGTTGGCGTCCAGGCACCGCGCCCCACGCCGTTGTCGAGCGGGAAAAACTCCGGCACGCTCGCGAGCGCCGTTTTCTCCTGCGCGCCCGATACTGGGCTTGCGCCCGATGCAGCCAGCAGGCTAAGGCTCAGGAGCAACCGAGAGAGAGTAATCCGGGCGCCGGTGCGCCTGCAAGCGGCCGCTTGGGCTGCCTCGAAACCGATGTTCACAAAACGCTTCATGGCTCAGCGATGGCTCGAATACTCCCTCATTGGGCTGCGCTAATCAAGTCGGACGGAAAACTGTGCCCGCCCTGCGAGGGGAGGCAAGCGGTGGCGCGTTGGGCGGGGCGAGAGAGGCTTGATCTGGAATCAACGGTTGGTCGGTATTTGCACGTCGCTGTGCCTTCCATCCTCGACCACGAAATCGTCGCCGTTGATTTGTGACGGCGGTTGTTTGTGCGGAGGGAAACAGCCGCAGCGAAAGTGGAAACCACGGATCACGGATTACGCCGCCGAGGAAGGCCCGGAAACCGATTTCAGCGAGTATGGAAGACCGCGCGAGAGCTGCCGACCAGCCTTGCCGGACAAATACTCGATTACGCCCGGCGAATAGGAGTTGCGAAATGCGCTGGATCGTTGACGGGCCGATGCAGCCTGGATCAGGCGGTTGTGGGCACGCCGGATCAACGGGAAGACCTCTTCTGCCGATTCCGCCGGGAAGGTGCATTCGGCTGATTCCGGAACACTGGACAAAGCCCCTCCCGGCCGCAAGTTTAGATGCACGTCTCGGCGCTTCCGCACCCCCTCGGGAATGGCCCGCCGCTCGACGACGCAATAGACGTCGCGATCAACCGAATAGTAAAGCACAGCGATTGGTCCGACATTGAGATGCACCTTGTTCGGGAACAGCGTGATCTCCCACGCGTTCGGGCTGTATCGATGGGCGGTTTCCATCGACTCAGCCATTGCTTCTATGCACCGCTTGCGGAGGACCGGATCCGCGAACATTGAATCAAAAACCTTCGCTGTGAAGCTCGCGTCGCGCCGGAATGGTTCGCTCTGCTCGGGCATGCTCCAATTCAATCACACCGACCGGTCTGCGGGCAACCCAAAATCGAACGCGGGGGCGCAAGAGCATCCGTGGAAGCCGTGGCCCCATGATTTCACCAAAACCGGGGCCCTCCAGCCTCAGGTCTTAGGGCCCGGAGCGGAGGTGGGGTGCAATGTGGCGAGGACCTGGGCAGGGGTTTGGCGCTGGAGGTCGGTGTGGTCGAAGTCCGAGTCGAAGCTGACCAGAATAAGGGTATCCCGCTTCGCGATGACATATTGGTAAGCGTCATCGAAGTCGAGCCGGTGGGTTCGCATGGCGGCGGAGATGGTGGCGAAATCCACCGGGAGGATGGTCCGGAGGGAAACTTGGGCGTGAATGAACAAGTCGGTGACGAATTGATCCAAGGCGGCGGTATGTCCATGGCGACCGAGGATGACGCCAATGGAATGGAGAGAAAAATGGCTGATCGACAGCAAGGCGCTGTCCACGCCCGTAATGAGGCCGAAGGCGTCCTGCGCTTTGGCTTGGGACAGGAGGTGTTCGAGCCAGACGTTCGTATCGAGGAGGTACACCGCCCTAGTCCCCCCACCATTCCAGGGCCTTGTGCTGCAGCTCGACGGAAGTGTATTGCCGGCTCAAATCGGCCAGCGCGCCGCCCCAGTCCGCCTTGAGCCGCCGACCACCGGGAGTTGGCGGCGCCTTCCCGACGCCCACCAGCACGATGACTTCGACTTCCTCGCCCAGCGGCAAACCGGGCGTGGCAATTTCGACCACGCCGCCGCTCTTGACCTTAGTGATTGCACGGATTGCAGTCATAGTCTCACGTTTGCAGAGGTTGCCCGATCCAGCAAGCACGAAACGTTAAGTCAACGGATTCCTAAACCTCGAGTTCAAGCGCCGAGACCGACGCTGGCGGGAAGCTGCACGATCCCGCCGCCGGAAAGTCCCTCCGCCTGGGGGCGATGACATCGCGCGCTTCAGCCCAAACCTCGAAGTCAGGATCGACCGCGATTTCGAAGACACTGCCGGAGCGGATGGTCATGCCGGCCACGGTGACCTGGGCCGGAACCGAGCGTGTGCGTTGGGTATTGACGACGTGCAGGAAGATCTTGTTGCCCGTGCGGCTGGCGGTGACGTCGAGGTCTGGCGGGGCCCGCAGGAGGTCCAGGGCCTGCTGGCCGACGTGGTGGCGGTAGAGGCTCATCACTCGGGCCACGGGCTGCATGTAGGCCCTCGTGCCGTCGATCAGGATGGCGTTGTTTTGCCAGCGAGTGCCGCAAAAGTCCGCGGCCGTGGCGATCTTGAGCAAGTCGCCATGGCGCGTGTGGACGTTAAGAAGGCGCGCCATCGATACGCCGGCAGCCCAGGAGGAGAGGACCGAGTTCCGGTTCGGCCCGGGGAGGACAAAGTGACATTCCGTGAGGGCCAGCGGGAGGCCCGTCCCCGCTGCTTGCTCGCGCATCGCTCGGATTTTAGCCTCATGGGGCTGGTAAGCCTCCATCAAGGCCGCCCAGGTGCGCGCGGGGTCCTTGCGCCAATCGTTGCCCCGCAAGGGCGAGTTGCTCCCGCCCGGGGCATACATGTGATGGAAGGCGAGGTATTGGAGTTCCCCCCCGGCGACCTCAGCCATGCGTTTGGCCCATCCGCTGTCGCCCCAGCCGATCAGCTTGATCGTCGGGTCGGCCTTCCGCATCGCCTTGACGAATTGGAGGGTTTTGGCGGCCGCGGTCTCGCAATCGAACCCATTGGGATCATACGAGGTCTCGTTGCCGATCTGCCACAGCGGAATGCGGCAGGGCTCGCGCAGCCCGTCCGCCAGGCGGGCCCGGCTCTCGGGGTTGTTGCAATAGCCCACCCATTCCGCGGCCTCCTCGGGACCGGCGGTGCGGGCGTTGCCATTGGGGTCTTTCATCCAGGGCTTGCGGCCGTCGGACTCGAAGTTGACGCACATAAGGGCGTCCGCGCCGACCTGGCGGCAATAAGCGACGAACTCCGTCGTGCCGACCTGGTTGCTCTCAATGCCGCCCCACAGCAGATTGAGCATCGGCCGCCGCCGTTCGCGCGGGCCAACCGCCTCCTTCCAACGGTAATACGAGGAAAAACAGCCGCCCCACCGCATGAGCGTGGGCGCGAGTTCCTTGGAGACCTCGATGAACCCCTCGCGCCAGCGGTTGTGCAGGTGGTCCCATGCCGCCGCTACGGAGCCGTCGGTCGTGCCCAGCGGCTCCATGAACTGCATGTAAAGATAGGGCGAAAGCTCGAATCGCGGCGAGGGATCGATCTCCAGCGAGGATGTCCCCTCAGTAGATGACTCCGCCGCATCCATCGCCGTGCCCGGCACCGCGATCCCCCATCCTACGCTTGCCAGGCTCATCCCGCTAAGAAAGCTTCGTCGGTTCAAACGGTATTTCATACCAGACATTCAATGACCGTTTGGCAGTGGGCGTAGTCAAGTCCGTTCTTTCGAGCGTCTGGATTACCTCCTGTCCAAACTCGGCGAGAATGGGATCTACGTCATCTTCGACCTGCACTATCTCGTCTTTCCTCGGGGTTGTCTCGACACAGTTGCTCCCATTCCTGCCACGTGACGCCATAGGCCGCCCCGCCCACAGTGTAGCCGGCAATGTAGGCGAAGTGCTCGTCAGAATCGGGGTCCGGTGCGGTCGCTTCATCCCTGAGAACCTCTCGCCGCTTTCGGCGCGCGCGCTGGGCGCCCGCGAGACTGGCATTGAGCTGCGCGACCCATCGCGGATCAAGGTGGATTCCCAGCTCTGACAACTCCCGGAGGGCGCAAGGCCAATCCACGCCGTATTGTTTGCGATACGACTTGGCAATTTGGACCGGCGTGCGTCCCGTTTGCGAGGCCAGCCAGTGCCGGGCCGATTGCAGGCGCCCGGCGTGGTTCATGCGCAGGGCACGCGGCGGCAACGGACCTTTCTTCTTCCGGCTCATTGGCGAACCCCTTCGCGGTAGGCCAGCTTCGGCACCGGACGGTTGACATGGAAGACAGACAGGTCGCGGATAGTCACCGGCGTGGAACGGTTGTCCCCCTCGGTGCCCTGATAGACATTCGGCGCCCAATGGAAGAAGAGGCCCAGGCCGGCCTCGTGCCACGCGACCTGTTGGGGCGTAGGCACCGGAAGAGGGGAGGGGGATTCTCCCGCCCTGGCGGCAAAGGCCAGGGCGCAGAAACTGAGGGGGAGAAAGAGGGGAATTTGCATGGAATGCCTGCTCATAGATCGCATCGACGGCAAGCCTAACACGGACCTCAGGTCTTGGAAACCGTACCGATCACCGCGAACGATCACGCGGGAGCGGCTACCGAGGTTGGAATAAGCTCAGTGCCTGTCCTGCCTGCTGGCTCAACTTCGAGAATTCCTTCCACGCATCGGTCCGGCTGGCGCCATAGACCCACAGGTAAGGCATGGCCGCAGGCTGCCAACGCCTATTTGGAGTCATCTGCTGGTCCACCGCCAGCCGGCTGTCCGGATGGATGCCTCCTTGCGGATTGGTCCAGAACATGACCTGCCACCCATCCGGCTGGTGCAGCGACCCGAAGCAGCCTCTCAGCTTGGTGTCCGTAATGAACTGCGCCGCACGATAATAATTTGGCACACCGGGTCCACCGACGACGTCGTTTTCCGGCAAACCGCCAATCGCCGAACGGCAAAACCAAAAGACCTCCACCAGTTGCCAGTCACGCGCATCCAGGCTCTCCACCCATAACGGGCGCACCAACGCCAGCCCCAGTTCCCTGAATACGACCGCCCGCACACGCGCCCGGTAGCCGGCCGGGCCTTCCGAGGCTCCCGGGTTTTCAACTTCGGCTTCCACCACCCATGCCTGGGGTTCTGTCTGCATTGCCAGGCGTGTTATCCGCGAACTCTCCACCCACTGATCCTGCCCCTTGATTCTCTGGTGAACCGCAAAGACCAGCCTCCCCAGGACCAGGCCGCCGGATTCGATCCGGTCGAAGAGCGCCCCCGTCTTGCCACTACAGACCCAGGTTGTGTCCGTCCCTTTTAACTCGGCCTGGCTGCGTGGCTCGAGCTTGAGGGCCAGGGCATTCAACCGAAGGCTCTCTCCGGGCGCCAGCTTCTCGACGAACCCTACGGCCAGGTCAGGCTCCTCCACCAGCACGGGCACTCGCGCCAAATCCTGCCCGGAAACATTGACGAGCGCAGGCCCTCCCGCCAGTGGCTTGCCGCCCAACACCCGACGTTTGCTGCCATCCCAATTCTGCAACTCCGCGCACCAGGTGGTGTTGGAAGGCATCGCAAATCCCCGCCGTTCGCCCGGTTTGAGCCGGACCTCCTCGACCCGGTTGCTGCCTGGAACCGTCAGCCGCAGGTGCCCGTATGCGGCCAGTGCGCTGGGATTGCTGACTTCGACCTGGGCCGGCCCCGCGGTCAACGTCAGCAGTCCACCGAGGCTGCTCTGCCCGTGCCTTTCCTGCGCCCGCCGGTTGACGTCGGCGACGGTCCGGGTAAAGACCTCGTAGGGCTCGTCCTGTTCGTTCACCAGACCGTAGTTGCTGTCCTCCGGGAAGGCGCGGCTGATGCCTTGCGCCGGCTGATCGGCCCACATGAAGTAGTGATAGCCGATCATGAATGGCAGCCCGGCAATGGTGTTGGCGAAGATGCGGTAGCAGGCCGCCTTTTGTTCCTGGGTATCGACGCGCATGCCCGCGCCGTGTTTGCAGGGCAAGCCGCTGTCCAGGGCCGGGAAACTCCACTCGGTGATGATCATCGGCTTGCGCACCACGGCATAGTACTCGCCGAGCTGTTGCGGGACGCGCTCCACTACCCCTCCGGTCCCGTCAGGCAGCCAGGCGTTCTCAAAGTCCACCTGCGGGTAGGTGTTGATGGTGAACACGTCGTTATACTTGCCCGCCGCGGCCAGCGCCGCTTTGGGCGCCTGCCCGGCGAATCGGCACCCCAAAACCAAGTGGTCGGGGTCCGATTCCCGTAGCGCCCTCGATGCGACACTGAAGTAGCGCTCGGCAATCTCCGCCATAAACCCGTCCCGTGCCAGCTCGAGCGCCGGGGTGGGCGACGGCACGTTCGTCGTGCTCAGGAACGCCGCCTCACCGGCGTAGCCGGTCCCAAGCCGGCGGTTCACCTCGACCAGGCTGCCGAAGCGCTGTAGCAGCCACTGGTAAAGGGCTTGCTTGGCGGGTTGCCTGGCGCCGAGCTGGAACACTTCATCGACCAACTGCCCGCTCTTGCCGTACCATTCCAGTTCATTGTCCAGGAACGTGCCGATGCACCACGGATCACCTCGGGTCTGTTGCGCGAGGTTCCGCGCCAGGCTCCGGCAATGGCTCTCCCAGCGCGGGCTGAAAACGTCAGGGAACCCGGTCCAATTGACGGGCCGGGTAATCCACTCGCGCCGGGCAAACTCCGCCCCGAAAGACGCGAATTGGATGTGCGCCAGGCCCTGATGACGCAACGACGGGCTGTGTCCGGCCGGCAAGCAATTGAACCCCCAGCTCTTGAGCCGTTGCAGTGTTGCTCTTCCCCAGGCGGCTTCACTGCCATATTTGGCGGCGACATTGCGGTTGTAAGGCGCGTAGCCGAGGGCCTCGCACCAATGCCCTCCGTAGCTTACGTGGTCGGTGCCAATGTCAAAGAACGGCTTGCCTTCGGGGTCCACCAACCACCAGCGTCCTTCTGCCTGGAGCGTGCGGAAGAACCCGCTGCCTTTGGTCAATGCCTTGCCGGGGCGCGAGACCCAGGGGACGACGGGTTTGGAGAAGTCCTCGTTAAACGTCTGGCCTCGGCCCACCGCGCCGCTGATCAGAGTTAGTATCAACAGCGCACTCAGTCGCCGCCACTCAACCAACCTGAGGTTTCGGACCCGTTCGCTCATTTCGTCTTCCATTCCTTCCGGACGTCGCTGGCCGGTCGCTGCGCGGCCTGCCCAAGGCAGGAATAAAGAAACTCCAGGAGCGCCTTCGTCGCCGGATCGCCCGCGGTTCCGAGGTTGTTATTGAGTTTGTTGTGATTCGTCTCCTTCGCTCCAAAGACGGTTGTCTTCACCCCCGCCGCCTTCAGCACGGTGCCCAGACGAAATGCCTGCGCGCTGGTGTCCGGATGATCGGCCACGTGCAGAATCAGGAAAGGCGGAATACCCTTGCCCTTCGCCACGTGCGTCACCGCGGAGTATTCGCGGTGCTTCTCCGCCGTGTTGCCAAACTTCTCGCGATGCCCGAACCGCGGCAGCGGTTGGCCGTGTACCCGGCAACGCGTCTCCTCCGTCTCGATAATCGCCGGCACGTCATACGTATCCCCATCGACCGGCACGCAGCCGATGAGGTCGGTAAACGCGATCCCTTCCGCCTGCAAGTAGCGCTCGTCCGTGCAGAGCAACGCCGCAAGCTGCGCGCCCGCCGAATGGCCCCCGACCAGCACGCGCCTGGGATCACCGCCGTATTCAGCGATGTGGTCATGCACCCAGCGAAACGATTTGGCGACATCATGGAAAATATCGATCATCTCGACTTTCGGCAGCAGAGGGTAGTTCACCGATACGAAGACAAAGCCCTTCCCCACAAAGAACCGTGGCTTTTCCGCCACGTCGCTCTTATCGCCCCCCTGCCAGCCGCCGCCATGAATCCAAAACATCACCGGCGCATTTTTCGCTGAGGGCGATGCGTACACATCGAGCGAATGAAGCGGACTCGCCGGTTCGGCATAGACGACGTCCTGTTTCTTGATGATCCTGTTGTCTTGCGCGGAAGCAACGGGCAGCAGCGCGGTAATAATCAACAGCGATGAGATGGCATTCATAAGCTGGGCAGGGTTGACCCTGTTCCAGGACGATCTCCTACCAGAGCGTCTTGAACCGAGGGCCACTGCTCGATAGCGGAATTCAAGACTTTTGCTTCGGTCCGGTCAAGTTCAGACAGGTCCCCGTGCTTGGGGGACTGAGGCGCTGGGGTGTGACGCCGGACGCCTTAGCTCCTGGCCTCCGCCAAGGCGCGGATGAACGTGGGGAATTTGTGCCAATTCGTGGGAATGCGCGGGAATTTGCGTCGGTTTGCGGTAATCCGCAGGAATGTGCTAACGAAGGAAACAAAGAGGGTTCGGCGTCGGCGCGGTGTACAGCGGTCGGACCAGACGAAGTCCATGAGAACTTCTGTAAAAAGACCTTTGTGCATCTGCTTAGGGGTCTGCGGCGTAAACGGAGGGGACTCATGATTGGGGCGGGTTGGGGGTGGGTTCTGGGGATTACGCTGGGGGGCCGGCATCGGCATCGAGGCGTTGCCGGACGCGTCCACTCAAGAGCCTGTATTTCTCCAGGAGATCGGGGTAGGCCTTGAGCACGCCGGCGAGTTCGTCCAAGGCGGCCTCGATTCTCTTCTGTTGCTCCAGCCGGAGTTGTTGCCACCGCCGGCCGTCGCTGGAGTCTCTGATGTCGGTGGTGATGACGCTCTGGCCAGGCCTCGGATCCTGGGCGATGTCGGCGGCGGCATAGAGGCGGGCGAGGGTGGCCTGGCGGAGGCGCTGGCTGTCAAGCTGCGGATGGTCGGCTTGGGGGACCTGCTCATCCTGGGCGGTGATCTCGCCGAGGCGTTCCCACTGCATCTGGCGGAACTGCGAGCTCCAGAATTCGGAGAGCTGCGAGCCCCAGGGCAGCTCGATGGCGTAGGCCTCGAGGATGCGGGCGCGAATGGCGGCACTGCTCATGCCGGGCTGATCGCGCCAAGTCCAGATCTCGGCGCGGTCCTGGGCGGGCAGGCGCTTGAGGGTAGTCAGTGGCGGCTCGTTGGGGCCGGCGTGCAACTCCGGCGGGCTGGTGGTCACTGGGGCGCGGCCGAAGAATTCTCTACCTTCATGCGGCGAGTCTGCCCTGAGCGCAGCTTGGGTGTCCAAGGACTACGCGGACTGAGCGGACTATGCGGCATTTTCTTAGGCCGCGGTGCAGAAGTGGGACGACACACCCGGCGAGGGGGACCTCCCGGGGCGGGGGCTCCGCTTCCGGGCCCTGTCCTCTGGATTCTGGCCTCCGGTCTATTTCATGAGATTCCCGGTCCGCTGGGCCTGCGTTAGCCGAGGATTTGGGAAGGGCCTTCACAGAGGCAGGTGTTGGCCTGTTGTGCCGGCAGACAGGGTTTCATCGGCAGTGGGTGAGCCAACGATCACCCGTGCGCGATCGGCCGCGTGCGACGCACGCGATGCGCCGCCTCAGCGGCACACAGGCCCGGCGGCGGCAGGCCTGGAAGACCCGCTTGGAGGGGCTTATCGGGCCGAAAATGGCCAGCAGGCAGAGGTGCGCAGTTGATTTGCCTTCAGAATTCCGGGACACCCGCCCTACAGCCATTATGCTGAGGTTGTAGTTATGCGCAGTTCGCGTTGATTTCCCCGTAAAACGGGCGTTTCCGGATTGCGAACTGCGCATTATTCAGCCGGGCGGCTGCGGAGGAAAAGAGAACCTCACCTGTTTGAGAGACAGGACCAGGCAAAGCGCCACGGTGCTTGAAACCCGCTACCTGCGGCCCGAAGCCGGACTGGCACCAAAGCGGCCCCCCGGGCGCACCCCTCTCCCATCCCGTGCGGTCACGAATCTCGGTCTGGCGAGATTATCCACAGTTGCGGTCATGGAAAGTGCCTCTTTCCAGGAGGAACAGGGGAACTATCCGTTGACCTCCGCATAACTGACAACTCAGCATAATGGGCGCCCCCTTCACTGCAAGTTTTGGTTAACTCAGTGGCGTGAACGAGTCAAGGGCAGGAACATGTGGAACATGGCGCTCCGTTGCGTGCCGATTGTGTGATAGGTTTCTCCGTGCGGGCTGCCTTTGGGCATCAGCGTGGAGAAATGAATCTTAGCATCGCCATGAAGCCGCAACTCCTCAGACTTTCTTCCGATTTGGGTTTCAACGAACTGCTTTGCCTTCGTGATATTTCCGTCCATCACATACGCCAACATGCCGCTATGGTCGGGAACGGTGTCGTAGCCGCCGGCGAGCAAACATCCCATTCCCTCATCGCCAACATATTCGTGAACGTTCGAATTTACCACACCGACATAGGTGATGTTCAGCCGTTTGGACTCGAAAACAAAGTAAGGCCTTTGTCCCATGATGTAGTGATGGCGCAGGTGAATTTCAATGTCGGTGCGCTCTTTTTCCTTCCCGGTTTTTGGATCGCGTTTCTTGACGTCTTCTGAAATGTGAAATGGCGGATCGGTTTCATAGCGCGATTCCTGTTCAATAATCATCGCCCGTTGCAACAAGCCGGTGATTCTCGGCTCAAGCCAGGCATCGTGTGGGCTGGGGACTTTTGGCCACGCGGCTTCGACCAGACCGAAAATCTCGGCACGAAAATCCGACGGTAGGACATCCTCGAGAAATTGGTGGGTCCTGCCGGCGAATCTCATGGTCCTCCTGGTGCGGATTCCAGCATGGCGGCGAAAAGTGCATCCGCATCGTTCAGCGCGGCGGTGCGCGTCCAATGGCGGCGCGCGAGTGGTTTGAGCACATACGCCCGGTCGCGCTCAAACAACGTGAAACCGCGCGCGTAGGCGAGTTTGCGATGTTGGACTGCAACGGCTTTCTCGATTCCCGTGATAGCCTTGGCGACTTCATCCGGCGTGGCGGCTTCCGTGTAATCCGTCTTCGTCCTGCCTTTGGTCAGCACCAGCAGACCCAGGCCCAGTTTTTCCGCGATGCAGCCGCGTGCGCTCAAGAGTTGTCCTTTGCCGCGTCCCCAGATGTTGATGGTCTGGCAAAGTTGCCTGGCATATTCGGAACGCTCCTCTCCGCTCGAATCATCTAACGTGGGAATCTCGCCATCGAGCGTGCCGGGCGTGGAACTCGGGATGAACAGCTTCACGGTGTCTTCTATTAGGATACGCTCCGTGGCAGTCACGCCAAAATACTCGAACACCAGTGGTTCGATTTCGCGCTTGGCAGCGGCAACTTCGTGTTCGCGTTCCGTCGAATTGAGAGGCGCTTTGGCGATGCGCTTATGCGCTTCGCGGACGCGCCTGGCAACATCCACGATAAGGCGCTCGGCGCTGGCCTTGTCGGGACAGTTTTCGGGCAGTGGGAATGGGAGACGCCGGAGTTCATTCGGGTTTATGACGTCACGCTCCGTTCCCCAGCTGGCGCTCGTGTGAAAAAGGAAATACTCGGTGAGCGGATGCGTCATCACGGCAGCTAAAAAGCGAAGTAGGTTTTCATCCCCGGTTCGCTTCGCAGCAACCGATTGAAGTGTATGCTCGAAAATCACCGGAAAGTCGCAAAACCCGGACTTGCCGAACACCCGTGAAATAATAACCAAGGGGGGCGTCGTGAGTCGCCTATCCAATGTTCGCCGCAATCGCCGAGGCACGGCAGTGACAGGCGACGCATCCTCTGGAATGACAACCAATGACACTGAGACATTCTTCGTATCCAAAAATCTCTGTCCCACTGACCACCATGGTTTGAGAAAGGCGCGAATGTTCCTGAGGTATGATTCTGGATTCGCGTTGAGCTTTGTCTCCGAGAACGGTTGAAACCCGCCACCAATGGCCCACCGCTTCGTTTCATCATCAGGTTCACCAGCTACATCGCCGAGCGCGGGCAATCCAAACAGCCGATTGAGAAATGCCACATCCCGGCCCGTGCCCCATAGAGCCCGCTTCCAAACGACCGGAGCGCGTTTGCTCTGCGCGCCCGCCAACAATTCTTCAAGTCGTAGTCCCTTCTGGTCGTCGGACAGCACGGTAATTAGCGAGTGGCGTGGGTCGGCGCGATCCACCTTGGGCGTGTCATATCGGACAATCGCCAGTTCTGGCGGTTTTTCGGGGGTGAACCGCGCGATCACAGCCGGACACCTTGCCTCTTCAAAAATCAGCTTCCGATAATCTGAAAGTTGAATCACATGGTCTAATGAGAATCGCGCCAGCCAACCCGCCTGAAAGTCGTTGGTGTTTTCATTCATGAACACCTTAGTTGGCAGAACCAGACAAGCGCGACCGTCGGCGCGAAGATACGCCGGAACTTTCCACATGAACCCGTGCGCGCTTTGGTGTTCTGGGAAAAAATAGGCGCGACGGGCAGTGTCGGACTTGAGGGCGTCGGCCAGATACGGATTCGCGTCCGAGCAAAGCCATTCTTCCATAACGGTGTCACGCTTCTGCCCGCGGCCGATCCACGGCGGGTTGCCGATGACTAGATGAAAATCGGTCGGGAGCGGCAGACCCTTGGCGAAGAAATTTTCCGCAAGCACCCGGGGCGTTTCTGTGTTCTTGAAATCCCTTTCCGGCAAGGCCAGCAACGGCGGAAGCACGCTTTCATCCTCGCCCTCCAATTCCTTCTTGAGCTGCCAGATGTCCGCCGGTTCGAGTTGGTCGAACAAGGCGAGATACAAACTGAAACAAGTGATGCGGCAGGCCGTTGGATTCAAATCCACGCCCCAGAAATTGTTGCACAGCAATTCCCGCAGTGCCAGGGCGCGTTGCACGTTGGTCTTGCGAGGGTTTTCAAATCGCCACTCTTCGGCCATGCGGTTGAACAGGATGACCAAAAAAATTCCCGAGCCCACTGATGGGTCGAGGCATTTTTTATCGAGCAGCGTTTTCCATCCTTCCGTGGCCAGGTCCACCGTCATTTCGGCCAGATGCCGGGGCGTGTAGAACGAACCGGTTTGGTCCTGCCGCGCCGGGTCTTCAGTTCGGAGGAAACTCTCGTAGATAGCGCTGATGGTCTCGACCGGAATAAGGCTGAAGTCGTATATGGGAAAACCGAACGATTTCTGACCGGCTTCAACGCCATTGAGAAAGTCGCGCAGGACGTTGACGTGCGATGCCCGCACAACGCGGCTTTCGCCCTCCAACTCCTCGCCAAAGAGGCTGCCGTTGAAGTCGCGCTTCACCGCCGCAAAAATTTTGAACAGCGTTTCTTTGGCCTGCGTCAACGAGCCTTCGTTGAGCATTTCTTGCAGGCTGGGCGTCGCGCTTCCGGGTTTGGCAGGCAGGCTCACTCCGGCTTCATGTCTCAGGTACTCGTTGCTCAACACGCCCCGCGCCCGCAGGTAACAGGTGAACAGCAGCCGGCCCAGCAGCGCATTGGCAACGGAAGGCTTGAGGGCACCGTCGCCGGCGCAAAGCAACTTGCTGGCGGTTTTGAGATTCCGCAACAAGGTGCGGTCAACGCCGCGCTCGGCTTTGAAACTTTCGCTTTGACGGTGGTCGTAGTAAATGCGACCCGTTTCCACGCGGCGGACGAAATCCATGAGTTCGAGCGCGGATCGGACGTGTTCGAGAGTTTCCACTAGGCGCGCGTCGTCCTTTTGGGTGACGGGTTTCTTGTTCGGCGCAGCCAGGGCGGAATAAACGCGGACTTCGGCGGAATCACGAACCACCAGCAACGTGGCCGTACCTTGATTCCACAGCAACCGGTGCAATTCCGCCTCCTTCGCGGGATTCCTCTCGGTGACGTGCTTGAAATAAACGGTCGGCTTGTCTTCGAGGGTCAGGACGGCCTCGAGACCGAGCTTTTCCCAGGCGCGGCGCATGAAGTGCGCGCAGTTGCGCGCTTGAGGATCGGCGACCCACTCGCGCTCCGAGCGGTAGAAAGCCACCGCCGTGTTGGTCCGCAACCAACCATCGGGAAAGAATTGTTCGGCGCTTCCACTCATCAGATTGCCCGCATCAAGTTTACACACCCACGCTCGCATGAAAAGCAGTTAATCACGCGCCGAGGTTGAATCGCCGGGTTGCACATCTGCGGGGTAAGCGTAAAAGAATCTCGATCATCTCGACTTTCGGCAGCAGACGGTAGTTCACCGATACGAAGACAAAGCCCTTCTCGAAAAAGAACCGTGGCTTCTCCGCCACGTCGCTCTTGTCGCCCCCCTGCCAGCCGCCGCCATGAATCCAAAACACCACCGGCGCATTTTTCGCTGAGGGCGATGCGTACACATCGAGCGTATGAAGCGGACTCGCCGGTTCGGCATAGACGATTTCCTGTTTCTTGATGATCCCGGTGTCTTGCGCGGAAGCAACGGGCAGCAGCGCGGTAATAATCAACAGCGATGAGATGGCATTCATAAGCCGGGCAGGGTTGACCCTGTTCCAGGACGGTTTCTTATCAGAGCGTCCTCAACCGAGGGTCACTGCTCGATAGCGGAATTCAAGACTCTGGCTTCGGTTTAGTCAAGGCATGATCAATTTTTCACCGCAAGAGGTTTAATTGGGTTTTATTGGCTTCAATTCGGCCTTTGGTGGGCAGTGCGGAGAGCATGGCCCCTTCGGCACTGGAGGCCGGCGCAGTCTTCGATGAGCCGGCCCAGCGACCCGCGCCGTTGTTCGAGGCCCTGCCCTTCGAGACAAAGTTCACGCTACTGAGAACCCATGATCTGAACAACCGATGATCGCCTAAGTTTTTGAGGAACCGCGGAATGCGCGGAATACGCGGAAGGCGGAAGTCAGAGGCCGGATGTCGGATGGCGGGATCCGGCCCCTCGCCTCCGGCCTCCGATTTCCGCCTATTCCGCGTATTCCGCGGTTCTTTATTTCCTCACGATTGGCCTGGAAATTGAGCACGTCCGGTTCTTCCGGTGCGTTTTGCACAAGAGGGTTCTCTAGGCGTGGTTTGGGGCTGACACCATTTCGGCCGCCGCGGCCGTCAAGCAAAGAATGGACCCTTTCTACGGCGTGGGCTTGACTTCGGGGGATTGTCAGTCAAAACATATGCCATGACTGTTGTGACACGGACCTTTCTCAGGCGCTTCGCGCAATACAAACGCACTGCTGAGGCCGGTAAGACGATCACCGTTATCGACCGCCGCGGTCGGCGCTTTCTCTTTCAGGCAGAGAGACCGAGGCGGCTTCATGGCGCTGCCGCGCACATGAGCGACGGGATGGCCGTGTCGCCCGATCCAATCCCCGCGTCGGAATGGAGGGGGCTCAGGTGAAGTACCTGCTCGACACTGCGACTTGGCTCAATCATGCCATGCTGCCGGGCGTCATCCCGCCATCGATTAGACGATTGATTGATGAGGATGAGGCGAAGGGGCTGTGCAGCGTCAGCCTGTTGGAAGCTGCGATTCTCCACAGGCTCGGCCGGCTTGGTCTGCGAGGATCATTGGATGAGTTTTTCCGCCAGGCCATCACTCAGGATGTCGAGGTGCTGGAACTGACTCCGGCGGTGGCCGCCGCCACCAACGCGCTGCCCAGAGACTTCCAGGGCGACCCCTTCGATCGGACGATTGCCGCTACAGCCAAGGTGCTGAGACTGACCCTGATCACGCCTGACAAGCGAATCCGCGATTCGGGCTTTTGCCCGACGGAGTACTACCCTTTCAAGCCGTCCACGCCATGACCAATTTCGGTGATGAGGCGCTGGATTCTTCGGCGGTGGATGCGCTATCTGCTGGCGCCGGCACCGGGCGCGGATTTACGCTGGGGCCATGATGCGACGAAGAAGCTTCTTGAAATGCGCGGGTGCGGGGGCGGTGACGCTTGGGCTGCGCGGTATTGGCCCGGCGGCAGCCACACCCGCCGGACTCGCCGGCGCCAATGATGATGTGCGCCTGGCGGTGGTGGGGATCGGCTCGGCCGAAGCCAAGGGGGGCGTCGGCGGCCGGGGGCACCAACTCATCAACGCCCTGCGGAAGGTGCGGGGAGCGCGGATTGTCGCGTTGTGCGACGTCGACCAAAGGATCCTGGCGCGCCAGGCCGCGGCGTTGAAGGAGCAAGGGCAGCCGGTTGCCTTGTACGGGGACCTCCGCCGGGTGTTTGACAGCAAGGAAGTGGACGCTGTGGTCGTGGCCACGCCCAACCACTGGCACGCACTGGCTACCATCTGGGCCTGCCAGGCGGGAAAGGACGTCTATGTGGAGAAGCCGCTCTCGTACAACGTCTGGGAAGGCCGGCAGATGGTGGCGGCCGCCCGGAAGTACGGACGCATCGTCCAGTGCGGGACGCAGGCCCGAACCAGTTCCGCCGTGCGCGAAGCCATCGCCTGGGTCCAGCGCGGAGAGATCGGCCCCATCCGCTTTGGGCGCGTCATCCTTTACCGGGAGCGCTCCAGCATCGGCAAGGTCTCGGGGCCAACGCCGATCCCGCCGGAAGTGGATTACGACCTGTGGTGCGGCCCGGCAGACAAGCTGCCCCTGAGGCGCCAGCAGTTGCACTACGACTGGCATTGGGTTTGGCCCACCGGGTCGGGCGAGATGGGCAACAACGGCGTTCACCACATTGACGTGTGCCGTTGGGCGATGAAGCTGGACACCGCGGCCCCGCGGGTGATGAGCCTGGGCGGACGGTTCGGTTTCGACGACGACGGGGAAACGCCAAACACGCACGTGGCCCTGCTGGGATACCAACCGACGCCGATCTACTGCGAGGTGCGCGGGCTGCCGGAGAAAAAGGGCTCAAAGGTGATGGACTCCTTTCTCAACACCGGGTTAGGCGCGGTGATCCACTGTGAGGGAGGTTATTTCGCCGGGGCCCATCTCAGCGGCGCGGCTTACGACACGCAGGGGAAGAAGATCCGGGAATTCGGTCCCACCACCTGGGAGGCGATGGACTCCGGGCACTTGGCCAATTTCGTGGCCGCCACGCGCAGCCGGAAGGCCGCCGATTTGAACGCCGAAGTTCTCCAGGGGCATCTCTCCGCCACCTGCTGTCACCTGGCCAACATCTCGCATCGCCTGGGCCAGGCCGCCGCGCCGGAGGCCGTCGTCGAGCGGACGAAGTTCGATCCCGTGTGGTCGGATGCCGTTGCCCGTTATCACGAGCACCTGCGCGCAAACGGGATTGAGTTCGCTGGAAACGAAACCCTCGGACCCGCGCTGTCGTTCGATGCCAAACTGGAGCGCTTCACCGGTGACTTTGGCGACCAGGCTAATGCGCTGCTCCGGCGTGCCTATCGCGGTTCATTCGCGGTGCCGGACCTTGCCGGATGAGGATTCCCTGAAACCCGACCAAACAGGCCCAAACCCTCAAGAACCGAGCGGCAAATGGTTTGGGGATTTGCTTGGCAAGCCCCGGGTTGCCTGCGCCTCGGGTCGCACGCAGTGAAGAGCGCCCGCTCGAGCCGGTCCGCCATCCGGCCTGCTCGGGCCGGTGACCATTCTCGAGGAACGAGAGAGCGCGGAGCACAAATGATCACACAACGATTATGAAACGACCAGACTCGAACTTCGTGGTTCTGGGGCTGAGCGGCTGCATGCTGGTGATGTCACTGGCGGCGGCGCCTGCCGCGGGGCGACGGGTTATCTCGCTGGATGGCACCTGGCAACTCGCCGAAGGGCAGGCGGACCGGAGGCCGGCCCTGTTCGACCGCAAAGTCCCCGTGCCCGGCCTGGCCGATCTGGCGGAACCGGCCTTTGCGCCGGACACCTTCAAAAACACAAAACGCCTGTTTGGGCCGGAGGATGCCGCCTTGGCCCAGCGCTCCTACTGGTACCGGCGCGAGTTTGTCATCGAGGGCGAGGCGCCGGCCGTCGCTACGCTGCTTGTGCGCAAGGCGGCCTTCGGCTCGACGGTGTATCTCAACGGAACCAAAGTCGGGGAGAGCCTGGCCAGCTTTACGGCCAATTGGTATGACGTGCGGGCCGCCTTGCGCGGCGGTGGCGCGACCAACGAACTGGTCATCCGTGTGGGCGCCTCACGCGCTTCCTTGCCGCCCTGGGCGCCGCTTGCCTGGGATTATGAGAAGAAGAGCTACATCCCGGGATTGTTCGACAGCGTTGAGTTGGCGCTGTCCGGCACGCCGAATATTGTGCAGGTCCAGGTGGCGCCCGAGATTAGCAACAAACAGGCGCGGGTGGTGGCACAGGTGCACAATGCGGAAGGCCCCACGCGTGCCCGGCTGAAGTTCGTGGTGCGTGAGGCAAAGTCCGGCAAAGTCGTCGGGCAGGCCGAGAGCGAGCCGCAGACGCTCGCCACGGGCGCGGACAAAACGGTTGACGTTCGCATTGCCATCACCGATTGCCGGCTCTGGTGGCCGACCCAGCCTGGGCCCTGCACGCTGGAAGCCGAACTGACCGGAGTGGACGGAAAACCGGTGCGGAGCCTGCGGGACACCGAGATTGTGGATGCCAAGAGCAATATGGCCATCACCGCGGCGTCGGGGGCGCGGCAGAACTTAATCGGCATGGGCTCGACATCGGCAGTGCCGCACAATTATTCAAGGTTGCCCTTGGAGAGCCGTCTGGACATGGCGCGGATGGTTTGGGGCCATGATGGTCTTGGTTTCCGGGTCTGCAAACTGTGGGCTGACCAGCGCTGGGCCCCCAACGGAGCCCAAATGCTGTCCAGCTACAAAAGTCTCTACGATGACATCAACTCGGTCCAGACTAATATGATTTGGATGTATGGCGCCACGGGCAATGCCCAACGCGACGGCCTTGAGGACTATGCGGCCCATCATGCGCAGATGGTCGCGGACTGCAAGGCGGGCGGCATGGTTTTTCAGTATGTGGGGACGTGCAATGAACCCAATGGCAGCAATCCATATCTGTATTGGCCCAGCAATGCCGCGGCGCTGGTCAAGGACTTTCGCGCGGAACTGGACAAAAGGGGGCTTCAGAATGTAAAAATAGTGTCTCCGGAATGTCCCGGTGTCGATTCAACGGGCATGAGCTACATTCGAAATATCAAAGACGATCCTGCCGCGCTGGCCGACCTGACAGCTTTTTCCTCCCATTCAGCCAATATGTGTTTTACCCCGGAGTACTACAACCTGTGCAATGTTCCGGGCAAGGAATCCTGGCAAACGGAAGGGGATGCAAACGGTCCCGAGGGGACTAACGACGCGGGTCTTGCGGCCACTTTTGCCGCAAAGGCATGCAATGATTTTAATTTCGGCTGCCAGGTGTGGATGCATTTTTTGGCCTATCAAGATTACGACCCTCGCGACAACGCCACGCGGATTATGGGCTATGACCCAAACACGGGCGGACATCAGCCGTTTCTCAAGTATTACTATTACAAGCAGTTGAGGCTGGGCTTCAAGGACGGTTGCCTTTTCCGCTCGTCAACCAGCGATGATACCCGTGAGGACCGCTATAGTACGATGTGTTTTACTTATGGCGACAAGCCGGCGATTGTCGGGGCCGCCGGACAGAATGTTGACGGCTCCTGGGGCCTGAACGTCGTCAACCTGACCGGCGTGCCGGAGCGGCGCCCCGGCTCAGGGCGGCGCAGCGCCAACTATCAGCCGGCCGCGACCTACGACATCACCTATCATGTTGCGGAACTTGAGAAAGCGGGCAAGCTCAGCTTCACACTCTACCGTTCCAGCTCCACGGTGCGGGTTGCCAAACAGGGGACGGTTTCGATGACTGGCGGCAACGTGACATTCACCATCGCACCCCTGGAACTGGTGACGCTGGTGAGCGCCCCGGCCACGCCGGCCGCGAAGTAAGGGGGCGATCACCGTGCTCTCGGAAGGAGAAACATCGCTGAAATGTCTGTTCAATGGTTCCGAACTATCATAAACGCATATCTCATGCACCTGAACACATGCAGAACATCTCGGAGGTGAAATGAAACCATGTCTTCTCCTGTCCGCCGCCTGCCTTGTCGTCGTAGCCATCCAGGCTCCGGCCGCGCCGGCTGGCGCTCCGGCTGATTCAGCCGGGCTGCCGGACCTCCTCGATCCCCAAAACCTCACGGCCTGGTGCGTGGTGCCGTTCGATGCCCGCAAGCGCGGGCCCGAGCAGCGGGCGGAGATGCTGCAGCGGCTTGGCTTCAGGAATTTCGCCTACGATTGGCGTGCCGAGCATGTGCCGACGTTTGACGCCGAGATCGAGGCGCTCAAGAAACACGGCATCAACCTGGTGGCCTGGTGGTTCCCGACGGAGGCCGGGGACCCGAACGCGCGGCTTATCCTTGAAGTGATCAAGCGTCATAGCATCCATCCCCAGTTGTGGGTCATGGGCTCCGGCACTCCCACCAAAACCGACACGGAGCAACGACAGCGGATCGAGCAGGAGGCGGGGCGGATTCGCAAAATCGTGGAGCTGGCCGCTCCTTACGGTTGCCCCGTCGAGCTGTACAACCACAATGGCTGGTTCGGCCAGCCGGACAACGAAGCCGCCGTCATCGAGCGCCTGAAACAGCTCGACGCAGGCGGCGTCGGGATGGTGTACAACTTCAGCCACGGTCACGCGGACGTTGCGAATTTCCCGGCGATCTGGAAACGCATCCAGCGGTACGTCGTAGCGGTGAACGTGACCGGCATGGTGGCCGATGAGCGCCTGATCCCGCCGTCGCAAGGTGACCACGAGCTGGCGATGTTGCGGACGATCCAACAAAGCGGTTGGCGCGGTCCCATCGGCCTCATCGCCGAGCAAGGCGGCGATGCGGAGGTCACCCTGGCCAACAACCTGCGCGGTTTGGATTGGTTGAAAAAGGAGCTTACGCAACCCGGCTCTGGCGGCAAACGTCCTTGATTCAATGATCAATAAGCCAGGAACCGACACAACCCGCTGAGCCGCCGAAACTTCGCAAAGACAAGCGGTTGGGCTGGCGCAGCCGTCGCCACTGGCGGCGGCGAGCTTCCGTGGTGGCCGGCTCAGATGATCCTGGTCCGGATGCTCGCCAGGTCTCGCCACGCCACGGCGGTGAAGCGCCCGACTTCGTCGAGGGGGAACGTGTCAGGTCCTGGATAGAGAACGAAGACGCGCCTCAACTGGAGATCATCTGCGGCGACGCGCATGGACTTGGAGATGACAGGGACAGCACCGTGTTTGAATTCAAACCCGAAGGCGCTACCGCCGCTCCTCAAGACGAGATCGATTTCGGCCCCGCTCTGAACGGAGTAATGGAAACAGTCCTCCCCCGCGACACCGCTCTCATGGATGAGATGTTCCAGGCAGAAGCTTTCCCAGGAAAAACCCATCCGCCCCGAGGTCTGAACCTGCTCTGCCGTCTCCAGCCCGAGCAGGGCGTGTAGAATGCCAGTGTCCCGAAAGTAGAGCTTGGGAGCCTTTCGAACACGTTTGGCCACGTTGACGAAGAAAGGGGGGATCGTCCGGAGGACATAGGCTCCTTCAAGGATGTCAATGTACCGCTGCACCGTCTTGAAATCCACGCCGATGTCACGGCCCACCGCGGAGGCATTGGTCGTCTGGCCGTTCCCGTTCGCCAGCACCAGCAGCAAACGCCTGAGCTGCTGCGGCGACAGCCGGCTTTCAGCCAACATCGCCAGATCCCGTTGGAGAAAGTCATTGATAAAATCGCGCCGCAATTTCATCGAATCGGCATCGCTCGCCGCCAGAAATGGTTTGGGAAATCCGCCTCGCAGCCAGAGTCTCGCCTGGTGCTGATGGCCGACTTCGCTGCCGATGAACCCGGACATCTCGATGCGGAATACGCGCCCCGCCAGAGTCTCGGAGGCCTGGCGGACCAGCGATGGGGAGGCGCTGCCCAGCAGCAAAAACCTCGCCGGCAATTCCGGCCTGTCGGCCAGCACCCGCAACAGCGTGAACAATTCGGGAAGCCTTTGAATCTCGTCGAGGATCACGCGCCCGCGCAAAGGGGACAAGGTCCCCATCGGATTGTCTTCCAATCGGCCGCGATGAACGTAATTCTCAAGGTCGAACCAGTGTGTGTCGGGCCTGTTCTCGTAATAGCGGGCCAGGGTGGTTTTGCCGCATTGACGGGGCCCCAGCAGGAGCGTGATGGGCTGGGTTCGGAGGCCTTTCTCGACCAGGCCGAGAAGCTGAGCGCGTTCGTATTGCATCTCTGCAATTTAGGAGTTGCAATCATAAACCGCAAGCGTATATTCGGAAGTCACGAAATGCGATCAAGTCGGCCAACTGGTTCGATGCCAACCAACCTCCCTTTTTGGGATGAATTGGATGACACCCATTTTGAAGCATACTGTGCGACCTTCCTGAATTTCAACCCGGTTATCCTTTGTGAGCGCGGCGGAAAGGTGGCTCAGGTGAGAATTCTCTCGGCCCTCCGGCAATCGACGGGTCAGAAGCAGCACGGGGATGTCCTGGCAAGCGCGGACAATGGCGAGAAATGGCTGTTCGAGTGCAAGCACGTGAAGACTTTTGGCCCAACCGCCGTCAGGGAAGCGATTCGGAAGGCGGAATCGGGCTTTCCGGTGAAGGACCAATACGTCTTGGTCGTTACCTGCGAGTTGAGCACGGCCGCGCAAAAGGAAATCCACGACCAGCCGAAGTGGATGTGCTGGGATGCGCAGCGACTCACGACAGAAACCTCGAAGCTCAAAGCGCGGGACGGGAGAGCCCTTGTCCACCGTTTTTTCCGAAAGGAATGGGCAAGCCGGCTATTTCCGGGCAGCGATCAGCCATTACAGACCTGGCAGGAGTTCTTTGAACGCGACCTGTCCAGCGACCGCGCCTACTTCCACCACCGCGCAGGCTATGTGGCGCTCGGAGACACGATCGAGAGGCTTGAGAGCTTCGCCCGCGGGGGAGCGGGAAGGGCCTTGGTTCTGAGCGCGGCGGGCGGGCAGGGCAAGAGCCGGGTGATGTTGGAACTGGCAAGGCGCTTGGAGACTCCGCCCCACTCATTGGCGGTGAGATTCCTGAACCCCGGGATAAGCGGCCTCACGGAGGAGCAGGCTGATTCGCTGGCCAGCAAGGAGCAGGACATGCTGCTGATCGTTGACGACGCCCATCGCCTCGATGCAGTGCTCGGTGACATCGCCCGGGCGACCGCTAAAGCCAGGGCCGTGCGGTTGCTCGTAGCGACCCGTCCGCATGCCTCGGCAGCGGTGACCAGCCTTCTCTTCAAGAACGGTTACGAGGAGCGGTTGGAGGAGCCTCTGTGCATGATAGGTTGGCGCGTTGAGGATATCCATAGGCTGGCTGAGAACATTCTCGGTCCGGGCAGGCGGCGGGAGGCGGCTCATCTGGGTCGCTTGGCGGACAAGTGTCCGTTGCTCGTGATCATTGGGGGAGGGCTCATCAAGGCGGGCTCCTTGCCCGACGCAATGACCGATCACGACACCTTCAGCCAGCGGGTCTTCCGAGGATTTAAAGAGGATTTTCTGCTCGCGCAGCCTGAGTCCGACCGCAGGAGAACGGACCGCCTGATCCGGTTTCTTTCCCTGGTTTCTCCGGCGCCCGGAAACAAGCTTCTCTTCAGCAAAGCGGCTGAGGTTGTCGGCTGCTCGCCAATGGGCGCCGCGGAAAACTTCGAGGCGCTGAAGGCGGCAGGTCTGATAGCCGAGAACCGGGAAGGCTTGAGGCTTTATCCGGACCTGTTTGCCGACGCGGTCCTTCTCGACGCGTGCCTAGACTCGAGCGGCGAGGCCTCTGTCTTCATCCGGACAGCGCTGGACAAACTCTCATTCTCGGATTTTCCGGCGCTCATGCGCAACGTTGCCCAGGCGGACTGGGAGGTCCGCTCGAAAAAAGGGGCTAAGAGTTCGTTGTTCGACCCAATCTGGAGGGAATTCGTGAGCCGTTTCGAGAAATCACGTTGGCGCCCTCCGGACGAGAATCTCAGGCGGTTCATCGAAAGGTCGTTTGATGAAAAGACGGCTCCGAGGCCGCCCGACCGCGACGCCCTCCTCGGCGCCTGGGCCGGATTTGCGATTTATCTGCCGGAGAAAACACTGGAACTGGCGGAAATGGCGCGGCGAAGTGCCGGCACCGCCGACGAGCCTCTGGCTCGGGCCGGGGAAGTCGCGCCTGCTGCCGCGGAGCGACTCTCTGCCGCGCTCACGCCGCTCTTGGCGCCTGTGGCAACCTGGTACCCCGAGTATGCGGAGCGGGCTCTGGACATGCTCTGGTCCCTTGAGGCTGATCCACCAGTGGCCCCTCGTGTTTCCGCTGCGAATCCGATCTCGGCCATCGCGGACGCCGGACGCTTTGCGGCCGATAGGCGACGGAGCGCGTCGGAACAAGTGATTGGCTGGTTGGAGAGGAAGCTGCAAAGCCCCGAGGGGATGAAGCGGGTCCGCCGGCAGCCCTGGGTCCTTAGCGCAGTGCTAAAACCGTTCTTCGCCCGGTTTGTCGAACGGAGTTGGAGTGACTCCAGAACGGTTACTGTCAGCACGGCCCTCGTGCATGTCGAGGCAACCAGGGCCATTCGCCGCCGGGCGCTTGCGCTTGCGGAACAGTTCCTTTGTTCCACCGAGGAATCGCTGGCCAGCGCCGCAGTGCCGGTTCTCCGCGAGGCCGTTCGCGGGATTGAACGCAAGTTCGGATTCGAACCGGCCACGGAGCATTACGAATTGTGGCGCGCTGATCGCTTGGAGGCTCTTTCCGTCCTCCGGCGTGCCATAGCGGCTCAGAGCATGTCGCCACTCCTGCTTTTTCAACTCCGCCGTCTCTTGCTCAACCGCAGGGAGTACGACGCCGATGCCGTGGTTGTCGAGAGGTGCAGGACGCTCTTGTGCGAGGCGCCCGATAGCTTTGAACTGAGAGTTGCCCGCGCTCTGGCTTCGGGGGCCCATGACGAAATCCACGTTCCTCCAGGGCCAGACTCAATGGCTCAGGCCAAGGATGCCCAGAGGCGGTGGGGGGATTTCTGCCGGGCTGTCGCAAAGGAGGCTTCCAACCGCTACCCCGACGCGAAGGCGCTTCACGCGTTCCTGACGGAGTGGGTCAAGGCATTGGCCAGGAGCGGGTCTCCAGCCCAGGCGCACGTCCTCATAGAGCCTGTGGCCGCGCTGTCCGTGAACTGGTCCGCAACCTTGTTGGATGAGTTCGTCGCTTCCAGCGATCCCACATTGGACGGTTTCCTTTGGGCGGCCCTCCGGGCGGCGAAAGGCAACGCGCGCGACCACTACCTGAAGGCCCTTGCGGACTTGGTCGCTCGTGGGCGCCCTGAGCAGGTCTGCTCACTCGTCGTCTTTCTGCAAGGCCAGGCAATGCAGAGCAGCAGGCTTGACCAGGCCGAGCGCGACACCCTGCTGGCTCTAACCCGCCGGACGGAGGAGGATGTGCTTTGCGCCATCGCCAGCGCGTCGGGACTTGCATTGGGCAAGGAACCGTCCTGGGCCTTGGAATTGCTACGCAGGCTGGAGCCGACAGGGAAGGAAGGCCAGGCAGCGGTGCTAGAGGCCCTCGCCCGCCTGGCGGAAGACCACGCCACCGAATTGGATGGAACGTTGTTTGCCGAATGCCTGGACAACCTCGGGGCCTACCTGGCCGAGGAGATCGATGAGTGTCGTGATTTGCAGGTGTTAGCCGGAAAGTTCCCTGTGCAGGTGTACGAGCGCATGAGCCACCTCATCGACGAGGTCGAGGGTGTGGGTGAGACGCTCGCAGCGGTGGAGCCTTTCAGTGGAAGCATTCGCCTCGGCGCCATCGAGGACGAGAACTACGTGGCGCGGGAGGTCGAGCGACAATGGTGCAAAGCTCTGGGCGGTGGCCGGCAAGCCCGGGGACGCCTGTTTCTGGCGCGTTCGCTCATTTGGTCCACACCGGACGACGCCCGTGGTTTCATCGCGCGGTACATAGAGAAGGCCGCCACGCGGGAAGAGTTGAAACTCGCAGCCAAGCTGGCTGCGCCTCAAGGTTCTGACTTTGTTTTCCGCTTTCCCGATCTCGTGCGCGAACTACTCACGCGCGGCAAGGATCTCGGCGTCAGCGATGAGGTTCATCGCACACTATGGCTCGCTGCGAGCGGCGGAGCCCGGAGTCATACCGATGGCCGCCTGGATCCGGAGTTTCGCTACATCTTGGAGCGGGCCGAAGATCTCGCGAAGCGCTACGAGAGCGACCCGGTGTTGGCTGGCTTCTATCGTGGGACAGCCAAGTCGGAACGCGAGAGCCAGGAGGCGCTGCAGCGGGCTTGGAAGGAGAGCGAGGAAGAACTCTAATCCATCCGCTCAACGGGTTAGGGCGTGGTGTCCGCGACAAAACGGGTCACCGTTTTCATTGGGGCCACCGTGCCTTCGAGCATGACCTTGCGCGCATACAGCGGCAGGCCCTTGCCGCCGTCGCGCGGGGTGACGTTCACCAGGGTGTTGCCTTTGAACGTCATCGTGTAGGTCGTCGGGGTGGGGTTGGTCCAATCGCTGCCTGGATCCGTGCTCTCCTGCCACAGCTGGTTCAGCTTCCACTTGAGCGTGTATCGCTCGGTGGTGGTCACCATCGGAAAGGTGATGGTGACCCGGTCGCCCGGGCGGATCGTGTCAAGAATCACGTAGTTGCCCAACCAGGAGGGGCTTAACCTTTCCGTGCCGAGCTTAACCTGCACCGCCCGCTTGTTCGCCCATCGCGGGATGCGCACCGAGAGTCTGCGGGCGGTCTTGTTGCGGATCACCACC
>Ga0181533_1001553_pt1 | contig 29444 bp, 30 predicted proteins | sample PEATcosm2014_Bin_45_FD_119772 | JGI IMG/M metagenome (GOLD analysis project Ga0181533, IMG submission 119772) | Peatland microbial communities from MTU Mesocosm Facility, Houghton, MI, USA - PEATcosm2014_Bin11_60_metaG | ecosystem: Environmental > Terrestrial > Soil > Wetlands > Peat | place...
GACGACGCCCTTGCGCTTCGCTAATCCTTCGCCGTCATCAGGCTGGATAAAGGACTTCCACCTCCAAGCTGTCGTTCATGCTCGGCACACAGCCAACGGGTCCGGCCTTTGGCCGGCCCGATGACAGGCTCCGCGAGGAGCCCGGAATCCATAGCCACCGCTGTATGAAGCATGAGCCGGATCGTCGAGTACTTTACGTTTCGTGATTATGGATTCCGGGCTCGCGGCCTTTGGCCGCGCCCCGGAATGACGGGATGGTAGCGATGGCCGCCTATGGCCTCTACAGCCACATTCAATCGAACCGGCGCCGCTCGATAACGCTGCTCGCCGGCTTGTTCGTGCTCGTCTATGTGCTTGTCTACGCCGGCGCGCTCTTGGCAGCGGGACTGTCGTACGACGCCGACGTCGATAGGCTCCTGCAGATCGCCTGGATCGATCTCGTCAAGGCGGCGCCCTTCGCGACGCTCGGCACGCTCGGCTGGATCGTCATCGCCTATTTTTTTCACCAGGACATGATCGACGCGGTCACCGGCGGGCAGGAGATGACGCGCAAGGACGCGCCGCGGCTCTATAATCTGTTGGAGAATTTGTGCATTTCGCGCGGCATCGCCACGCCCAAGCTCAAAGTGATCGAATCCGACGCGCTCAATGCCTTCGCGACCGGAATGAGCGCCAAGCAATATTCGATCACTGTCACGTCGGGACTGCTCGGTCGGCTCGACGATGCCGAAATCGAATCCGTGCTCGGCCACGAGCTGACCCACATCCGCAACGGCGACGTGCGCATGATGGTCATCGCCGTGATCATCGCCGGCGTCGTTTCGTTCTTCGTCGAGCTCGTGTTCCGGCTGTGGTTCTATAACGGCTTGGGCTTCCGCGGCTCGCGCTCCGACGAGCGCCGCGGCGGCGGCGCCGGCTTGGCGATGCTGATCGCCGTCGGGCTTCTCGTCGTCGCCTATGTGCTGTCCTTCGTCATCCGGCTCGCTTTGTCGCGCTCGCGCGAATTCCTTGCCGATGCCGGCTCGGTGGAACTGACCAAGAATCCCGACGCCATGATCTGGGCGCTGCGCAAGATAGAAGGTCGCGGCGAATTGCCGGGCGCAACCTCCGCGGTGATGGAAATGTGCCTCGACAATCCGCGCGAAGGTTTCGGCGAATTGTTCGACACCCACCCGAGCGTCGAGCGCCGCGTCGCGGCGCTGGTGAAGTTCGCGGGCGGCCACGATCCCGGCCCGATCGCCTTGCCGCCGCAACAATGCGAACCGGACCATGATCAGGGGACGCCCGCCGGCCCCTGGGGTCCAGCTTCGGACGGAACCGCGGCCGAAGGCTCGATCGAAACTGCGATGCCGTCGTCGTCCGGTACCGCCGTATCCGCTGATCCCACCGTTACCGGCCCAATGACGGGTCCATGGTCGGACGCTGCGGCGGCAGCCCCGGGGTCGTCAGACCCGCCGCCGCCCGGACCATGGGGGCCGCACCGGGCGAATTAGCGGGCTACCGGCCGCCGGTATTAACCTTAACATCTGACAAACGGGGCATAAGCCGCTTTCCCGGGACCGCCAGCGGTCAAGAAGGCTTCCAAACCCTGCCGCGGGTGTGTAGAACCGAAACCTGAGGTTGGAGGACGCGACGCGCTCGATTCGGCTGCCGTCCATTGCCATCTTACGAGCTCAGCAGCCGAGCCGGACGCATCCTGTGGCGATCATACGCCGATGAGGGTTCGATCATGGCTAAACCAGCATTGATTTTAGTCGGCGCCGACAAGGGCGGCGTGGGCAAGACGACAATCGCCCGCACCTTGCTCGACTATTTCGCGGCACATCACGTGCCTACCCGGGCCTTCGATACCGAATCGCCGAAAGGCACGCTCAAGCGCTTCCATGGCGACGTGAGCGATGTCGTCGACGCCACGGCCGTCGCCGATCAGATGCGGATCATCGATACGCTCTCGACCACCGATACGGCCGTGACGGTCGTCGATGTGCGCGCCGGGCTGCTCTCGCCCACGCTGCGCGCGCTCCGCGATATCGGCTTCCTGGACGCGGTGAAGAAGGGCCAGATCACTTTCGTCGTCTTCCATATCCTCGGCTCGTCGATCGCTTCGCTGAACGAGATCGAGGAGACCGCGCCGTTCACCGCCGACGCCAAGTATTTCCTGGTCAAGAACTTCATCAACAATACGAGTTTCTTCGAATGGGACCAGGCCACCCATGCATCGTATTTCAAACGGCTGAAGGACGCGGTGGTGCTCACCATCCCCAAGCTCAACGAGATGGCCTACGAGCAGGTCGAGCTTGCCTCGGTGCCGTTCCTGACCTTCGTCGCCAACAAGAACCCGAAGGGCGAAGCGGCCAATTACTCGTTCGTGCTGCGCGGCTATGTCCGGCACTGGCTGGGCAATGTCTGGGCCGAATACGACCGGGTCAAACTGCTCGATATTTTCGACACTTCTTCGAGCGTAACGGCCACACCGCGCGCCCAAGCGGCCGTTACGCGGTCGTAGCGGCGGGTCGATTCGGCGCCAGCGCTGACCGTCCGCGGGCCGCCCGAGCATTCGGCAGCTCGTGCGTTCGTCAGCTCGTGCGTTCGCCAGCTCGTGCGTTCGCCAAATGACCATCGCTCTAGCATTGCGCCGGAGATGGCATCATAAACTTACCGTGGTAGGACCGGATCGGACAGATCGCGCCACATGCCACGGCACACGCCGCTTTATATTATCACCGCCCAGCATCCGCGAGTCGGCAAGACGCTGCTGGCGCGGCTCCTGATCGAATATCTCCGACTGAGCGGCCGGCCGCTCGTCGGCTACGATCTCGACCCGCGCGAGCCGGCCTTCGCCCGCTATTTCCACAGCCTCGTCTGGACCGTCGACATTTCCGATACGCCCGGTCAAATGGCCCTGTTCGACCGGCTGGTCGCCGACAACTGGCGCACGACGGTCATCGACCTCGGCTACGGCCCGTCCGAGCAGTTCTTCAGCGTCATGGCCGAGATCGGCTTCGAGCTGGAAGCGCGACGCCGGCAGATCGAGCCCGTGGTGCTGTTCATCACCGACTCGGCGCCCTCCACGGCGCGCAGCTATACCGAGCTTCGCCGACGGCTGCGGCACACAACCTTCGTGCCGGTGCACAATGAAGCCACTTCCTTCATGTTCATCCCGCGGGACTTTCCGCCGACTCGTCCGGAATGCAGTCTGATCCGTATTCCGCGCCTGTCCCCGATCGTGCGCGGCGTGATCGACCGGCCCGGCTTTTCGTTCGGCGCCTATATGGCCAACCAGCCCGGCGGCCCGACCGAAGTCCATACCTGGATCGGGCGCATTTTCGCGCAATTCCACGATCTGGAGCTGCGGCTCATGCTCGGCGAGAACGACTCCTCGCGCGACGGCGATGGCGGAACACCGGCGCGACGGGCCCGCTGAGCGCGCGACGGCCTGCAGGCCGAACGGTCGGCCGCACTAGACCCTGATCCAATTCGATTCAATCGGGTCAGGGTCTAGATTCTTCGTTGGAGCATGATCTTTTCGGAAAACCGGCATCCACTTTTCCGGATCATGCTCTAATGCCCTTCGAAGGCAAGGAGCGTGCGGACCGGAACGCCGAGTTTCTTGATCTTCTCGGTGCCGCCGAGATCCGGCAGATCGACGATGAAACAGGCGGCGACGACATCGGCGCCGATTTGCTGCAAGAGCTTGACCGCCGCCGCCGCGGTGCCGCCGGTGGCGATGAGATCGTCGACCAGGATGACGCGTTCGCCTTTGGCCACCGCGTCCTCGTGCATTTCCATCTCGTCGATGCCGTATTCAAGCGAATAGCCGATGGTGACGCGCTTGAACGGCAGTTTGCCCTTCTTGCGGATCGGCACGAAACCGCACGAAATCTGATGCGCCATGGCACCGCCGAGAATGAAGCCGCGCGCCTCGATGCCGGCGACCTTGTCGATCTTGCCGCCGGCCCACGGTTGCACCAATTCGTCGACCGCACGGCGGAACGCGCGCGCGTTGCCGAGCAGCGTCGTGATGTCGCGAAACATGATGCCCGGCTTGGGATAGTCCGGGATGGAGCGGATTGCGGCCTTGAGGTCGTTCTCGATCACAGCGTTGGTCATTGACGGGAATCCCCCTAGATTAATCGATTGACCCCACCCCCACCCCACCCATATATTCCAGGTCCAGCGGGCATTTGCGGAGGATTGTGCCATGCCTTACGTGGAAATTCGCGACGATACAATGTGGGCGAAGCAGATCGAGGGCGGCAAGGCGTTGAAGGACCGCATCAGCACGCTGGTCCCTGGCGAAGTGATCGAACTGGAAGTCGACGGCATCGTCGGCAGCTGGGAGAAGATGCGGGACGGCAGGGACGGTCGGCCGACTATGGGAGTAAAGCCGATCGGTCCGATGAAGGAAATTTGGAAACAATTCCAGTCGCGTCGAGGTGAAGTCGTGGAAGTGCGCGAGGTAAAAACCGCCGACGCTTATCTGGAGGCGTTGAGCAATACCATGACCGAATGGAATTCACCGGAGGACGAAGAGGCATTTCGTGATCTGTGATTTCGGGGACGTGGTCGTTGTGCCTTTTCCCTTTGTCGACCGGGCCGCGGAAAAACGCCGACCATCGCTCATCCTGTCCTTCGCGACCTTCAACGCTGCGCACGGCCATTCGATCTGCGCCATGATTACCACAGCCGCCGGCTCGACATGGCCGAGCGATATCGCGATCGAAGAATTAAAGCCGGCCGGTCTCAATCGACCATGCTTCATCCGGTGGAAGCTTTTCACCCTGCCGAATGATTTGATCCTGAGGCGCGCCGGCGGGCTTGCCTCGCGCGAGCGAGATCGCGTCGTCTCGGTCGCGCGCACGCTGCTGCCTTAAATCGGTTCCGCAGATATTCGGTCGGCGCCGGCGGCCGTTACAGGTCGGATTGGTGCAGCACGTCGTGCCAGACCTTCTTCTTGGTGAAGTAGAGGAGACCGGTGAAGACGATCAGGAAAATCATGACCTGGAAGCCGAGCCGTTTGCGCGCGTCGAGCGTCGGCTCGGCGGCCCACATCAGGAAGGCGGCGACATCGCGGGCGTATTGGTCGACGGTTGCCGGCGTGCCGTCGGTGTATTCGACCTGACCGTCGCTCAGCGGCTTCGGCATGCCGATGGCGTGGCTCGGGAAATACTTGTTGTACTGCGCGCCCGGCGGCATGGTGAAGCCTGATGGCGGGTCGCTGTAGCCGTTCAGGAGCGCGTGAATATAGTCGGGCCCGTCCTCCTGGTACATCGTGAACGCATCCAGGATGAACCAGGGAAAGCCCCATTCATAGCCGCGCCCTTTGGCGAGATCGGACATGTCCGGCGGCAGCGCGCCGCCGAGCGCGGCGCGCGCGGCCTGTTCGTTCGGGAACGGCGACGGGAAATAGTCGGCGATGCGGCCGGGGCGTTGAAACATCTGACCCTGGTCGTTCGGGCCGTCGGTGATCTGGTAGCTTTCCGCGACCGTCGCCGCCTGCAATTCGGTGAAACCGGGACCACCCGGATCGGCGAGATTGCGGAAGGCGATGAGCTTGAGGCTGTGACAGTTCGAGCAGACTTCGCGGTAGATCTTGAAGCCGCGCTGCAACTGCGCCTGGTCGTAGGTGCCGAACGGCCCGGCGAAGGACCAATGCTGACGCGTCGGGGCTTCGGCCTCCTGCGCCGAGGCGGTCCGTATCCCCGTGGCGGCGAGCACGGCGGCGAGCGCAATGGCGAGGACGAAGCTTCGGGACGTAATGCGATGGGATTTCATGGCCCGCCCTCTAACCTTTGGCGCCCGACGGTGGCGGCGCCGACGCGCCGAGCGATACGCCGTGGCGCAGCACCGCTTCCGAGATCGAATTCGGCAACGGCTTCGTTGTTTCGAACAGCCCGAGGAGCGGCAGGATGACGAAGAAATAGGCGAAGTAGTACACGGTGAGGATGCGCGCGGCGATCACGTAGACGCCTTCCGGCGGTTGCGAGCCGAGATAGCCGAGGCCGACCACCGCGGCGAAGAAGACCAGCAAAAACTTCTGGTATGTCGGCCGGTAATTCGCCGAACGCACGCGCGACGTATCGAGCCAGGGCAGGAACGCCAGCACCACGATCGAAGCGCCGAGCGCACAGACGCCGAGAAGCTTGTTCGGAATGGCGCGCAGGATGGCGTAGAACGGCAGATAGTACCATTCGGGAACGATATGGGTCGGCGTCTGGCCGGGGTTGGCCATGATGTAGTTGTCGGAATGGCCGAGATAGTTCGGGATGTAGAAAATGAACCACGCGTAGACGATGCAGAACACGCCGATGAAGAACGCATCCTTGACCGTGGCGTAGGGCGTAAACGCGACGGTGTCCTTTTCGTCCTTCGGTTCGACCCCGGTCGGGTTGTTCTGTCCGACCAAGTGCAGCGCCCAGACATGCAGCACGACCACGCCGGCGATGACGAACGGCAGAAGGTAGTGCAGCGAATAGAAGCGGTTGAGCGTCGGATTGCCGACGGCGAAACCGCCCCACAGCCAGCTCACGATCGGGTCGCCGACGCCGGGCAGCGCCGAGAACAGGTTGGTGATGACGGTCGCGGCCCAGAAACTCATCTGGCCCCACGGCAGCACGTAACCCATGAAGCCGGTCGCCACCATGAGCAGAAACAGGATGACGCCGAGAATCCACAACACCTCGCGCGGCTCCTTGTAGGAGCCGTAATACATGCCGCGCGCCATGTGCATGTAGACCGCGGCGAAGAAGAACGAGGCGCCGTTGGCGTGGACATAGCGCAACAGCCAGCCGTAATTCACGTCGCGCATGATGGTTTCGACGGAATTGAAGGCGTAATCGACATGCGGGGTGTAATGCATCGCCAAGACGATGCCGGTGATCATCTGCACGCCGAGCATGAAGGTGAGGATGCCGCCGAACGTCCACCAGAAATTCAAATTACGCGGCGTCGGATAGGCGACGAACGACGAATAGACCAGGCCGGCGATCGGCAGGCGCCGCTCGAGCCATTTCATGAATGGGCTCTGCGGCTGGTAGGTCGAATGTCCGCTCATAGTCGAACCTTATGCCTCTCCGGTCGAGCTTTCGCCGATCCGGATCTTGGTAGCGGAGACGAATTGATAGGGCGGAAGCGGCAGATTGAGCGGCGCCGGTCCCTGGCGAATGCGGCCTGCGGAATCGTATTGCGAGCCGTGGCAGGGACAGAACCAGCCGTCGTAATTGCCTTGATGCGGCAGCGGGATGCAACCGAGATGCGTACAGATACCGACCACGACCAGCCATTGCTCGTGGCCGGCCTTGACGCGGGCGGAATCGGGAGCCGGGTCGCGCAGGCTTTGCCACTCGGTCTCTTGCGCTAGCTTGATGTCCTGCGCGGTGCGATTGAAGATGAAGATCGGCTTCGAGCGCCAGAACACCTTGATGATCTGGCCCGCCTGAATTGGCGCGAGATCGACCTCGACGGGCGCCCCGGCCGCGATGGTGGAGGCGTCCGGGTTCATCTGCCCGATGAGCGGCGTCAGCGCTGCGGCCGCCCCGACGGCGCCGACAGCCGCAGTTGCGATGAAAAGAAAATCGCGGCGCGTAGTCTCCGCCGATGAAATTGCTGTCACAGCCTCGACCCTCTTTCTTGTTGCCGGTCACTCCATCCGCGCTGCGACCCGATAAGCTCCCTCCCTAGGCTCCGTCCGAAAGGACGGAGCTGGAGAAGGGTCCAGGCGGCGAAAGGACCCCCCGCCGCCTCCGGCCTGGGGAAGGCCAGAGCCGACGCATTCCGGCTGAGTTTTATTGGCACCCTTACTTGGATAGTGCAAGTGTGGCTGCAACGACACCCACAGAGAGTGGCAACCGCGGGCCGGCCGGACGTGCGAAGGCAGCCGGGCCGCGGCCAGACGGGCCGCTTGCCGCCCGGATCCCGCCATGCAGATCGCCCTCTACGAGCCCGACATTCCCCAAAACACCGGCACGGTCCTGCGGCTCTGCGCCTGTCTCGGCATGACCGCCCACATTATCGAACCGGCGGGCTTCCCGACCTCCGACCGGGCCTTCCGCCGCGCCGGAATGGACTATCTCGACGCCGTCGCCATCATGCGGCACGCCTCGTGGCGGGACTTCGAGGCATGGCGGCGGCCGCGCCGCCACCGTCTCGTGCTGCTCACGACCAAAGCGACCCTGTGCTATCTCGATTACGGCTTTAAGCCCGACGACATTTTGCTGTTCGGCCGCGAATCGGCGGGCGTGCCGGCCGAAATTCATGCCGCAGCCGACGCCCGCCTCCTCATCCCGCTGCATCCCGGCCTGCGGTCCCTCAACGTCGCCGTCGCCGCCGCCATGGCCAGTGGCGAAGCGCTACGCCAGACCGGGGGGATGGCGGCGTTATCGCCTGCAAAAACCTAGCGGTCGCGGTCATTGATCGAGGCCCGGGTTTCGGAGAAGGTGGCCGCCGAGCGGGGCATTATGACATCCACCACGATCGAACAACGCAAAACGAGCGCCAAGGCATGGTTCGAGACCTTGCGCGATCGGATTGTCGCGGCGCTGGAAGCCGTGGAGGATGCGCTTCCCGCGGCGGCGCCGCTCGGCGACCGGCCGGTCGGACGATTCCTGCGCCAGCCGTGGAGCCGCACCGATCATAGTGGCTCACCGGGCGGCGGCGGCGTCATGGCGATGATGAAGGGCCGCGTCTTCGAGAAGGTCGGCGTCCATGTCTCGGCCGTGTTCGGCGAATTCGCTCCGGAATTTCGCAAGGACATCCCGGGCGCCGCCGACGATCCGCAGTTTTACGCCACCGGCATTTCGCTGATCGCCCATCCGCACAATCCACATGTGCCGGCCGTGCATATGAACACCCGCTATGTCGTCACCACCAAATCCTGGTTCGGCGGCGGCGCCGACCTGACGCCGGTTCTCGACCGCCGCCGCACCCAGGACGATCCCGACACGAAGTCGTTCCATGCCGCGCTGCAGGCCGCCTGCGACGCCCATGCCGACGTCGCGCCTTACGACAAGTTCAAGAAATGGTGCGACGAGTATTTCTTTCTGAAACACCGCGGCGAGCCGCGCGGCATCGGCGGCATCTTCTACGACTGGCTCGACAGCGGCGATTTCGCCGCCGACTTCGCCTTCACCCAAGACGTCGGCCGTGCTTTCCTGCAAATCTATCCCGAACTGGTGCGCCGGAATTTCACCACGACCTGGAGCGAAGCCGAGCGCGAGGAACAGTTGGTCCGCCGCGGCCGCTATGTCGAATTCAACCTGCTGTACGACCGCGGCACCATTTTCGGCCTGCGCACCGGCGGCAATGTCGAGTCGATCCTGTCCTCGATGCCGCCGGTGGTGAAATGGCCGTGATTTGGATTGCAATATGACATGATACACCTTACAGTTCATCAGGTGTATCGACCATGCCGAACGAACAGTCTAAAGGCGTCATTGAAATCGAAAGCCAGCCGGCCGCAGGCACCCAGCCTGCCCACGTATCCCTTTATATCGACGGCGACCGCCGCTTCACCGTTCGAACCAACGATCTGGAAAATATCGGCGCACAACTGCGCGGAAAAACGAAGTTCTCTTTTTTCAATACTATCCTGCCTATTATAATCACTTTACTGACTGTCGCCGGCACGACGGTAATTGGACAGCTTTTCCAATACGTCAGTTGGCGCAACTCGACTGCATTACAGAGAGCTACAGCTCAAGCCGAACATGCGCTCAGCACGTTCCAAAAAGCATCAATCGCAATCAACAAACGATATTATGCGACGTACTTATTTCTCGGCGCCACGCGTGATCTTGCAAATCGCAAAACGGATGTGGACAGCAAACTTTATAAGCTGGATGTTGATCTAAGCCAGCAGCGGTTCAACGGGTTCTACACGCAGCTAAAATCCTGGAACGAAGACTACGACCAAATCCTAACGGCCATTGATTATAGCCTCGATGGGCCCGTGCTACCAAAGCACGAACGGGTGGGCTTTACGGACTTCGAAAATAAGGACGATAAAATAGATTGCAGCAACATGTTGGTGAACGAATTGCCGCGATTGAAGCTGAACGTCAATAGCCTCAAGATTCAATTTGCTGCGCTAAACTACTGCTTTGCTCGATCTCTTAAGGAATTCAACGAAGCGAAGGACAAAGCAATTATCGACAATACCGATGTTATTCGCGATAGCGTGAAGAAGACGGCTTCCGATTTGAACGAAAATGTTCGCTCGATGTCCAATGAATTCCGATGTTTTGCTCAGCATCGTATCGGCTTTTTGGAGCGGCGAAAACAAGCTTCGATCTTTAGGCCGACCAGCTGGCTTTACGACAACTCAATAGGTACATTCCTGAAGCCCCGCGATTTAACAGCTGATCATTTAGCCCAGACCCTCAAAGACTGCGATTTCAGCAAGCCATCGAATGGCTGAACGATCCACGCGCTAGTACCGTATCGCTCCGTAAATCATCACCGCACCGCCCCATAAATCATCGCCGCGCCGCCGACGATGACCACGGCGTCGAGCATGGCGGTGTGCACATGGAGCGGCAGCCGCTCGACGATGAGCTTCGCCAGGAAGGTCCAGGGAAAGACCACGGCGCCGATCAGAAGCGCGATCGCCAGCACCGTCGACGTGAGCGCGCCGGCCAAGCCGAAGACGGCAAGCTTGATCGCTCCGGCGACCACCGAGACCGTCGCGTCGGTGGCGATGACGGCTGCGCCCTCGAGGCCCGCCGCCATCAGAAGCGACAGCAGAATGACGCCTGCGCCGGTGGTGCCGCCCATCAGAAAACCCCAGCCGGCGGCGCCGGCGGCGAATCCTTTGTCGCCGAGATCATGGCCGCGGCGCCGCAGAATGCGGCGCAGCGGCACCGTCGCGATCAAGGTCGAGCCGATCACCAGCGCCGCACCGCGCCCGGTGAGGAGCGTATAAAGCCAGGCGCCGAAAATGCAGGCCGGCAAGGCGGCGACCAGCGCGATCGCGACGCGGCGCAGATCGAGGTCTCGGCGGAATGCGACGACGCGCGCGGTATTGGAGAACATCGCCGAAATGGCAATGATCGGCACAACCGGCGCGGCGCCGACTATCGGCACCAGGATGAGCGGCATCAGCGCACCGGTGCCATAGCCCGCGACCCCGCCGGCGACGGCGGAAAACCCCGCCAGAACGACGATCGCCGCAAGCTCGATCAAGGTTATGTCCGGCAGAAGCGGCATGTGCGGGGTCGCGCGACGGCGGATTTAAGCCGTTGACTTCGGCGCCTTCAGTTACGAGAAGAGACAGCACATAGCGCCGCGCGCCGGAAAGCAAAAGACGAGACAGGGAGTTCGGCATGGACCTGGGAATTGCCGGCCGCAAGGCGATCGTCTGTGCCTCGAGCCGCGGGCTCGGTTACGCCTGCGCCAAAGCGCTCGCCGAAGCCGGTTGCGAGGTGGTGATCAACGGCCGCAACCCGGAGCGCCTAGCCGCGGCCTCAGCCGAACTGAGCAAAGCGAGCGCCGCCAAAATCGTTCCGATCGTCGCCGATGTCGCGACGCCCGAGGGCCAGAAAGCCCTGTTCGCCGCCTGCCCCGAGCCCGACATCCTGGTCAACAACAATGCCGGCCCGCCGTTTCGCGATTTCCGCGAGCTCGACCGGCAGAAGATGATCGACGGCGTGATCGCCAATATGGTGGTCGCGGTGGAACTGATCCAAAAGGCGATCGACCCGATGGTCGCCCGGAAGTTCGGCCGCATCGTCAACATCACGTCGGGTTCGGTGAAAATGCCGATCGCCGGGCTCGACCTGTCGTCCGGCGCGCGCGCCGGATTGACGGCTTTCCTCGCCGGCGTCGCCCGCAGCGTCGCGGCATCGAACGTCACCATCAATTTTGTCCTGCCCGGCACCTTCGCGACCGACCGGCTGCGCTCGAATATGGAAATGACCGCGAAGAAGAAGAACTTCAGCGTCGAGGCCGCGAGCGCCGAGCGCATGGCCACCGTGCCGGCCAGGCGTTTCGGCCAACCCGACGAACTCGGCTCGGCTTGCGCGTTCCTCTGCTCGGCGCAGGCAGGCTACATCACCGGGCAAAACCTCCTGATCGACGGCGGCGTCTTCCCCGGCGCGTTCTGAAAGAATTTTCGCAAACCACCGATCCCCGACACACTGATCCTCAAAACACCGTTCCCAAGGAGACGAAACCATGAAACTCGTTCGCTACGGCGCGCCGGGCCGCGAAAAACCCGGCATGATCGACAAGGACGGCCGCATCCGCGACCTGTCGAAGATCGTTCCCGACATTTCAGGCGACGTCTTGTCGCCGAAGAGCCTGAACAAGCTCGGCAAGCTGAAGCCCGAGAAGCTGCCGCTGGTGCGCGGCACTCCCCGCATCGGACCATGTGTCGGCAAAGTCGGCAATTTCATCGCCATCGGGCTCAACTACTCCGATCACGCCGCCGAAGCCGGCATGCAGATCCCCAAGGAGCCGATCATCTTCAACAAGGCGCCGTCCTGCATCTGCGGCCCGAACGACGACACCATGATCCCGAAGGATTCCACCAAGCTCGACTGGGAAGTCGAACTCGGCATCGTCATCGGCCAACGCGCCCGCTACCTGAGCAAGAAGGATGCGCTCGACGTGGTCGCCGGCTACTGCCTCGCCAATGACGTCTCGGAGCGCGTATTTCAGATCGAGCGCGCCGGGCAGTGGACCAAGGGCAAGGGCTGCGAGACGTTCGGCCCGCTCGGCCCCTGGCTCGTCACCAAGGACGAGATCACGGACCCGCAAAAGCTCGACATGTGGCTCGACGTGAACGGCGAGAAGCGCCAGCGCGGCAATACCTCGACCATGATCTTCGACTGCAAGCACATCGTCTGGGCCTGCTCGCAATATTTCGTCTTGGAGCCGGGCGATGTCATCATCACCGGCACGCCGCCCGGCGTCGGTCTCGGCATGAAGCCCGAACCGCAATTCCTCAAGGCAGGCGACCTCGTCACGCTCGGCGTCGAAGGCCTGGGCGAGCAGCGCCAGAAGGTGGTGAAGTTCAAGAAGTAAGGCCGACGGTCGTCGACCTTTGCCCACGTTAGTGTCGTGGAACCGCGCGGCGCCTACGTAAAATTACGTAGGCGCCCGCCGTCCCGCGATAAGACATTTCAAACATTTTACGTTTCAATTGCTCCTGAACATTGGTTGAGGGAGTGGACGATCATGTCCTCGAAAGCCAAGGTCCAGGATTGCGCACGGCGCGCCAAAACCGCGATGGGGCCTGCCGATAAAATCGATGCGCTCGCCGATGCGATCGCCGAGCTCGCGGAATTCGTCGAAGTCGTCGAACATCAGGTCAAGCACATCGAATCGCGCGTGCGCCGGAGCAGCCTGTAGATTGGGTGACAAGTTCTTGGCCCTCACGCCGTCATGGCCGGGCTTGTCCCGGCCATCCACGTCTTCTTTACTGGCGGCATGGCAGGCGGCTGGTTCTACTTCATGACCAATCGGCGCGACGGCATTCTCTACGCCGGCGTGACCAGCAATTTGCCGCGCCGGGCGCATGAGCATCGTGAGGGCTTGGTGGAGGGATTCACGAAGCGCTACGGACTAAAGATGCTCGTCTATTGCGAGCACTACGACGACATCCGGTTGGCGATCCAGCGCGAAAAGACCGTCAAGCACTGGCCGCGCGCGTGGAAAGTTCGGCTGATCCGCGCTGAAAATCCAGAATGGAGCGATTTATACGACACGCTCATTTAATGCGTCATGTCCGCGCTCGTTGCCGGCATCCACGTCTTTCTGCCCTTCTCAGCGGGCCACATATGGCTCGATGAATTATGGAGTAGAAGCAAGCTTTTCATAATTCATGAGCACAATCGGATCCGCTGAATAATAAAAACTCGATCCCGGTAACCCCATTTGCCTCTTCTTAAACGCCTCGACCAGCGGCGCAAGCTCATCCTTACTCTGCACCTGAAATACTACCTTTAGCTTGTCGAAGTAACGCAACGATTCCGCTCGCGCATAAATCTCAAACGGCGCGCGAAGACGCTCTGTGTAAATCAATGTTTCTGGCCACCAGTGAGAATAAGTTCCCGATTGCAACGCAAGTTTTGCATCTTGGAGAAAAAGGGTGAAGTCGCCCTGCATAAGATATCGAAAATCAACATTGCTCGCGTGCGACCTCTGCTCGAGAAGCTCGGCACGCAATGATAATTTCCCCAAATTTAGACGAGCATTGCGGGCCTGGAGTGACTCGGTCTGCTGCCACAACGATCCGAAGCTCTGCATAGCCTCCCGTCCATATTGGACTTCGTGCCCAAGGTAGTACTTTGAATTAAGGAGGAAAGCGACGGAAGGGAACCGTTCATATCGCAGAAGGACACTCGTCGTGTATAAAAATAATTCCGAAATTATGAAGCGATAATTATCAAAATCCCAATTCGACCAACTAGAAACGCCCTTCGGAGGCATCTTCAAAAAAGGCGCTATTCTTTCAAAAAAACGATGAATAGCTTCAATATGAGGCTCGGTAAGATTACTCTGTGCGATCAAGCGAATTATTTCAATGTATTCATTTCTGTAAGGAAGAAAGGCTTCTACACTTCTAACAACACTCTCATCGAATTGCGGATCATTTTTCCGATCAATTCTTAGAACTTCGAGACTTGACGATAGCGTGTCTGGATAATCGTTTAGCGCGCCGATCGAGTTGGATGCATTTTGTTTGATAGCGTCGAACCCGCGTCGGAATTTAGCGTCGACTGGGAGTACCGGCGAGTTCTTGTCGGTGACGAACGATGGAGGTTGGCCGAGACTCGGTTTCGGATGCGCCGGCTTCCCAAAAATCCAGCGGAGCAGTTGGACATAATTGGTCGCGTAAGCATCGTCGTTGCTCAGATCAACGTATACCCGTGATTTATAATACGCGGGCAGATACGGCCGGCCCTCGGCATCCATCTCCGAAACCACGACGCAGAATTTATCTTGTTTCGATTGTGAATAAATTTTAGGGGAGATGATCTGGGTTTCGGTACCCACTCCACCTTGGCGACCATCCGCCTTCTCAGCATATACCTTATCCGAGACCATAATCACTTTGGTGATCGTTGGATCGGAAACCATCTGCTCCATAAAGGCCAGAGCATCATGCCCTTCTTTCAAGTCCCATTTGTCCAATGAGACGTCCACGCCGTCCTCACGCAGCCTGGTTGCCAGCGCCAATACCCAGTCTTGGTGAGGCGCCGAACTCCAACTGTATGAAATGAAAGCCTTTGGCGTGGCTGGTAGGATTTCAGACATGACATTGAATCCGGATCGTTCTATTCAAGATATTTGGTTGTCTGGTGCACAAATGCAACCTTTTCCACAAGAAATTGGACTCCCCGATGGCCGCCTCACGGTGGTCTAACGGCCTCGACATCTACCCTGTAAACTTAAGTTTAAGTAAGTCGTGGATGGCCGGGACAAGCCCGGCCATGACGAGGGAGGAGCGCTGCTCCGTTGCTTGCGACCCCCGCTCACCGTTCCCGCGCCGCGAGCTCGGCTTGCAGCGAAATGCGCGACCAGGCGAAGATCTTGTCGCGGAAGGCCATGTAGGAATCGTGCACCTTTCGCGCCGCCGCACTCTTGGCGGCGAGATCGGCGAGCACGTCGCGCGCCTCGCCGCGGGCGGCGGCGATCAGATCGGCGGGAAAACTTCGCAGTTGCGCATTGTCGCGCGTCGTCAGCGTCGCCAGCGCCTCGATATTGAGCCGCTCCATTTCGGCGAGCGCAAAGGCCGCTTCCGCGGCGCAGGCATGGCTCACGATCGCTTGCAGTTCGGCATCGAGCGCCTGCCAGGCTTTCAACGCGACGATGCATTCGCCGGTGCCGTTCGGCTTGTTGAAGCCGGGGCCGTAATAGAACGGCGCGAAGCGATAAAGTCCGAGCGCGATATCGGAGCCGGGGCCGACGAATTCGGCGCCGTCGATGACGCCCGATTGCAGCGCCACCAGGATCTCGCCGGGCGAAGTGGTTTGCGGGGTGGCGCCGAGCCGGCGATAGACCTCGCCGCCGAGCCCGAGCGAGCGCACCTTCAGGCCGCGCAAATCGTCGCGGCTTTTGACTTCGCGGCGAAACCAGCCGCCCATCGACACCCCGGTATTGCCGGCCATGAACGGCTTCACCCCGAACGGCGCATAAAGCTCGTCCCATAGCGCCTGGCCGCCGCCGGCCTCGACCCAGGCGACATGCTCGCCGGGAAGAAGCCCGAACGGCACCGTGGTGAAGAAGGCCGAGGCCGCCGCCTTGCCCTGCCAGTAGAACGCGGCGGTGTGGCCCATTTCGGCGACGCCCGAGCCCACGGCATCGAGCACTTCGAAGGCCGGCACCACCTCGCCCGCGGCCGACACCGCGACCTCGAGCCGGCCGCCGGACAGCGCGCCGATCCGCGAGGCGACGCGTTCGGCCGACATGCCCGGCCCGGGCAGCCGCTTCGGCCAGGACGTCACCATGCGCCAGCGCAGCTTGCCGCTTTGCGCCAATGCCGGCGCGGCAACAGCTCCGGCGAGCCCAACGGCCGCGCCGGCTGTGAGCCTGCGCCGCGTGATCTTGGTCATCGATCCCTCCCCCGTGGCAGTCGAATACAGCGTGTAGGACTTTACCGTCAGGCCGTCGCGGAATTTTCCTGCGGCGCTTGGCCGGGCAGCTTGCATGAGGCGTGATTTTCGGACACAGCTTTGCCGGCTTTGATAGCGGATTGGGAGAACCTCATGGGAGCGAATTTCGGCATCGCCGGAATGGATTGGCAGCAACGGGTCAATTGGGACCGGCTGCGCGAATACCGTATCGAGCGCGCGCGGGCGATGATGAAAAAGCACGGTCTCGGCGCGCTGTTGTGCATGTACGACGAGAACGTGCGCTACATCACCGCCACGCTGACCCCGGGCTGGTGCCGGCTCAAGCCCGGCCTGCGCTACGCCATGCTGTGCGGCGACGGTCGGCCAATATTGTTCGAGCAGGGCGACATCGGCATGCAAGTCGAGCGCCACTCGCCGTGGCTGCCGAAGGAAAACGTGCGGCACTCATTCGCCTGGATCAAAGGCGCGGCTGGTCCGGCCTCGGTCCAGCAGGTGGGCAAGTTCGCCAAGGCGGTGATCCAGGCGATGAAGGAAAACGGCGTCGCCGGCCAGAAGCTCGGCTGCGACTTCATCGACATCAACATGATCAACGTGTTCAAGGAGAACAACATCAACTGGGTCGACGGCATGACCCCGATGATGGAAGCGCGCGCGGTCAAGAGTCCCGACGAGCAGGAATGTTTCCGCATCGTCGGCGCCATCGGCGACGCCACGCATTGGGAATGCATGAAATTCCTGCGCCCCGGCGTCACCGAAAATCAGGTGACCGCGCACCTGATGCAATATCTCTACAACATTCCCGGCATGGAGGACGTCGAGGACGTCATCGTGTCGTCCGGGCCGAACACCTGGCCGAACTGGCGCAACTTTTCCGACCGCATCATCCAGCCCGGCGACATCGTGTTCATGGATTTGGCGGCGCTGACGTGGAACGGCTACAAGTCCTGCTATTATCGCACCTATTGCGTCGGCAAGGAGCCGAGCCAGGAGCAGAAGGACACCTACAACACCGCGCTCGGGTGGCTCTACGACTCGATCGGCGCGGTGAAGGCCGGCGCCACTACCCGCGATATCGCGCTGAAATGGCCGTCGGCGATGGAGACCTGGGGCTACGAGGACGAGGACCAGGCCGCAGCGAACCTTTGGGGCCACGGACTCGGCCTGGCGCAGTACGATCCGCCGGTCATCTCGCGCATCTGGTCGCTCGATCATCCGATCGAAATCCAGGAAGGCATGACGTTTGCGCTCGAAACGCAGCACGGCAAGAAATACCGCTACGGCGTGCGTATCGAGGAAATGCTGATCGTCAAGAAGGAAGGCATCGAGATCGTGTCCAACTTCCCGGTCAAGCAGATCACCGTCGTCGATCCGCTGCCCGGCTACGGCGATCATGTGAAGTAATTTCACCTCTCCCCGCGTGCGGGGAGAGGTCGAGCGAACGAAGTGAGCGAGGGTGAGGGGGCCTCCCCGCGATTCTGAGCGCGGCAATTCCGAGCCCAGCGGCTAGGCCCCCTCACCCCAACCCTCTCCCCGCACGCCGGGAGAGGGAGTGCGCGGCGGCACCGCCCAGCGAGATTTGTATGATGCGTTTTATCCTGCCGCTCAGTGATCCCGCCTCGACGAGTCCCGACCGCGTCGGGCCGAAGGCTGCGAATCTTGCGCGGCTCGGCCAGGCGGACCTGCCGACGCCCGGCGGCTTCGCCATCACCGCCGATGCCTATCGGCGGCAAATCGAGCATCTCGGCCTTGCGGAACTGTTGCGCGATTACCCGCAGGCCGACACGCCGACACAGCGGCGGATCGCGGTCGAGATCCGGCTGAAACTTTATCAGAGCGATCTGGCGCCCGACGTTCTTGCCGAGGTGCTCGCGGCCTGGTGGGCGGAGCCGAAGCCCGCGGCGGTGCGCTCGTCGTCCTTGGTCGAGGATCGCGCCGATTCGAGCTTCGCCGGCCAGTTCGAGAGCTTTCTCGGCGTCGCCGAAGACGCCGAATTCCTCACCGCCTTGCGCGCCTGCTGGGCGGCGTTGTGGACCACCAATGCGCGCCGCTCGATGGCGCAGCACGATCTCGATCCCGCCGACACCGCCATGGCGGTCCTGGTGCAGCCGCTGGTGGCCGCGCGCGCTTCCGGCGGCGGCTTGAGCGAAACCGCAGACGGCAACATGCTGCTGAGCGCGACCTGGGGGCTGGGCTCGGCGATCGCGCAAGGCGAAGTGGTGCCGGACCGCATCGTGCTCAACCGCCACGGCTTCGTCCGCTCCAATGACGCCGGCCGTAAGCATCACCGCGAAGCCTGCGGACATGGGGCGGGACTCGGTGTCGGCACCTCGCCCGAAGCGGTGCCGGAAGAACTCGTCCGCGCGCCCTGCCTCGAAGCCGGCCAAGCCACCGCGCTCGGACGCCTGATGCGCAAGGCCGAGGACGTGCTCGGCATGGCGGTCGAAATCGAATGGGCGCAGGACGACATAGGTTTCAAGCTGTTGCAGGCGCGGCCGCTCCATGTCGAACCGGCCCACATCCCCGACGAAATCTGGCTCAAACATCCGGGCCTCGCCGGCCATCCGGCCGGCATCGGCTGGGGCTCCGGCCGCGCCGTGGTGGTGAACTGCGAATGCGAACTGAGCCGCGTGGCGCCGGGCGACGTGCTGGTGACCCGCGTCGCCGGCCCGGCGCTCAGTCACATCCTGCCGCGCGTCGCCGGCGTGGTCGCCGAGCTTGGCGGCTCGACCTCGCACCTTGCCTCGCTGGCGCGCGAGCGCGGCATCCCGATGGTGCTCGGCGTGCTCGATGCGACGCGGCGCATTCCGGACGGCGCCCAGGTGGCGGTCGACGGCGTCGCCGGCGTGGTACGGTGGTATGCCTGATGCCCAAGAAAGAACCCAAGAAAGCGCAACGACCGCGAATCTTCGTCACCCAGCCGGTCGCCGCCGAGGCGCTCGATCGCTTGCGCGCGGTGGCGAGCGTCAAGGTGTTTGCCGAAAGCGGCCGTATCATTCCCAAGCGCACGCTGATCGAGGCCGTGCGCAAGGCCGATATTCTGTTTTGCCTGCTTCACGACAAGATCGATCGGAGCGTGATCCTCGCTAATCCGAAATTGCGCATGATCGCGGCGCAGTCGATCACGCCCTCCAATATCGACGTCGCCACCGCGACGGCGCAGCGCATTCCCGTCACGGTGACGGCGGCGATCACCACGGAAGCGGTCGCCGATCTCAATTTCGGGCTGATGATCGCGGTGGCGCGGCACATCATCGCGGGCGACCGCATGGTGCGCGCCGGCAAATTCCCCGGCAGCCAGTCGGCGCATCTGCTCGGCTCCTTCGTATGGGGCAAGACGCTCGGCCTCATCGGCGGCGGCGGCTTGATCGGCAAGGCGGTGGCGCGCCGCGCGCACGGCTTTTCCATGCGGGTTTTGTATTCGACGCCGCGGCGCAAGCCGGAAAGCGAAGAACGCGAAGCCGGCCTGACCTACGTGCCGCTCGATCAATTGCTGCGCGAATCCGATTTCGTGTCGGTCCATTCGCCGCTCAACAAGGACACCCGCCATCAGATCGGCGCCCGCGAGCTTCGGCTGATGAAGAAGACCGCGTTCCTGATCAACACGGCGCGCGGCGCGGTGGTCGACGAGGCGGCGCTCATCCGCGCCTTGGCCAAAAAACAGATCGCCGGCGCCGGCCTCGATGTCTTCGAGTACGAGCCCAAGGTCGACAAGGCGTTACGGAAATTGCCCAATGTAGTGCTGACGCCGCATCTCGGCAGCGCGACGCCTGAAGTGCGCGGCCCAATGGCGGGCATCGTCGTCGACAATATCCTCGCCTTCCTGGAGGGACGAAAGCTGCCCAATTGCGTCAACCCGCACATCTTTGCGCTATGATCCGTCACCGCTCCCCGCGCGCCGGGAGAGGGAGTCAAATTCGGAGTACTGCCAGATGCCCCGCACCGTGATCGCCGTCACCGACAGTCCGTTTCCGTCGCTCGATCCCGCCAAGAAGGAACTGGCGCGGCTCGATCCCGAATACCGCATGGCGAAGAGCGCCAGCGCCGAAGACATCCTCGCCGTCGCGCGCGATGCCGACGCGGTGCTCGTCACCTATGCCAAGCTGCCGGGCGACTTGTTGCGCCAGCTCAAGAACTGCAAGGCGATCGGCCGGTTCGGGCTCGGCGTCGACAATATCGACCTGCCGGCGGCGAAGGAGTGCGGCATCGCCGTCAATTACGTGCCGGACTATTGCCTGCGCGAAGTGTCCGACCACGCCATGGCGCTGTTGCTCGCGCTCGCCCGTAAGGTGACATTCGCCAACAAGCTGGTGCAGTCCGGCCGCTGGGAAGTGCCGCCGCTCGTTCCGCTGCGGCGCCTCGAAGGCCAGGTGCTGGGCCTCGTCGGTTTCGGCAATATCCCGCGCACGCTGGCGCCCAAGGCCAAGGCCTTCGGCCTCAACGTCATCACCTACGATCCCTATGTGGCGAAAGACCTGGCCGACGCAGCCGGCGTCGAATGCGTGAGCTTCGATGAACTCTTGGCGCGCTCGGATTTCATTTCGGTGCACGCGCCGTTGCAGCCGGCGACCCGCGGGCTGATCAACGCCAAAGCCTTCGCCAAAATGAAGAAAGGCGCGATCCTCATCAACACCGCCCGCGGCCCGCTGGTCGACGAGACAGCGCTCGTAGCTGCCCTCGATTCGGGCAAGCTCGGCGCCGCCGCGCTCGACGTGCTGACGACCGAACCGCCGCCCAAGGATTCCCCGCTGATCGGCCGCGACAACCTCATCCTCACGCCGCATACCGGATTCTATTCGGTCGAGGCGCTGGAGGAATTGCAGACCAAATGCGCAAGCGACGTGGCGCGGGTGCTGTCGGGCGAGAAGGCGGTGTATCCGATCAGCGCTTGATCCGCTCGGCCGCGCAGCGACGCCCATGCCAAAACCGGCAATCCTGATACGAGACCCGATGGCGGCGGACGAAAAGGCTTGGCGACGGCTATGGTCGGACTACAACACATTCTATGAGGTTCGCATCCCGGATAATGTGTCCACGCAAACGTGGCAACGTATCCTCGATTCGACATCGCCAATTTTCTGTCGCCTCGCCGTGATCGACGATGAAATCGTGGGCTTCAGCACCAGCGCGCTCCATGCGAGCACCTGGACCATCTCGCCCGTTTGTTACCTCGAAGATCTTTTCGTCGCATTGAAATTTCGCGGCCGAGGCTGCGGGCGACTTCTGATCGAGGATTTGGTGGATCGCGCCAAATCAAAAGGCTGGTCGCGCCTCTATTGGCATACCCGCTTGAACAATCCGGCTCGTGCCCTTTATGACAAATTTGTCGGTGCGGACGACTTCGTCCGATACAGAATCTCATTAGATTAGAGCGTCTGCATTCGGTCTAATCCTTCTCCCGCTGCCACTCGACGATGACCCGCACCACTTTGGCGTCGATGTTCGGGTGCGGCATCGGCGGGCTTTCGATATAGAGCTTGTCGCCTTCGAACCGGATCGCGCGCACCTGCTCGCCGCCGACCCAGGCCTCGTTCCAGGCCGCCTCGACCTTGGTGATGACCTTGCCGTCCTCGACGCGATAACGGCCGGTGTAAGCGATCATGGTTTTCAGGGCCTGCGCCCGTTCCGCGTCGGTCTTCGGAATCGGCCGGTTATCGGCCGTCATCAGCGCAAGCCAGCGTCCTTCCGGCGTCGCGATCTGAATGCCGCGCGGATGCTCGCCATAGACCGGCGTGCGCTCCTTGGTGGCCTGATCCTCATAGAGCACCGAAACGAGTTTCCAGGTGCCGACGATCTGTTGCCGCAGCGCGGCGTCGTCGGCGCGCGCGAGCGTGGAGATCGACAACAACACGATGAGACCAGATATGATTCCACGCATAGTTCTCTCCGCATTTCTTCTCCCTCTCCCCGTTGGGGAGAGGGAGTTTGGGCCTCTCGGTCGGAGCCCCCTCACCCCAACCCTCTCCCCGCCGGGGAGAGGGAGCAGCGAGCGGCAAGCTGCGTTCCTTCTCCCCGGAGGGGAGAAGGACAGGATGAGGGGGTACTGAGTCTGAGTATTTGCTCACCGCTCCGCGCCCCCTCACCCCGACCCTCTCCCCGCCGGGGAGAGGGAGTTCGCTCCAGCTTGCATTCCCTCGGAGTTTCACAACACCATCACTCCGCGGTCCAGCCGCCGTCCAGGACGAGCGCCGCGCCGGTCATCAGCGACGAGGCGTCGGAGGCGAGGAACACGATGGCGCCGGTCAGTTCGCCGAGCTGGCCGAGGCGGCCGAGTTTTATCTTCGACAGCACCTCGTCGCGGAATTGCTTGTTCTCGAAGAACGGCCGCGTCATCGGTGTCTCGAGAAAGGTCGGGCCGAGGCTGTTGACGCGGATATTGTGCGGCGCAAGCTCGATCGCCATGGCCTTGGTGAAGCCCTCCATGGCGTGCTTCGACGCGCAATAGACGGTGCGGCGCGCGGCGCCGACATGGCCCATCTGCGACGAGATATTGATGATAGAGCCGGGCAGCTTCGTTTCGAGAAGCCGCAGCGCCACCGCCTGCGCCACGAAGAACGCCGCGCGCACATTAAGCGCAAAGATCGCGTCGAAATCCTCAGGCCTCACGTCGGGCAGAAGCGCCGGCCGATTCATGCCGGCATTGTTGACGAGAATCTGAAACGGCTCGGCGGCGCCGATCGCCCGACGCACAGCCTCGACATCGGTGACGTCGAGCACCAGCGCCTCGGCCTGCTCACCGCGCGCCCGGATCGCTGCCGCAGCCGCCTCGATCTCGCTCTGCGTCCGCGCCGCGAGCGTCACCTGCGCGCCAGCTTCGGCCAGCGCCGACGCCGCCGCAAGCCCGATACCGCGCCCGCCGCCGGTCACCAGCGCGCGCTTGCCGTCGAGGCGGAAGGAGGGAGTTTTGGCGAGATCGATCGACATAACACCTTTCCGTCATTCCGGGGCCCGAGCGGAGCGAGGGAGCCCGGAATCCATACTCCCGGCACCGGGGTTATGGATTCCGGGCCCGCGGCCTTCGGCCGCGTCCCGGAATGACAGTCTCATTACTCCGCCGCTTCGCCGTAAGGCACATTCCTGCCGCCGTAGCGGCGCACGCGCACATTGGCCTGCTCGGCATGAGCGACAAAACCCTCCAGCATGCACAGCCGCGAGCAGGCTTCGCCTATTTTTGCGCTCGCCTCGTCGGTGAGCACTTTCTGATAGGTGCAGGTCTTCAAGAACTTGCCGACCCACAGCCCGCCGGTATAGCGCGCCGCCTTCTTGGTCGGCAGCGTGTGGTTGGTGCCGATCACTTTATCTCCGTAGGCGACATTGGTGCGCGGGCCGAGGAATAGCGAGCCGTAATTCTTCATGTTGACGAGGAAATAATCCGGGTCGCGGGTCATCACCTGGACGTGCTCCGACGCGATGCGATCGGCCTCGCGCACCATTTCCGCTTCGTCGTCGCAGACGATGACCTCGCCGAAATCCTGCCATGCCTTTCCCGCGGCGTCGGCGGTCGGCAGGATTTTGAGGAGCCGCTCGACCTCTTTCATGGTGTCGCGCGCGAGCTTTTCCGAATTGGTGAGAAGAATGGCCGGCGAGGTCGGGCCGTGCTCGGCCTGGCCGAGCAGATCGGTGGCGCAGATTTCGCCGTCGACCGAGTCGTCGGCGATGACGAGCGTCTCGGTCGGCCCGGCCAGGAGATCGATGCCGACGCGGCCGAACAATTGGCGCTTGGCCTCCGCGACATAGGCATTGCCCGGGCCGACGATCATGTCGACCGCGGCGATCGTTTCGGTGCCGAGCGCCATGGCGGCGACCGCTTGCACGCCGCCGAGCACGAAAATCTCGTCGGCGCCGCCGAAATGCATGGCCGCCACGATCGCCGGATGCGGCCCGCCCTTGAACGGCGGCGCGCAGGCGATGATGTGCTTCACGCCGGCGACGCGCGCCGTCACGATCGACATATGCGCCGACGCCACCATCGGATAGCGCCCGCCCGGCACATAGCAGCCGATCGAATTGACCGGGATATGCCGGTGCCCGAGCACGACGCCGGGCAGCGTCTCGACGTCGAGATCGCGCAGCGTCTCCCTCTGCTTTTGCGCGAAGTTGCGGACCTGCGCCTGCGCGAATTTGATGTCGTCGAGATCGCGCTTCTTCACCGCCCCGATGGCGCGTTCGATCTCGTCCGGTGCAAGCTTGAACGAAGCCGGCGCCCAATTGTCGAATTTCTGCGACAGCTCGCGCACCGCCGCGTCCTTGCGCGCCTCGATGTCGGCGAGAATCTGTTCGACCGTCTCGCGAACCTTGGCGTCGGCCGCTTTGATCGCGCTTACGTCCATTCCGTGCTTGAGATGGCGGGACATTAGATTCTCCTTACTCTCAGCCGTCATGGCCGGACTTGTTCCGGCCATCCACGACTTCACTTTATCGACGCCGCGATCCCGGATCGGGCTTCGCCCGTCCGGGATGACGCCTGCGGCGTCACTTGATCGCCTGCGGATTGATCGGCGAACCGGTGCCGCCAGAGATGATCAGCGGCGGGCCGCAGAAGAAGAATTCGTAGACCTTGTCTTTCGCGCAATCCTCGGCCAGTTCCTTGAGATAGAAGATTTCGCCCATGCACAGCCCCATGGACGGGATCACCACCCAGTGCCACGGCTGGTTCGCCTCGGTGGTTTCGTTCGGCCGCACTTCGACGCCCCAGGTATCGCTGCAGATCGCGGCGATTTCCTTGTCCTGGCACCAGTAGCAGTTCTCGAACTTCACCCCGGGCGCATCGCCGCCGGCATAGCCGCCCCAGACCTTCTCTTCCATGCAGCGTTCCATCTGGCCGGTGCGGATGATGACGAAATCGCCGCGGCCGATCGACACGTTCTGCGCCTTGGCGCATTGTTCCAGTTCGTCGTTGGCGATGCTCTCGCCGTCCTGCAGCCATTTCACGCCGCGAAAGCGCGCGATGTCCAACAGCACGCCGCGGCCGACCATCTTGTTCTTGGAGTGCTCGATGCCGAGCACGTTCAGCCCCTTGGAATCGATCAGCTTGGCGTCGTGGCCGTTATAGGCCTTGTCCTCGTAGAAGACGTGGCCGAGCGCGTCCCAATGGGTGGCGCCCTGCACGCACAGCATCAGCGTGTCGTCGGCATAGCGGATCTTGTTCCAGTCCTGGCGTTCCGCGATCGCGTCGGTGCCGGTCGCCAGCATCTGGTGGATCGGATTGAAACGGCCGCCGAACAGTCCGTTCTGCGGTCCGTTGGCGTCGAGCGGAATGCCGAGCGCGAACACCCTGCCGGTGCGGATGAGGCTCGCCGCCTTGACGATATCGGCCGGCGTGACTTGATTGAGCGTGCCGATCTGATCGTCCTTGCCCCAGCGGCCCCAATTCCGCAGCTTGACCGACGCCTCGGCGATCGCCTGCTTACCGACCTTGATGTCCATCGCGACGCTTCCTTTCCCTGAAGACGATGTAGCTTGTTGGCTTGGAACGTTGTTGGCTTAATTTGGAGTTTGGCACAACTGTCCCTGGTTTGCGTAGAATTATCCGCGTCCCAGCTATGCGGCCAAGAGCTCGCTTAACCGAGGCACGCTGAAGTTGACGGGAGGACGACCATGAAGCTTCTGAGTTTTGCCGCCCAAGGCAGGGAATTATTCGGAGCGGTAAGCGGCGACGGCGTCGTCACCCTGAACGATAAAATCGGCGAGCCCGATCTTCGCTCCGCGCTCGCCGCCGGGGCATTCGAAGCGATGCGCCTTGCGGCCGAAGGGGCAAGGCCCGACCGCAGCCTCGGCGAGATCGCATTCCTCCCGGTGATCCCGCGCCCGGGCAAGATCCTCTGCGCCGGCATCAATTACCGCTCGCACGCCGCCGAGACCGGCCGCGAATTGCCGAAACAGCCGAGCATGTTCGTCCGCTTCGCCGATACGCTCCTCGGCCACGGCGGCGCCATGATCCGGCCGAGCGTGTCCGACAATTTCGATTTCGAGGGCGAACTCGCGGTCGTCGTCGGCACAGGCGGTCGGCATATCAAAGCCGAGCACGCCCTCGACCACGTCGCCGGCTACACTTGCTTCGTCGACGGCAGCGTGCGCGATTTCCAGAAATTCTCGGTAACCTCGGGCAAAAACTTCCCGTCAACCGGCCCGCTCGGGCCATGGCTCGTCACCACCGACGAAATTCCCGATCCCAGCCGGCTCACTTTGACGACGCGGCTCAACGGTCAAGAGGTTCAGCATGCAGCGACCGACCAACTGATCTACTCGATCCCGCAGATCATCGCGTTCTGCTCCGATTTCACGGCACTGTCACCTGGCGACATCATCGCCACCGGCACGCCCGAAGGCGTCGGCCATCACAGGAAGCCGCCGCTATGGATGAAGCCCGGCGACACGCTCGAAGTCGAGATCGCCAGCATCGGCACATTGCGGGTGCACATTGTCGACGAACGGGGTTAATCTCCGTCGCACCGCGCAGCCGATCGTTGCCGAGAGCACGGCACCAGAGGACGCCTCATGCACGAAATCGCCGGACAAACGCATTGGCACGAACCGACCGGCTTTCGGCGCGCCGGCTTCGGCAAGTTCGGCCGGCCGAAGACGCCGTACGATCTGTTCATGGAGGCCGATGGCATTCCGGTCTACCGCGATATCGGCATCGGCAAGGTGCAGAATCTGCCGCTCGAACCCTGGCCACGCTTGGGCGGGCGCGGCAGTTATATCCAACTGTTCGGCACCGAGGGCAAATGGGGCGCCTATGTCGTCGAAGTGCCCGGCGCCGGCGCGCTCCATGCCGAAAAACATCTCTACGAGGAAATCTATCTGGTCGTCGAAGGCCGCGGCTCGACCGAGGTCTGGCTCGAAGGCGACGCCAAACGCCACGTGTTCGAATGGCAGACGGGATCGCTGTTCTCGATCCCCGTCAACGCCATGCACCGCATCGTCAATGCCAGTTCGGCGCCGGCGCTGCTCCTTGCCGGCACCACGGCGCCCAATCTGATGAATCTCATCAACAGCACCGACGCAATCTTCAATTGCCCCTATGTGTTCCGCGACCGTTTCGGCGGCGCCGACGACTTCTACAAATACAGAGACGACATCGAGCCCGATCCGGTGCGCGGGCTCGCCATGCGGCGGACCAATTTCATCCCCGACATCGTCAATTGCGATCTGCCGCTCGACAATCGCCGCTCGCCCGGCTCGCGCCGGGTCGAGCCGTTCATGACCGGCAATACCTTTTATCTGTGGATCGCCCAGCACGAGACCGGGCATTATTCCAAGGCCCACGCCCACACCTCGGCCGCGGTGCTGATCTGCGTGAAAGGCAAGGGCTACACCTATAGCTGGCCGGAGCATCTCGGCATCACGCCGTGGCGGGACGGCAAGGCGGCCGAGGTCAAGCGCGTCGACTACGAGCCGGTCGGCATGGTGTCGGCGGCGCCCGGCGGGGCGCGCTGGTACCATCAGCATTTCGGCGCCTCGAAGGAGCCGTTCCGCCTCACCGCCTGGTTCGGCCCGCACAATCCCGGCCGCGAGCCGGGCCCGCCCGGCGAGAAGCATATCGATTACACGGCGATGGATATCCCCGAAGGCGGCACCGCTATCCCCTATTACATGGAGGATCCGTTCCTGCGCCGGGAATATGCCGAGCGCCTGGCGCGCGAAGGCGCCGAGAACCGCATGCGGGCGGAATATTACGAGCGCGATTACCGGGGGCTGCTGCCGAAGGAATGAGTGTCCGCTCGTCATTCCGGGGCGCCGCGCAGCGGCGAGCCCGGAATCCATGTTCGCTGACCTGTGGTTATGGATTCCGGGCTCCTCGCGGAGCTTGTCATCGGGCCGGCCGAAGGCCGGACCCGTTGGCTCGGCCCCGGAATGACGGATAGAGAACCCGTATGAGTGATAAGATAGGCGGCCGCATCTTCTTCTCCAGCACCGGACGCAGCTTCGGCGATGAAGACGAACTCTGCGTGCTTTCGGTCGGCGTCGATATCGGCTCCTCGACCTCGCATTTGGTGTTCTCGCGCATCGTGCTGGAACGGCTGGACAGCCGCTATGTCGTCACCGAACGCGAAAGCTTTTATCAATCCGACATTCTGTTCACGCCCTATGCCGATGCCGAGACGATCGACGCCGAAGCGCTGGGCGCTTTCATCGCGCGGCAATACCGCGACGCCAAGATCGATCCCGACGAGATCGACACCGGCGCGCTGATCCTCACGGGCGTCGCGGTGCGACGGAAGAACGCGCGGCGCATCGGTGAACTGTTCGCCGGCCAGGCCGGGCGGATGGTCGCGGTCTCGGCCGGCGACAGTCTGGAATCCGTGATGGCGGCCTACGGCTCGGGCGCCGCCGCGCGCTCGATCAAGAACGGCGCGGCGGTCATGAATGTCGATGTCGGCGGCGGCACCGCGAAGATCGCGGTCTGCGCCGACGGCAAGGTGGTCGACGTGACCGCGCTCGATGTCGGCGCGCGGCTTGTCGTGCTCGACGAGGCGCGGCGCATCGTTCGGGTGGAAGAAGGTGGTCGGCGGTTCGGCGCGGAACTGTCGCTGCCGCTCGAACCCGGCGCGACACTCGCCGCAGCGGACGCCCGCGCGCTCGCAGCATGCATGGCCGACCGCCTGTTCGAGGCGCTGCGCGGCGGCGCCCCGCGCGCCGGCGGCGCCGAGTTGCTGCGGCTCGATCCCTTGAAATTTCGCGGCCCAATATCCGACGTGAGCTTTTCCGGCGGCGTGGCCGAATATATTTACGGCGGCGAGGCCAAGAGTTTCGGCGATCTCGGCCCGGAGCTCGCCACGGAGCTTCGCGCCCGAGTGCGGGACGCCGGCCTGCAATTGGCGCGGCCCGACGCGCGCATCCGCGCCACCGTGATCGGCGCCTCGCAATATA
>Ga0181533_1001556_pt1 | contig 29424 bp, 31 predicted proteins | sample PEATcosm2014_Bin_45_FD_119772 | JGI IMG/M metagenome (GOLD analysis project Ga0181533, IMG submission 119772) | Peatland microbial communities from MTU Mesocosm Facility, Houghton, MI, USA - PEATcosm2014_Bin11_60_metaG | ecosystem: Environmental > Terrestrial > Soil > Wetlands > Peat | place...
AGGCCGACATTATCGCCCTCAGCGGCTCAGCCGTCGCCAAGGCGAATGAAATCCGGCCGGGCGGCGTCGACGCCATCCTGATCTCGTGCGGCGGCTTGCGCACGCTTGGCGTGGAGCGGCCGCTTGAGGCAAGCTACGGCATTCCCGTCGTGTCATCGGCGACGGCGGCGTTCTGGGCGGCGCTGCGGCTCATTGGCGAAAGCGGCCATGTCTCGGGCTACGGGCGGCTGCTCGAAGGCTCGCGGAAGCCGGTGCATTAGCTCCGCGCGGCTGTTGCGGGTCGGGCGATTCATACCTATTGAAGGGCCATGAAAGCCCGCGTCTTCGTCACGCTGAAATCCGGTATTCTCGACCCGCAGGGCAAGGCCATCGAAGGCGCCTTGAAATCGCTCGGCGTCGGCGGGGTCGCGAGCGTGCGCCAGGGCAAGGTGTTCGACATCGAAATCGAAGGCGCCGACCGCGCCGCTGCGGAGGCCGCGCTCAAGGCGGCTGCGGAGAAGCTCCTTGCCAATACGGTGATCGAAAACTACCGCATCGAGGTCGGCGGATGATCCGCGCAGGCTTGCGGGTATTGCCGGTGTTGGTGGCGCTTTCCGGCGTCGGCGGCGACGGCTTGACCGCAAACCCGCTGCCGGACGAGGCGCTCGGCCCGCAATTCACCGAAGTGCGATGGCCGTTCCCGATCGATCAATGGGGCACCGGCCGGGCATTCCGCTGCGGGCCCGAGGCCTGCGGTGCGACCGTGACGGTTTATCTGCGGCCGAAGATCGGGTTCTGCAATTGCGCGAAGGGCGTCTACAACGACGGCGAACTCGACCGCGTTGGCGACGTGGCGCTGCTCGGCCCGCAATTCGACGGCCTCGGCGAGGGCCGGATCGTCACGGTGGGCTGGATGCAGGGACGCAGCCGGGTCTTTGCCGTCACCGGACCTTATCAGCCGCTAAGCGCTGCGGCCACGATCGCGTTCAACGACAAATGCGACGTCGTCGTCGCCACCGTCACCGCCGACATCGATGTGCAACGCGGCGCGCGGCAGGCATTGCAATTTCTCAATACCGACATCGTGCTGCGCTGGGCGCGGGCGGAACTCGGCTCCGACGGCAGCTGAGCCAGCAAGGCTTGACCATGAAATCGGCGGTCATCGTTTTTCCCGGCATCAATCGCGAGCAGGACATGGCCCGCGCGCTGCGGCTCGTCTCCGGGCACGAGCCTAAGATGGTCTGGCACGCCGACACCGCGCTGCCGGCCGGCACCGATCTCGTCGTCATTCCGGGCGGCTTTTCCTATGGCGATTACCTGCGCTGCGGCGCGATCGCGGCGCGCGCGCCGGTCATGGACGCGGTGCGCGCCTTCGTCGCCAAGGGCGGGCTCCTGCTCGCGGTCTGCAACGGCTTCCAGATCGCCTGCGAGGCAGGGCTCCTGCCCGGCGTGCTGATGCGCAACGCGCAGCTTCGCTTCATCTGCCGCGACGTGCATTTGCGTGTCGAGCGCTCCGATACCGTGTTCACGCGCGGCTATAATGCCGGCCAGGTCATCCGCGTTCCGGTGGCCCACGGCGAAGGCAATTACATCGCCGACGGCGAGACCATCGCGCGGCTCGAAGGCGAGGGCAGGGTGCTGTTCCGCTATGCGTCGCCGGATGGCATGATCGACCCGAACTGGAATCATAACGGCGCGATGAATGCCATCGCCGGCATCATCAACGAGCGCGGCAATGTGCTCGGCATGATGCCGCATCCGGAAAACCACGTCGAAGCCTCGATGGGCCGCACCGACGGCCGCGGCTTGTTCGCGGGGCTGGTGGATCACTTCAAGCTGGCGGCGTGACTTCCGCCGTCGTGCCCGGCGTTATGCCGGGCAGCGGCACCGGACGACAAGGATGTGATTGTGACCGCCAACGAGCCCGCCATTACCCCCGAGCTGATCGCCCAGCACGGCCTCAAGCCGGACGAGTACGAGCGCATCGTCGCGCTTATCGGCCGCGCGCCGAGCTTCACCGAGCTCGGGATTTTCTCGGCGATGTGGAACGAGCATTGCTCGTATAAATCCTCGAAGATCCATCTGCGCACGCTGCCGACCAAGGCGCCTTGGGTGATCCAGGGGCCGGGCGAGAATGCCGGCGTCATCGATATCGGCGACGGACTTGCCGTCGTGTTCAAGATGGAGAGCCACAATCACCCGAGCTATATCGAGCCCTATCAGGGCGCGACGACCGGCGTCGGCGGCATTTTGCGCGACGTCTTCACCATGGGCGCGCGGCCGATCGCCTGCCTCAATGCACTGTCGTTCGGCGACCCGAACAATCCGCGCACGCGCGCGCTGGTCGCCGGGGTGGTCGCCGGCATCGGCGGCTACGGCAATTCCTTCGGGGTTCCGACTGTCGGCGGCGAGTTGCGCTTCGACCGCCGCTATGACGGCAATATCCTGGTCAATGCCATGGCAGTCGGCATCGCCGAGACCGACAAGATTTTTTATTCCGCGGCGTCCGGCGTCGGCATGCCGATCGTCTATCTCGGCTCGAAGACCGGCCGCGACGGCATCCACGGCGCCACCATGGCGTCGGCCGAATTCGGCGCCGATGCCGAGGAAAAGCGCCCGACCGTGCAGGTCGGCGATCCGTTCTCGGAAAAGCTCCTGCTCGAAGCCTGCCTCGAGATCATGAGCAAGGGCTGCGTGATCGCGATCCAGGACATGGGGGCCGCCGGACTGACCTGCTCCGCCGTCGAGATGGGCGCCAAGGGCGATCTCGGTGTCACGCTCGACCTCGACAAGGTGCCGTGCCGCGAAACCGGAATGAGCGCCTATGAGATGATGCTGTCGGAGAGCCAGGAGCGCATGCTCATGGTGCTCAAGCCGGAGAAGGAAGCGGAAGCAGAAGCCATCTTCCGCAAATGGGGTCTCGATTTCGCAATTGTCGGCGAGACCACACCGACCATGCGTTTTCTGGTTTGCCACGGCGGCGCGGTGATGGCCGACCTGCCGATCAAGGAATTGGGCGACGAAGCGCCGGTCTATGATCGGCCGTCCGCTCCCGGGCAGACGCAGAAGATCGTCGATGCGAGCGATGTCGTGCCGCCGCTGCCGTTGGCCGACGCGCTGGAAACACTAATCGGCGCGCCGGACCTGTGCTCGCGGCGTTGGGTCTGGGAACAATATGACCACATCATTCTCGGCAACACGGTGCAGCGCCCAGGCGGCGACGCCGCGGTGGTGCGGATCAATGAGGGGCCGAAGGGGCTGGCGCTCACCGCCGACGTGACGCCGCGCTATTGCGAGGCCGATCCGTTCGAGGGCGGCAAGCAGGCGGTCGCCGAAGCCTGGCGCAATCTCAGCGCGGTCGGCGCGAGGCCGCTGGCGCTCACCGACAATCTCAATTTCGGCAATCCGGAACGGCCGGAAATCATGGCCCAATTGATCGGCTGCGTGCGCGGCATCGGCGCAGCCTGCCGGGCGCTCGACTTCCCGGTCGTGTCCGGCAATGTCTCGCTCTACAACGAGACCAAATATGTCGGCGAGGACTTTGGCCGCGCCATCCTGCCGACGCCCACCATCGGCGGCGTCGGTCTGCTCGAGGATTTCACCCGATCGATGACGCTGCCGTTCAAGGCCGAGGGCGAGGCGATCCTCTTGATCGGCGAAACCCGCGGCTGGCTCGGTCAATCGCTCTATCTGCGCGATATTTGCCACCGCGAGGACGGTGCGCCGCCCCCGGTCGACATCGAAGCCGAGCGCCGCCACGGCGACTTCGTCCGCGCTTTGATCCGCGACGGTCTCGCGACAGCGGTGCACGACATTTCCGACGGCGGCCTTCTGGTCGCACTTGCGGAAATGGCGATCGCGTCGGGCATCGGCGCGGTCTTGGAGGCGCTGGCGGGTATTGCCGCACACGCTTTCTGGTTCGGCGAGGATCAGGCTCGTTACCTGGTGACGACGAAAAACGCCGATCTTGTCGCGCAGCGCGCCAAGTCGGCCGCGGTGCCGCTTCGCCGGCTCGGCGCGACGGGGGGCAACGTCCTCGCGCTTGCCGGCGAACGGCTATTGTCGGTCGACGACCTCAAGCATCGCTTCGAGGCTTGGCTACCGACCTATATGGCCGGCGCGGCGTGAGTGCAGCTTCTCCGATTGACGCTTCTGCGCCAGCGCCGCATTGTGGTCGCAACGTTTGCGCAAGGTGCCGAGCGGATTCGAAATCGGCGGCCGATCGCCGGCAGGCCGCATGGACTGAACGGAGCGCGCCATGGCGATGGCTGCGAACGACATTGAGCGGTTGATCCGGGCGCGCATACCCGATGCCGAGGTGACGATCCGCGATCTCGCCGGTGACGGCGACCATTATGCCGCGACCGTCATCGCGGAATCGTTTCGCGGCAAATCCCGCGTCCAGCAGCACCAGATCGTCTACGAGGCGTTGCAAGCCGAAATGGGCGGCAAGCTGCATGCGCTCGCGCTGCAGACCGGCACTCCGCAGCGGTGAGGGTTCGCCCTGCCATCGATTTTTCCCCCGCGCGCGCCCTGCAATGGAACTTTGTTCTGTCCGCCGGGGCATCCGCCAGGCCACCGTCGCGGGTGAATCTTTTGTCGCTCGGGGCATGCCGTCCGGGCATGGGCTTTGCGGGCGTTCTGCGGTACATATATTGCAGAAGCTGGGGTAAGATTCGGCGCGGGAGAATTGCCCGCGGCGCCAATAAGGGTAACCGCCAAAAAGGGTAACCACGATGTCTGCTATGCAAGGAACGGTCGAGCAATTCATCGACAATGAAGTCAAGGCCAACGACGTGATTCTGTTCATGAAGGGCACGCCGCAATTTCCGATGTGCGGGTTCTCCGGCCAGGTCGTGCAAATTCTCGATTACCTCGGCGTCTCCTATAAGGGCCTCAATGTCTTGGAGAACGACGACCTGCGCGGCGGCATAAAATCCTATTCGAACTGGCCGACCATCCCCCAGCTCTACGTCAAGGGCGAGTTCGTCGGCGGCTGCGACATCGTGCGCGAAATGTTCCAGGCCGGCGAGCTGCAGTCCCTGTTGAAGGACAAGGGCATCGCCGTGAAGGAGCAGGCCGCGGCATCGTAATCGACGTCATTCCGGGGCCGAGCGACAGCGAGGAGCCCGGAATCCATATTCACGTTCAGTGCAGGATTTGCACGGTTCGCGAGTATGGATTCCGGGCTCGCCATTTCATGGCGACCCGGAATGACAGCTCAGCGCGAGTAGTATTCGACCACTAGGTGCGGTTCCATCACCACCGGATAGGGCACGTCGGCGGGGGCGGGCACGCGTGACAGCTTTGCCGTCTGCTTGGTGTGGTCGACCTCGATATAATCGGGCACGTCGCGCTCGGCGAGCGCATTGGCTTCGAGCACCAGCGCAAGCTGCTTCGACTTTTCCTTGACCTCGATCTCGTCGCCGACCTTCACCTTGAAGCTCGCGACCGTGACGCGCTTGCCGTTCACCCTGATGTGGCCGTGGCTGACGAATTGGCGCGCGGCGAACACGGTCGGAACGAATTTGGCGCGGTAGATCACGGTGTCGAGCCGGCGTTCCAGAAGGCCGATCATGTTGGCGCCGGTATCGCCCTTGAGCCGGCGCGCCTCGTCGTAGATGCCGTGGAAGTGGCGTTCCGACATATTGGCGTAATAGCCCTTGAGCTTCTGCTTGGCGCGCAATTGCACGCCATAGTCGGACAGCTTGCCCTTGCGGCGCTGGCCGTGCTGGCCGGGGCCGTATTCGCGCTTGTTGATCGGCGACTTCGGCCGGCCCCAGATGTTCTGGCCCAACCGACGGTCGATTTTGTACTTCGCCTGGTGGCGCTTGGTCATTCGCGTCCTCGCTTGTTTAGGTAATCGCTGAGGATCGCGCCCTCCTCTGTTCCGGTCATCGTCCGGAACCGACAGGTTCATCGCCGAAGCGCCGGCTTAAAACCACGGGTCGCGAAACACTGCGCGGGCCCGTTCGGACCCGCGAAGTGCGCGGTATCTAGGGGGAAAGCCGCCGGGTGTCAAACCTGGCGTAGCGCCCTTAAGGCGCTCGCCGTTCAGCCGGCGGCCGCAAAGTGCCTCTTGCGCAGGCTCTGCAGCACGGTGATGGCGAGCAGCGCGGTCACGGCGTCGAGCACGGCGACGACGATAAAGACCGCGGTCCAGCTTCCGGTGGTCTGCTTGAGAAAGGCCGCTGCCGGTCCGGCGAGGATGGAGCCTACGCCTTGGGCGATATAGAGGAAGCCGTAGTTGGTCGCTGCGTATTTCGGCCCGAAGGTGTCGGTGAGCGTCGAGGGAAACAGCGAGAAGATCTCGCCCCAGCCGAAGAACACCAGTCCGCTTAAGACCACGAACAGCGCCGGCTGGTTGATGTAGGTGAACAGGATCAGGATGGCGATGGCCTCGAGCGAGAAGGCGAGCGCCATCGTGCCCTCGCGGCCGATATGGTCGGAGACCCAGCCGAAGAACGGCCGGGTCAACCCGTTGGTGACGCGCGAGAGCGTCAGCGACAACGGCAGCGCCGCCATGCCCAGCACCGGCATATTGGCGACGCCGAAATCCTTGGCAAACGGTCCGACATTGAACACGACCATCAACCCGCTGGTCGACATCATGCTCATCATCAGGAACAGCAGATAGAAGATCGGGTTTTTCAGCATCTCCTTCGGCGCGTAGCTGCGATGCGCCTGCTGGGCGGCGATCGTCGCGCTGGGTGCCGCGCTCGGCACCTCGTAATTCTCGGGCGGGGTACGCAGCCATTGCGCCGCGACAATGCCGATGACGCCCTGGATCACGCCCCACACCACCAGCGTCTGCACATAGCCGGAGCTCTTGATCATGCCGTCGATCGGGAAACTGGTGAAAAAGGCGCCGAAGCCGTAACCCGCGGCGGCAAGCCCGGTGGCGAGCCCCCGTCGGTCGGGGAACCAGCGCACCATCAGCCCGATGATGCCGACATAGATGATGCCGGTGCCGAAACCGCCGATGACGCCGTAAGTGAAATAGAGCGCCCAAAGGTTACCGGCCGAGGCAGCGAGGATCCAACTGCCGCCGGACAGTAACGCGCCGACCGAGATCAGGATGCGGGGGCCGAAACGATCGACCAGATAGGCCTGGAACGGGGAGAACCAGGTCTGCAGGATGACCAGGAGCGAGACGGTCCACTGCAGCTCCGCGAGCGTGGTGCCGAGTTTCGCATTGAGCGGCCCGGTGAACAGCGTCCAGGTGTATTGCGGGCTCGAGATCGCCATCATGGCGATCACGCCGAGAATGAGCTGGTTCCAGCGCTTCGAATGCCAAGCTGCGCGCTCGGCCGGTATGGCGATGCTCATGGTCTTGTCTCCCGATCTCCCGATACAGCCTCCGGCCTCAGGCTCCATCGCTAAGGTCGCAGGACTGCGATCCGAGTAAAGCCAATATTCAATGCAGCGGTGATGGCGGATTAGGCAGTCCGCAGCGGCCGACTGGAGCGGCCGGGTTCGGCGGGTGCGATCCCGAAGCGCGCCAGCACGGCTTGCGGTCCGCATCCCGAGGTGAAAATGGCACGCGTGGTGCCGGCGCCAGAGGTCGTCTGCGCCGGTCCCAACAGATCGACCACCCGCCGGGCGATCGCGGGCGCCGGATCGATGAAGTTCACCGGCCATGGCGCGAGCTGCCGCAGGCGTTCGATCAACAGCGGATAATGCGTGCAGGCGAGAACGATCGTGTCGGTGCGTGCGCCGTCGGCGCAAAAACACGGCGCGATCTCCGAGAGCAGAGCCTCGTCGCCGACCGGCGCCCCGTGCAATTCCGCCTCCGCATAGCCCGCAAGCCGCTTGGCGCCGACCAGCGTCACTTCGCAATCCTGCGCGTAGTCGCGGATCAGCGCGCGGGTATATTCGCGCTGTACCGTGGCCTCGGTGCCGAGCACCGATACCCGCTTTGTCAGCGAGCCGGCGCAGGCGGGCTTGATCGCCGGCACGGTGCCGACGAACGGCAGCGCGTACTTCTCGCGCAGTGCCGGCAGCACGATGGTGGAGGCGGTGTTGCAGGCGATGACGACGAGATCGGGCCGGTTTGCCGCGATCAGCTCGTCCATCAACGCAACGACGCGCTCGACCAGCGCCGGCTCGGCCAGCGCTCCATAGGGAAAAGCCGCATCGTCGGCGACATAGAGAAAATCGGCGTCCGGCCGCGCCGCCACGATCTCGCGGTAGACGGTGAGGCCGCCGAGCCCGGAATCGAAGACTAAAATGGTGTTGCGTGCCGCCATCGCGCGACAGATGACACGACCATCCAACGCCTGCAAACGTCGGCAGGTGGGCAGCGCCGGCTACCCTCTCGAGCGGTCAGGCCTTCAGGTTTTCGACGAGCCGCGGGCCTTCCTTGGGCGTCGCGTTCACCTGCTCCTTGGCCTTCGGCACATCGGCGACCGGTGCGACCAGGCCGCTCACCGCCGTGAAGGTCAGGATCAGGATCGCCGCCAGATTGCCGTCGTGGAATTTGGCGAAGGCGACCGCGCCCATCAGATAGGCCCAGAACGGGAAGGCCACCGTGGACACCACGGCATTGATCAGCCAGGCGTCGCCGTCCTCGCGCACATACCAGCAGAACAGCGGCGTCAAGACCAATCCGACCAGGAGCGCGCCGACCGCGATGCCGGTCACCGAAAATCCCGCCATCGCGGCATTTTCGCCGCCGGCGACCATGGCCTGTGCGAGGATGGCATTCACCAGCATCGAACAGCCGATGATCTCGGCCGGAATATACTTGACCATCCGGGTCAAATAATCGTCGCCGGCGACCGCTTCACTCACCAGTCGTCGCGTCGCAGTCTGGAACATACCGCCGAAGTCGCCGCCGGCTTGCGGTGCTTCGGCTTCCGCCAATTTCGGTTTGCGCACCAACCGGCCCATGACCTTCTCCTCCGTTGGTTGCGAGGACCGTACGTCAGCGCACCGAGTCGGGCAAGGCGAAGTGGGTCGTTTCGGGGCGGCCGGCGGGGGGGCAAGTCCGGGATTGGCATAGGGTTCACGCCCGTCCGAACACCCGGGCGAAGATGGTGTCGACCTGGGCGAAGTGGAAGCCGAGATCGAAATTGGCCTCGATCTCGGCTTCGCTCATATGCTGGCGCACGTCCGGATCGGCCTTGAGCAGCGTGAGGAAATCGCCGTCGCCGGCCCAGACTTTCATGGCGTTGCGCTGCACCAGGCGATAGGCGTCCTCGCGAGCGACGCCTTTTTGCGTCAGCGCGAGCAAGACGCGCTGCGAATGGACGAGGCCGCCCAGATGGTCGAGGTTCTTTCGCATAGTGTCGGGATAGACCACGAGCTTGTCGACGATCCCGGTCAGGCGCGACAGCGCGAAATCGAGCGTGACGGTGGCATCGGGTCCGATCATGCGCTCGACCGAGGAATGCGAAATATCGCGCTCGTGCCACAGCGCGACGTTTTCCAGCGCCGGCGTCACATAGGCGCGCACCATGCGGGCGAGCCCGACGAGGTTTTCCGACAGCACCGGATTGCGCTTGTGCGGCATGGCGGAGGAGCCTTTCTGGCCGGCGGAGAAGAATTCCTCGGCCTCGAGGACCTCGGTGCGCTGCAAGTGGCGGATTTCGGTCGCCAGCCGTTCGATCGAGGCCGCGACGACGCCCAGCGTGGCGAAATACATGGCATGGCGGTCGCGCGGGATGACCTGGGTCGAGATCGGCTCGACGCTAAGCCCCATTTTTTCCGCCACATAGGCTTCGACCCGCGGATCGACCTGCGCGAAAGTGCCGACCGCGCCGGAGATCGCGCAGGTCGCGACTTCCTTGCGGGCGAGTTCGAGGCGCTGCCGGGCGCGTGAAAATTCGGCGAAGGCGACCGCGAGCTTGAGCCCGAACGTCGTCGGCTCGGCATGGATGCCGTGCGAGCGGCCGATGGTCGGCGTGAATTTGTACTCGCGGGCGCGTCGCTCCAGCGCCGCCGTGAGCGCATCGACGTCGGCAAGCAGAAGATCGGCGGCGCGCACCAGCTGGACGTTGAAACAGGTGTCGAGCACGTCGGACGACGTCATGCCCTGATGCACGAAACGCGCATCGGGGCCTATGAATTCGGCGAGATGGGTGAGAAAGGCGACGACGTCGTGCTTGACCTCGCGCTCGATCTCGTCGATGCGCGCTACGTCGAACTTCGCCGCGCTGCCTTTCTCCCAGATCGTCTTCGCCGCGTCTTTCGGGATGATGCCGAGCTCGGCCATGGCGCTCGAGGCATGGGCCTCGATCTCGAACCAGATGCGAAACCGCGCTTCCGGCGACCAGATCGTCGTCATCTGCGGGCGGCTGTAGCGGGGAATCATTGCTTCGTCCTGATTGGCCTGCCGGGCTGCATCATATCAATTGCGCGACACGCTGCCAGTTCGCGATGGAATCATCGCGGCGAGCGCGATGCCGCCGACCATAGCGAAAGTGGCCCCGTAGAAAAACACCGCCGCATGGCCGATGCGATCCCACAGCAGGCCGGCGACGATGCTTGCGGCCAATTGCACGAGGCCGATGGTGGCGTTGTACCAGCCAATTCCGCTTGCGCGCAGGTGTTCCGGAGCGAAATCCGACGCGAGCGCCTTGCCGACGGCGCGGAAGATTCCCTGATAGGCGCCGTAGCAGGTGAACAATAGCGCGATGAGCGCGATGTTGGTCGTCAAGGCGAATCCAAGATATGCCACGCAAAATATAGCGAGCGCCAAAAGCAATATGTTTCGTCTTCCCCATTGGTCGGAAAAATGCCCGGCCGGATAGGAGGCCAACGCGGCTGCCAAATTGAAGGTGGCATAGATCAGGATGGTCGTTCGTATGGATGCGCCGACGCTCTGGGTTTGAAGGATGATGAACGAGTTGCTTGAACAGCCGAGCGTGAACAATGCGGTCACGAATAAGTATTTCCAATACGCTTTGGGAAAGTGCCACAAGCCGGCGTCGAGCGTCGATTTTGCGGCCACTCGAACGGGACGTTCGACGACCAGGGCGGCCATGAGAAAGGCGAGGAGCCCGGGTACGATTGCCAGAAAAAAGACGAAACGCATCTCGAACTGAAGGAACGCCAGCAAGAAGACGGTCAACAGCGGACCCAAGAACGCGCCGAGATTGTCGCCGAAGCTTTCGAGGCCGAAGGCCTTGCCGCGGTGCTGTGCGTCGACCGACGAGGCGACGAGCGCATCACGTGGAGCCGAGCGCGTTCCGGTGCCGATCCTGTCCAGGAAACGGGCGCCCAGCACACCTTGCCAGACGGTCGATAGTCCGATCAGCGGCTTCGATATCGCCGCTAGCAAATAGCCAATCAGTGCGATGGATTTTCGCTTTTGCAGCCGGTCCGATAGCCAGCCTGACAGTCCTTGCGCGAAGTTTTGCGTTGCTTGCGCTATGCCATCGATCAGGCCGACGTCACTGCCGCTGGCTCCTAGCGTTTGGGTGAGAAATACCGGCAATATTGGATAGAGCATCTCAGTTGAGATGTCAGCAAACAGGCTGGAGCAGGCCAAGAGAACAGTGCTTTTCGAAAGCCATGCGAAACGGCGCTCAGCGGGTGCCTCAAGCATGAACGGCGGCCGATCCGGTTACGGGCGCGTTGGCCCCGGCGTGCGCTGTTTGCGGCGCCACCCCGAGCGGGATGGCGCTGTCGACGGCGGACTCCCCTGGGCTCGCGGACTTTTATAAAAGCTTACGCGTGGATTGCCAAACTGGCACATTCGGCCGTTTGATAAGGTTGCATGGTGGAAAAACCGGCACGCTTGGTCCGTTTCCTGGCCGCGATGGCGATCGCGACGGCGCTTAAGCCGGTCGCGGCCACGGCCGGGCCGCCCTTCATGACCGACGATCCCGAACCGGTCGATTATCAGCACATGGAATTCTACACGTTCTCGAGCGGCAGCCATGTCAGCGGCGATACTTCCGGTGTCGGGCCGGCCTGGGAGTTCAATTACGGCCTCATTCCGAACGGCCAATTCCACGTCATTGCGCCGTTGGCGTTCGACAGTCCGGCCGGCGGCCCGTCGCAGTTCGGCTACGGCGATACCGAACTGGGCTTCAAGTACCGTTTCATCGAGGAAGCCGCTTCGCGGCCGATGGTCGGCGTGTTTCCGCTCGTCGAAATTCCGACAGGAGATCAGGCGAGCGGCCTCGGCGCCGGCCATCTGCGCGCCTTTTTTCCGCTCTGGCTGCAAAAAAGCTTCGGCGATTGGACCACCTATGGCGGCGGCGGCTACTGGATCAATCGCGGCGCCGGCAGCGACGACAAGGATTATTGGTTCTTCGGTTGGCTGCTGCAGCGCAAAGTGACCGAAAAGCTGGTCGTCGGCGGCGAGATTTTCCATCAGACCGCGATGACCATCGACGGAAAAGACAGCACCGGCTTCAACCTCGGCGCGGTCTACGATTTCGACGACAACGATCATCTGCTGGTGTCGGCCGGGCGTGGTTTCGAGAACGCCTCGACGACCAACCTGTATTCCTGGTATCTCGGCTATCAGTACACCAAATAACTGTAGCTCGGCTTGAGCTATTGCTCACCTACGACCGTATATCCGCGCTGTTTGGACTTATTGCGCGCGCGGGCAACGAGCTTACATGCATCGCGAATGAATTCCGGGTTGCGTGTCTCACGCGCTGCAGCAAGATACTCGACCCGCGACTTATGGCTTTCGAGATAATCCGCAACGTCGAAGCGGGTTGTTTTCATGGCCGCATTGCCGTTTCATTACTACGCCGCGAAACGCGCGCGATCGTGCGGCTGGCGGTAGTCGACCGGCGTTCCCTTGGGGATGATGCCGGTCGGATTGACGCGCGCGATCGAATAATAGCCGATGACGTAATAGCGCGGTTTGACGGTCTCGGCGACGCCCGGCACGGCATAAAGCTCGCGCATGTAATTCAACAGGTTCGGATAGTCAGCGATCCGCTTCTTGTTGCATTTGAACAAGGAAAAATAGGCGACGTCAAAGCGCACCAGAGTGGGGAACAGCCGCCAGTCCGCCTCGGTGATCCGATTGCCGACCAGATAGCGTTGACGGGATAGCCGCGCTTCGATCTCGTCGAGCGTAGCGAACAGCGCGTCGTAGGCTTCCTCATAGGCGGCCTGCGATTTGGCGAAACCGCAGCGGTAAACGCCGTTGTTGATGTTGGCGTAGACCTTGGCATTGATGCTGTCGATCTCGCCGCGCAACGCTTGCGGATAGTAATCCGTCGGGTCGGCGCCGACGCCCGCGAACTCCGCATTGAGCATGCGGATGATCTCGGAGGATTCGTTGTTGACGATGCGCTTAGTCTTCTTGTCCCACAGCGTCGGCACCGTGACCTTGCCGGTGTAATGCGGATCGCTCGCGACATAGGCCTCGTGCAGATAATGAAAGCCGTTGACCCGGTCCGGCGTGCAGTCCGGAAAAGCGCTGTCGTCTTCGAAGGTCCAGCCGTGCTGGCGAAGGCCCGGCACGGCGATCGAAACGCTGATCGCGCCCGAGAGCTTCTTCAGCGCCAGATAGATTTGAGTGCGATGCGCCCACGGGCAGGTATAGGCGACATAAAGGTGATAGCGCCCGGCCTCGGCCTTGAAGCCGGACGAGCCGTCCGCCGTGATGCGGTCGCGGAAGACGCTGTCGACGCGCTGGAAATTGCCGGCCCGGCCGGTTTCCGCCGGCGGGTCCTCGTCGCGCCATTGGCCGTCGACCAGCATGCCCATCAGGCGACCTCCCCGCGTTCGCGCGCCGCGGCATTGCGGATCGCGGCGATATTGACGCGATAACTCTCCGGCGTGCGATCTTTGAACACCGCCGAGCCGGCGACGAAGGCATTGGCCCCCCCGCGCGCGGCCTGCGGCGCGACCTCGGGCGTAATGCCGCCGTCGATCTCGATATCGATCGGGCGGACGCCGACGAGCGCCCGCAATCTCTGCAATTTCTCGACCGCGCCGGGAATGAATTTCTGCCCGCCGAAACCGGGATTGACCGACATGACAAGGACAAGGTCGACGAGGTCGATGACCGGCTCGATCGCCTCGATCGGCGTGCCCGGGTTCAAAGTGACGCCGGCCTTCTTGCCGAGCCCGCGGATCGCCTGCAGCGAACGATGAATGTGGGGGCCGGCCTCGACATGCACGGTAATGATGTCGGAGCCGGCTTTGGCGAAGGCCTCGAGATAGGGGTCGCACGGCGCGATCATCAGGTGCACGTCGAACAGCTTCTTGGTGTAGGGTCTGATCGCTTTGACGATGTCCGGTCCGATCGAAATGTTGGGGACAAAGTGGCCGTCCATGACGTCGACATGGATCCAGTCGGCGCCCGCGGCATCGATCGCGCGCACTTCTTCGCCAAGCTTCGCGAAGTCGGCGGCGAGGATCGACGGGGCGATGATGAGGGGGCGGAGCATTGCCGTTCGCCTAACACGCCGCTCCGGCGCGGGCAACGCGTGCCCGGTCGGCTCGGCAGAACTTGCCGGTCGGCGCTGCGCCGCGGCAGATTCTGACCCGCCGCGACACTGCACTCGCGCGGAAAACCAAGCCGTTTCAGAGCCTTGAGCGGCGGCCCCGGTCTTGCATCGACGATCCCGGTGAATGCTGTCCATCGGCGCGGCCGATGATCGAGACGAGTGCAAGGAGTACGCGATGTCGCTGTCGGTCAATTCTTCCAATCCCAACAATCCGTTCGCCTATCTGCAATCGCTGCTGCAACAGGCGTCATCGCAGAATACGACGGCAACCTCGTCCGATCCGCTGTCTCAATTGGTAGCAGCCCTCGACCAGCAGGGCGGCGGCGCATCGTCCACGTCGTCTTCCACGTCATCGTCCACGCCCTCGACAGGGGCTGCGGCGGCGTCGGGTGGCTCGTTGCAACTCGGCCCGCAGACCCTGCAGACCCTGTTCGCATTGCAGGCCAATTTGTCGAATGCGAATTCGAATGCGCAGTCGCTGATGTCGCAATTGGACGGCTCGGCGAACTCGACCGATGCTACGAATTCGACCGATCCGACCCAGCAAGCACAGCAGGGTCAGCAGGCGCATCACGGCCACCATCACCATGACATGGGAGGCGGCGGCAGCCAAAACCTGCTCGATATGCTGACCTCGCCATCGGGCGCCACCAGCCAGAGCGCCACCAACAGCAACGGCTCGTCGACGACCACCATCACCTATGCCGACGGTTCGAGCATATCGCTGACGACGGCTGCGGCTTCGTCGACCTCTTCGAGTTCATCGGGCTCCTCGACCGGGTCGGATAGTTCCACTACGTCGGGCGCCTCTAACGTGGCCGGCAACAACCTTCTCGAACAATTGATCCAGATGCAGGCGCAATTGCTCAACACCACGACGCCGCAGAGCATCATGACCGTGTAGACCGGGCGACCGGCGATTTGTTCGAGCGAGAGGCACTAACCGGCCGGCCATAGCTTGCGTGCATAACCGATCAGCGCGTCGCTGACCGCGTTCGGCTCTTCGACAATCACGGCGTGGGCGGAATTCGGGATGACGATGACGGTGACGCGGTCGCCGAGCGCCCGCTTGTACTCCTCGACCTCGTCGACCCGGGCGAGCGGATCGTGGCTCGGCTGGATGCAGAGCACCGGCGCGGAGCCCGCGGCATAATCGAATTCGCGCGGCGTGAGATCGCCGGCGATACGCTGCGCGGCCAGCACGTCGGGATGCCAGCCCTCGAGCCAGACCCGGGCATCGCTGCCCGGCGCGAAGAACACAAGCTGCATCGCGCGGATCCGCTCGTCGTCCGGCGCGTTGTTATCGGCGCTGACGCGAATGGCCGCGCGGACCGCCGGTGGGCTTGGATTTCGTCCGACATTGGCGGCGACAAGGCCGACGGCGCACACGGCCTCCGGCCGGACCGTGGCCAGAGTCCGCGCGACACGATTGCCGAAGGCGTGCCCGACCACGAAGGCCGGACCGCAGCGGTCATTTTCGATGACAGCCGCAATGTCGGCTGCGAGATCTTGCAAATTCACGCCGTTCCAGGGCCCGATGCTCTCACCGATGCCGCGCGGCTGCGGCCGCAGCACGCGATAGCCCGCGCCGGCGAGGTTTTCGGCGATAGCGTCGAAGTCGGACGCGCCGCGGCCGAGTGACGGCAGCAAGAGGATCGCCGGACCATGGCCTTGCCTCAAAACTTCGAGGCGTGCGTCACCGCGCTTCACCATGATGCGCGTCGGCGCCGCGGCAGCCGCATTCATTGTCAACCGACCTCCAAGGGAGCAACCCACTGGCCGGATCGCGCGGCCAATTCGGTGCTAATGTCCCGCGTCTCTGCTTTGGCTCATTGCATGGCTTATCGGCAAGGGGGTGCGCCATGAAACTCCGCCGCCGTCGGTTCTTGTCTTTGGCAGCGAGCGCGGTCGCGCTGCCGCCCGCGACGCGGATCGCGTGCGCGCAAACCTATCCGATCCGGCCGGTCCGGATCATTGTCGGCTTTCCGGCCGGCAATGCCTCCGACATCGTCGCGCGCCTCATCGGCCAGAGGCTTGCGGACCGGCTCGGTCAGCCGTTCGTGAGTGAAAATCGGCCGGGCGCCGGCGGCAATATCGGCACGGAATATGTCGTCAACGCCGCCGCGGACGGCTACACCCTGCTATTGATCAGCCCGTCGGCCACCACCAATGCCACGCTCTATGACAACCTCAATTTCAATTTCATCCGCGACATCGCGCCGGTGGCAGGCATCGCCCGCGCGCCCTATGTCATGGCGCTCAATCCTGCGCTTGCGGCCACGACCGTTGCCGAGTTCATCGCCTATGCCAAAGCCAATCCCGGCAAGATCAACATGGCGTCGTCCGGCAATGGCAGTTTGAGCCATATGTGCGGCGAGTTGTTCAAGATGATGGCCGGCGTCGACATGCTGCACATCCCCTATCGCGGCAGTTTCATGCCCGATCTGCTCGCCGGCCAGGTGCAGGTCGTGTTTGGTCCGGTATCGCAGCTTTTGGCGAATATCCAAACCGGCAAGCTGCGCGGCCTTGCCGTCACCACCGCGACGCGGCAGACCGCGCTGCCGGATGTTCCGACCGTGGCCGAATTCGTACCGGGTTACGAGGCGAGCGGCTGGTACGGCATCGGCGGACCGAGAAACCTATCCGACGGGATCGTCGGCAGTCTCAACCGGACGATCACTGCCGATCTTGCCGATGCCGATCTCGACCAACGGCTGGCCGAGCTAGGCGGTGTACCGATGCCGATGACGCCCGCCGAGTTCGGAAAATTCCTCGCGGCGGAGACCGAGAAATGGGCCAAGGTCATCCGCACGGCCAATATCAAGGCGGATTAAGTGGCGCGCGTCGATGTCATCGTTTTGGGAGCCGGCATTGTCGGCACCTGTGTCGCACTGCATCTCGCCAAGCGCGGCGTTGCCGTGGCGCTGGTCGATCGCGGCGGGGCGGGCGAGGCGACGTCCTACGGCAATGCCGGAATCATCGAGGGCAACACCGTTTTTCCGGCGGCTTTTCCGGACGACTGGAAGGAGCTCGTCCGCATCGCGCTCAAGCGCTCGCCGGTCGCCAATTATCATCTGACGTTCCTGCCACGGGTCGCGCCCTGGCTGGTGGCCTTCCGCGCCGCCTCGCAGCCGCAGCGCTTGTTGCAGACCGCGCAACTGATGCGCCCGCTGTTTGCCCGCGCGGTGAGCGAGCACGAAGCGCTCAGTGCCGAGGCCGGGGCGGGACATTATCTGCGGCACCAGGGCTGGCTGAAGCTCTATCGCACCGACCGCGCTTTCGCCGCCACGGCGCGCGAACGCGATATCGCGGCCGGACTCGGTATCGCCAATGTGGCGCTCGATCGCGCTGCGGCGCTCGGGCTCGAACCCGCGCTGCATCCGGTGTTCCGTCACGCCGTGCATTGGACCGGCGCCGTCAGCGTGACCAATCCACTGGCGCTGACGCGGGCGTACGCCGCGCGCTTTGCCGCGCTCGGCGGCCTGTTATTGAGCGGCGATGCGCGGACGCTGCATAGCGTCGATCCGCGTTGGCGCGTCGATACGGCGGCCGGGCCGCTCGACGCCGGCGAAGTCGTGATCGCGCTCGGGCCGTGGGCGCCCGACGTTCTCGTCCCGCTCGGCATCACGCTGCCGCTCGCGGTCAAACGCGGCTATCACCGGCATTTCGCCGCCGGCGGCAATGCGGCGCTCGGCCGGCCGGTCCTCGATGCCGAGAACGGCTACGTGCTGGCGCCGATGGAGCAGGGCACCCGGCTCACCACCGGCGTCGAGTTCGCGCCGCGCGACGCTAAGCCGACACCGGTGCAATTCGACCGGGTCATGCCCGCGGCGCGCCAACTGTTCGGGCTCGGCGAGCCGGTCGAGGCGCAGCCGTGGCTCGGCGCGCGGCCATGCTTCCCGGATTCGCGACCGGTTATTTCGCGCGCGCCACGCCGGCGCGGGGTCTGGCTCGCCTACGGTCACGCCCATTGGGGCTTGACGCTCGGCGCCGCGACCGGTCGGCTCATCGCCGAGATGATGACCGGCGCAACGCCGTTCTGCGACCCGGCACCTTATGCGGCGGAGCGGTTTTTGCCGTAGCCGTCATTCCGGGGCGGCCCGAAGGGCCGAGCCCGGAATCCATAATCACTGTCGTTTACGAACATTATCTGCAGAGCGATTTCTACAATGTCAGCGACTATGGATTCCGGGCTCGCGCGGAGCCTGTCATCGGGCCGGCCACTTCGGGCCGGACCCGTTGGCGCGCCCCGGAATGACGCCTATTCGCTGATCGTCTTGATGACGCTCGATACCGGGCGCGTGTTGTTGCTCGACGAGAACTTGTCCTGCGCCCGCACCATCTCGTCGTATTTGTCGATCGTCGTCACCGGCGATTTCGCCACCATGTGCACGACCTTGTAGCCGGCGAGCTTGAGCTGGTGCAGCAATTCCGGCATCGCTTCCGCGGTGGCGTGCTGGAAATCGTGCATCAGGATGATGCCCTTGCCGTTTTTCTGCAGCTTGGTCAGCACCGATTTGATCACGTCCTCGGGCTTGCGGATCTTGAAGTCGAACGAGTCGACGTCGGTCGAGAAGGTCGCGATGTCGCGGGTGCCGAGATAGGCGAGCACCTCGGCCGGCTGCTGCAGATCGGGGAAGCGGAAGAATGGCGCAATCGGTCCGCCGACCGCCATGCGCACCGCGCTCACGCCCATTTCGATCTCTTGCTTGGCCTGCTCGATGTCTTTGGCATAGGGATTCTTCGCCAGATCCTTGTGCGACCAGGTATGGCTGCCGATCGTCATCCCGGCTGCGGCCAGATCCCTGGAAATGTCGGGGCGCCAAGTCGCATGTTCGCCGATCTCGAAGAATGTCGCCTTGGTGCAATTGTCGGTGAGCGCCTTGAGCACCATGGGCGAGTTGTCCGGCCACGGACCGTCGTCGAAGGTGAAGACGACCTCCTTGTCGCGCAGGAAGTCGTATTGCTTGAAGTGCTCGGTGCCGAAGGCCGGACCGCCGGTGGTGTCGATCTCGACGACGCGCGACAGGCCGAGCGCATTCGGATTGGCGCATTGCGGAATGCTCTTGGCCGGGTTCGCGCTGCCGCTCGAGGCTGCCGACGGGGCCGGTGCCGGTGCCGGCGCCGATGCCGTCATATTCTCGGCGACGAGGATCGGGGCGGAGGTCGGCGAACTGGGCACGATCGTCGTCGGCGTGTCGGAAACTTGGATCGGCTGCACACTACGCGGCTGCGCCATCTGGCTCGCGGCGGCCGGCGCCGGCGCCGCAGTGACTCCCTGCGATGGCGAAATGACATGCGCGGCGAGAGCGGCGATCGAGGCGGGTCCGGCCGCCTTTTGCGCCGCGACGATCCCGAACGCCGCAAGACCCAAGGTCATCAACGCTGCGATGACAACGACGACGACGCGCATAGCACCCTCCGCACAAATTTATCGACAAGTTTATTGACAAGCTCGGTTGAGCGTGAAGTGAAGGCTCAATCCGCGAGCGAGTCAACGGTGGCGAGGCGCCATACGATCAAAGATGCGGATTGTGGTTTCCGCGGCACGAGCAGACGCGCCGTCAAGGTAAACCCCTAAGCTTAATGGCCGAATTGATCGCTCCAGCTCGCTAAAGCGCCCGGCATCCGCAGCGCCGCGGCGGCGTAAACGCCGCGCGCGACGGCGCGCGCCACGACATTCGCGGCGAGCGTGCCGAGCGCGGTCAGGCCGAGCGTGGCGTCGCCGAGCGGAACCCGGCCGGTCGAGGCGGCGAACACCACGTCGCCGTCGAGCGGGCTGTGCACCGGATAGATGGCACGCGACAGGCCGGATTGCGCCATCACCGCGAGCCGCTTGGCCTGCGCCTTGGTCAAAATGGCATCGGTCGCGACCACGACCAGCGTCGTGCTTTCGCGGGCGCTGCCTTTGGTCAGTGGATCGAGCGCCCGGGCCGGAAACGCTTGCGGCAGGCCGCGGCCGCCGAATTCTGAGGCTACTTCGAACGGCGCCGCCCAGAACCAGGGCCCGCGACCGACGACGACGCTGCCGGCGGCGTTCACTGCCGCAAGCGCGCCGACGATGGCGCCGTCGGCGCTCTGCGCCGAGGCCGAGCCGATGCCGCCCTTGCAATTGACCGTGGTCGCGCCGGTGCCGGCGCCGACGCTGCCGAGCCGGAATTCGCCGCCGGCACTTGCCGCTGCGTCATAGCCGAGTTCGCGATAGGGCGGGTAACGTCCCCAATCCTTGTCGCCGCCGCTCAACAGGTCGAACAGGATCGCCGCCGGCACGATCGGCACCTTGGCGCTGCGCACGGCGAAGCCGCGGCCCTGTTCGCGCATAAAGGCTTGTACGCCGGAGGCGGCATCGAGGCCGAAGGCCGAGCCGCCGGCTAATGTGATCGCGTCGATTCCCTCGACCGTCTGCGCCGGATCGAGCAGCGCGGTCTCCCGGGTTCCGGGCCCGCCGCCGCGCACGTCGATCGAGGCCACCGCAGGCTCGTCGAAAACGACCACGGTCGCGCCGGAGCCGAGCCGGGGGTCTTGGGCGTGACCGACCTTCAGCCCGGGCACGTCGGTGATGAGGTTGCGCATGGGGCCTTCCCGTCATTCCGGGGCGCGCTGACGGCGCGAGCCCGGAATCCATAACCACAGGTCTTACAGAAGTAGCACCGAAGTTCCCCATAACGGCAGGGGTTATGGATTCCGGGCTCGCCGCGGAGCGGCGCCCCGGAATGACAGCCGTCCGCCTTGCAATCGCCATGGCTGTCGGGGCATGTCTTGCGCCATGCCGAACGTCACCATCGTTGCCGCGCTCATCGCCGGCATGCTTAGCTTTCTGTCGCCTTGCGTGCTGCCGCTGGTGCCGCCGTACCTCATCTATCTGACCGGCACCTCGCTGGAACGGCTCGCCGACCAGGAAACCGAGCCGCGGGTGCGGCGCGAGACCATCGTCGCGGCGCTCCTCTTCGTGCTCGGCTTCTCGACCGTGTTCGTAGCGCTGGGCGCCAGCGCCAGCGCGATCGGCGCGGTGCTGCGCGCCTATTCCGCCGAACTCGCGATCATAGCCGGCATCGCCATCATCGTCATGGGGCTGCACTTCTTAGGGCTTACCCCGATTGCCTGGTTGATGCGCGAGAAGCGGCTTGCGCTTGCCAAGCCGGTCGGGCTGTGGGGCGCTTATGTGATGGGAGTTGCATTCGCGATCGGCTGGACGCCGTGCATCGGCCCGATCCTCGCCGCGATCCTGGCGGTGGCGGCATCCGAGGCGACGGTGGCCAAGGGCGCCGGCATGCTCGCGGTCTATTCGCTAGGCCTCGGCGTGCCGTTCCTGCTCGCAGCCCTCGCGGTGGAGCCTTTCGCCGCCTTTCTCGCCCGCTTCCGCGCCCATCTCGGTCTCGTCGAAAAAGCGATGGGCGGACTTCTGGTGCTCACCGGCATCGCCTTTCTGACCGGCACCATCAGCGATGTGAGCTACTGGCTGTTGGATATGTTCCCGGGACTGGGAAAGATCGGGTGAGGCGCCGTCATTGCCGGCAAAGCGAAGCAATCCGGTGCGGCGCTGCCGTTCTGGATCGCTTTGCTCGCAAAGACGAGGAGCGTGGCCACCGCCGCAAAAACGTACGGCCTCCGGCGGGGAGCTGCCGGAGGCCGCGTCGATTCGGGATCTGCGCTACCTGACTACACAACCGACTGACGCGACAGACATACGCGACGCGGATCCCGGGGAGCTAAAATCAACAGCAGGATTCAGTCCTCGACGATCGGGACGAAGCCCTGCTTAGAATGGCAACAGAATATCGAGCGCCTGCTGGCCCCACGGCGGTTGTTGGATGTTGGAGATGGTGCCCTTGCCGCCGTAAGCGACCCGGGCCTCGGCGACCTTGGGCAAATCGATCGTGTTGTCGCTCTCGATGTCTTCCGGACGCACCACGCCGGCGACGAGGAGTTCGCGCATTTCCGAATTGAGCCGGATTTCCTGCTTGCCTTCGATCACCATGTTGCCGTTCGGCAGCAGCTGCGTGACCACCGCGGCGACATTGGTCACCAACTGATCGGTCCGATTGATCGAGCCGTTGGCGTTGCTCTGCGAGTTGCTGTCCGCCGCGATGATCTTGCCGGGCAAGATGGCCTTGGCCGGCGTGGTGATCGTGTTGGCGCCGATGAAGTTGGTGATGCCGGAATCTTCGGTGGCGGTGCGAGTGATCTGGGTCTGATCCTGGAATTGCGCGGTGTCGTTGATGTTGACCTTCACGGTCAGAATGTCGCCGACCTGGTGCGCGCGCTGATCCTTGAAGAATGCGCGCGAGCCGTTGCGCCACAACGAATTGGGATTGTAGGAGGCCGGTTGCGCCATCGGCATCGGCATCTGCACCGGCTTGTAGCCTGGTTTGGTCGTCGGATTGTCCACGGGGGAAAGCGGCGGCTGTTCGCCGATCAGTTTCAACTTGTCGATCGACGAGCAGCCGGCGGCGAGCATGGCGACCGTCGACAGTAATGCGCAACGCAGCAATACGACACGTTTCGACATCGTACGACCTTTCACCCGCGTAACCCTACTCGGAGCTCGACGCCGCGTTATTGACCAGGCGCGTGGTCACGGGGCCGACCGTGACGCGGTCGGGACCGGAAATGACGGCCTGAACCACGCGCTTGGATTCCCCGTTGAGGATGTTGATCGTGTCGCCGAGCGCGCCGGCCTCCTGGGCCTGGCCACGCAGCGTCAGCGTCACGCCCGGCGCCTGGTAGACGATCGTCACGGTCGCGTTGCGCTGCACGATCTCGGGTTTCATGAGGTCGGCGGCGGCGAGCGGTTGGGCGGGTCGCAGCGCATGGCGCGCCGCCAGCCCGACGGCAGCCTTGCTGTCGGTGAGCACGCTGCCGTCGGTCGTCTTCGGCCGGCGCAGCACGGTGAGATCGGAGGCCTTGAGCACTTCGCCGCGCTCGACCGGGTGATCGACCGCGACGGCATCGATGGTTTCGATCGCCGTGCCGCTGTAGCGCGCCGACTGCTTTCGCATCTCCAGGCTCGACGGCAGGCTGAACGTCACATCGAAATGGGTGCTGCGCGGGTCGTAGGACAGCGCCAGCACCTGCAATTCGCCGGTCAGGTTCGGCTCGACCTGCAAGGTGCGTATGTCGCGGTCGAAATTGACCAGGATGTTGCGGGCGTCGCCGAAACCGTACTGTCCGGCCAGCGCGCGCGCGATGCCGGCGGAAATTTCCTGCGCGCCGATGGCGCGGCTCGCCCGCGTCACGACGACCTCGGCGAGGCCGCGGGTATCGATGCCGACGAGCTGGTGCGGGCGTATGGCGTCGACGATGCGGTCGGTCGCGACCGCGCCGGTGGTGCCGAGATCCGGCGCGCGGAAGATCGGCACGTCGGCCACCGGTCCGGCATTCTCGACCAGGTCGCCGATGCGCACGACGTCGCTCGAGACGGTGACGCTCGCCTTGAGCGCGGGCGCCGGCGCTTGCGCGGCCGCGGCGCCGCCGAAAACGACGACGAGGGCCAGAGCTGCAAACAACGGACGGGTCATTGTCAGAATTCTCCCTGTTCGCTTCCTCAGCGCATCAGTTGCGAAGTGGTCTGCAGCATTTCGTCGGCCGCGGTAATGACCTTGGAGTTCATTTCGTAGGCGCGTTGCGCCGCGATCAGGTTGGAGATTTCGCTCACCGCCTCGACATTGGATTGTTCGAGATAGCCCTGCTGCAGCGTGCCGGCGCCGTCGGTGCCCGCTTGCGTGTCCGTCGGCGTGCCCGAGGCGGGCGTCGCCGTGAACAGGTTGTCGCCGTTGCCCTGTAGGCCGGCATTGTTGGAGAACCGCGTGATGGTGAACTGGCCGAGGATGGTCGAAGTCGTGCCGCCCGGCAGCGTCACCGAGACCTGGCCCTGATTGTTGACGGTCAATCCGGTCGCGTTTTGCGGAATGGTGATGGCCGGCTGGACTACATTGCCCTCGGCGGTGACGATGCGGCCCTGCGCGTCCTGCTGAAACGAGCCGTCGCGGGTATAGCTGTAGGTCCCGTCGGGCATCTGGATCTTGAACCAACCGTCGCCCTGGATCGCGACATCGAGCGGGTTGCCGGTCTGCGCCAGCGAGCCCTGTGTCATCAGCCGCGGCGTGCCGACGGTTTTCACGCCGGAGCCGAGTTCGATGCCGACCGGGAGGATATTGCCCTGGTCGGAGGCCTGCGCGCCGATGCGCTGGACGTGTTCGTAAAGCAGGTCCTGAAACTCGGCGCGTTGGCTCTTGAACCCGGTCGTGGTCATATTGGCGATGTTGCCGGCGATGACCTGGACCTGAAGGTCCATGGCCGCCATCCCGGTTGCCGCAGTATCAAGCGCACGCATTGATCGGTCTCCTGGACTTACGCCTTACGAACCGCTCGGCGTCTGCGACAATTGCGACAGGGCATTGCGGCGCTGATCGCTCTGCTGCTGGAGGATGTTGGCGATATCGGTGTAGCTGCGGGTGATTTCGATCATCCGCGCCATCTCGGCGACGCCGTTGACGTTCGATTTCTCGATCGCGCCCTGCACGACGCGGGTGCCGGCGGGCGCCGGATTGGCATTGACGCCGGCGGGCGTCATGAACGTCGAGCCACCGTCTTTTTGCAGCCGTTGCGGTTGGTCGATGGTCACGAGCTGGAGCGTGCCGCGCGGCGTGTCGGCCGTGCTGTTGCCGACCCGCACGGTGATGATGCCGCTCGAGCTGATGACCACGTCGTGGTCGCCGGTCTGAAAGGTGATCGGGCCGGAAGTGCCGACGACCTGGTCGCCCCCGCTGGTGACGAGTTGGCCGGCGGCGTTGATCGCGAGCGCGCCGTTGCGCGTGTAGCGCTGCAGTCCTTGCGCGTTCTGCACGACCAGGAACGCATTGCCCTCGATCGCCACATCGAGCGGGTTGCCGGTATGCTCGACCGCTCCGGCGCTCATGTCGACCCAGGTCGCGCGATCCTGCACGAAATCGATTCGCCGGTCGCCGCCGATGAACGATTGGTCGCTGGCGCGCGGCATGAGGTATTCGCCGAACAGCGCGTTATCGGTCTTGTAGCCGGTGGTGTTGATATTGGCGATGTTGTTGGCGACGACGTCGAGCTCATGCATGAGCGTCATCTGCCGCGACAAGCCGACGAGAAGTGCGTTCTCCATCGGATATTCTCCCCTTACGCGATGACGCCGCCGGCACTCCGGCGGCTTCGTGAGGCGCGTCGCCGGCTCTCCCAAGCCGCCTTTCGCGCCGTTTGGCAAATCACCTGTTGCAGAAGCCGTGCCACGACAAAAAACCGTTATTTGACAACTGGATGTGACGTAACGCCAAGCCGCTTGGCGGGCAGAAAGCACCGCCGAGAGCGGCCAACCCGGCAAAAATTTCCTGCCAAGCAGGCGTCGGCAAGTTTCCGTTAACCATTACTGCCTAGCTTCGACCGCGACGGCGCCCATCCGATGGCGCCGGTAGCGCTCGCAACTTTGGTTCTGCGTTAGGTCCTGCCGGCTGCGTGCGCTCTCACGCAAGCGGGAGCGGTGATGGCAACGACGACCAATACGCTGACCGATGCCGACAATGCCGAGGGCGAAGACGCTAAGGCACCGGCCAAACGCAAACTTCCTTCCAAGCTCGTCCTGATGGCGGCAGGGGGCGTCGTCGCGCTGTGCCTGATCGGCGGCGGCGTCTACTACTTCTTCTTTGCCGGATCGAGCGAGCCCGCAGCTTCGAGCGCCGCCAACCAGATCAAGCCGCCGGTCTTTTTGGATATGCCGGAGGTCCTGGTCAATCTGTCGAACGCCGGCGGCGAGCGCACACAATATCTGAAGGTCAAGGTCGTGCTGGAACTGCCGGACCAGCTGCTGGCGGCGCAGATCCAGCCGGTCATGCCGCGCTTGATGGACACGTTCCAGACCTATTTGCGCGAACTGCGCCCGACCGATCTCGACGGCTCGGCCGGGCTTTACCGCTTGAAGGAAGAGCTGACGCGGCGGGTCAACGCCGCGATCGCACCGGCCCGCATCAACGCCGTGCTGTTCAAGGAGATCGTCATCCAGTGACGGTCGCAGGTCCAAGACTTTAGGAACAGGACTCTAGGAACAAGACTTTAAGAACGAGACCATAAGAAAATGGCGTCGAACGACCAGATCGATAACGACGCGCTCGCCGCCGAATGGGGCGTGGCGCTCGAGGCCGAGCAGGGTGCGGTGGCGACCGCGGCGGAAGCGCCGCGCGCGCCGGAGCCGAGCCCGACCGAGGCGATGGCGGCGCAATGGGCAAGCATGGCCGCCGACGACGGCCAGTTCGTCCAGGCCAGCAAGGGCGGCGCCGAGCGCGTTCTGACCCAGGACGAAATCGATTCACTGCTCGGTTTCAGCCTGACCGACGTTTCGCTCAACGACAATTCCGGCATCCGCGCGATCATCGACTCGGCGATGGTCTCCTACGAGCGCCTGCCGATGCTGGAAATCATCTTCGACCGCTTGGTGCGGCTGATGACGACCAGCCTGCGCAATTTCACTTCCGACAACGTCGAAGTCTCGCTCGACCGCATTACCTCGGTGCGGTTCGGCGATTACCTCAACTCGATCCCGCTGCCCGCCATCCTCGGCGTGTTCAAGGCCGAGGAATGGGACAATTTCGGCCTCGTCACCGTCAATTCGAGCCTGATCTATTCGATCATCGACGTACTGCTCGGCGGCCGGCGCGGCCAGACCGCGATCCGCATCGAAGGCCGGCCCTACACCACGATCGAGACCAACTTGGTCAAACGCATGATCGAGGTCATCCTGGCCGATGCCGAGCTTGCGTTCCGGCCGTTGTCGCCGGTGAAGTTCAACATCGATCGGCTGGAAACCAATCCGCGCTTCGCCGCCATCTCGCGGCCCGCCAATGCGGCGATCCTGGTGCGGCTGCGCATCGACATGGAGGATCGCGGCGGCACCATCGAGCTGCTGTTGCCCTACGCCACCATCGAACCCATCCGCGACGTGCTGTTGCAGATGTTCATGGGCGAAAAGTTCGGCCGCGATCCGACCTGGGAAGGCCATCTGGCGACCGAACTCGGCCAGGCGGAAATCGCCGTCGACGCCGTGCTCTACGAGGCGCGGCTGCCGCTTCGGCAGATCATGCAGCTCGATGTCGGCGATACGCTGATGCTGGAATTGAAATCGGACGCGGCGGTGATCGTGCGCTGTGGCGACGTCACGCTGACCGAAGGCCGCATGGGCCGGGTCGGCGACCGCGTCGCGGTGCGGGTCGGCAAGCCGTTGCGCAAACCGAATATGACCTTCGCCATGTTCGAATCCGCGGGCGGCTCGAGCAACAGGATGGAGGCACAATGACAAACGGCATCGGCATCATGATCGACGGCGTTGTGGCGGTCCTTTTGATCCTCACCATCGGCTACTGCATCGTGCTCAATCGCAAGCTGAAGCTGCTCAAAGCCGACGAGCAATCGCTGCGGGCGACGATCTCGGAGCTGGTGACGGCGACCGAAATCGCCGAACGCGCGATCGGCGGATTGAAGCTCACGGTGCACGAATGCGACATGGGCCTGGGCGAGCGACTGCGCAAGGCCGAACGCATGGGCATCGAGATCGATCGCGCCATCGTCTCCGGCAAGGACCTGTTGGCCCGGCTGTCGCAGATTGCCGCTGCCGGACGGCGCGCCGACGAGCCGGTCGCGCCGCTCGATGAAGCGCGGCACAGCGAGGCGCACGCGGCTGCTCCGCCCGCCAAGGCGCGGCAGAGCGACGCCAAAGCTGTCGCCGCGGCGGCGGAAGCCTTCGCCGAGCGGCTGCGCAACAGGGTGCACGGTCTCGCGGCATGATCCGCTCCATCCGCGAATTGCGGCTCATTCCGATCGCGCTGATCGCCAGCGCCTGCCTGCTGACGCTGAAAGTTGCCGACCTGCTGCTCGACGGCTCGAATCTGCTCGGCGCCAGGACGCCGGCCGGCAATAGCGAAGTCGCGGTCGTTCGCCCAATGCCGGATGCGACGCAGCCGCCAGGCATGGCGCTGTCGTGGGCGCAGCAGATGTTCAATTTCCCGGACGGCAGCGGCAAGACGCCGGTGCCGTCGCAACCGCGGGACAATCCGCCGCGCCTCGCCGACGCCGACAATCCCGACATTACCGGCTCGGTCGCGACCCCGCCCGCGGCCGCCGACGGCAAAAGCGCGCCGGACGCGAAAGCCTCGCCCGACGCCAAGAATGCGCCGGCACCGGCACCGATCGGCAAAGACGGCAAGCCGGTGCTGCCGCCGGACGGCACCGTGATCCCGACCGACGGCCCGAGCCTGCCGAGCGGCGCCGAGCGCGCCATTCTCGAACGGCTGCAGGAGCGCCGCCAGGAACTCGACAGCCGCGCGCGCGAACTCGACATCCGCGAGAGTCTGATCCAGGGCGCCGAAAAACGCATGGAAGCGCGGCTCGCCGAACTCAAGGACATCGAGGAACGCATCAAGGTCGAAACGCAGCAGAAGGAAGACGGCGAAGTCGCGCGCATGAAGGGCCTCATCACCATGTACGAGAACATGAAGCCGCGCGACGCCGCAAAAATCTTCAACGGGCTCGACGACGCCGTGCTGCTGCAAGTGGCCTCGAAGATCAATCCGCGGCAAATGTCGGAAGTCCTGGCGCAGATGGCGCCCGACGTGGCGCAACGGCTGACCGTCGAGCTTGCCAGCAAGGCGCAACAGGTCAAGCCGAGCGGCCCGGAGGATCTGCCGAAGATCCAAGGCCAGTCGATGGCGCGGTGAGGCGCTCGCGGGGGAGGGGGGCGTCTCACGCGTAGCGGTTACGAATGTTGCGCGAGAGGTTGCGGTGACGGGGTTTTGAGCTTGATCCAGCGCAGGAGAAAAAAATAAATGCACTGTCACTGTAACACGCCGATGTTGTTGTAGCCGAACAGCGTCTGGTTGCCGGGGATTGCCCCGGTCTTTGTTGAACTTCGTGAAGCGGACGTTGCCGTGAATGACGTTAAGCGGCTTTCGCGTTTTGGACAAGAGCGCGATTGTTTGTTTCCTTTTCGTAGTGGGCGACA
>Ga0181533_1001558_pt1 | contig 29394 bp, 25 predicted proteins | sample PEATcosm2014_Bin_45_FD_119772 | JGI IMG/M metagenome (GOLD analysis project Ga0181533, IMG submission 119772) | Peatland microbial communities from MTU Mesocosm Facility, Houghton, MI, USA - PEATcosm2014_Bin11_60_metaG | ecosystem: Environmental > Terrestrial > Soil > Wetlands > Peat | place...
CCTCGTTTGCCTTCATCCTCGGCGTCGCGCCGCTGGTGATTGCCACCGGCGCCGGCGCCAGTGCCCGCAAGTCGATCGGCATCACCGTGTTCTCAGGCATGATCGCCTCGACCTGTCTCGCGGTCTTGTTCGTGCCGTCGCTGTTCGTCGTGGTGCAGCGGTTCGAAGAATGGCGCGCCTCCCGCAAGAGCCCGCGCATCGTGCCGGCGGAGTAGGGAGGGGGCGCCGATCGCCATACGCGCCTTGTCGGATTACAGTCACAATTTGGACGCAGGACGGGCTATGGTAAGGGCCGTCGAACCACCGAAAATGTCGAAAGCGATGCTCCGCTCCGTTTTCCTGCTCGCGCTGGCGTGCATGCTGGGGGCTGCTCCAGCCCGCGCCCAGATGTCGGAATCCGATCTGTTGATGCGTATCGATCACCTCGAGGCGCAGCTGCGCGATCTGACCGGCACCATCGAACAGTTGCAGTATCGCAACCAGCAGCTTCAACAGGAAGTGCAGCGCCTCCAGGCGGGAGCGCCATCGGCAGTGCCGCCGGCGCCGTCCGCGCTGCGACCTTCCGCGCAATATTCGCCGCCCCCGCCGGCGCCGCCGCCTTATGCCCCGCAGCCGCCGGCTCCCGGCCAGTATTCGCCTCCAGCCACCGGTACGGCGCAATTCCCGCCGCCGACCCCGCCGGCGCCGCTGTCCCATCCGCCGCCGCCGCCGCCGCAATCTCCTCCGGCCGTGGCCTCGGCCGCTCCGGTGCCGCCCGGCGAGCCGTCGTCGCCGGGCCGTCGCAGCGATGCCTTCGATCCAGCGCTCAATCCGGCTGCGCCCGGGTCGCCGCGCCCGCTCGGCACCCCAGGCGCGGCAGCGGCCGAGCCGCCGCCGGCGGTCGCCGACATCCGGGCCAATGCTCCCGGACCGCGCCAGCCGGGTGCGCCGCTCGACCTTTCGGCTCCTCCCGGCGCCGCCGTACTTGGCGCCTCACCTGGAGCCTCACCTGGCGCGGAACTGCCGCCGCCGCCACCGGTCAATCCCAATGCGACCGGCGCCATGGTGGCGACGCTGCCGCCCGGCAACACGCCCAAGGACGAATACGATCTCGCCTACGGCTATGTCCTGCACAAGGATTTCGGCCCGGCAGCCGATACATTCCGCGATTTCCTGCACAAATATCCGAGCGATCGGTTGGCGCCGGAAGCGCAATACTGGCTCGGCGAAAGCTTGTTCCAGTCGCAGCAATATCGCGACGCCGCGGAGGCGTTTCTTGCGGTCTCGACCAAGTATGAAACGACGGCGCGGGCGCCCGACGCGCTGCTGCGGCTCGGCCAGTCGCTTGCCGCTTTGGGCGAAAAGGAAGCCGCCTGCGCCTCGCTCGGCGAAGTCTTGCGCAAATATCCGCGCGCTTCGACGAGCGTGAAGCAGAGCGTGGACCGGGAACAGAAGCGTGTCCACTGCTGAACAAGCCGTTCGAGACGACGAAGCGAACGCGTTGTTCTCGGGTCTCCAATCTGTGCGCGGGCTCGTGCTCGCGGTGTCCGGCGGTCCGGATTCGACGGCGCTGCTCCTTCTCGCGGCGCGCTGGGCGAAGCGGCAAAAGCGGGCACCGAAGCTGCTGGCCGTCACTGTCGATCACGGCTTGCGCGCGGAAGCCGCCGCCGAGGCCGCAGCGGTAAAGCGCTTGGCACGTCGCCTCGGCGTGCCGCATCGCACGCTGCGCTGGCGCGGCAAGAAACCGAAAACCGGCCTGCAGGACGCCGCCCGTGGCGCTCGCTATCGGATGCTGGGGCAAGTGGCGGCGGACTTAGGCTACGGCCATATCGTGACCGCGCACACGCTCGACGATCAGGCCGAAACAGTGCTGTTCCGTCTCGCCCGCGGCAGCGGACTGTTCGGCCTCGGCGGCATGGCGCATGCCGCGCCGCTGCCGGTCGGCGGGGAGGTGGGGGCTTTCTTGGTGCGCCCGCTGCTCTCGGTTTCCAAGGCGCGACTTTACGCGACGCTCGCCGCCGCCGGCGTCGCCTATGCCGAGGATCCGAGCAACCGCGATCCGCGCTTCACCCGCGCGCGGCTGCGCACGTTGATGCCGGAACTGGCGCGCGAGGGGCTCGACGCGCGCGGGCTGGCGCGATTCGCGGCGCGGATGCGACGCGCCGAATCGACCATCGAATTCGTGGTCGGCGCGGCGCGGGCGGCGCTGGCGCCGGGGCCTTGGCCGGAACGCGGTCCGGTGAGCTTCGATGCCGAGCGATTCGCGGGCCTGCCGGCCGAGGTGGGCCTGCGCCTTCTCGGCCGCGCCATCGCCCATACCGGGGACGAGCTTCCGGTCGAGCTTGCCAAGTTAGAAGCGCTTTATGACAGCGTGCGGCAGGCGGATACCAGGCTGCGCCGGACGCTCGCCGGCGCCCTGGTCACGCTTGGCCGCGACCGCATCACGGTCGAGCGTGCGCCTGCCCGGCGTCAGGGCCGCGAAGCCCGCAAGAGGGGCTTTACGAAATAGCCGTATAAAAGGAATCTCGTATTGGGGCTTCCCTTGGCAGTGGGCGGCTTGACGCCTACATTGCCCGGTACTGGGTGACGTTAATCCTGGGACGTGAAGCCGCCACGATTTGCAGGCAGGCAGTGGGCCCTCGCACTCCGCCAACCTTCCGGTGAAGGATCGGGCGGCCAAGGACGTAAGATGAACGCCAATTTGCGCAATTTCGCCCTGTGGGTCATCATTGTCCTGCTGTTGCTGGCTTTGTTCACGCTGTTTCAGAATCCGGGCCAGCACACGACCTCGCAGGATATTTCGTTCTCGCAACTGCTCAACGATGTCGATCAGGGGCGGGTACGCGATGTCCTCATTCAAGGTCCGGAAATCCACGGCACCTATAGCGACGGCCGCACCTTCCAGACCTATGCACCGAGCGATCCTTCGCTGGTGCAGCGGCTTTACAACAAGGGCGTCACCATCACCGCGCGCCCGCAGTCCGACAACGTGCCCTGGTTCGTTTCGCTGTTGATCTCGTGGCTGCCGTTCGTCGCGTTGATCGGGGTGTGGATCTTCCTGTCGCGGCAGATGCAGGGCGCCGGCGGCAAGGCGCTCGGTTTCGGCAAGAGCCGCGCCAAGCTTTTGACCGAGGCGCACGGCCGCGTCACCTTCGAAGACGTGGCCGGTGTCGACGAGGCCAAGCTCGACCTGCAGGAAATCGTCGAATTCTTGCGCGATCCGGCCAAATTTCAACGGCTCGGCGGGCGCATTCCGCGCGGCGTGCTGTTGGTCGGTCCGCCCGGCACCGGCAAGACGCTGTTGGCGCGCGCCATCGCCGGCGAAGCCAATGTGCCGTTCTTCACCATTTCCGGCTCCGACTTCGTCGAAATGTTCGTCGGCGTCGGCGCCAGCCGCGTCCGCGACATGTTCGAGCAGGCCAAGAAGAACGCGCCCTGCATCATCTTCATCGACGAAATCGACGCCGTCGGCCGCCACCGCGGCGCGGGCCTCGGCGGCGGCAACGACGAACGCGAGCAGACGCTGAACCAACTGCTCGTCGAGATGGATGGCTTCGAGGCCAATGAAGGCATCATTTTGATCGCCGCGACCAACCGGCCCGACGTGCTCGATCCGGCCTTGCTGCGGCCGGGCCGTTTCGACCGCCAGGTCGTGGTGCCGAACCCCGACGTGGTCGGCCGCGAGCAGATTTTGAAGGTGCATGTGCGCAAGGTGCCGCTGGCGCCGGACGTCATTCTCAAGACCATCGCGCGCGGCACGCCCGGTTTCTCCGGCGCCGATCTGATGAACCTCGTCAACGAGGCGGCCTTGATGGCGGCACGGCGCAACAAGCGCATGGTCACCCAGGTCGAGTTCGAGGACGCCAAGGACAAAGTGATGATGGGCGCCGAGCGCAAATCGCTCGTCATGACCGAAGAGGAGAAGCTCCTCACCGCCTATCACGAGGGCGGCCACGCCATCGTCGCGCTCAACGTCAAGGCGACCGATCCGGTGCACAAGGCGACCATCATTCCGCGCGGCCGCGCGCTCGGCATGGTCATGCAATTGCCGGAACGCGACAAGCTGTCGATGAGCCTCGAACAGATGACCTCGCGGCTTGCCATCATGATGGGCGGCCGGGTCGCCGAGGAACTGGTGTTCGGCCGCGAGCGGGTGACCTCGGGGGCGGCGTCCGACATCGAGCAGGCGACCAAGCTCGCGCGCATGATGGTGACGCGCTGGGGCCTGTCCGAAGCGCTCGGCACGGTAGCCTACGGCGAGAACCAGGAAGAAGTGTTCCTCGGCTATTCGGTGTCGCGCCAGCAGAGCATTTCCGAAGCGACGGTGCAGAAGATCGACGCCGAGATCAGGCGGCTGGTCGAGGCCGGCTTCAACGAGGCGCAGACTATCCTCACCGAAAAGCGCGGCGATCTGGAAACGCTGGCGAGGGGCCTCCTTGAATTCGAGACGCTGACCGGCGACGAGATCAAGGACTTGATCCTGGGCAAGCGGCCGAACCGCGAATCCGTGATCGAACCGACCACGCCGCGCAATTCGACCGTGCCGACCGCCGGCGCCGGCCGCAACCGGCCGCGGCCCGAGCCCGGCCCGATGGAGCCGCAGCCGCAGTCGTGACCGCGGTTTTACGCCGAGCCGGGCATTGTTGAATCATCGCGCGCGGCATGACGCACAGCGTGGATGACGATTTCCGTCTCGGTTGCCTCGTAGAAGACGAGATACGGATAGGGCAAAGTCGTCAAACGACGAATATCCGGGTCGTCGGTGCGAACGCCGATGCGGGGATGATCCAGTAGGAGCTCGATGGCATTTCGTATTCGCGCCTGAACGCGGTTGGCACCTTGCGGCGACCGCGCCGCAATATAATCGAGAATCGAACTTAGATCGGCAATAGCCGGGGCCGTGTAGCGAATTCTCACAGCCCGTGCTTGGCCCAGAGCGCCCGCACTTCCTCGTCGGTCGCGAATTCGCCGCGGCTTGCCGCAGCCTTCGACGCAGCAAGGGCCGCGCGTTCGTCGGCCGACAGCACAACGGTCACGTCATCGCCGCTGCCCGCGAGTTCAAGGACGATGCGCGCAATGTCGTCCTGAACCTCCGGGGGAAGGTCGCGGACGGCCTCAAGGGCCTGATCGAGGAGCTTCGTCATGGCGGAAAGATACACTGCTTTGGACGGGTTATGAAAGCACGTCGAACCTATATATTGGCTTGGACGACAAAGGCGTGATGACCGGGGAGAGGGCGCTTTGACGCGGATCGCACGGATCGCCGGCGCCATTCTGGCGCTCGCAATTGAACCTGCGTTGGCGCAGATGGGGACGCCGCCGCCGGTCGCCGCCAGGCCGCAGTCGGCGCCGGCAAAGCCCGGCATTGCTGCCAAGACCGCGCAGGCGGCCAAGTCCGCCTCGACGCCGGAACTGCGTTCCGCCGCCGAGCTCGCTCTGTCGTCGGACCCGGTGTTCGACGACGGCACCTATGCGCGCATCAAGGAAGCCTTGCTGAGCTATGCCGATATCCAGGTCCGCGGCGGCTGGCCGGCGCTGCCGGCCGACGTCAAGCTTTCGCCGGGGGCGAGCGGCCCGGAGGTGGCGCTGCTGCGGCGGCGTCTGGTGATGGGCGACGACATGGCCGCCGCCAAGGAGGCGGGCGACAGCTACGACAATGACGTGGTCGAAGCCATCAAGCGCTTCCAATTGCGTCATGGGCTCGAAGCAACCGGCAGCGTCGGCGCGCAGACGCTGCGCGCGCTCAATGTCCCGGTCGGCGATCGCATCAAACAACTGGAAGCTTCGGTCGAGCGGCTTATCGGCATGGATTTCGTCTTTGCCGAGCGCTACGTCGTCGTCAACATTCCCGCGGCCTTCGTCGAGGCGGTCGCCGGCGGCAAGGTGGAGCGGCGCTATCGCGTCATCGTCGGCCAGGTCGACAAGCCGTCGCCGACGCTCTCCGTCTTCATCACCGCGATCGATCTCAATCCGACCTGGACCGTGCCGCTGTCGATCACCAAGAACGAAATCATCAACCGCATGCGCCGGGATCCGAATTACCTGAGTCGCATGCATATGCGCGTGCTGGGCGCGCACGACGAAGACATCGATCCGAGGAGCGTCGACTGGGCGTCCGACCGCTCGCCGAATTTCACCGTGCGGCAGGATGCCGGCGCCTGGAACGCGCTCGGCTATCTCAAGATCGACATGCCGAACCCCTATTCGGTCTACATGCACGACACCGATACTCGGAACCTGTTCGCCGCCGACTACCGGTTCGATTCGCACGGCTGCACCCGCGTCGACAATGTGCGCGATCTCGCCGCCTGGATTCTGCAGGACGGACCGCCCGGCTGGGATCGCTCGGCGATCGACGCGGGCATTGCGGCAGGCCAGACCCGCGTGATCAATCTGCCGCGCAAAATGCCGGTGGCCTGGGTCTATCTCACCGGCTGGGTGCGCCGCGACGGCACCGTCGAGTTCCGCGACGACGTTTACAGGCACGACGAAGCTTTGGACCGCGCCGGCCTCGACGATGCCCTCCGCGCCGGCGGTTTCGTCGCGCCGCTTTCGGCGAATGTGAAGCAGGTTTCCGTTCTCGACAGTCGGTGACCCGCGCTGTCCTGCGCTTCGTCGTCCTCCAGTCAGCAAAGCACGGGCACGCGCGGATCGTCGGGACGGTATCCCCTCATCAGGAATCGGGTGGGCGCGCCGTCGCAGGCGGTCTAGGTGGAGAGCCAATGATGCAGACCACCTGACGCCAGGTACTTGTAGCGCCAGGTACTTGTAGCGCCAGGTACTTATAGCGCCCGTATTTGTAGTTCCGTCAGCATACCGCGGGGAATCTGATGTCGAGCCGTATCGCCACCAAGACCTATGGGACCGTCAGCGCCGACAGGCAGAAAGAGATGAGCGGCCTGGAGTTCGTCCAAGGGCTCGCCAACGGGGCGTTGCCGCTGAATACGATGGCCCAGACCCTGGGTTATGACGTGGCCGAGGCGGTAGGCGGGCGCGTCGTCGTCACCGCGGAACCGAGTGGCGCCCATCTTAATCCGGCCGGCACGGTGCACGGTGGTCTCGCGGCCACGCTACTCGACAGCTGCATGGGACTTGCCATCCAGTCGACACTCGAGAAGGGTGTCAGTCAGACGACTCTGGAGTTCAAGATTTCACTCGTGCGGCCCATCACGCCGGAAACTGGTCCGATCAAGGCAGAGGGAGTCGTCTTGAGCTGCGGCCGTCGTGTCGGAACTGCCGAGGGCCGGCTCACCGACCAGCAGGGGCGGCTGCTCGCCCACGGCACGACGACCTGTCTGATTTTCCAGAGCTGAATTGCATGTCTTCCGCCTAACCTCGGAACGCTGCCTTGATCGCCTCCACGCCGCCGCCGGATTTCGCCGCGGCGATGATGCGGGCCTCCTGTTTGTTCAGCCCGTCGAGCGCCGCCTGCATGGCGTCGATCTTGTCGACCGGCACCACCACGGCGCCGTGGCGGTCGGCGTGGATGAGCTCGCCGCTGTTCACGGCCATGCCGTGCACGCGCACGGGAATGCCGAAATCGACGACGTGCACATAGGCATGCGACGGCGAGATCGAGCCGGCGAGCATCTGAAAGCCCTCGGCCACCTGCGGGATGTCGCGCACCGAGCCGTTGGTGATGGTGCCGAGGCAGCCGAGCGCCTTGTGCACATTGGTCTGCACTTCGCCCCAGAACGCGCCGTAGCCGGCGGGCTCGTCCTTGTCTTCGATGACGGCAATGCTCGGCCGCGGCTCGGCCGCCACGTAATCGAGATAGTCCATGCGCTTTGCCATGTAGCTCGGGCCGCTCACGGCGTCGCGGGCGCGCATCGTTACCGTCTTGGCGAAGCCGACCATCGGCGGCAGGTCGGGGAACGGGCAGTGCAGGTGCGAAACGGTATAGCCGGCGCCGCGGCGCTCGGGCGCCACGATCTCGATCAGGTTGCACACGGTCGGCGTATCGATGCCGCGCAGAAATGCGAATTGGCTCTCTGACACCACAGGATTTCCCCCTCTGACTGCCGTAAAATTCCAGCTCATTCCCACGCCGCGGCGACGATGATTGCCATGATCGCCTGCATGGCGACGATGAGCGCGACGCAACCGTTCCAACCGGCCGTCGCCCAGGCAATTCCGGTGAGAAAAGCGCCGGCGCTGCCGCCGATATAGAACACCGTGGCATAAAGCCCGACCGCGGACGAGCGGCCCTCCTTGGCGGTCATGGTGACATAGCCGGTCGAAATCGTCTGGCACAACATGCCGCAGACGGCACAGAGCGTCAGCCCGGCGATCATGATCGGGACCGACGGCGCCAACAACAGCAACACGCCGACGATCCATACCGCGATGGTGCCGAGCACGAAGGGGCGGCGTCCGAACAGCGCAATGGCGCGGCCGGTCCACGGCACGATCGGGCTGGAGACCAGATAGGTCAGAAACAGCATGCCAAGGAGCGTCGGCGAAAACGAATAGGGCGGGGCCGCAAGATGGAAGCTGATATAGGTGAAGGTGGCGATGAAGTTGAACAGCACGCCGAAGCCGATGGCATAGGTCGCGACGAGCCGGCGGTCGCGCAAATGGCGCAGCATGGACCGCAGCGACATCAATAGCCCGCCCGAAGCCACGAATCGCCGCTCGCGCCGCAGCGTCGCGGCGACGATGCCGGCGGCGACAAGCGTCAGGAGCGCGATGATCTGAAAGGCGTGGCGCCAGCCGAGCACGTCGCTCAAAATGCCGGACAGGAAACGACCGGAAAAGCCGCCGATGCTGGCGCCGGAGACGTAGAGTCCGGCGACGCGCGCAACATCGCCGGGCGGCCATTCGTCGCCGATATAGGCGACGGTGACGGTGAAGATGGGCGGCAGCAACAGGCCTTGCACGAAGCGCCAGACGGCGAGCTCCGCCACGCTCGCCGAAAACGTCATGATCACGGTCGGCAAGGCGATGGCGAACATGGCGGCGGTGATCAGGCGCTTCCTCCCGACCACGTCGGCCAGCGCGCCCGTGAACGGCGCCGACAGCGCGATCGCCGCCGTGCTGGCGGTCATCAGGCCCGAGATTTCACCGGCCCCGACGCCGAATTCGCGCGACAGTTCCGGTAACAGTGCCTGCGGCGAATAGAGATTCACGAAGGCGGCAAAGCCGGCAATGGCGACGCCGACGGAGCGAGGATCGAAGGATTTTTGCCGCGAGAACATGCGGCATTATGGGCGAGGCGGGCGGCGAAAGCACCCCGCCGGGAGCGTTGCGCACATGCACGAGGCTGCCGCGTCCCCATGCCAGCGATCGATCGCTATTGTCTGGAATGCTTATCGGAGCCGGATGCGCCGGTGTCGTCCGCATCGTCGCTCGCGCCGGCGTCGGGATCGACCGCGTCATCCGATCGTTCGCCGTAGGCTCCGGCGACGGCGATGACCTGCCCGGTTTGCGGATCGGTATAAGTGAGCGAGCCGTCGTCGCCGATCTCGACATTTTCGGTCGGCATGTCGTTCGGATCGATGATGGTCCTGGTGCCGTCCGGAGCGACGAGGATGACGCTGCCATCCGGGCCGACTTCGACATGCGCGTGGGTGGCGGGGGTCGTATAAGTGAGCGCCGTGCCGAAGCCGAGTGTCCGGTCGTCGTCTCGACCGCCCCCCACATGTCGGAGGTTGCCGTGGTGCCGGCTTGCGGATCGACCCAGGTGATATCTCCGGTCGCTCCGGAGACTTGGACGCTGACCGGATTCCAGATGGTCACGGTCTGCCCGCCGCTGCCGCGGTCCGAGACCACGGTCGCGCCGGTCTCCGGATCGGTACGTACGGCTATCAGGTCGGGGTAGGACGTGATCAGGCCGATGCCGCCGACAATGACATGAACCGGCGAGCCGCCGCCCGATGCGACGGAGCTCGGAGCGTCGGAAGCGGCCGGCTCGCCGGACATCGCCGCGTCGGCATCCGCAGCGCTCTCGTCATCAGCGTCGGCGAATTGCATCTTGCTCGCGACGGCCCATCCGCTGTGGGTAGCGACGATCGGCTCCGACAAATCCGAGGTGAGTTCATCCGTCGAAAGCTGATCGAGTTCGGCGACGGCGAGCCTGCCGCGGCCGCGGCCGAAGACGAAGAGTGCGAAGCCGACGACGACCACGGCGAAGGCGGCTGCCCCGGTCAGGCTCATGCCGAGCGGAATCGACGCAGTCTTTGCGGGCGGCGAATAGGCCGGGTCTGCAAAAGCGGGCGCTTGGTCGGTTACTTCCTCAGCCGACGCTGCGCTCGGCGGGTCGATTGTTGTTTCCGCACCCGCCGGCGCGGTCGCCGCTGCGGGCTGCGGATCGGCGGCCGACGAGTCGGAAAGCGGCGCTGCCCGCGCCTCGCCGAGCCATGCCAGCACACCCCACGCCATGCCGGAAAACAGTCCGAGAACGATGAGCGATTGCGCAATTCGCTTGCGGGGCATGGATCGGGTCCCGAGCTTGTCCAAGACAAAGGGAAGCGATACCGACACGGTTCCTGAAAGAACAGCGAAAGATCGAGCGTTACAAAAATTCTATGCCTTTTATGCCGGGCCTGTGAAGCTACTATGCGTCACGAGCGGCGGCTCGCGGGTCCGCATTACGTTTCGGTCATGCGAGCGATGGCGGAGGCGCAATTTTCGTTCCCGGTGCCGCGAAACTTGCGCTATTGAACCAGCGCGAAGCCTTTGTCCGGTTCCGAGTCAGGGCAGGGTGGAACAGCACGAAGGAGACGCCGATGCGCGCCAAGGACAATCTGCGCAGCGCCGCCGAGGTTCTGGTCGATCAGTTGCGGATCCACGGTGTGCGCCACGTCTTTTGCGTGCCGGGCGAAAGCTATCTCGCCGTGCTCGACGCGTTCCACGACAGCGATCTCGCCGTCACGGTCTGCCGCCAGGAGGGCGGCGCCTGCATGATGGCGGAAGCGATCGGCAAGGCGACCGGGCGGCCGGGCGTCGTCTTCGTCACCCGCGGTCCGGGCGCCACCAATGCCTCGGCCGGCATCCATATCGCGCGGCAGGATTCGACGCCGCTCGTCATGTTCGTCGGCCAGGTGGCGCGCGACATGCGCGAGCGCGAGGCGTTCCAAGAAGTCGATTATCGCGCCGTGTTCGGTTCGATGGCCAAGTGGGTGACCGAGATCGACGATCCGGCCCGGGTGCCGGAACTCGTGTCGCGCGCCTTCCATACCGCCGCCAACGGCCGTCCGGGACCGGTCGTCGTCGCCATCCCGGAGGACATGCTGATCGAACGCGTCGCCGTGTCAGACGCGCCGCCTTATGCGCCGATCGAGACGGCGCCGGGCCCCGACGCGATGGCAAAGTTCGCGCAAATGCTCGGCGCCGCGCGCGCCCCGGTCATGCTGCTCGGCGGCAGCCGCTGGTCGCAAGCGGCCTGCGATAGCGTCGCCCGCTTTGCGCAGCAATACGCGCTGCCGGTCTGCACCACGTTCCGCCGCGGCCATCTGTTCGACCATACGCATCCGTGTTACGCGGGCGACGTCGGCATCGGTCCCAACCCAAAGCTTCTCGAGCGCGTCAAATCCGCCGATCTCGTCGTTCTGGTCGGCGGGCGGCTCGGCGAATTGCCGTCGCAAAGCTACACGCTGTTCGATATTCCACGGCCCCAGGTTCCATTCGTGCACGTGCATCCGGGCGCCGAGGAGCTCGGCCGCGTCTACTCACCGCATCTGGCGATCCATGCGACGCCGAGCGCGTTCGCAGCCGCGCTCGAACAGTTGGAATTCGCGCGCCCGCCCTCAGGCGACGCCAAAGCCGCGCACGCCGATTATCTGGAATGGACCGAACAGCCGACCGAACAACCGGGCGGCGTCAATTTCGGCGCGGTGATGGTGTGGCTGCGCGCCAATCTTCCCGCCGACGCCATTCTCTGCAATGGCGCCGGCAATTACGCTGCCTGGGTCCACCGCTTCTTCCGCTTCCGCCGCTTCGGTCAGCACGTGGCGCCGGCCTCGGGCTCGATGGGCTATGGCGTGCCGGCCGCGGTGGCGATGAAACGGCTCTATCCGGAACGCACCGTGATCTGTCTCGCCGGCGACGGCGATTTCCTGATGAACGGCCAGGAATTCGCGACCGCCGTGCAATATAATCTGCCGTTCATCACCATCATCGTCGACAACGGCATGTACGGCACCATCCGCATGCACCAGGAGCGCGAATATCCCGGCCGCATTTCGGCGACCGAGCTGCGCAATCCGGATTTTCCCGCTTATGCGAAGGCCTTCGGCGGCTTCGGCGTGTCGGTCGCGCGCACCGAGGATTTTCCCGCGGCGTTCAGGGCAGCGCAAGGCTCCGGCAAGCCCGCGATCGTGCGGCTCGTCGTTGACCCCGAAGCCATCACGCCCGGCACGACGCTGTCCAAGATCAGGGCCAAATCGCTGGCCGGTAAAAACTCTTAGGCAGCCGGCGCGGCGATGCGCGCGATGCGAATGGGAACGAACAACTCTCGGCAGATTGAATGAGCAAGCAACGGAGTTCACATTGGCATGAAAGCAACTGTTGGTAACGCTGTCGGCGCGACCCTTGGCGGTGAAAGACTTGGCGGCCAAAGACTCGGCCGCGAAGCACTTGGCGGCGCTTTTTGCACCCTGGCTTTGTCGCTGGCGCTCGCGGTTACGACCGTTCCGGCCGAGGCGAAGGGTTGCGTCAAAGGCGCAATAATCGGCGGCATTGCCGGCCATGCCGCGCACCACGGCCTTCTCGGTGCAGCGGCAGGCTGCGTTATTGGCCACCACGAGGCGGTCAAAAGAGAGAAAGCGCAGCAGGGTCGGCCGCCAAGCTCTGCGCCGGCTCCAGCGCCAGGCAAATAGCGGTGCAAGTGACGGTGCAAGTGACGGTGATTCTTCTCACTGCGCCTTGACGCCGGCGGCCTTGATCAGCGGCCACCACTTTTCGATCTCGGCTTTCTGGAAAGCATGCAGCGCCTCGGGCGTCTGTTCCTCGGGCGGATAGATATCCTGCCCGAGATCGACGAGGCGCTTGCGGATCTCCGGATCGGCAACGGCGGCGACGGCGGCGGCGTTCAGTCTATCGACAATCGCCTTCGGCGTTCCCTTCGGCGCCCACATCGCATGCCAGAATGAAAAATAGAATCCCGGCAGCCCGGCTTCGTCGGTGGTGGGGATGTCGGGCAGGACGGCCAGCCGCTTTTTGGCGGCCACTGCATAGCTCTTGATCATGCCGGCCTGCAACGGCGGCATCACTACGGCAGGCGCATCGAGCGCAATGTCGACATTGCCGGCCTCCAGATCCTGCATCGACAGTCCGGCGCTGCGATACGGGACCATCTGCCATTTCAAGCCGAGCGTCTGCTGCAACAAGATGCCGGCGATATGGCTCGGCGAGCCGACGCCGGAATTGCCCTCGGTGGTCTTGTCGCCGTTCGCCTTGAGCCAGGCGATCAGTTCCTTCAGATTATTCGCCGGCAGGGTTTTGCGGGAATCGATGAAGAACGGCTGCGTCGCGACCAGCGCAATCGGCTCGAAATCGTTGAGGAGATCGAAGTCGAGCGAATAGATGGCGCCGTTCGCCATGTTCGTACCCCACATCCCCCACAGGATGGTGTAGCCGTCGGGGCTTGCGCGTTCGGCGCGGGTCACTCCGACGACGCCGGCCGCGCCGGCTGCGTTCTCGACGACGACCGGCTGACCGAGTTTCGCTGCCATGCCTTGCGCCATGATGCGGCCGATCACGTCGGTCGATCCGCCGGGTGCCAGCGGCACGATCATCATGATTGGGCGCGACGGATAATCTTCGGCGCCAGCAGGCATCGCGGCGGCGAGCATCAGCCCGGCGGTCAGCGCCGCGGCAACGACGGACTTGACGGTCATCTTGGCGATCATCTTTTCCTCCCCAGAAGTTGCGCGACGCTTCCAGTCCCTATGCCAGAGGCGAGGAGCATTCCAAAGGCCAAACCGGCTGCTGCGACGCCATGGCTTTGATTGCGAAAGGAATTGAATCATGGTTCAGTTATTAAGACGAACCGATTCCAGGCTGTGCACATCGCATGCCCTATCGCCGTACCGAGAACGTCACCCGCCGGCTTGCCGCCCGGCACGCAGCCATCATTGCCGCTGCCCGGCAGGCGGCGAGCGAAGGCGGCATGGCCGCGGTGCAGATCGCGCCGGTCGCAGCACGCGCCGGAATCGCGGCCGGCACGGTCTATCGATACTTCCCGGGCAAGACCGAACTCGTCGCGGCCTTGCTCGCGGAAATCTCCGAGCGCGAAGTTAAAGCGCTGCGCGCCGCCGCCGCGGTGGCGCCCGGCCCGTTGTCGGCGCTGGCGGCGACGATCATGACTTTCGCGCTGCGGGCGCTGCGCGAACGCCGTCTGATCTTTGCGGCGCTCGCGGAGCCGGTCGATGCCGCGCTCGACGCGGCGCGGCTTTCTTTTCGTGAAGCCTTGGCGGCCGAATTTTCGGCGCGGATCGCGGCGGCGATCGCAGGCCACCACTTGCCGGAACAGAACACAGCGCTCGCCGGCACGGCATTGCTCGGCCTTTTCATCGAGGGCTTGATTGGGCCGCTCGCGCCGGATGCGACCAACCGCGCGCGCGACGCGGTGCAGACGATCGCGCTTTTAGCGCTACGCGCGCTCGGCATCGCCGATGCGCTGGCGCGGGGTCTGGTCGTGCAGACCGCGTTGCCGGCCGACGCGCCGTCGCGCGAGTGATGCGATCAGTTCGCCGCTTTGCGCAGATGCGGGAACCGTTCCGTGAGCAGGGAGCCGGGATAATAGGTCGGCGCGAAGGCGGGGTGGGCGCGAATGGCGTCGTACCAACGCTCTAGCCGCGGAAGATCTTGCCAGGCTGCGTCCTGGCCGAGATCGGCCATGCGCACGATCGCCGGCATGACCATGACGTCGGCCAGCGAAATGCCGCCACCGAGAAGCCAGGGCCCGCCGCCCTTTTCGATCTCGGCATCCATGCGCTCGTAGGTCCGCCGCAGCCGCGCCAGAGCGGCGTCCATGTCCTTTTGCGGAAAGCCGGTGCGGCCCATCGCCAGCATGAATTCCCGGCGCAACGGCTTTGATTCCGCAAACGCCAAAAACTCTTCCTCGCTCATCGCCGCAAAGCGCGGCAGGAAGGCGAGGTTGAATGTCGGCACGCGCACCGCCGCGGCCGGCATTTCGTCGATAAAATGCATCAGCGCGCGCATTCTTGCCCGCGCCACCGGATCGTGCGGCGTGAAGGTCTCGCCCTCCGGCGCAATCTCGTCGAGATATTCGATGATGACCGAGGAATCGATCACGATCGCGCCGTCATGGTCGAGGGTGGGCACCACGCCGTTCGGATTGAGCGCCAGATAATCCGGCTTGAGCTGGTCGCCGGCGAGCAGATCGAGCTTGATTTCGGCGAAGGGAAGTTTCTTGGCGTTGAGGACGAAACGCACCCGCTGACTGCAGGTCGATTGCGGCGCATTGTACAGAGTGAAGGTCATGGGCCGGTCTGTGCAGTGACGGAGCAGCACTATCGCTGCGTCGACCGGAGCGCGTCAACGCCACACTACAACGTCGCAAGCCTTCGGGAGGACTCCCAGGGTTGCGGTCAGTGCGACATCAGCGCCGGGACCGTCATCGAACGCAGGATCGAGCGGGTCACGCCGCCGAGCACGAATTCGCGCAGCCGCGAGTGGCCGTAGCCGCCCATCACCATGAAATCGATGCCGCTGTCGGCGGCGTGCGAGAGCAGCGCGTCGGCGACGTCGATGTCGCCGCCGGCGATGCGGTGCACGTCGACCTTGAGGCCGTGGCGGGCGAGATGCTGGCCGATATCGGCGCCTTCGATCTCGTCCTGTTTGCCGCGTTCGTTGGTGATGATGACGACTTCGACGCGTTTGGTTTTGCGCAACAGCGGCACGGCGTCGCCGATGGCCCGCGCCGCTTGCCGGCTGCCGTCCCAGCACACCATGACGTTGTCGAGCTTGATCGGGTCTTTCTGAATATACGGCACCATGATCATGGGCCGGCCGGACTCGAACAAGGTGGCTTCGGCGATGATGTCTTCGACCGTCGAGGTTTCCGGTTCGGCCTGGCCGACCACCGCGAGATCGAAGCGCCGGGCGATGCGGCCGAACTGATCGCCGGCGCCGGCGAGGCTGGCGCTCAGTGTCAGCGGCTCCGCCGACAGGGCCGCGCGCCGGGTGGCTTCGGCAAAGCGGTCGATGGCGGCCTTCGCGGCGGCTTCGTTGTCGGCCTGCTGGGTTTCGATCACTTCGGCCGGAATATAGCCGGTGCCCGAAATCGGCACGATCGGATCATAGACGAAGGCAACGCCGGTGAGGTGCGCCTCGAGCAGGCTGGCGATCGAAACCGCGAAGTCGCCGGCGGGGCTTCCCTGTTTTGTGACGCTGAGATTGACGACAATGTCTTTGATCATGACGCGTCTCCAGTGCCCGCAATACGTATGATTATCATCGCATATCGGCGGCCGTTTGGTCTTGAGCCAGATCAAGCGCCAAAGGCCGCCGGGAGGCTTACTTCTTGATGTTGCCCGAGGCGTCGAACTGCTTGAGATAGGCCCAGAGGTCGTCGACCTCCTGCGGATTCTTGATCCCGGCGTAGAACATCTTGGTGCCCGGGACCATGGCTTTCGGATCCTTGATGTACTCCTTGAACGTCGCCTCGGCCCACACAATTCCCGAATTCTTATTGGCATCGGAATAATTGAAATCCGGGGCGGTACCGGAATGGCGTTCGTCGAGCCCGTTCAGCTCCGGACCGATCTTGTTCTGCGCGTCGGGACCGATGGAGTGGCAAGGCGAGCATTTAGTGAACGTATGCTGACCTTTCTCGGCATCCTGAGCCGATGCCGTCCCGGCCATTGCCGCGAGCAATGCCGCCGCCACGATCGAAGCTTTCATCGTCATGTCTCCGCTTGATCTCTACTTGACGCTTGTTGTCTTCCCGACGCCTTATCCCTTGGCCGAGCCCGATGCTGCGTGTCAACGGCAATCCGGGCAAATCCTGCGGTGCCCAAGGAGGATGAATTCTCTGACGAATTTTCGGCGCGTCGCGCCGGGTTTCGCGTTATAGTGGCTTCAAGGAAACGCCGACGAGGTTGCGATGCCGATCTTGATGCCGCTGTTCGACGACGCGGTGCTCAAACGACGTGCCGAGATCGTCGCCGCGCTCAAGCGCATCGTGCCGGGCGAGGGAGTGATCGATTCCGAAGTCGGCATGAAGCCTTACGAGAGCGATGGCCTCACGGCCTATCGCCAGCCGCCGATGGTCGTGGTGCTGCCCGAGACCACCGCCCAAGTCGCCGCCGTGCTCGCTTTCTGCCACCGCGAAGGCGTCAAGGTCGTGCCGCGCGGGGCGGGGACGTCGCTGTCGGGCGGCGCCTTGCCGCTCGGCGATGGCGTGCTGCTTGGGCTGTCGAAGTTCAAACGCATCCGCGAGATCGATTTCGACAACCGCGTCGCGGTGGTCGAGCCCGGCGTCACCAATCTCGCGGTGTCGCAGGCGGTCGCCGCAGCCGGCTTCTATTATGCGCCCGATCCGTCGTCGCAGATCGCCTGCACCATCGGCGGCAATGTCGCGGAGAATTCCGGCGGCGTGCATTGCCTGAAATACGGCATGACCGCCAACAACGTGCTCGGCTGCGAATTGGTGCTGATGACCGGAGAGATCGTGCGGCTCGGCGGCAAGCATCTCGATGCGGCCGGCTACGATCTGTTAGGGATCGTCACCGGCTCCGAAGGCATGCTCGGCGTCGTCACCGAAGTGACGGTGCGCATCCTGAAGAAGCCGCAAACCGCTCGCGCGGCGCTGATCGGCTTTCCCACCTCCGAAGACGGCGGCGAATGCGTGGCGCGCATCATCGGCGCGGGCATCATCCCCGGCGGCATGGAAATGATGGACCGGCCGGCCATCCACGCCACCGAGGAATTCGTCCATGCCGGCTATCCGCTCGACGTCGAGGCGCTCTTGATCGTCGAACTCGACGGCCCGCGCGACGAGGTCGATCACCTGCTCGGGCGCGTCGAGACGATTGCCCGCGACTGCCGCGCCGCGACGGTCCGCGTCTCCACTTCCGAAGAGGAGCGGCTGTTGTTCTGGGCCGGCCGCAAGGCCGCGTTCCCGGCAGTCGGCCGCATCTCGCCCGATTATTACTGCATGGACGGCACCATCCCGCGCAAGAAATTGTCGCTGGTGCTGCGCCGGACGCAGGAACTGTCGGAAAAGTACGGCTTGCGCTGCGCTAACGTGTTTCATGCCGGCGACGGCAATCTGCATCCGCTGATCCTCTATGACGCCAACAAGCCCGGCGAACTCGAACGCGCCGAACAATTCGGTGCCGACATTCTGCGGCTCTGCGTCGAGGTCGGCGGCGTGCTCACCGGCGAGCACGGCGTCGGCGTCGAGAAGCGCGACCTGATGCCCGTGATGTTCTCCGAGATCGATCTCGATCAGCAACAGCGGCTCAAATGCGCCTTCGACGGCAAGAGCCTGCTTAATCCCGGCAAGGTGTTTCCGACGCTGCATCGCTGCGCCGAACTCGGCCGCATGCATATCTCGGGCGGCAAACTGCCGTTCGCGGATATTCCGCGGTTTTAGTTCGCGCCGAGCAGAAGTGTGAAGAGTAGCTGCCAATGGCCGAAAATCTCAAGCCGCGCGATGCCGCCGCAGTCGAAGAGGCGGTTCAATCGGCGCTTGCCGCCGGCAAGACGCTCGAAGTCGTCGGTCGCGGCACCAAGCGCGCGATCGGCCGCGCCGCGCAATGGGACGCGACGCTCGATCTTTCGGAGCTGTCCGGCGTCACGCTCTATGAGCCGGAGGAACTCGTGCTGTCGGCGAAGGCCGCGACGCCGCTTGCCGAAATCGAAGCGTTGGTTGCGGCGAGCAAGCAGGAGCTTGCCTTCGAGCCGATGGATTACGGCGCGCTCCTTGGCGGCGACAGCGCGGCCGGCACCATCGGCGGCGCGATCGCCGCCAACCTGTCCGGGCCGCGCCGCATCAAGGCGGGCGCCGCGCGCGACCATTTTCTCGGACTGACCGCGGTGTCCGGCCGCGGCGAGACATTCAAAGCGGGCGGCCGGGTGGTCAAGAACGTCACCGGCTACGACCTCTGCAAGCTCATCGCCGGGTCCTGGGGCACGCTCGCAGCCATGACCGACGTGACCATCAAGACGCTGCCGCGTGCCGAGACCGAAGAGACGATCCTGGTCCTTGGCCTCGACGACGCGACCGCGTTCAAGGTCATGGCCGCGGCAATGGGTTCGTTCGGCGACGTTTCGGCGGCAGCCCATCTGCCGGCTTCGGTCGCCGCGCGGGTCGGCGAAACCGCGGCCGCGCAATCCGCCGTGACCGCATTCCGGCTCGAAGGCGTGGCGCCGTCGATCGCACAACGCAAAACCGTCTTGGAGACGTTGCTGTCGCCGTTCGGCACGCTGGGCACGTTGGCGGAGACCGCGTCTCGGGCGTTGTGGCGGTCGGTCCGCGACGTGACGCCGTTCGCCGCGAAGGGGCCGTCCGGCGCGCGCGACGTCTGGCGGCTGTCGACCGCGCCGAGTCGCGGCGTCGAAGTCGGCCGAGCGCTGGTTGAAGAAGCCGATGCCGAAATTCTCTACGATTGGGCCGGCGGTCTCATCTGGGCGGCGCTGCCGGCCGCGGACGATGCCAATGCGGCGCTGGTGCGCTCGACCGTAGCGGCGACGGGCGGCCACGCCACGCTCATCCGCGCGCCGGTCGCGGTGCGCGCCGCGGTCGCGGTATTCACGCCGGAGCCGGCGCCGCTCGCGGCCCTGACGGAGCGCGTGCGCCAAGGTTTCGATCCCCACGGCGTGCTCAATGCCGGGCGGATGTGGGCGGGCGTGTAAGATGCAAACCTCGTTCAGCCTCGCGCAGCTCGCCGATCCGGCCATCGCGGAAGCGGAGAAAATCCTGCGCGCCTGCGTGCATTGCGGCTTCTGCACCGCGACCTGCCCGACCTATGTGCTCGATGGCAACGAACTCGATTCGCCGCGCGGCCGCATCTACCTGATCAAGGAAATGCTGGAGCACGACCGGCCGGCGAGCGCGGAGGTCACGCTGCATGTCGATCGCTGCCTGTCGTGCCTGTCCTGCATGACGACGTGCCCGTCCGGCGTGCACTACATGCACCTCGTCGATCACGCCCGTGGCCATATCGAGGAAACCTACCGCCGTCCGCTCGGCGATCGCCTGCTGCGCCGGATCCTGGCCGCGCTGATGCCCTATCCGAATCGCTTCCGGCTCGCGCTCGAGGCCGCGCGGCTTGCCAAGCCGATGGCGCCGCTCCTCGATCTCTTCGGCCTAGAGCGGCTTGCCGCGATGCTCCGGCTGTCGCCGTGGCACCGGCCGCACCGCCCGATCGAGCCGCAAACCTTCGCGTCGGCCGGCGCCCGCAAGGGTCGCGTCGCGCTCTTTCCCGGTTGCGTCAATGACCTTTTGTTGCCCGCGATCAATGCCGCCGCCATCCGTGTCCTGACCCGCAATCATATCGAGGTCGTGCTGCCGCCCGGTGCCGGTTGCTGCGGCGCGCTCGTCCATCACATGGGCCGCGAGGCCGAGGCGCTCGCGGCGGCGCGCGCCAATATCGACGCTTGGACCGCAATCGAAGGCCTCGACGCGATCCTGATCACTGCCTCGGGATGCGGCACGACGGTCAAGGATTACGGCTTCATGCTGCGCGGCGATTCGGCCTATGCGGAACGCGCGGCGCGGGTTTCGAGCCTGGCGCGCGACGTGACCGAATATCTCGCCGGCGTGCCGCTCGAAGCCGTTCACGACTCGCCGAATCTCGTGGTCGCCTATCACTCGGCTTGCTCGTTGCAGCACGGCCAGCGAATCACTCGACAGCCGAAAGAGATTCTCGGCAGGCTCGGCTTCGCGGTGAAGGACGTTCCGGACGGCCATTTGTGCTGTGGATCGGCCGGTACCTACAACATTTTGCAGCCTGACACCGCAAGAAGGTTGCGCGAGCGTAAAGTCGGGACTATCGAGGGATTGCGACCTGATGTGATTGCAGCAGGCAATATCGGCTGCATCACGCAGATCGCAGCGGGCACGGAACTCCCTGTTGCCCATACGGTCGAGTTGATCGATTGGGCCACCGGAGGTCCTTGTCCGGCGCCGCTGCGTGAGTCTCGGTCGCGTGCGGCGATGCAACCTTCCACGGCCGTGGACCGAGCGGGGCTCGGTCGGCGCCGTGTTCGCAATGCCGGTCTCTCTTGAGCGCTTTCTCTTGAGCGATTCTTTGGGGGCGGCACGGATTCTGGATCGATAGCAAGGATCGGGAGGTGGATCATGGCGAAGAAGGCAAAGGCGAAGAAGAAGGCCGCGAAAAAGAAGGCCGCTCCGGTTCGCAAGAAGAAGCTGGTAAAGGCGGCGCCGAAAAAGGCCGCGAAGAAGCCGGCGAAGAGCGTGGCGAAGAAGGTGGTGAAGAAGGCCGCTCCGAAGCGCAAGCCGGCAGCGAAACCTGCGCCCGCTCCGGCGCCAGAGCCTGCGCCCGCGCCGTCATGGCCCCCGCCCGCGGGTTCGGATATCGGTGGCGGCAGCGACTAGTTCTGCCGGTTTCACGCGAAGGGCGGCCCGTGTCGAAGCGGTGCCGCCTAGCCGCACTGCATGTCGCCGCGTTGCATCCGGCGGCATTGCATAGGCGTTGTGAGGCCAAGAGCATTGCTGTGAGATCACGATCGGAGGTGTCCCGCCGCCGATCCGAGGCCGGTCGAAACCGGACGTCGGTCTATTGGGTATGTTGCTATTGAGCATGCCGCTATCGCGCATGCTGCTATCGAGGAGGTGCGTTATGCCGGCGACCTACAACATCCTGCTGATGGGAGCCTCCTATGGCTCGCTGCTCGCGTCCAAGCTCCTGTTCGGCGGCCATTCGATTCACTTGGTCTGCCTGCCCGCCGAAGCGGACTTGATCAACGCCGAGGGCTTCAAGGTTCGTCTGCCGATACGCGGCCGCAAGGAGCCGGTGCTGCTCGAATCGCGCAAACTGCCCGGCAAGGTGACGGCCGGGCCGGCGACCGGCGTCGATCCCAAGAACTACGATCTGGTCGGGCTGTGCATGCAGGAGCCGCAATACCGTTCGGCCGGCGTGCGCGAACTGCTCGACGCGGTGGCGAAGTCGCGGGTGCCCTGCATGTCGATCATGAACATGCCGCCGCTGCCCTATATCAAGCGCATCCCGGGTCTCGACTACGAGGCGCTCAAGCCGGCCTATACCGATCCGACGGTGTGGGACAGCTTCGATCCCAAGACAATAACGCTCAACAGCCCGGACCCGCAGGCGATCCGTCCGCCGGACGAGAAGGCCAATTTCCTTCTGGTCACGCTGCCGACCAACTTCAAATGCGCCAGGTTCGACGACGACGCCAGCACGGCGATCCTCCGCCGGCTCGAACAGGATGTCGACGCCGCCCGTTTCGATACGCCCGAGGGCAAGATCGAGCTGCCGGTCAAACTCAAAATCTACGACTCGATTTTCGTGCCGCTCGCCAAATGGGCGATGCTGCTTGCCGGCAATTACCGCTGCGTCACCAAGGACGGCATGCGCACCGCCCAGGAAGCCGTCCACAGCGACATCGAAACCTCGCGCTCGGTCTACAATTTCGTCTTCGACCTCTGCGTCAAGCTCGGCGCCAAGCCCGAAGATCTCGTGCCGTTCGAGAAATACGCGGCCGCCGCGCAATCGCTGACGCGGCCGGCTTCGGCGGCCCGCGCGCTGCAGAACGGCGCGGCCTATATCGAACGCGCCGACAAGCTCGTGCAGCTCATCGCCAGGCAAAAGGGCTTGAGCAATCCGGCGATCGACGCCCAAGTGGCGCTGGTGGATGCCCGGCTCGAAGCCAATCGCAAGAAGCAGGCGGCGTAAGAGGGACGGTTTCAACCGACCTTGACGTCCTGCCAGAAGCCGAATCGACCGCCGACCGCGGCCATTTTCGGCTGCGGCGCCTCGTAGGACCAGGCGGCGCGTAGGTGGCGCTTGCCGGCGACGACCACGTCGTAGAATTGCACGCCGTGCGGGCAGGCTAGATCATCCGTCGTTTTTGCCGCCTTTTCGAGCCAGTCGAGCCGTACCGAAGTGGCCGGAAAGTATTGATATCCTTGGCATTCGATCGCATCCGCGGTTTGCGCTAACACTTGGCCCTCGACCATCGCCTTCATCTGCCGATCTCCGTTATCCGCCATTGGCCGAGTGCCCGTTGTCGCGGCGATAAACGCGCGACCCGGTTGTTCGATTCGAAGCCGGGCGCTTCTAGGTAAGGAATCCTATGCCGAATCCTTCGTAGCGGGATCCATGTGCCGGAAAGAGAACTGAAAAGTGTATCATTACCGCCACACCTCGGTGGAAAGTCCTAAGTTTTCCCATAAAAGCATAAAAAGTCAGCATTTGCCGTAGTTTTAAGCTTGGCTGTTTCGCTGCAACATTGAAATATTCATGAACGTTCAAGCCGCGCGTCGGGCGCTGCGGGAATTGGGACTGGCTGGTTTTCGAAACGCGTTTCGACTCCTGTTTTCGTGGTGGGCGTATCCCGCGCACAGGCAGGGAATAACAGAAGGGGCAGGTTATGAAGAGAGTCGCTTTATCGTTGGTTCTTGCGGCCGGGATGGCTGCTTCCTCCGCGATGGCCGCCGATATGGCGACCAAGGCCCCGCCGGCACCGCCGGCAGCGGCGCCGTCGCCGTGGGATGTCGCGATCACCGCCGGGTTGATGACGGACTATAACTTCCGCGGCGTCACCCAGTCGGCGCACCAGCCGTCGGCCCAGGCCGGCTTCGAGCCGCGCTACAACTTCAATTCGAGCTGGCAGGGTTATGTCGGCATCTCCGGCGAGAGCATCGATTTCCCGAACCGCGCCGCGGCCGAGATCGACTTCTACGGCGGTATCCGCCCGACCTTCGACAAGCTCGCGCTGGATTTCGGCATTTGGTACTATTGGTATCCGGGCGGCGAGTGCTTCAGCAACGGCAACATCCCGTGTAGCCCCCCCGGCACCTTCGTCCCCGGCGGCTTGCCTTTGCCGAATGGCAATATCGTCAAATCCAACGTGAGCTTCTATGAATGGTATGCCAAGGCCACCTATACGGTGAACGACAACCTGTCCCTCGGTGGCCAGTTCTACTACTCCCCGAGCGTGCTCAATAGCGGCGCTCCCGGCGAGTACTACACCGGCAACATCACGTTGACCGCACCGACCTCCTGGTTCACCAACGGCGTCGGCGCCTATGCGTCCGGTGACATCGGTTATTGGGCGCTGGGCACGACCGACAGGTTTTACGGCAATACCGTGGTCGGAAATCCTTACCGGTTCAATACCCCACTCCCAAGCTATACGACCTGGGATGCCGGCATTGGCTTCACCTGGAAGGCCTTCACGCTCGATCTGCGCTACTACGACACCAACCTGACCAAGGCGCAGTGTAACGTGTTCACTGGCGATCAGACCGCGGCGTTCAGCGCTTCGAGTGTCACGACGCTCAATCCGGGCGGCCTCGGCTCCAACTGGTGCAGCGCGGCCTACATTGCGAAGCTCTCGTTCGCGACCAATCTCAGCGGCCTCAAGTAAGATCGACTGAGAGACTGTTACGAATTGCGGCCGGTGGCGGAAACGCTGCCGGCCGTTTTCGTTTGGGCGTTCAACTCATCTTGTCACTGCGAGCCGACGGGTCCGGCCCGAAGTGGCCGGCCCGATGACAAGGCTCCGCGAAGCAATCCATCAGGCGGCGGCGCCGTTCTGGGATTGCTCCCTTCGCTACACTCCGCGCAAAGACGAGGAGGGTTCGTGCCCGTAGCTAGAAGTTCCAAGCCGGCTACAAGCGATCCGTTTCATCGAGCCGGATCGGTCCGTCAGGCCGATGCCGAACTCGCAATGACGGCGTCGCAATCGCGCCCATCCGAGCACTCATACGCCAAGTGTGTCTCTCACACGCCAAGCCGAGCAGTCGCTGCGCGCCGCGCGAATCACTCCGCCGCCGAGATGAGCGGCACGTCGCGCACTTGCGCGACCGTGTGCTCGGCGGACAGTTCGATGCGGCGGCGGTGAAACGCGCCGAGCGTGGAACGGTGGCCGATGGAGATGATGGTGGTGCCGTGGAGCCGGTCCTGCAGCAGCCGGTAGAGCAGTGCCTCGGCCGGTTCGTCGAGCGAGGCGGTGGCCTCGTCGAGGAAGAGATAATCCGGCGCCTGCAGCAGCGCGCGCGCCACGGCGAGCCGTTGCTGCTCGCCGAGCGAGAGCATCCGGTTCCAGTGCGCTTCGTCGTGGAGGCGTCCGCTCAATTCGGACAACCCCACGGCGCCGATCACCTCGGCAATTTGTGCGTCGTCGAACGTGCCGGCACGGGCCGGATAGCTCACCGCCGCGGCGAGCGTCGTCACCGGAAAATACGGCCGCTGCGGCAACAGCATCACCTTGGCGTCCTTCGGCACCGTGACGCGGCCCGAGCCGAACGGCCAGATTCCGAAGACGGCGCGGAACAGCGTCGATTTGCCGGCGCCCGACGGCCCGGTCACCAACACGCGCTCGCCGGGCGACAACACGATGTGCTCGGCATTGACCAGCGGCTCGGCGTTGGGCAGCCGCACATGCAAATAATCGATGGCGATCGCGTCCGAATCGTCGCTCGGCAAGACCTCGATCGCGGGCTGGGTGAGGGCTGAAGCGCGGCCGGCCTCGATCGCGTTCTCGAAGCCTTCCAGGCGTTGCACCACTGCCTGGTATTGCGCGATCTGCTGGTATGCCGAGATGAAATAAGACAGCGCCGTCTGCACGCTGTTGAAGGCGGATGCCGTCTGCATCAGACCGCCGAGCTGCATGGCGCCGGAGAAATAAGCCGGGCTCACCATCAGATACGGAAAGATCACCGAGGCCTGCGAATAGCTCTGGGTGAAAAAAGTAAGTTGCTTCTGCCGGTTCATGATCGCGATCCAATTGGTCACGACCTGGCCGAAGCGGTCGAGGTGGCGCTCGCGCTCGGCACCTTCGCCGCGCAGCGCCGCGACCTGCTCGGAGTTTTCGCGGGTGCGCACCAGATTGAAGCGGAAGTCGGCCTCATAGCGCTGTTGCTGGAAGTTGAGCGGAATGAGCCGCCAGCCGATCAGGTGGGTGAGCACGGTGCCGATCGCCGCATAGATCAGGGCCGCCCAGACCAGATAGCCGGGAATTGCGAACGACGAGCCGAACAGATGCAGCGGCGCATCCCGCGACAGCGTCCATAGGATGACGACGAAGGAGCACAGCGACACGAAGGAGTTCAGAAGCCCGAGCCCGATCGCGAGCGTGTTGTCCACGAACATCTTCAGGTCGTCGGCGATACGCTGGTCCGGGTTGTCGGCTGCGTCGCCGAGCAGCTGCATGCGGTAATGGTTGGCGGTATTCAGCCATTGCCGCAAATAGGTTTGCGTCATCCAGCGCCGCCAGCGGATTTGGAGCCACAGATTGAGGTAGTTCTGATAGACTGCGAGCACCGTATAGATCGCGGCCAGCACGCAGAAAAACAGGATGGCGCTGACGAAGGCCTCGAAATTGCGGTCCTGCAGCGTGTTGTAGAAGCGGTTGTACCACTGGTTCAGGATCACGTTGATCGCGACGATCGACAATTCGATGGCGATCACCGCGCCGAGCAGGAGCCGCCCCGGCCAGCGATCCTCCGAGCGGAAATAGGGAGCGGACAACCGCCAGATCGTGGCGAGCCTCGAGACAAGACGTTTCACGGAATACCTCCGGGGGGCTGGAGCGGGCGGCAATGGGGCGGGCCGAACGAGCATTGAAAACGACGATCCTTAAGGCCAGATTTTACGGCTTCTATTGTGCGCCGCAATAAAGGCAACAGTCGGTTGATGAAAGCAAATTTTGCTTTCTTGATGTCGCGAGTAGCGGCATTGTTACACTGGGCGCCCACGAGGGGGGGGGCTTGAACAAAAGAAGCCTTCAAGGGCGATCGCTGGGGAGAAACGTCATGTTCACGCAAATACTCGATCCCACGGGAAACCTGTTCCTGACCTGGTTGGTCGCGCTGGTTCCGGTGGTGCTGCTGTTGTTCCTGCTGGCGGGCCTGCGCATGTCGGCTTGGCTCGCCGTGCTTATCGGTTCGATCGTCACTTTCCTGCTCGGTCTCTGGGTCTGGAAGATGCCGCTTTACGAAGGCGTCCAGGCCTATCTTTACGGCTCGGCGACCGGCGTTTGGAATGTCGATTGGATCACGTTTTGGGGAGTGATGCTGTTCAATACCATGGTCACGACCGGGACTTTCGACAAGCTCCGGCGCTGGCTCATTCAGCAGGGGACCCGCGACGTGCGGGTGCAGACCATCCTGTTCGCCTGGGCCTTCGGCGCGTTGCTCGAAGGTCTGGTCGGCTTCGGCTACCCCTGGGCCTTCGTCGCGCCGATCCTGATCACGCTCGGCATTCCGGCACTCGATGCCATCCGCGTCGCGGCCATCGCCAATAATGCGCCGGTGTCCTACGGCGCGCTCGGCGCGCCGATCATCGCGCTCGCCGCGGTGACCGGCATGCCGCTTCTGGCCTTGGCCGGTTCGGTCGGCAAGATCGTCGCTATCCTGGCGCTGTTGCCGCCGTGGATTCTGCTCTATCTCGTCAGCGGCCGGCAGGGCATGAAAGAAGCTTGGCCGCTCGCCATCGTCGGTTCGCTTGGCTACATCGCCGGCCAATTGCCGACCTCGGTCTATCTCGGGCCCTATCTGCCCGACGTGATCGGGGCGATCGTGTGCTTCGGCTGCCTCCTCATCCTGCTCAAATTCTGGCATCCCTCGCGCACGCTCGGCTATGGCGGCGTTCCGGTGACCGCCGCGCAGGAAGCCCAGGCCGAAGGTCATGGCCTTACGGCGGGCGAGGTGTTCCAGGGCTGGCTGCCGATCATCGTGCTGATCCTGATCGTCGTCGCCTGGACCGGGCCGTGGTCGAAGCTGCCCGGCATTGTCGAGCTGCACTTGCAGGTCACCGCCGCCTCCTCGATCACGCCGGGTGCGACCATCGCCGCGATCTTCAACTGGACGCCGTTCGTCGGCGGCAGTGCAATTCTCGCATCGTGGATCGTCGTGGCGCTGCTGTATCGCATCAACGGCGCTCAGCTCGCCCAAATATGGAACAAGACCTGGTCGCAAATGTGGGGCGCCTGCCTGGTCGGCGTCTTCATCTTCGGCCTCGCTTATGTCTTCAACTTCTCGGGTATGGCGGGGTCGCTCGCCAAAGCCTTCTCCGCGCTTGGGCCATACTTCATCGTCGTCGCCCCGCTCTTGGGCTTCATCGGCGTGGCGCTGTCCGGCAGCAATACCTCGACCAACGCCATGTTCGGGAAATTCCAGGCGCTGGTCGGGCAACTGCTCGGCTTCCCGGTGATGCTGTTGCCCGTGATGAATTCGGTAGGCGCCGAGATCGGCAAGCCGATCGCGCCGCAAACCGCGAGCGTCGGCGTGTCGACCAGCGAGTTCGTGCGCAACGAGGGCGAGGTGATCCGCCACAACTTCGGCTGGACCCTCGTGCTCCTGGTCTATCTCGTCCTGATCGGGATCGCTTGTTATCTGTTCTTCCCGGGTATCGCCGATCTGCCGAAAGCGTGAAGCTTTAGCGAATAGCGAATGGCGAGTGGCGAATAGGGGGCAACCTCTATTCGCTATTCGCCGTTTCGCCATTCGCCCTCTAGCCTTTCCATTCGCCATTCGCTATTCGCTACTCCCGATCTTTTTCCACTGTCCGGAGACGACTATGCTGCGCCGGCGCTTCGCCTGCTGCCTTGCGGTGCTCGTTGCATCGGCCGCGTTTGGGCCGGCGCTGGCCGGCGACGCTTTCCCGTTCGGCAGCGAATTGATACTCGATGCGGCGCCGCTGCGCGGTTCGAAACGCATCCCGATGCTGCAGATCGAGGAGAACGGCTCAGCCTCGATCGATCTGTGGTGCGCCAGACTGCACGGACAGGTCACCGTCGACGATGCCTCGATCACCATCGTGCCTGTCGTGACGCCCCAGGCGCCGTGCGATCCGGACCGCGAGGTACGCGATGCCACGCTCTTAGCAACGCTCGCCCAGGTCACCGCTTGGCGGCGTCTCGGCGAGGTCATCGAACTCTCCGGCCCGACCACGCTGCGCTTTCGGCTGATGACGAATTGAGCGGCAGCCGCGAAACACCTCCCCTGCAGGGGGAGGGTAACGCAAATCCGTTCTCGCGACGCAGCCGCGCCCGAGTTGTGCAAAACTTCCCGACTTTTCGCCTCCACACAAAAGAAGGGAGGCGGAGCGCCGATAGGCGCACTTTGCATTTGGCCGCATCAAGCGGATGCGGCAGCGGCCTCATCGGAGACCGCTCGCCTCTCGGCGCTCCACCGCGGCGCTCGCCGAGGCTTTGACCCCTCGGCTCAACCTCGGGCCGCGTTTCCTGGAATTACCGGGTGCAAACGGGAGGACCCTCCCCGGCGCCAGTGCA
>Ga0181533_1001565_pt1 | contig 29317 bp, 21 predicted proteins | sample PEATcosm2014_Bin_45_FD_119772 | JGI IMG/M metagenome (GOLD analysis project Ga0181533, IMG submission 119772) | Peatland microbial communities from MTU Mesocosm Facility, Houghton, MI, USA - PEATcosm2014_Bin11_60_metaG | ecosystem: Environmental > Terrestrial > Soil > Wetlands > Peat | place...
ACTGAATCGAAGCTCGCGAGAGCCGCCAGGCCCACAGACCCTCTTACGCGGGCTGACACGACTGCACGATATGGTCTGGGGACATCGTTTACTTAGTGAGGAATCGTTGGCTACTGTTGCTATTGAAAATTTTGTGGGGCACGCGTAGAGCAAGCCCAGCCCCTACAAAACGTGTTTGGTTGCGGCTCCGCCGCGCTGCGCTACCCGCTGCGCGTTGCTTGAAGATCGCCCCGGCCTGACTCACTCCTCGTTTTCCGACTCGGACGCGGGCTCCGGTTCAGCCTTCAGTTTGATCACCGCAAGGCCGGCTCCGCTCAACTGGCTGTTGAGGGCGGGAAGATCGGTTGACTTGATCGCCTTCCAGCGCGTCATCACTGCCGCATTATCTTTCTCGACGGCCGCGAGCGCGGCGATCTGGGTTGCCGTGGGGGCGGCGTCGGAACTGCCAATCCCGCCGTAAAGCCCGCCGATTTCGCCCGCCACACGGGAAAGCGTAGCCTCGGAAGAGGGTGGGCCGAAAAATCTACCGCCGCCCCCCGTGAGCCCCGCCACCTTCTTGCGCAGCGCGCCCACCGCGTCCGCCACCGGCCCGCTCGCCTGCTTCGACAGCGTCTCGAGCTGATGGTCAAGCACGTGCAGCTCGGCCTGCGCATCGAAACTCGCATTCATCATGGCGGCCAGACGGGTTGCCATCTCATGCTGCTGGCGCAGACCCGCGGCGGGCGTCATCACGTGCGGGTCCATCACCACGCTGAGCGGCGCAGTGAGAGTCTTGCCGCCGGCGGTGAGCCGAACCGTGTATCGCCCCGGCAGTACGCTCGGTCCCAGCGGCTCGCGCGGGGTATCGTGCGGAATCGCTGAAATCGGATAGCCGTACCCCGACGATTGCGGCGGTGTCTCATGCAGATCCCACACCCAGCGGTGCATTCCCGGCGCGTTGGAAAGTGTGGTCGGCATGCGCACCCAGTAGGTCGGTATGGTCAGGGTCTCGCGCAGCGAGTCGAGCGTGAACGGTGGTTTGTCGTCGCTCGAATAGCGGCGTATCCGCTTGCCCGCGGCGTCCAGGATCTCCAGGGTGACGGGACCCGTGGCGCCCTCACCGAGAACGTAGTCGATCACCGCGCCGTCAGGAGGATTCTGGGCGGCGGGCTCGTCGGGAGGCAGGGGCGTGTCAGTATAAGTGTCGCGCCGGACGCGATACGCGGAGGCGGGTTTGAACAAGTAAACATCAGCGTTCGCCGCCGCGGCCAACTGACGAAGAGGGGTGATATCGTCGAGCACCCAGAACGAGCGGCCGTGCGTGCCCACCAGAAGATCATCGTTGTGAATCCACAGATCGCGCATGGAGGTGTGGGGCAGGTTCAGCTCGAGGGACTGCCAATGGTCGCCCGCGTCAAACGATACCCACACGGCATTCTCCGTGCCCGCGAACAGCAGGCCCTTCGCCACCGGATCCTCGCGGACCGTGTCCACCGGACCCGCGTCCGGCAGGCCCGCGACCGTCTTCTGCCAGGTTTTGCCGCCGTCACGCGTGCGGTAGATGTAAGGGTGCAGATCGTCAATGCGGAATCGGCTGACCGAGGCGAACGCGGTGTCGTTATCGAAGTGCGAGGCCGAAATCTGCGTCACCTTGCTCCACGGCGTCAACTCCGAGGGCGTGATGTTGCTCCAGTTTTTGCCGCCATTGCGCGTGATCCAAATCCAACCGTCGTCGGTGCCGGCCCACAGCGTGTTGATGTCCTTGAACGACGGGGCCAGAGCATAAATGACGCCGCGCACTTTGGCCGCATTCTTGTCGGCTGCGGCCAAGTCGCCGAGGCTCGGGGGGATGCCGGGCTGAGGCCGGGTGAGGTCGGGGCTGATGGTCTGCCAGGACACGCCGCCATCGCCGGTTTTGAAGAGTACGTTGGCGGCGTAATAGAGAATGTGAGGGTCGACGGGCGAAAAAATGATCGGCTCGGTGCGGTCGGTGCGGTAATCGCCGCTGCGGAGCACGATGGGGGTTACGTTTTGCACCTGTCCCGTGATCCAGTCGAACTTTGACACCTCACTGCGGCCAGCCCCGTAGACAATGCGGGCATGAAGCGGGTCGGGCGCGACATAACCGTATTCGATGACGCCCACCGGGTGCCACTCGCGGAAAGTTATTTCGCCGTCGTTACCGCGGCTGGCGGTCCCCACGGAGCCGCTCTCCTGCTGGCCGCCGTAAACGCGGTAAGGAAACTCATTGTCGGCGATGACGTGGAAGAACTGTGCCGTCGGTTGGTTGTACCAGGAACTCCACGTTTCCCCGCCGTTCACGGTGATGATCGCGCCCTGATCGCTTACCAGGAGAATAATGTTGGGGTTGTCGGGGTTAATCCAGATGTTCTGGTAATCGTCGCCACCCGGCGCTCCGCGAATGCCGGTCCACGTCTTGCCGCCGTCAATCGAACGCCAGGTAACGATGCTAGTGGTGTAGACCACGTCGGGGTTCTTCGGGTCCACCTTGGGAACCGCCAAATCGCCGCCGCCGATTCGAACCGAAGGACGCGCGTCAGTGGTGATTTGGGTCCAATGGGCACCGGCGTCGTCAGAACGGTAAATGTGCGTCCCGTGGGTGTCGGCCAAGCTCGAGTAGAGCCGCCGCGGGTCGCTCGGGGCGATGGCGACGTAAGCCTGCACCAGGTCCTCGGGCAAACCGCCGGCGAGTTTATTCCACGTGTTGCCGCCGTCCGTGGACTTGAAGATCCCGCCACCCGCGCCGCCATAGGAATTCCCGTCCTCCCAAGGCCCCTGTCGCGCGCGCCACAGGCAGGCATAGAGCACATCGGGGTTCGAGGGGTCCATCTCGATGTCCGACGCGCCGGTGTTCTCATCCGTAGAGAGGACCTTCTGCCACGTCTGGCCGCCGTCGGTGGAGCGATAAAGGCCGCGCTCTTCGTTGGGGCCATAAGGATGGCCGAGGACCGCCGCAAACAAACGGTTCGGGTCGCGGGGATCAACGACGAGCGCGGGAATTTGCTGCCCGTCGCGCAGACCGAGGTGGGTCCACGTCTTGCCGGCGTCGGTGGACTTGTAGATTCCATCCCCCACCGAGAGGTCCGGCCGCTGCAAGCCCTCTCCACTCGCCACGTAAATAATATTGGGATCGGAAGGAGCGACGGCGATGGCGCCTATCGACTGCGTCGGCTGATCGTCGAATATCGGGTTCCACGTGCGGCCGTAGTCGTCCGACTTCCAGACGCCGCCGTTGACCTGCGCCATGTAGAAGACGTTGGGTTGGCTGGGCACGCCGGCGACGGCGCGCGTCCTGCCGCCGCGGAACGGACCGATCATGCGCCAGCGCATCTCCTGGTATAGCGTCGGGGAGTACTGCTGCGCACCCGCCCAAGTCGCGACCGCGCACGAAGCAAGAATCATAAGAATAAGACAGCGGCATCGATTCATAGGAACCTCCGGTGGAAACAGACCAGAATAAACCCCATCCGCGCCAGCCGAAAAGGGAATGAAGCGAGTGTAGCAGTGCAGTTGGGCGATTCCCACTGATTTGTTCCGCTCCCGCGACTTTCCCGCGAAGCACTCACGGAGGGGCATGATAACCAACAGCAAAAGGCAATCCAGCTCGTCTGTCGGTGCCGTCCCAATTTCAGATGTAGCGCCGCCTTCCATCTGGCACTTGAGTTTCTACATTTCCTGCTCAGCACCACCCCGTCGCCAAGGGCGCCTCCCCTCCTCATCTGAGGAGGGGAGCTTTTACGAACTCCCCTCCTGAATCAGGAGGGGAGGCGCGGTCGCGCCGGGGTGGTTTCCAGCGCGCGAATCACACCGTATGCAAATGTAGAAACTCCAGTCACGAGCGGCACGCCCGTGCCACGCCTCGTAGCATGGCCATCCTGGCCATGACGGATCAGTGTGGCGCCCCTGAATTCGAGTAGGCTACTCTGGCTACATGCGACTTTTCTTAACCTCGCGTCCAACGCCTTTCTCCTTTATTTTCATCAACATCATGGAGAGAAGACTATAAATCATTTGTTTTCAGCAACATCATGGAGAGCCGGAAAACAGACATTTTTTCTCCATTTGTTTTTAACCACTTAGCGCAACTCATGCCTCATTTTTTACCCTTTTTTTCCCCGATCACCCTGGCTGCCGAAGATTTTACAACTGCTCTAATTTCAGAAAGATAGAATTTTGCAGGATTTCCCCCATTCGTCGCTAACACCTTTTGTTTCTAGTATATCGTGGAAAGCCGCGCATCTTTTTTTGGTTCCGGATCCCGTATTTCAACCCAACTCTCCTCTTCTGAATGACTTAGGGCATTGGGACATTCTGACGCTAAACGAGTAACCCACTTGTTTTCTGACACATCATGGAGAGCCGCGCCCACCTTTTTCGCCCCCGCTCCCGTATTTGAACCTAACTCTCCTTATTTTAAGGGATTAGAGGTTTCAGACATTCTGACGCTAAACAACGAACCCCTTTTGTTTCTAATACATCATGGAGAGGCGCGGTATCAGGTATGGGGTGCTGGGGGCTAGGGACTCCCCAGAACCCAGCCCTCGGGACCCGAGACCGGAATCACGAGTCCGGCGTTCCGAGACCCGCCGCCAGCACCTCGTCGGCAGCCCTTGGCACCCCGCCCCGAGGCTTGACCCCTAGCCGTACTGGGCAATATCACGCTGATCTCGCCCTCCGCAAAGTAGGCTAGCACATTGGTGGCCATTCCCTCTGCGGTCATTTACAGATTTCTGCCGGGTTGCAGGGGTACGGCTTGCCGTACCCTCGAGTTTCTGCATTTCCAGGCCAGCACCACACCCGCGCCCAAGGCGCCACCCCTCCTCATCTGAGGAGGGGAGCTTTTAAGAACGCCCCTCCTGATTCAGGAGGGGCGGCGCCGAAAGCGCCGGGATGGTTACCAGCACGTAGGGCGCAAGGTTGGCCCACGCGTCAAAATGTAGAAGCTCCCGCGCCGGCTTCCAGCCGGCATTGAGCCGCCAAGATGGCGGCGCTACGTTCAAATTAGGACAGCACCCGTCTGTAACTCCCCTGTTAACCATAAACCCGGCAAGTCTTCAGAATTCTATTCGGGCTTGCCTGATCTGGGGCATAATCTTTCTTCGACATGGGATTAACTTGTCCAGCCGTGATATTGGAGAGCGATGACCAATAACCTTACGGGTTCCGGCGCCATTCGGACCGAGGGCGTCCAGCGCCACTTTCGCATGGGTGAGGCGACGATTTGTGCCGTGGATGGAATCTCCCTCGACGTCGCCGCCGGCGGGTTTGTGGCGCTACTCGGCAGTTCGGGTTCCGGCAAGTCGTCTCTGTTGAATCTGCTCGCCGGCCTGGACCGCCCCACCGCCGGGGCGGTTATCGTCGATGGCCGCAACCTGGCCGAGATGTCGGGCGAGGAGCTTTCCCGGTACCGGCGGCACCGCGTGGGGATGGTCTTCCAGGCGTTCAATCTCATCCCTTCCATGACGCTTCTGGAGAATGTCGAGCTACCCATGCGTTTCGCGGAGGTGGACCGCGGCAGGCGGCAGGCGCTGGCTTGCGAGGCCTTGGAGCGCGTCGGCTTGGGAGCGCGCCTCGCCCACCGGCCCAGCCAGCTCTCGGGAGGCGAGCAGCAGCGTGCTGCCATCGCCCGTGCTCTGGTGAACCGCCCCAGCCTCCTGCTGGCCGATGAGCCCACCGGCAATCTGGATAGCCGGACGGGAAGCGAAATCCTGGACTTGCTCCACGAGTCGAATGAACAGTTCGGTATGACGGTGGTGATGGTGACCCACGAGCAGGCGCTTGCCGAACGTTATGCCCAACGCCTGATTTTTCTAGCCGACGGCAAGGTGGTGGCCGACCAACCCAACGTCCCCACCTCCCGAAGGACCGCGGAGCGAGGGCCGCAGAGCGAAAGCCCTGTCCCGCCGAGAAAGGAACTCACGTGAAAGCCGGGGACCTGGTTGAGCTCGCCGCGCGCAATCTGCGCGAATCCGTGCTGCGGAATTCCCTGACCACGCTGGGCATTGGAGTGGGCGTCGCATCCCTCGTGGCGATGCTCTCCCTGGGAATCGGCCTGCAACAATTGGCCAACCGCCGGCTGGAACGATCCGGGCTCTTCGACACAATTATGGTGACCTCGCGCCGGGGTTTTCGTGGATTCGAACGGCGCGCATCCGGAGGCGGTCCGCCCTCCGCGGAGAGCCGCGCGCTCGATGAAAACGCGCGGCTGGAAATTGCGCGACTGCGTAACGTGCTAGAAGCGACACCCGACATCCGCTTCGTGACCGAGCTCCACTACCAAGGCAAGGCGCATCTCACCATGGTGGGGGGCCTACCTCCTTCGGCGCGGGAAAATGATGCCTTCGAAAACATCCAGGGCCATTTCTTCTCCTCCGACACCGCCGACGAAGCGATTCTGCAAATCCAGTTCACGGATGACCTGCTGGGGATTCACCCGCAGCCGGGAAATCCGAGCTCGAAGCTGAACACCAACACCCAAGCGTTGATCGGTAAAGAGATCACGCTCAGCTACGCGGAGCGCATACCGTCGCCACAAACTTCGGAGGATAAGCCGGTGGCGGGGAAGAAAACCGGACCACCGCAAACTCCGACAGGGGCCTCGGCTGACACCGGCGAGCCGGCGGCAGCATCCTTCTCTGTAGTGCCCAGGGAAAGAAAACTGCGCATCGTGGGGATTACGGACCAGGACCCCGACGGCATCCGTGGCGCTTCGGGCGCGCGGGTCTTCATCCCGCTGCAAATGGTCGAGAACTTGCATGTCATGTTGCCTTCCGGGATGCGCGAGAGCGAACCCAACTTTTCCAATGTGCCCACCTATCTCAGCCTCAGCGTACGCGTGAAGAACCCCAACGATGTGGAGTCGGTGCAAGACGCCATCAAGAAGCTGGGCTTCAACACGTTTTCGATCCTGGACGCCACACGCAACCTGCGCCGCTTTTTTGCCGTGCTCGATCTCTTCCTCGGGATTTTTGGCAGCCTGGCGCTTACCGTGGCGGGGCTTGGAATCGTGAATACGCTGGCGATGGCCATTTTAGAGCGGCGCCGGGAAATCGGAATCATGAAAGCGATTGGCGCCAGCGACGGCGACGTTAAGAAGCTCTTCTTTGCCGAGGCCGCCGTGATGGGCTTCGTGGGCGGAATCCTGGGAGTGGCCCTGGGCTGGTCGATTGGCCGGGTGATCAACATCGGCACGAACATCTATTTGCGGAGCCAGGACTTGCCTGCCGAAAATCTGTGGTCCGTTCCCTGGTGGCTGGTGGTGGGAGCGATTGTCTTCGCCATCCTGGTGAGCATGATTTCTGGCCTTTATCCCGCCGCGCGGGCCGCCCGGCTCGATCCCGTGCAGGCATTGCGCTACGAATGATGCAAGGGGATGGTAGGCCGCAGGTGGCAGGTGGAATGTGGGGAGGCTGTTCATGAGCTTGCGACTTGCCATCGTCGATGCCTATGTGCGAAGCACCTTGGACTGCGGCGGCTCGACGCCGCCTTGGCGGTCCTCCTCGGCGTTAGGGCAAGGCGGGTTAAACCATGGATTTAGTCATCGAGATTATTCCAAGGCGGCGTCGAGCCGCCGCAGTCCAAGGTGCTTCGCACGGATCATCAGACTCGTAGCGCTCCTCGCCGCTGTATGCAACCCCGCGCACGCCCAAGGCCGCATTGAGTGCGGCGTGGTCACCAGCCGAATCTTGCGCGAGGCGGTTCGCTATTGCGCCTTTCTGCCCTCGAGTTATGACGCCACGGCGGCAAGCAAGAACCCGCAGGCAAAAGATGTGCGCCGCTATCCTGTGCTCTACAGCCTGCACGGCCTCGGCGACAACGAACAGTCCCTTTTGAATACCGGAGCCTGGAGCCTGGTCCAGGACCTTCGCGAGCAGCACAAGATCGGCGAGTTCTTGATCGTCACGCCCGACGGGGCGCGAAGCTTCTACATCAACTCTCGCGACGGCCACGAGCGCTATAGTGATTTTTTCCTGCAAGAGTTCATCCCCAGCATCGAGCACCAGTATCGCGTGCGCGCGGGGCGAAACACGCGGGGCATTACGGGGATGTCGATGGGCGGCTATGGCGCCCTGCGCTTTGCTTTCGCATCTCCGCAGCTCTTTTCCGCAGTGAGTGCACATAGCGCCGCCCTCGTCGCCGAGCCACCGCGCACCTCGAACCGCAGCACAGGAGAGGGTTCTCCGCTCGCGGGGATGCTGGGCGCGCTATTCGGGAATCCCATCGACCCCGCCTTCTGGAATGCGAACAGCCCCTTTGTTCTGGCCAAGAGAAACGCCGCAGCGGTAGCCGGGCTGAAGATCTACTTCGATTGCGGCAGCGAGGACAGTTTCGGCTTCGACCAGGGCGCGAGGGATCTCGATGAGGAACTCGCTGCGCTGAAAGTGAAGCATGAGTTTCACATTTACCCCGGCGGCCACGGCGTGGATTATTTTCTCGCCCACGTCGCCGCCTCGATGGAATTCCACTCGCGCGCCTTCCAGGAAGCGCGCTAGGCGGCGGATAGGTCATTCATATGGATGCGCCACCTTGCTGCTATAATCAAAGGGAGATTCACTGTGAGATAGAACATGAGGCTGGGAATAGATTTCGGTACAACTCGAATCATTGTGGCGTTCGTAGATCGGGGCAACTACCCGGTGGTGTCATTCGTTGCTCCGGATGGATCTGCCCGCGAGTGGTTCCCTCCTTTGGTTGCCGTCAGGGACCAGAGACGCGTCTATGGATGGGAGGCTTGGGCGGCACAGGAAGAACCGGGCTGGACGGTGGTCCGGTCGCTCAAGCGGGCGCTCGAGGGGGCGGGCCCGGAAACCCTGGTTCAGATCGCCACCCAGACCGTTCCGATGCTCCAATTGCTTCGCGAGCTGTGTTCGGCCTTGCGGATCAACTTGCTCGAGCATTCCAACTTGCCCAGCGTCGAAGCCGGCCTTCTCGCAGTGATGCTCGGAGTCCCGGCGAATGCCAACAGCAACCAGCGATTCTTGACGGCAGAGGCCTTTCGGCAAGCCGGTTTCCACGTCTTGGGACTCTTGAATGAACCTTCGGCCGCGAGCATCGAGTTTGGCCACCGTGACCGCAGCTCGCGACAGAAAAAAGCCAAGAGCCAAATCCTTGTGTACGACCTGGGAGGAGGAACCTTTGATGCCTCGCTGGTCGAATTGGATGAGGGCGAACAGAGCGTAATCGCCTCGGAAGGTATCGGCGCACTGGGAGGAGACGATTTTGACGAAATCCTCGCTGAGCTGGCTCTCGATTCGGCGGGGTTCAGCGCTGCCGAGCGGGACAGCCTCTCGCAGGCGGAGATGTTTCGCCTTCACGAAGAGTGCCGTGGTCAGAAGGAAAGCCTGCACCCGAACACGCGGCATATCTCTGTCGACCTGGGGGCGGTGCGAGAAGGCTGGCCGCAGGTCTCATTGCCGGTCGCTAACTTCTATGAACGCTGCCAACCGCTGGTTCAGGAGACCTTGCACGCCACCGAAGACCTGCTCGAAGCACACGGAATTGGCCCCTCGGGATCTTCGGCCGGTGCTCAGGCGGGGGAACAGCATCTCGAGGCCCTTTACGTCACCGGTGGCGGAAGCGAACTTCCGATTGTGGCTCGCGCTCTCCGCGAGGTGTTCGGCCGCCGGGTGAGACGCTCCGCCTACACTCGCTCCGCCACGGCCATTGGTTTGGCGATACAGGCTGATGCGCAGGCAGGGTACGTCCTGCGCGACAAGTTCACTCGCCACTTCGGGGTGTGGCGCGAAGCCGACGAAGGCCGAACCATAGTTTTTGATCCTCTGTTCTCCAAAGGAACGCAGTTACCGGCGCCCGGAGAGCCGCCGCTGGTGCAGTCGCGCCAGTACACGCCGGTCCATAACATCGGCCATTTCCGCTACCTCGAATGCAGTCATCTCACCGAGGAAGGACGCCCCGCCGGAGACATCACCGTCTGGGACGACATTCGCTTCGCGTTTGACCCGGCACTGCGCGACAACTCGGAGCTTAGCCGAGTGCCCGTCACCCGCCTCGACCAGGGTCTGGGGCGACAGGCAGAGGAGAGCTATTCGTGTGACGCAGGCGGAACGGTGATCGTGACGATTGCGAACCTATCGGAAGGTTACAGCCGCTCGTACCGCCTGGGGTGTTGGGCCTCGGGTGATACACGCATTGTCCCAGGCCGCAAGAGGAAAGGCTCACCCCGCAGATAACCCAATGGTAGTGCCATGCCAACACAGTCTTCCTCGAACCTGAAGATTGCCTCGACCCGCTTCCCTCTCATCCCCACCACGTCTCCCCCGGCATCAAGCGCCCGCGGACAAAGTCTTCATTGAGTTCCAAGCCCAGACCCGGCTTGTCCGAAACTCTATACTTTCCGTCCTTGATCACTGGGCCATCGTAGATGACAAATTTTTCCCAGTCTTCCGGAAGCAGGCGGCCGGGCGAGAATTCCTGGGCGCGAAAATCCCGGATCGCCGCGGCGCAATGGGCAGAGGCCAGCGCCCCGACGGGAGTGGAAGCGATATGGGCGCACACCGGAATTTCAAACAGCTCCGCCAGATCGGCAATCTTCTTCGACTCCAGCAACCCGCCGGCCTTGGGGATATCGATCTGGACCAAGTGGCAGCCCTGATTCAGGATGAAGGGCATGAAGCCCCGGCGCAGGTAAAGGTTCTCTCCGGTCAGGATCGGCACCGGCGATTCTGCGGTCAGCTTGCTCCAGGACTCCGAATAAAACGGCGGCATGGGATCTTCCAGCCACATGGGATTGATGGGCGCGACGGCCCGCGCCAGTTGCAGCGCGTCGATCCAATCGAACTCCCAGTGGCAGTGCACGGCGATGTCGATATCCTCCCCCACCGCCTCGCGCATTTGGCCGAAGCCCTTCCCAATCCGGGAGATGTCCTTGGGCGTCAAGTGACCGGTGACAGGATCGTGGCCGGGCTCGCGATCCTGCGGGTCATACTTTCTGGGATAGGAGTCCGCATCCGACTTGATGGCCGTGATGCCGAAAGGGTGGCTCTTGATAGCGGCCGCAAACTCGCGGCAGGAGGCTGGGTCAAGCATATCCTTGGGCCCGGTCGTCCAATAGGCGCGAACCCCGTCGCGATACTGGCCGCCGAGCAGCTTGCACACCGGGACGCCGAGAATCTTGCCCGCCAAGTCCCACAGAGCGATTTCCACGCCGCTGATCGCGGTCACCGTCACTCCCGCTTGTGAGCCTGCCCCGCCTGTGGAACGATACATTTTGGTGCAGAGCGGTTCGATGTCGAGAGGGTCCTGGCCCACCACGAGATTGCGCAGGTAACCCAGGATCACATCCTTAACCCCGCGACCCCAGTAAGCTTCGCCGATTCCTGTAATACCACTGTCCGTTTCGATCTTTACCAAGTTCGTTTCGGTGTTTGCCTGGACGAACATGGCTTTCACGTCGGTGATCTTCACCTTCTTGAGCAGGGGCGCAGCCATGGCCCGATAGCCGGAGAGAACCGCTGAGGCCGGAACCATGGCGGCAAGCGCTTTCAGGAAGTTTCTTCTAGCCGTTGGTCGCATGATGAGTTCACCTGTGTTTATGGAATGGCCGTGCCGTGGGACAGGCTCCTAAGCCGCCGCTCTGTCTTTTCCTGCTTCGAGCATTCTGTGCACCAGACCGCCTGGTTGCGACAATGCCGTGATGTCCTGGTTCCGCAGCGCCGCCGGAGCGGTCCAAATCGACCAGTTAAACCAATAGTCCCAGCCGTAGTTCACTTCCCCGGTATCTCCGCCCGCGCTACAGCAGTTGGTGCCATCCCACATATACCCCCAGTCACAGTAGCTGAGTTGGAGGTTCTTGCGCAGCAACTCAAGCCCGAATTCCTTCTGACCTTCGTAGATGAAAGTGATGGCATTCCAGATGACCTGGTGGTTGGTGTAGACGTATGCTCCCGTGATGTACCCCGTCTTATCCCGGTTCCAGATCGTGCCGTCGGGTTCCGCGTAGATCGTGGCATTCCAAGTTTGCTGATTTTACAGACTTTGTCCCGCAGAAAAGCGAGGACACTCTCCACGTTTTCCTTGGGGAAGACGGGTGGCACGCCGGCGAAATGCGCGTAGTACTGTCCGTTGAGCGTAGGCGAAAAGAAGGCATCCAGCGTCTTGCCGGTCTTTGTATCGTTATAGATCAAGTAGTGATCGCCCTTCCACAGATACTTCTGCATGGCGTCCTTGCCGGCGGCCACCAGGGTATCCAGGTACGCAACCTCTTCGGAATCGCCCATTGCCTGCGCCCAAGCCTTCAGCATTTCGGCGCCGGCCATGCGTAACCCGCCCGGGTGGGTGACGTAGCCATACATGGGGCGATCCTCGAACCATTCGATATCGTTCCAAGCATGCTCCCGATGCGGCGGCATGGCGATAATCTGCGACGCGCCCAGGTCCGGACGCTGGCTGAAGGAATATTCGAGAGCCTTCTTCACCGAAGGGTAGAACTCTTTCATGAAGGCCTCGTCGCCGGTGATCTTCCAGTGTACGAAGGCCGTCGACAGATAACAGAAGCCGCAAATCACCTCCTGGTAGTCGTACGACATGGGATTGGCCGGATCCGCCCAGCGCCCCATCAACTGCGCAACATCGCCGTTCTCTCTCTGCGTGGAGCGGATAGCGCGCAACAGGGACAACGCCAAGTCCGGGAAGAAAAATGAAAGTGTCGGTCCCCCCATTCCCACGTTCGAGAGCGTGCTCATGTGCGGGCAAGATCGCGGGGCTTCTTCCAAAGCGAAGAGCCCGTCCTCCGGCCTGCACCAGCTTCCAATGGGATCTTTGGCTTGCGCCCACATGCTGCAAGGGGCGAAATAATAGAGGGCGTTGATGAGAGAATCCGCCAACCATCCGGGCAGCGTCGGGTCCTCGTAGACGGCCGACTGCCAGGCAATGATCCGTTTCAGCAACTGCTGATGGTGGCGTCCCAGGAAGCTCGCCACCTCCCCGGCGTCGGCAAAGCGCGAGGTGTACATGTGCGTGAAGCGCTTGCCCGTGGTAGAGAGCGCCATCCCCTCCGGGGCATAAGTCCAGATGCGTTCCCCGCCGGTTCCGGGGACGCCATTGCCTTCCCACTCCGGCGCGTACCAGGCCAGAATCAACCGAATCACCTTCTCCTCACCCGGCCCGATATGGAAGTCCACGGTCAAGGATGAGCCCCCGTCGTCGCCCACCGCAGTCGAAGGCAGTTTCTCCTCCGCCTTTTCCCAATTTCGTGGATCGACGCCGAGAGCTCCACCGGTTCGCACGTCGTCTGCGTCCACCGCCGCGAGAACGTAGCTCATACCCCACGCCTTGTCCTCCACCCACACGCCCTTAAGCCCATCGGGCGCGGGACGCCGGGAGATCTGGGGAGGAGGCATCACCGGCTGGGCGGCCAAATTGGGCCAGCCAATCGAATAGTTCTTTGAGTGATGATCGGCAAAGCCCGGAAAGCTGAAGGCCAGACAGCCTTTTTGCGCGGACGTTCCCTTATTGCGGAGATGCACTTCGAAGACAGCGCCAGGAGTGTTGGACACCCTCGAATCACCAGGGATAAACGGTGACCAACTCCGGACGCCAATCTGCACCGGCGCTTCCGACGCCTTGTATTCGACATCGGCGATGGGATAGTGGCCCCAGTATTCGCTTTCCTGCATCGAGCCGCACCCCAGGTTTACTCCCAACGTCGGACGGTTATTCCCCGCATAATTCTTGGTCTGGCCAGTGCCGCAAACCCACCCTTTGCCGCCGACCGCGACTCCGAGATAAGGCGTATTCAAGGGACCGCCCATAGGTGTCAGGTGATTGAAGATGGAGGTGTAGCCAAGCGATCCCGAGGGCTCGAGATACAACGCCCCGGTGTCGATCCCCCCCAGCGGCATGCCCGAGACCGGAAAGGGCTTATTGATGTAAGAGGAAAAGTAGCCCACCGATTGCGTGCGATAGCAGATGCCCGACACGGGCTTGCTGTAGCCAGCCGCGTTGAAGGTGTTCCACTGCGCGCCTTTCAGGCCGGGCGAAAACAGCCGGTTCGGATCCTTCCAATCACCGGGCGTGAGGGCTTCCGAAGCCCCTCCCGTCCAGGCAAAACTCTTTAAGCGGGTCCAAGTCAGCGCGCCCGCGCCCGCCGAAAGGCGCAGGAAGGTGCGCCGCGAGAGTTCGAGCTTCATTATCATGCCTCCTCAATGCTTCCGGTCCCTGGATGGGGATACTGTAGAAACTCCAGTCATGGGCGGAACCCCCGTGCCACGCCTCGCGGCATGGCCGACCTGCTCCGATCCATCGGGGTCCTGGCCATGAGGGATCACCGTGGCGCCCATGAATGTTAGTAGGCTACTCTGGCTACATGCCATTTTGTCTTGATCTCGCGTCCAACGACTTTCTCCTTTGTTTTCCATAATATCCTGGAAAGATGTGTGTAACTCATTTGTTTTCATCAACATCTTGGAAAGTCGAAAAGCAGACATTTTTTCTACATTTTTTCTCAATAACTTAGCGCAACTCATGCCCATTTTTTTCACCCCCTTTTCTTCTTGTGACCATGGCCGCCGAAGATTTCCTAACTCCTCTATTTTCAATAAGATAGATTTTTGCAAGATCTTCGCGATTCATCGCTAACACATTTTGTTTCTGTTACATCGTGGAAAGTTGCTTCCCTTTTTTCCGTTCCGCATCCCGTGTTTCAGCATAACTATCCTTTTTTGAAGGGGATAGAGATTTAAGACATCTTGGCGCTAGACACCGAACCCCTTTGTTTTCTTACACATCGTGGAAGGCCGCGCCCATCTTCTCGCCCCGTCTTCCGCATTTCAATCTAAGTCTCCTTTTTTGAAGTGGATAGAGTTTTAAGACATTTTGGCGTTAAACAACCAACTCCTTTTGTTTCTAGTACATCCTGGAAAGGCGCGGCATCAAGGGCTAGGCGCTGGGGGCTAGGACTCCCCAAAACACAGTCGTCGCGGCTCGAACCAGTCCCGCGATCCGAGACCCCCCGCCAGCACCCCGTCCACAGCCCCTGGCACCGCACTCCGAGGCTTGACCTCTAGCCGTACAGCGCGATATCACGCTGCTCTCGCCCTCCTAGAGGTAGGCTAGCACGTTGGCAGCCATTCTCCCTGTGGGCATTTACAGATTTCTGCCGGGTTGTGGGGGTACGGCCTGCCGAAAAACTGTCCAAATTAGCGGGAAACCGTGGTGCTCCATGCGGCTCTGCCGCCCCGCTGGGCGGAAAGGCTCGGCCCTTCCCTGGAGTTTCTACATTTGCATACGGTGTGACTGGCGCGCTGGAAACCACCCCGGCGCGACCGCGCCTCCCCTCCTGATTCAGGAGGGGAGTTCCTAAAAGCTCCCCTCCTCAGATGAGGAGGGGAGGCGCCCTTGGCGACGGGGTGGTACTGAGCAGGAAATGTAGAAACTCGAGGGAAAGGCGGAGCCTTTCCGCACAGCAAGCGGCGAAGCCGCGGGTCATCGGCCCGCGGCCGGACCGTAATTTGCACAAGGTTGCGGCTTGCCGTACCCTCTTGGTACGGTCGCGCGCCAAAAATGGATGTGCCCCTCGTTACTTATATCCTCCTTCAATCTTGTAACCAAAATTGACTTTTCCGCGTGGAAACCGCTTCTGGACGACATGGAGTTTTCCCAGATTCTCGACGTGGACGCTATATCCAGCCGGAACATCGAGCTGATAGGTAAGGGCGTCCGGGGTCTTGGTCCAGCGCATGGATACGAAGCCATCGGGAGTGGGAATGCGCCCCTCGCACCATTCAAGAGATAATTCCGTGAAGCGCACGTGGACCGCCTTGCGAACCATGTCCACCTGATAGAGGCCGAGAATATCCCGATAAAGCGCCGTGACGATGTGCGATTCAAAAGCATGGTCCATGCTGGCTTCATCGCTGGTGTTCTCCCAGAGCGTGCCGCTCAGTTCCGCCATGTAGAGCAGGTTGGAGATGGCTTCGCGCGCCAGTTGCTCCGTCAGGCCGGCGCGCGACAGAAGATCCTGCCGCATGACATTGCCCATGAAGGCATTGGATGGAGGGATGTCCGCATGCGCTCCGGTGGTGTGCCGCTGCGGGCCGAATTCGCTACGCAGCGTCTCCCAAAGCTGGGGATAGGTTTCCGGAGAGGCAATGTCGAAAAAGAATGCGTAGTACTGGCACGTTTCGGTGCGGTTGTGGGTGGGAACAAGTTTCCCTCCCTGGCGCACCGCATTATCGACAAAGAACTGCCCGTCGTAGGACTGGCGCCGGATGACTCGCCGCAGGGCTTCAGCCTGCTCGATGAATTGCGGCAGATTGTAGATTCGCCCCGCCGCAGCGAGCGACGCCGCATAAAGCATGTTCGTGGGATAGCTCACGTTCTGGACAAAGTCGTTGGATTTTGACCACTCGACAAAGACCCAGCCTTTCAGATCCTCGAGAAGCCCATCGGAATTCTGGAAGGGCTGGAAGTAGGCGAACAATTTCAGCACGCGTGGCCGAAGGGCCGCGACCATCTCCCGATCTCCGCTGCGCTCCAGGTACTGCTCCAATTGAATGACGAACCAGAGAGGCCAGTTGGGATTGAACCCTCCGCCGTAATGGTCCGCGGGATAGCACATGGGCAGCATCCCGTCCGGAATATCGGCGAAATGATCGGGCAACAGATAATTTTCGAACAAATTCTTTTCGACCTTGGTGTGCCCGCTGAGGAGGGGACTCACACTCGCCGAAAATACGGGGTCGCAAAGCCATCCGCCGCGCTCACGGGTAGGGTTATCCTGGAAGGTATCGATGGCATTCGCGCGGTAGCATTCCCTGCCCGCCGCGAAAAGCTTGTTGAGTGCTTCATGGCTACAGCTAAAGTGGGCCGTCCAGATATCCGAAGCCGCGTATTCGCGCAGGTAGACGTGGTCGACTTCGCACTCCCCGGCGAGAACCATCAACTTGAGGAACTGAAGTCCATAGGGCTCGAAGGTTTCGAGATGGTAGACCCCGGGGGCCAGCGTGTAGGCGACAATGTTAACGCACATGAGGCGCTTGAAGTCCACGTCGCCATCCACCAGGGTCTCATCAAAGGTGAAGTAGAGCTTCGTGGGGGTGTGAACTGTCACATGCGCGCCGAAAAACCCGGGTAGATCGGCGCCAAAATCGAGCGTCTTGAACTGGCCCGCCCTCAGCCGGATCGGCTTATCGCAAACATAAGGCTCATCGATACGATTGTTGAGGGTGGTTTCAGTCTTTTGCAGCTCAAGGTAGGGGATCTCGGTGAGTTCTGCCTCGGTGTAACCAAGCAGATTGGGGCCAATCCGGGCGGCGGAGGGAATGGAGCGGTCCACCGCCAGACTCTTCGGCGCCGTGGCCCCCCACTTGAACGAACCCTCTGCGGCGATCAGTTCCGGCTGGCGTTTTGCGTAGTCGGGGTTGGGCACTCGACGCGGGATCAACTTTCGGGGTGCAGAAACCACGCACGTCACGGGCTCAAAGGGAGCGTCGGCGTGCTCGCGCCACGCGGCAGATTGCGAATCCAGGTGATACACCTCGGAGAAAGCGCGCTGAAAGGTGTAGCGCTGCACTTTCTGCACGCGCTGGGTAAGAATCGTGGCCTCGAAGGGCTGCCCGCTTCCTCCGGTCGAAGCCAGCACCTCTGAATCCGTGGCCACTTCTGCCTGGAGGAAAGAAGGTTGGTTCAAAATATAGTAGCTGTTGATGTTGTAGCCCGCCACTTCGACGCAGACGAAATTCCGGCCCTTCACCAGCCGCGGAGTGATTTCCCAAAGGTCAACCCGGAAGTGGTCATGAGGGCCGCGAGCAGGTCCCCAGGCGTAGAACTCTCCGTTGAGATAAACCCGGTAAAGCGTGGAACCGGCCATACGCAGATCGATATGTTTTCCGGGTGGAGCTTCAAACGCGGCGCGGAATCCCACCCAGAGATTCATCTCTTTTTCCCGCCCCTGCGGCCAGATGGGCTTACCCGAGCGAAAAGCAATTTCGGACGATGCTGAGGCAGTTCCCTGCCCCATATTCTCATCTGCGCGAGCCGGTAAATTTCCTGGCAGGCCAATCGAGGCAACCGTCGCAGCCACCGAGCCGCTCAGAAAGTTGCGGCGGCTCAAGGCTTCTTTGTTTTCACGATACTTCAAGGTGCAACTCCTTTTACCTATTCCCGGCAGACTGGCCGGCCAAGCGCTTGAGGATCATGTCGAAGCGAGCCGATGCCAACGCAATATTCTCTAGCATATCCACTGGGAGTTCGTCGAGGTCTTCGTCTTCCTGGAATTCCCCATCCACTCCATGCTGGCCGGCGCTCAGGCGGGCGTCTGCCACTCGAAGGTGGTCGGCCAGGAAAGTCGCCAGCGAGAGCTCCCGCAACTCCTCGCCAAACGCATCCCAAACCCTTGCCCTCCCCCTTCCTTAACTACCCCTATGCCAAGATTCCGAAACCGCTGGCCAGCCCGAATAACACCAGGCCGAATAACGCTTGCCCGCAGTGCCGGTAACGTGTATGCTGCGACGGCGATTATCGCTGATAGAAAATCCTGTTGGCATTGAACCTTGCGGGTTGAGCCGGGTCATCCAACGGCCCGGCAGTGTCATCCCGAAGATGTGAGAATGGGAGGAAAGCCTTATGCCGCTGCGAGAAGACTTCATTAGTCAGGCTAAGCGTTGCAACTGGACCTTTAACTTAGGGAAATCATCACTTGGGCCGCTGGTTCAGACCCTCATACCAGCATACAACCCGGTGTACGTGGCCCAAGAGGTGGTGAGACTCCCCGACGGCAAGAAGAAGAAATACAGGAAAGCTTTAACTTGGCTGGAAGGTCGGATTCCACCGCTCGAGGGCCTGATTGAGGCTCATAGCCAAGGTACGGGTCTGACGGACCAGATATACGCGCCGGGCAAGCAGGTTCGCCTCAAAGACTCCGACAACCGGCACTACGATTTTGAGTTGCAGGAGAAAGGGAACTCCTGCGGATGCTCTGCCGTCCACTCCGTGCTGATGGCTTTTACTCATCTTCGTCAGCCGAGCGAGCAGGAAATTCGCGATGACATGTCCTTGTGTGAATCCGGGATTGCCCATCAGGGCGTGACGAAGTCTAATCATGACTGGGAAAGAGTCGGATCCGTGGTTCCCTCTGTCGTCAGTGTCCTCATTTCATACGGTGTGACTTCGGCCCGCACGGTTGTCGGCCACCCAGCATGTCTGGATGGGCTCAAAAACTGCTCCAAGAACACCCCGGGGATTATCGGCTGGTATTGGGGGACGTTCGGGGACACGACGCGGGGAGGCCACTGGACCGTCTGCGTTGGGCCATCGAAAGATGGCACGCGCTTGGTGTTGCTGGACCCTTGGAACGGAGTTCAGTACGTTGACACCGCACGTTACTGGGAGTACGTCGTCGACAATGGAACGCGTGGCTGGTTTAGCCCCCGCGACACGTCCTTCCCGGTCGTGGTGGTCACATACCCGAAGTAGGGGGTAGCCGGTCAATGCCGTTGTGACCGTGGCTGGTTTTCGGCAAAGCATCAGTTCAATGTTCGCAGGGCCCGGGGCGCCCGAGGAGTTTCACTTGCGGCTCGTCCCCTGCTTCTCCCGGCCTTGGCGAAGCAATTCAAGCTTGCCGTAATACTCCTTGTCGAATGCCGCTAAGTCGTCTTGCAACTTGGGCTGACTCCACTCTTGGCCTTGCCGCCAGATAAAGGCCTTATTCCTGAGAGCCGCGTCGATGTGCTCGGGAGTTGGCACGGTATCGATGTACTTGCCCGCCTTGGGCGTGCTGACGTCATAACCTTGCTGCTGGTTCGACCCGTAATAGCACCAGTACCCCACCGCATTGCTGATGTTGTAGCCACTAATGGTCCAACGCAGGAAATCGTCCAACTTCAGGCCCCACACTCCCGGTTCCCCGCGCAGAATGTAGTCCGCGTAGGTGTCGATGAAGGGACAGTAGATGCGGCCATCCATAAGGGGATCGCTGCTGCAATGCACATAGAGAATCCTGTCTCCGAGAATCTCACGCGCGCGGCGGATCACCGCGTAGGACTTGCGGAAGTCCCTCGAAATCCCATCGAAATACAGGCCATCCACTTGGTACTCGTTCAGGACCCGCTGCATCTCGGCGAAAATATCCGGGGCGGTGGAGTAGTACGGACTCATATAGACCACAACCTTCAATCCCCGCTTGTGAGCCTCATCTCGCACGCGGATAAATTCCTTCATATCGAACGGCACGTGCTTCGATGAGAGCCATGGCTGGGGATGGCCGGCATACTTTTGCGTATGCACAATCGGGGTCATCTTGGCTTTTACGTCTTCCGGAACGTCCTTCCAAATGCCCGCATGCAGGGTGAGCACTTTGCAGTACTTGGCAGCAGCGGCAATCTGATCGTTGCTCGGGTAAGCGCCCGCACCCTCATTCGCACCATCGTGCTCGATCGCTTCAAAGGCGCGATTCCAGTTATACGGTCGCGGTGGAAACACCGACCACCATGCCTCATCTCCCCCCGTGAACTCATACGCGATGTCCCACGGGAGTTTCGAAAATGCCGGAGCCAAGGTGGTCTTCTCCGCCACCGGGTAGACTCCAAACCCTCCCTCCTCATCCATGAGAATCCATTTGCCGCCTTTTTCAAAATGGTAGGCAGGAGGGAAGAAACCCCTGAAGCGGGTCTTAACGTTTTCTTTGAGCTTCAAGATGACCAGACTATCGCCTTGGAAAGTCAAGGCCCCAGCGGGGCAGGAAACCGTGCAGGAAAACCCGTCTTTTTTCTCGATGCGGAAAGGTCCAGGCGCCGGCGCGAAGCTGACCTCGAGCACCAGCCGCTCGCGAGGAATGCGCTGCCAGCAGCGGATGGCGCCGTGGCGATCAATCTGAAACTTCGCGCCCGTGGTTATGACCGTGATCACGCCCCGTTGCTCGGTCGCGGACTCCATCCGCATATCGAATGCTGATCCCCAACCCCGCTGACCCCAAAGCAGGGCGGCGCCGAGGGCGAACACCACTGCGCTTTTTCTCAACATCTTCTCCGCTCCTTTTCTGCCGCCGGAATACCTGGCGGCCAGTGTTCCGGACGGATCGCCACCCCCGCCTTCACTGGGTTCAGGTGAATATACCCCACCTTTTCGCCCTTCACCGTCCGCAGAGCGCGATCAAAGAAGCGCGGCTGGAACAGCAATCCCAACTCCCCGCGGGAATGATTGATACGCTTCGTCGCGCCCACCTTAATCGATTCCATCACCCTGGAGATCGTAAGCGGATAAGGCGGGTAGAAAATCGCATGCCAGTGGTTGGGCAGGAACACCCAGGCACTCAGGAGGAAGCCGTGTTTCTTGCGGCGTTCGTGGATAACCCCGCCCCAGCAGGCGAATTCCGAGGCCGTGAGAATCCCGCGCCAGGGTAAGACGCGACAAGTGATAAGGAACCAACGGTACGATACCACCAAGCGCCGAAGTCGAGACATAGCGCCCAGTATATTCCTCAAACCCGTCACCGCCACACGTCATTTCCGTATGAGTTCAATCCCCCATGGCGTAATATGGCGTACCGCAGAGTAATTTTTCTCGAAGAAAAATAACTCTGCGCTACGCCGCTGATAACACGGTGCCTCTCCCCGGTTTTCCCGGTTCGTTTAGCGATCGCCGTCAGCAACGCAACTTACCAGGTCCCCTTTGAACTGTTCGAAGGCGAGTTTGTACGTGATAACTGTTCCGTCGCGTTGCGTGGCCTCTACTGTGACCTTCCACCAATCGTTTTCGGCAAAGGTTCGCCCGTTCCCCTCGAAGGGCGGCAGGTAAGCGACGGAAACAATTCTTAATCTTCCCAGAAAACGTCCCAGCCTCGCGAAGGGGAAATCCTTGACGAAGAGTTCCTTATCATCCGGCCCATATTTCGCTCCCGCCTTTTTCTGGGCTGCGAAAATTTCGGAATCTGTCATTAAGGGGTGCTCTTTAACTTGCTGGGCGACGTCCCACGCCGCCTCTCGGTCGCCGATGCCAATTCCTTGAGCGAGAAAGGTTGTAAGGTGGTCATTCCGATCGAATCTAAAGCTCGTCTGGAGGACCTGCTCATGATGCATTGGCCCGGGCTGGACGCCTTCTAACTCTTGGCGACTGGGCTTCCGGATGGGAGAACCTGTCACCCCACCGTGTTTGCCTGAAGAACCTATCACGCTGTACATGCCTGGAGAACCTATCACCCCGCCGTACTCGCCTAGAATCTCGTACTCCGGTCCATACCCCACGTACAGCATGGCGGGCTGGAGGACGGCAACGGGGCTGTCGTACCGGCCCGCCGCTTCCAGGCTAAGGACGTATCTTTTGTCATTAATGTCAGGATACATGGTCCGCAAGAATTCGTGAGCCCAGGCGACGTAATTCTTGGTCACGGGTATGGGCTCTTGGGCAGACGCACGCACATGTCCAGCCACCAGAATGGACATAACTAGTACGAAAACCGATCCATTTTTCATCGTTACTCCGAAGCTGAGAACATTAACTATTGGCAATACAGGCACACACCCAGGTTGCCAATGCTCTTAAAGACCACCTGCGGCGGTCTTATGCCATTCGGGGGAGCTACAACGTTCGGATAATCTTGCGCCAGAAAGTTATTAGCCGCTTGCACGGCAGCCTCTACGTTGTTGTGCAGTGCCAGGCTATTCACAAACACCTGGTAGGCTTTGGTGGACTGTTCAAGATCGACTTCGCCATATTGTAATTTCGCATAATTCTGAGCTGTGTTGGCGGGCAGCGTCATCATTGTAGCAATATCGGGTACCACGAGTGCTCCCCCTTGGGGTTGCGCAAAAAAGTTTGTACTCCACCAGCCAATAAACCAGTCGGTCGTGTCACAAGTCCCAACGAAAACGACTCTGGCGCTTGTCGCTATTGTCCCAAAAAGTCCAATGGGCGGAATGGTGGTGGGAATGGCGTAGCACGCCCCGTTGATTACGGAAAACCGGGGACGCTCACCACGTTTTCTGGTATCGTATCGGCCCATGGCGCGAATCGCTCGGGTGGCGGATGCGGCGTAGCTGCGAAACCGGGAAACATGGTGAGCGTCCCCGGTTTTCGGAAAACATGGTGAGCGTCCCCGGTTTTCCCCGGTTTTCCCCGGTTTTCCCGGTTTTCCGTCCCCGGTTTTCCTCCCGGGTTTTCCCGTGGAACATACGGCCCAGCTAAAATCCCTAGTGTCAGCAGAACCGCGAATGTTCCCAGCACCGTTAGGAAGAAGCCAAAGTTACCTAAGGGCCTTCGCGCTTGGCTCCCGAGTTGGGTTGAGCGTTCGTGCGCAAACTGTCCCAGGCGCCGCCGTGCGATTCCCAAGAGTGGAACCGCGAGCAAAAAGACTGCCCAGGTTTGGATCAGCGCCCTTTCCAGGACGTCGACAAAGTCGTACACCCTGAATTTGTGGGCGAAGACAAGGGCAAACAATCCAAATACGAGCAGCACCAATTGCGAAATCCTTCGCCAACTCAGGAAAGCCTCAAGCTTCAGTTCCTCGTCCTCGTCCCCCGACGCGCGATCATCCAACCAGGTTCCAATGCTGTGCCAGCAACCCGCTACGCACACCAGAAAGAATAACCACCCTAGGGTGCCGTGGTACTTTAGGAAGAGGGACGCAATCGTCGCGGGAAAATCGAGGCCGTCGCTAATCTGAATTGCGTGAGTTACCCGGACAAAATAACTGGAGATGAAGCCCAGGGAGTGAAGATGCCAATACCACAGCATTGCTTCAGTGCCGCAAAGCAGCAAAGGCAGAACGATGGCGAGCCTTAGTTTCCGCACTGTTCGGGCACTCCTGGGTGGAAAACGTACTCGAATATATAGTCCGTTATATTGTCGCTCGGAGCGTTCGTCGATAAGCCAAAGGCCTCCTGGATATCGGGATCATACTTGCCGTAAAAACCGTGCAAGGCCTCGTGGAACAGAACGGATTGGTTGTAGAACCCGGAACTGCCACTTGCGAGAACCGCACAAACACCGTAGATGGAGCGAGGATCGTAAAAGGTTACGAGCGCGAATGGATTAGGGGTTTGGGTAATGTTGGTTATTCCCTGTTTGAAGTTGGTTTCAAAAAAATCGGAAACTGTTGCGAAAGGATTGAAATTCGTCTCAAAACCATACTGAAGTCGGCAGGCGGTGCTGTCCGAGAAATTCGGCGATGTGCAAATCAGCCCTAACGGCATCTTGGAACGCAAACCGTCATACAGCTTAGCGGGGTGGTTAAGCCAGCGGGAGAAGCTCGGTTCGTCATAGGCGGTGCCGAGGGGCTGAAACACAATTCCCGTGCAGTTGCTACACGTCGGAATAAAGCTTCGTAATGCCGTTAGAGCAGAATGCGCGACTTCGTAAGGGCCGGGACAGAGCGGGGGCGGATTCAATGTCGGGTCATAACAACTTTGGAGCAAAGGGAACCAAGTCTGCTCTGTTGCAGTTCCATTCGCAGAATTGTTGTTGCCGATCATTGCTGCGAAGCTGTCGGCATAGCCGGGAAGCGCGAATGCAATTTGAGACCCGAGCTGATACGAATCGCCGGTCCAGGACTGAGTCGGCAAACTCGCCAGCATGCCGTTGGCGACGCCGTTCTGGTCGAAGGTCATGTATTGGCCGGTGGCTGATTGGGCGACCACGCCGCCGTCGGCGGTGGCGATGACGGGGGTAAAGTTCGGCACGCTCCAAAGCACATTCCCGTTTTGGTCGAAGTGATCCATGGAATTAGCGCTGGACAGCCCCACACCGAAGTAATTGCCATCCTGCCCTTGCAGCATGGGAGTAACACCGTACTCCGGATCACCCGCCGTCAGCAAGGTGTTGGAAGCGACCGAGCCCCCGGAAACAGCGATCAGCCGGCGCTCGTAGGTGCCGTCCACGCAACCGGTCATGACCGGCGGGTGCGGGTAGCTTTCGGACCTCGTATAGGAGCAATATCCCGGCAGGCCATACTGCAAAGCCAGCACAACCCCGGAGTCCGCATTGGTCACGATATTAATAGAACCGTTGTAGAATTGCGGCAATTGTCCGTTTTGGGTCCAGATGTCATAGACACTATTGCCGTTATAGATCGTGGTTACGCTATTCGCCACGTTCCAATCCCCAATCACAATCTTCTGGGCATCTCCGCTCGGGTCAACCTGGAGCAATCTCAAGTGCAACTGGTCGTAACTTGCTGTGTCACAAACGCCGTTGTTCTGCAACTGCTCTGAGGTAGAGTACTGCGTGTATTGATAGATAAGGTAGGCATTGCCATCGCCGACGATGATCAACTGCCCGGTCACGGGGGGCGAGCTCGATAGCGTGTCCGGTTCGCTATAGCAAGCGTTGGACTGGTCGGAGGTGGACTGATCCAAGGGGATGGTGAATATGGGGGTGCCCGTCGCCGGATTTATCCCGACCAACGAGCTGCCATCGACGGCGAAGATCGTGCCATTGGTATGAATGGCCACGTTGGACTGCGGAGTCCCCGCGTAGGTGTACTGCGAATCCATCTGGCCCGTCATTCCGTCCAAGCGCTGGATCGAAGTGGCCGAGGCCACCACCAAGCCGCCTTGAAAATCCGGGAGAAGAGTGTTCCCGCTGCCCACGCTCGCCGTCCAAGCCACGCTGCCATCCGTCGTGATGGCCTGTACGTTGCCGGAGTCTTGCAACGCAAAGACATCCGCCACTCCCGTCGAGCTGGGAACGGCGGGCAGAATGCTGGCCACCCCCGTCCCGTCACCCGGCGCCGACCAGATCACCGTTCCTGTCGGCAGCGCGTAGCCCGAGTAGACCGTCACATCGGCGGAAGCATCCCCGGCCGTGATGGAAACGTGCCCCGGAGCCAGCGCCGTGATGATGGGCGGATCGTCCGTCGAGAGACTCACCACCGTGGTGTCGCTCGCCGTCCACGTCAGCCCTGTGAGCACCGCCCCGCTGGCATTCAAGGCCTGAAGCTTTTCGCTGTCAAAAGGGGAGGAACCGCGGAGCTCAAGAACAGGTCCGCGCTACTCACTCCTTGGCGCTGCCGGTTCAGGGCTTGGCAGCCTCTTCACGTAAAAAAGCCAGGCGAATCCGGAACCTGGAAACACAATATAGAATAACTTAGGCAAGAGGAGGGGTATCCCATAAAAGGTCCACAGCAATTGACCTGTCCACAGAGTGTAGTGTACCAAGAGGACCATCGCCCCGAGGTAGGGCTGGTAGCGGGACTTTCTTGCCAAAAGAATGAACGCGCAAACCAGCGTCAATTCTACGACGGAATATAGGAATTCTGGAGAGCCCCAAAAGGGAAACTGCCACCACTCTAGAACATGTAGATAAAGCATCGGAAAAAACGCGATTGCTGCCAGCCCACCTATATAGGGTTGGTCGCGCCACTTCTTTCCCGGGAGAAAGAACGCGCAGACCAAGGCTAACTCTAGGATTGAAAAAGGGTATATTAGAGATTTCCAAAATGCATAGGGCATCCTCCTCGACTGTAGGACGATCAGATAAAGCAGCGGAAGGAAGACCATTGCTGCCAGCCCACCTATGTACGGTTGGCAGCGCCGGTGCCTTGCCAAGAATAAGAACGCGCAAACCAGGGCCAATTCTACGCCGGAAAGAGGGAATTTTAGAGAGCGCCAAAATTGATACGGCAACCCTCCCGACTGGCAAACGTGTAGATAAAGCAAGGGAAGAAGCGCGATTGCTGCCAACCCACCTAGGGGGTAGAGCACAGCGCGGATGAGGACAGTCCGGGCAATGAGGCGCAAGACAAGAAAGACCGTTACCGCAATGACGAGTATGGACGCGCAAGAGACGATCTCATAACCCACATTGTTTCCCACCTCCAGGTGCAGGAGCCGGTCTATATGCTCCGCCCAGGAATACAAACGGCGTACCGCCGGGTCCAGGAAATAGATTGCGGGCCAATTTAGTGACAGGGTTCCGTAGGCAAACATCAAGACAGCATAGGCGGGTGCGAATCCCACATTCAGTGAGAAGCAAGCTTCGTGCAGGACTTGCGCAAGCCGGCCATGGCGTTTCAGATCTTCCTTCATTGATCCCCCCAATCACTTTTGCAGAAGCTTCTGCCTGGAAAACCGGAGACAGGAAAACCGGGGACAGACGAAACGTTATACAAGTTATTTTGTCCCACACCCCAGGAGCCTGTCGGAGATAGATTTCGTTGCGCGTAGAATCAATAACTTAGCAAGATCGGAGTATCTTTAAGTCATTGATTTTTCGTTGAGAAAATATTATTCCCGACAGGCTCCTAGAGGATTCCATCATCGCGTTAAAGTAACAGCCTTGGGAATTTGGTGCGCAGGGGTTTTTCTTGGGCGGCCACCCTTTGGTGCGCTCAAGCGCCGATGGGTAACCTGTTCGAGGCGGGCGATGAACTCGACCGAGCCGAGCGGACGCCCGGTATAGGTGCTTCGCCGGAGCGCCCTCAACTCGGATTCGCTCTCACCCTCTTGCAGATACTGTCGCCAGGTTGCAGCGGTCCACCGACGCTTCCACATTTCCATCGCCAGCACCGACTCCGGGCCGGCCATGCCGCAGTGCGCCGCGGCGCTCGACCACGCCCAAGCCGCAGCGTCGTCCACCAAGCGGGCGCGCACCGGGTTCAATTCCGTGTAACGCAGCGCTGGCCACAGGTGACCTTCATCCATGGGGCAGGAATAGAACCGCCCCTGCCAGGCATGTCCGCAGGTAGTGTGAGCGGCATTCCAATAGGCGGCGTATCGCCCGTGCGTCGCTTTCAGCGCCCTGCCCAGCGCCTCGCCTTCCTCCGGGATCAGCACCCAGTGCACGTGGTTCGACATCAGGCAGTAGCCCACCACCGATACCCCGTGCCGATGCACGGCCTGCCGCAACAGGTCGAGGTAAACCCTCCGCTCGCAGTCACTCGCCAGAAGGAATTGGCGCCCCTTGCCGCGCTGCGTCACGTGGTGCGCCGCGCCTGCCACCACCACCCGAGCGAATCGAGCCATGGCCCGAAACCCTACCAGAAATTACTCGATCTGTCGAGAAAAAGCAGGGAACTTCTCGTCTGTCCCCGGTTTCCCGCCCCCGGTTTCCCGCCCAAAGTTGAAGACGGCAGTTGCTGACTGATCGCCGGCGGCCTTTGAATCAGCCCATGGCGCGAATCGCTCGGGTGGCGGATGCGGCGTAGCTGCGAAACCAGAAAACGTGGTGAGCGTCCCCGGTTTTCCCCGGTTTTCCGGTCGCTCTCTGTGTTCATGGATTTGATTATAGTCCATTCTAATCCTCGTCTTCATCCACTTGTGGTTTGGGATTTACCGGTGCCGGGCCTGTCCCCTTGCTCTTTTTGAAGCACTCCCAGTGAAACCCTCCACGCTCATCGTCGAGGTATAGGTAAACATCTTTGTCGATACGCGTGACCACACCTGTATCTCCTGGTTTCAGGCGTACCCGATCAAACGTGGGCCATATCCAGCCAATAATTCGCTCATCCGGTGTGAAGATCACCAGATCCCCCACCTTGAACGGATTGCTCGTTTGTCTTTCTGTCATAAGCACTCCTACTCCGGCGGTATCGGCTCGGGTGGACCTACTGTTCCCGGCCCCCCAGTTTCAAACCAGAAGTCAAGCAGATGAAATCACGCCGACCTTAATCGATGATGCGATGGCGTTCAAGGCGATCTGTGGGACGATCCCTCCGAAACCCAGAAGCAGTCCGTCACAGTACCCTTGCTGGTTTACAGTCACCCATCCCCAACCGAATGGTTTTCCGACGATATTATTCCACGGGGGCAATTGACTTCCATCGACACCCCCGACAGGGGCCGGCCCATTCGGCCCTGCAACCGCAATATCGATAGAATCATCGTTCTCGTCGGCGGCGACGATCAGTGAAATCTGACCAAAATCGAAAACGAGCTTATCCATGGAGCCTTCTGTGTAGACCTGCCAGACAGCACGGAGGGACCGGTCACCGATGGAGTGGAACATGGAGAGCATTGGAGCAAGCGCCTCAGCTGTCCTGGTTTTAACCGTTGTCATAGATCCTCCTCATGCTTAATACTGTTGGCCCAGCCGCCCCGCTTGTTTTGCTATTTTGATGGCGGTCTCGGCAGTTGGATCTCCTTTAACAGCTGCTTGAGCTGTTTCTCCGAGGGTTTTATCAGCCCGCGGGCCAGCTTGGTTCACGTTTGCGGCCATCCCTCCGCGACTGCACAGGGACTGCCCGAACCTCACATCACGACGGACCAGAATCCCGGGGCAGGTCAGATTGGGCAGATTCGGCAGGTTCCTGCGGGCCGTAGTAGGCGAAGCCGAGCGAACATTCGAGATTTAATGCTGCGAGAACGCGCATTTGCTCCGGCCACAGCGTGGGACCACCAGTGCCATAACGTGACCACCATGGGCACTCGAC
>Ga0181533_1001568_pt1 | contig 29247 bp, 26 predicted proteins | sample PEATcosm2014_Bin_45_FD_119772 | JGI IMG/M metagenome (GOLD analysis project Ga0181533, IMG submission 119772) | Peatland microbial communities from MTU Mesocosm Facility, Houghton, MI, USA - PEATcosm2014_Bin11_60_metaG | ecosystem: Environmental > Terrestrial > Soil > Wetlands > Peat | place...
CGCATATACTCGGGCGATGGCGAGGTCGATGTGGCGGGGGGCCATCAGCTTTGGCATGGTCGCCATCCCGGTGCGGATGTACCTGGCCACGGAGTCCAAGGGCGTCTCCTTCCGCCTGCTCTGTCCACGCGATGGCGCGCCGCTCCGCAACAAGCGCTGGTGCCCGGTGGAGGACCGCGAGGTCGGTTGGAACGACGCCGTCCGCGGCTTCGAGGTCGCCAAGGACGAGTACGTGCAGGTGGATGACGAGGATCTGGACAACCTGCCCCTGAGCACCACCCACACCATCGACATCCTCGAGTTCTGCGACGACTCGGAGATCGATGCGGGTGTCTACGTCAAGGGGGCCTACTACCTCGAGCCCGAACCGGTCGGGGTGAAGCCCTACCAGCTGCTGCGGAAGGCGCTGGCCAAAACCGGGAAGGTCGCCGTCGGCAAGGTGGCGATGCGCGAGCGCGAGCAGCTCTGCCGACTGGCCCTGCACGAGCGCGCGATCCTGCTCAACACCCTCCACTGGCCGGACGAGATCCGCGACGCCGGCGAGCTCTCCCTCCCCGACGCGGAGGGGGACGTCCACGCCAAGGAGCTGGCGATGGCCGTGATGCTGATCGAGAACCTGGCCGCCCGTTTCGACCCGGCACGCCACCGCGATCAGTACCGGGAGGCGGTGGTCAGCCTGGTCGAGGCGAAGCTGGCCAACCAGCCTCCCGAGCGGGCTCCGGCGCCGGCCATCGCCCAGGTCACCGACCTGATGGCGGCCCTCAAGGCGTCGGTCGAGGCGTCCCGCCGCCCCCAGGCGGACCAGGCCGAGGAGGACTCGCAGCCGCGCGTCACCGTCGCGGGCCGCCGCCGCCAGGCGGACCAGGCCGAGGAGGACTCGCAGCCGCGCGTCGCCGTCGCGGGCCGTCGTCGCCGGGCTTCCTGAGACGGTGCGCCCCTCCGCTGCTCGGGGACCCCATCCGCGACCGGAGGACCAGGCGCTGCCCCTCAGGCTGCCCCTCCCCCCGGCGCTGCCGGGACGGGTGCTCCCGGAGTTCTCGGTCCCCTGTGTCGGGCCCTTCGACGACCCGGACTTCTTCTTCTCCATCGAGTGGGACGGCGCGAGGACGCTTCTCTTCGCCTCACCGGCCGCAGTCCGGCTCCAGAGCGAGACGCTGGCCGACGTCGGCGCACGGTATCCGGAGATCGTCGCCGCGGCCGACTCGCTGATGGCGCGTTCCGTTGTCCTCGATGGGGTCGTCGCGGTGCTCGACCCCGCCGGTTGCCCCGACCTGGCGGCCCTGGGCGAGCGGGTGGCGCTCGGCCCCGCCTCCCAGCACCGGCTTCCCGCCGTCTACCTGGCCATCGATCTGCTCCACCTCGGAGGTCGCGCGACCATGAGCCTGGCCCTGGAACGGCGCCTCGAACTGCTCCGTGGGCTGGCCCTGGCCGATCCTCGGATCCAGGTGCCCGACTGGGTCGCGGGCGAGGGCGAGGCCCTCGCCCAGGCCGCCGGGCCACGCCGCCTTCCCACCCTGCTGGCCCGCCGGGCGAGCGCCCCCTACCACCCCGGGGTCGCCTCCCCGGACCGGCTTCGGATACCTCTGCGACGGCGCGCCAACTGTCTGGTCGTGGACTCGGAGCGGGTGCTGGGGTCGACCCGCAAACGCCGCCTGCGGCTGGCGGAGTATCGGAGCTCCCGGCTGGTGGACGCGGGAGCGGCCGAGATCACCGAAACCTCCACTCTCTGGCGCTGGGCCGCCCCGGGAGGGAGGATGCGCTCGTCGCTCGTCGCGACCGTCGAGCACCGTGGGCGCAGCCCGGATGGCAAGCTCCGGCAGGTCGAGTTGGTGACCCTGCGCGACGACATCGAGCCCGGCTGGTGCATCCACCGCGACCCCGTCCCGCCGCCCCCCAGCCGCCCCGTGCCCGGTCGCGGGTTCCTTCCCACCGTGCTCGCTGCGCTGCCCCTGGAGGTGCCGACCGCCCCGGAGTGAGCATCCGGTCGCGCCGGTACGGGGTATGCGGTCCGGTCAGCTTCCTGCGACCTGACAGCGGCATCCCGTGACAGCTTCATCCCGGTTTGGCCTTCCGCGCCCGCTATGTTCGAGGCGTGAAGACCGCTGACGCCGTCCTGCCCGGCCCACGGCCCGTCGACCGTCCGCAGGTCGTGCGTCGACCCGCCGATGGCAGCGCCGGGCCGGATCTCGCCTCCCACCACGGCCCGGCCCGGTCCGGCGGCGGATGGATCCGGCTGGCCTGCGGCTACTGTGGACGCCTCTCCTTCATCCCGTCCCGGCCGGCGGGGGTGGACGAGGAGAGGGCGTGGATCTGCCCCCACTGCAGCCCGGGCCCCGGGGCCGCCCGCGGGGAATAGACCCGGCCCTCCGAGCGGCCGGAGCGCCGGGGGCGATCGACCTGTGCCATCATCGACCTCACGGTTGACGGGAGTTCCCCGCCCAGGCGCGATCGGCCCGTCCCGACGAGGCATCACCGATGCCCATCCTCATGTGTCCCCCCACCCACTACGGGGTCGAGTACGAGATCAACCCGTGGATGCATGTCGCCACCCAGGTGGATCGCCGGCTTGCATGGCAGCAGTGGGAGGCCCTCCTCCACACCTACCGTGAGCTGGGGGTCGAGGTGGTGCTCGCCGACCCCGTGCCCGGTCTTCCCGACATGGTCTTCACCGCCAACGCGGGCCTGACCAGGGGCGACCGGGTGGTGCTCAGCCGCTTTCGGCATCCTGAGCGCCAGCGCGAGGAGAGCCGCTGGCGGGAGCTCTTCGAGGGCTGGGGGGCTCCGGTCTGCGACACCGGCGACATCGCCTTCGAGGGTGCCGGGGACGCACTCTTCGTCGGAGACACGCTGGTCTGCGGCTACGGCTTCCGCACCGACCCCGAGGCCATCCCGTTGGTGGCCCGGCAGCTGGGTGTCGACACGCTGGCCGTGGAGCTGGTGGATCCCCGCTTCTACCACCTCGACACCTGCCTCTGCCCGCTCGACCCGGGGACCATCCTCCTGGCGCCGGCGGCCCTCTCCCCCGAGTCGCGGGAGCGGGTGCGCCGGCTGGTGCCCCGAGTCGTCGAGGTGCCCGACGGCGCCGCGGCCGGCTTCGCCTGCAACGCCATGGCGATCGGGGACGTGGTCGTCTCATCGACCGCCGTGGAGGAGCTGCGGACGCCGCTCCGGACGGCCGGCTACCGGGTGGTGGGACTTCCGATGAGCGAGTTCATCAAGGCCGGGGGCGGGGTGCGCTGCCTGTCGCTGCCCGTGGACGGGATCGGCCCGCAGTCGGTCGCCGCGGCGGCCACGCACTGACCCGCTCGGGACAACTCCCCGGCGGGGGGGCTGCCGAGCCGGATCCCGAGCCGATGGTCCTCGAAGCGGTCAGCCCGTCGACCCGGAGTGTCGATGACCCCGCGGCCGCGGCGCCACCCGGGAGGGGGAGCGCGAGATCAACCGGCTCCAGCGTTCTCCGAACACGCCCGGCCACCACCCGCGGCGGTCGCCGAGGTCCCGGGAGTCGGTCCCGAGCAGCATGCTCAGCGGGCCGATCAGGAGGATGAAGGCCACGATCGCGTATTCCACGTTTCGATGGTGCACCTTCCAAATATCTTTAGATAGTGCAATCATTTACGAAGAATATGAGTTACCCTAATGTGTGGGCCAATCTGGAGATCCGCCATCTCGGGGTGCTGCTGGCCGTCGCCGAGAGCCGTTCACTCTGGGCCGCCGCCGACATCCTGGACCTCTCCCCGTCGGCCGTGAGCCAGCAGCTTGCCTCCCTCGAGGGCATCGTCGGGCAACGTCTGGTGGAGCGCCGCCGCGGCCGGCGGCAGACCCAGCTCACCGAGGCGGGAGAGCTGCTGGTTCGCCATGCCCGCGCGGTCATCGCACGGCTGCGCGCCGCTCGCGCCGACTTCGCCGCCTTCGAGTCGGGCGCCGTCGGCAGCCTGCAGCTGGGTACCTTCCAATCGGTCGGCGCCCGGATCATTCCCGCCGTGCTCCGCGAGTTCGCCGGCGCGTGGCCGGGGGTCGACGTGGTGCTGACCGAGCAGGAGGCAGACGATGAGCTGCTGGTCGCCGTGGAGCAGGGCGAGGTGGACCTCAGCTTTGCGGCCTACCCGCTTCCTGAAGGTCCGTTCGAGGCGACCGAGCTGCTGCAGGACCCCTACGTGCTGGTGGTCCCGAGCAGCTCGCCCCTCGGAGCGGGTCGGCCTGCGCGCCTCGAGGACCTGCGCGATGTCCCCTTCATCGGCAACCGCAGCCCGCACGTCCGGGCCCGGGTCGAGGAGGCTCTCCGCGAGCACGGGGTGGAGCCGAGGGTGGTAATGCGCACCGATGACAACGGGACCCTGCAGGGGCTGGTCGCCGCCGACATCGGGGTGGCCGTGACCCCGCTGCTCACCCTGGACGAGCAGGATCCACGGATCAGGATCCTCCATCTCGAGGATCTGCCCACGCGGACCATCGTCATGGCCTGGCACCGGGATCGCTACCGATCGCCAGCCGCCCGGGGCTTCGTCAGCGCGGCGCGGAGCGTCAGCGCCCAGCTCATGTCGGGCCGCCTTCTCCCTTCCGAGTAGCCATTTTCCGACGTCTCCCGGGCGCGTAGCCATCTCCCGACCGGGACTCCGACCTCGCCCTGCGCGGCGTCCCTGGGCCCGACTCCCGCCGGGCCTGGCGGGCCATGCTTCAGACGGCGGCCCCCGGGGAGGGCACGCGGGCCGGCGAGCCATGCCGCGCCAGGGGCAGCGTCGCACCCTGCGCCAGCAGATCCACCACCACCGCCGGAGCGAAGCAGATCAACCCGTATCGGGGCAGCAGGGTGGCCACGACCAGGAAGAAGAGCGCGGCCCCGACCAACCCCCAGAGAAGACCTCGGGCAGCGGCGATCCCCGCCCCTCCACCCTGGAGGCGCTGAGAGGAGACCATCACCACCGCGCCGAAGACGGGGAAGGGGGACAGCAGGCCGGTCAGCGTCGACCCCAGGAGGGTGGCCGCTCCGGTGAGCAGCAGCACCACCCCGGTCGCCACCACCATCCGCGTGCCGATGTCCCCGATGCCGGCCGGATGGTCGGCGAGTGCCCGGGAGCTCCCCCTCAGCGACCGTGGGGAGAGCACCAGGGCGAGGGCGACGCCCCCCAGCGCGACCGTCAGCGCAGGAGCCACGGAGATCGGCAGGTGAAGGAGCGCGAGGGTGGTGACGGCGAAGCCAGCGGCACCGGCGGCCAGGGATGCCGGCCAGGAGAGACGGGACGCCGCCCACGCGTAGGCGAGGCAGAAGATTGCCTCCGACCCCGTGCCGGCAAGCACGCCGGCGGCGGTGTCTCCGGCGAAGCGCCACCCCTGGCTGAGGCTGAGGACGAGGGTGATGGGGCCTGACGTGAACGGGATGGCCACCAGCCAGCCGCCGAGGCCCGGGCCCCAGCGACGGCTGACCAGGGCGGATACGCCGATCAGGACGGGGGTCATGGTGAGCTTGAGGAGAAGGACGTCCATGGGTGTGCTCAGCCGCCCATCATGAGCGGACCATCTGCACGCCGTCGCTGCTCAGCGCGCGAGGTTCGTGGGAGGGCGGAGGGGACGCGCTCGCCAAGCCGGCATCGGCGGTTTCGATGCGCTCGGCGTGAGCCGTGCTCACATGCCGAGATAGGCGCGCTGGACGGCCTCGGAGGCGAGCAGCTCGGAGGCCGGTCCTGCCACGTTGATCGAGCCGGTCTCCAGGACGTAGGCGCGGGCGGCGGTCTGCAGGGCGAGCAGGGCGTTCTGCTCGATCAGGAGGATGGTGGTCCCCTCGCCATTGATCTGCCGGATCACCTCGAAGATGGCGTCGACCAGGATCGGGGCCAGGCCCAGCGACGGCTCGTCGAGGAGGAGGACCCGTGGCCGGCTCATCAGCGCCCGGCCGATGGCCACCATCTGCTGCTCGCCGCCGGAGAGGCTGCCGGCCAGCTGATGGCGCCGCTCCGCGAGGCGAGGGAAGAGCGAGTACACCCACGCGTAGTCGCGCTTGACCCGGTCCCCGTCCCGGCGGCTGTACGCGCCCATGTCCAGGTTCTCCTGAACGGTCATCCGCGGGAAGAGACGGCGGCCCTCGGGCGCGTGGCCGATGCCCATCCGTGCGATCTGCTCCGCCCCCATGGTGTGGATGGGCTTCCCCGCCAGGCGAACCGCGCCCCGGACCGGCCTGACCAGCCCGCTGATGGTGCGCAGCGTGGTGGTCTTGCCGGCGCCGTTGCTGCCGATGAGGGCGACGATCTCGCCCTCGTCGATGTGGAGGGAGACGCCCTGGAGGGCCCGGACGTGCCCGTAGAAGACATCGACGGCGTCGACTTCGAGCAGCGCCATCAGCCTCGACCTCTCATCTGTCCGGGCCTGCGGCGGGCCCCGCCGCAGCGAGGCCCGCCGCCGCTGCGCCCTTGCCCAGGTAGGCCTCGACCACCCGGGGGTCGCTGCGGACCTCCGCAGGCTTGCCCTCAGCGATCTTCTCCCCGTAGTCGAGGACCACGATGCGGTCGCTGATCCCCATCACCAGGCGCATGTCGTGCTCGATGAGGAACACCGTGAGCCCCCCGGAGCGCAGCTGGGAGATGACCCCCATGAGGTCCACCTTCTCCTGGGGGTTGAGTCCGGCGGCGGGCTCGTCGAGGAGCAGCAGGCGAGGCCGGCTGGCCAAGGCCCGGGCGATCTCCAGCCGCTTCTGCAGGCCATAGGGAAGGTTGCGCGCGTAGCGGTCGGCGTACTCGGCGAGCCCGAGGCGGCGGAGCAGTGCGTGGGCGCGCTCGGTCACCTGCCGTTCCTCCTCCCGGGCACGGGGAGTGTGGAAGACGGCGTCCCAGACCTTGGCTCGCATGCGCACGTGCTCGCCCACCATCACGTTCTCGATCACCGTCATGTAGGAGAAGAGCCGGATGTTCTGGAAGGTCCTGGCGATCCCGAGCCGGGTGATGCGGTGCGGAGGCAGCCCGTTGATGGCGATACCGTCGAAGCGGACCGTGCCGGAGGTCATCGGGTACAGACCGGTGATGCAGTTGAACGCCGTCGTCTTTCCGGCGCCGTTGGGCCCGATCATGGAGACGATCTCGCCCTCGCCGACGTCAAAGGAGACGCCGTCCACCGCGGCGAGGCCACCGAACACCTTGCGCACCGCGTCGACCTCGAGCAGGGCCGGCGTCTCCGCCGTCCCCGCGCCGGGCCCGGCTGCCTCGGCTGGCGAGCTCACCCCTCTCCCCGGATGTCGGCCAGCGAGCCTGACTCGTCGGTGGTCCGCAGCTCGACCCTGCGGGCTCGGCTGGGCAGCAGCCCTCCCGGCCGCAGCACCATGACGGTGATCAGGATCAGCCCGAAGATGATGTAGGTGTACTGGGAGTAGTCGACGTTGCTGAGCTGGCTCGCCCCGATCGTGTGTCCGGCGGTGGCGGTCCAGCCGCCCAGGTTGGGCAGGACCCAGTTGATGACGAATGCGATCAGGAGCGCTCCCACGATCACTCCCGAGATGCTGCCGATGCCGCCCAGCACCACCGTTGCCAGCGCGGTGACCGAGACCGCGAACTGGAAGTTGTCCGGGGTGACGGTCCCGAGCATGGCCCCGAAGAAGGCGCCCGCGAAGCCGCTCACCGAAGCGCCGATGGAGAAGGCGAGCAGCTTGGTGCTGACCGTGTTGATCCCCGTCGCCGCCGCGGCCACCTCGTCCTCGCGGATCGCCACCCATGCCCTGCCCAATCGTGAGCGCTCGACGTTGCGCATCAGCCAGATCACCAATGCGACCAGGGCAAGCAGCGCCCAGAAGTAGAACTTCGTGTTCTGGGGCAGGGCGCCCAGGGGCCCGAAGTTGTTCCCCAACAGCGAGGCGGGGTTGGCGCCATCGCCGTTGGGGCCACCGGTCGCGTTGAAGATGTTGTTGGTCGCCAGGTTGGGCACGATCTCGCCGAAGCCCAGGGTGACGATGGCCAGGTAGTCGCCGCGCAATCGGAGCGTGGGCGCGCCCAGGATGGCACCGAAGGTGAAGGCCATCGCCGCCCCGATGAAGATCAGCAGGAAGAACGGGAGCTGCAGGCCGTAGCGAGGCCCGGAGAGGATGGCCGTGGTGTAGGCGCCGATGGCGAAGAAGGCCGCGTAGCCGAGGTCCAGGAGCCCGGCGAAGCCGACCACGACGTTCAGCCCGAGCGCGAGCAGGACGTAGATGACGGCGAAGCGCGCCCCCCAGGCCACGAAGTCGTCGGCCTGGTTGAAGATCGCCGGGAAGGCGCCGCCGATCGCGAAGGCGAGGACCGTCAGAATCACGGTCCGGCGACTGAGCAGCCGGGGGAAGCCGACCGCGACGCCGGCCAACACCAGCCCCAGCACCTCCATCCAGGCCGGGTCGCCGGCGTAGGTGTTGATGGGGTCGCGGGTGGAGCTCTCGAAGTGGAGGGGGCCGAATGGCGAGGAGCTGTGGAGGCCGGAGACCAGGATGAGCACCAGCAGCCCCGCAGCGGCGGCGACGAAGAGGACGATCGAGCGCGCCCGGCCCAGCACCGGGGTCGCGCGCCCCCGCAGCGACGCCACGGCGTCGGCGGCGAGGCCGGCGACGGCCGCGACCACCCCCAGCGCGACCATCAGCAGGAGGACGTCGCCGGCTCCGCCGCTCGCTGGGTTCAGCAGCTGCTGGGACGCCGAAGGGGGAAGCTTGGCGCCGAGCCCGGTGCTGACGTACCAGGGCTGCGACCAGCTCACCAGTGCCAGCACCGTTCCGGCGATGCCGATCAGCCATGGCCCGGGCAGCCCGTAGGCGAAGGCGGCCACGATGAACCCGGTGAGCGTCATCCAGACCGCGCCATCGGCCAGGGCGTTGATGTCGAGGGGACCGAACAGCGGAGGGGCTCCGGAGATGCTCATGAGCCCGGTGACGAGCAGGGTGCAGGACGCGCCCGCCAGGGCCACGGCGACCCGGGCCCGGGAGTGGCGGAAGAGGGTTCCCCGACCCGCGAAGCGGGCCGAGAGGTCGTTGAGGAATCCGACCAGCAGGCCGACGAGGCAGAGCCCGATGATCACCACCAGCAGGCTGCCCGCCCCCTGGATGTTAAGGGAGAGAGTCTGGGTCAGGGCGTCCTGGGCGCTGTAGCCGATGCCGTTGGCGGTCGGCTCCACGTACCAGGGGAGCAGCCAGCCGGCGATGAGCAGGACGAGGGCCACACTGGCGAGCATCCAGGTGAGGGAGGCCCCCTCTCCGCTCCCCGCGGGAGTGGCGGCGAGAGGGATCTCCGCCTCCCCGGGGACCTCCTCCTCGATGTCGTCGGGCTCGGGCGCGCTGGGGGCCACGAGGATGGTTTCCTCGTCAAGCGCCGCGCCGTTCAAGGTCGCGTCCATCGCCGCCTCGCGGGGGCCGGGGGCACGATCCTCGGACGATCCCTTGGGCGCGGTGGGCTCAGGCACGGTCGGGGACCCTCATCCCCAGCAACCCGGTGGGCTGGAGCGTCAGCACCAGGATGAGGACGGCGAAGACGACGATCAGCGCCCATGAGCCACCGTTGGGGATGAGGGTCACGGTGAAGGCCTCGACAAGCCCGATCAGGAAGCCGCCGATGCCGGCCCCCACGATGTTGCCGATGCCGCCGAGGACCGCCGCCGTGAACGCGATGAGGCCGAATTGGTAACCCTGGTTCCAGGTAATGGTGTGGTAGTGCATCGCGTAGACGACCCCGCCGACCGCGGCGAGCGCCGAGCCGAGGAAGAAGGTCGCGGAGATGGTCCGGTTGATGTTGATGCCGCAGAGCAGGGCGGCATCCCGGTTCTGCGCCGACGCGCGCATCGCCTTGCCGGTCCGGCTGTAGCGGATGAAGCCCGCGAGCGCGAACATCGCCACCAGCGCGACGATGATGACCATGGCGTCGTTGGCCCCGATGGCGACACCGTGGGGGCCGCCGATGTTGAAGAGGACGCGGGTGGTCGGGATCCAGCCGTCCTCACCGGTGGGATAGGCCGCCCCTGGAGTCCCCAGCCCCGGCTGCCCGGGTGGCGCGGGAGGGACGAAGAAGGCGAACATGATCCCCTCGAGGAGGAAGGAGACCCCGACCGCGGTGATCAGCGGCGCCAGGCGGGGAGCGTTGCGCAGCCGGCGGTAGGCGACCCGCTCGATGAGCACGCCGGTGAGCCCGGCCAGGGTCATGGCGATGGGGAAGATGATGAGCAGGGCGAGCACCAGGCCCCCGGCGCCAGAGCTGGCCAGGTGGTTGATGTCAAATCCCAGGAACCGCTTGAAGAAGCCCTCCTGCACACCCGGGATCCCCGCCAGGAACACGGAGTAGAAGGCACTGAGGGTGAAGACGTCACCGTGGGCGAAGTTGATCAGCTCGATGATGCCGTAGACCAGCGTGTAGCCCACGGCGATGAGCGCGTAGATGGCACCCAGGACCAGACCGCGCCACACCTCGTTGCCCGCGGTGCTGGCGCCGTCCTGCACCACCATCAGCAGCATGAGGAACACGAAGACGCCGGAGAGGACGGTGAGGAACTGGCCCTGGCTGATGGCGAGCCGCAGCCCGCGCCGGGTCCGTGGCGCCGGTTTGCGGCCGCGCACCGCAGCCTCGGTCACTGCGCTCATCTGCCTCTCCTCTCAGCGGGGAGCGGGGGGAGGCGAAGCCTCCCCCCGCGATCAGCGGTCGGGTCCGCCTCAGCTCGAGACCGTGAGCGTCGAGACGTAGGTCCACTGACCGCCGCTGCCCTTCCACAGGGTCAGCAGCTTGTTGGTGGTGTCGCCGTTGCTGTCGAAGCTGGTGACGCCGATGGCCCCGCTGTAGTGGATGGCGGCCACGTTGCTGCGCACCGCCTCACGGAAGGCGGTGGGGCTGGTCGGCAGCTTGCCGCCGTTGGTCTGGATGGCCTCCTTGATGGCCTGGATGATGATGTTCATGGCGTCGTAGGCGTTGGCCGAGTAGGCGCCCGGGTCGCTGTTGAACTTCGCCTTGTAGGCGGTGACGAAGGCACTTGCGCTGGAGAGGTCGGCGGGGTTGGGAGCGGCCACGGTGCTGTAGGCGCCGTCCCCGGCGCTGCCCGCCTCGGTGAAGAACTGGGTGTCCTGGATGCCGTCGCCGCCCAGGAAGTCGACGCTACCCAGACCGACATCACTCATCTGCTTGCGGATGATGCCGCCGCCGTTCGAGGACGTGCCACCGAAGAAGATCAGATCGGCTCCATCGGCCTTGGCCTGGGTCAGCTCGCTGGTGAAGTCGGTGGTGCTGCCCGGGAGGCTGGCGTGGCCGACCACGGTGCCGCCGTCGGCGGTGAAGTCCGTGGTGAAGGTGGCCGCCAGGCCCGCGCCGTAGGTCTCCTGGTCATCGAAGACGTAGGCCTTGGTGTCCTTGAGGGTCTGGGTCGCCACCTGGGCGAGCCCGGCCCCCTGGCCGATGTCGGTGGTGCAGACCCGGAAGAAGGTGATCTTGCCCGTCGGGCGCAGGCTGCTCGTGTCGATGCTGGAGTTGGAGCCGACGATCGTCAACCCCGGGTTGGTGCAGGAGGGGCTGATCATCACCAGGTCGGCATCGTTGGCGATCGGCTCCTCTGCCTGGCAGACGTTGGAGTTGAAGGCACCGACCACCCCGAGGACGGCCTGGTTGCCGGCCAGCGCGGTCATGTTCGAGGCGCCCTGGGTGGGGTCATGGGCTCCGGTGGCGGCGCTGGTGTCGTCCTTGTTGATCACCGTGATCGTGCAGCCGTTCAGGGTGTTGTTGGCGTTGGCCTGGTCGACGGCCAGGACCGCGCCCTGCTGGGTTGGCAGCCCGTCGGAGGCGTCGTTGCCGCTCACCGGCAGCTCGGTGGCGACGGTGACGCTCCCGGTGCAGCCGGAGGCACCGCTGCTAGTGCCGTGTGTGCTGGTGGTGCCGCAGGCGGCTGCCCCCAGGGCGAGGAGCGCCAGCAGCGTGGTGAGTTGGAACCGTTTTGGCATGGGATCCCCCTCCGTTGGGAAGCTGCGACCGCGGCGTCCCCCGGCCGCCTGGGCGAGTGGACCTGATATACGCGCCGCGCTTCATTGTGTCAACAGCTAGGCCGCACAAATCAACCCCTCGGAGCCTCGATTCGGCGAACTGAGGAGAGCTGACCCCTGCGATAGGGGGTCTTTCGGCCCTTGCCGCCTCTCTCCCCGGTGGGGGACCCGTCCGAACGGGCGGGGGCGGGGCCGGCCGAGCCTTCGCGGACCCCGCAGCGGCCGGCCTTCAGCGGCGGCGACGCTCAGACCGCCCCGGACCGGCTTGTGCGTGTTGTGCACAAGCCTGTGGAAAAGGCGCTGGTGCACTGACCCGGAGGTAGGTTTACGATTCGCCGGCCAGGCCGCCGGAGCCCAGGAAGGGGTGGCACGCCAGGAGCGCACCCGCAGGTGCGTGACGAGGAGGTGCCGGGTCCCGTGACGCCGGCTTCAGGGCGCGAAGCGCCCCCGGCGGGGATGGCCGGATGAAGCGGGAAGATGCTGCCGGGCCGGTGCACTACTAGATCGCCGGTCGCGCGGCGTCGGGGCTGAGACGGCGGCCTACTCCGTCGCCATCAGGTCGAGGACGGCGCGCTGGTACTGCTGGGTGTCCAGGAAGAGGCCGTGCTCGCCGATGCTGGCGTCGCCCTGGTAATAGGCGGCGAGAGCCCGACCGGTGTCGCCCTCGTGGATCCAGAGGAGGTGGCCGAGCAGCAGCGCACCGGCGGTGACGTTGTCCTCGGCGTTGCGCAGGTTCAGGGCTCGATGGGCGAGGAACTGGGAGACCCACTCACCGGTGTACGGCTCCAGCTGCATCAGGCCGACGGCTCCGGTGGGCGAGGCCACGTCTTGACGCCATCCCGATTCCATCCACGCCACCGCTTTGACCAGGCCCGGCTGCACCTCGACCTGCTGGGCGACGTGGGTGAGCAGGGCGTTGACCCGGACCAGACGGCCCGGGACCTGGATCTGGGCGCCGGCGGGGAGGATGGCGTTGACATTCAGCCCGTTGGCGCGGGCGAGCGCGGTCGGGTCGACCCCGTACCGGCGGGAGACGAGCCAGAGGGTGTCCCCCGCCACCACCGTGTAGGAGTCGAGATCCTGGCTGCCGGCGACGTAGGAGGGCAGGCTGCGGGTGGGGTCCGGGATCTCGAGGAGCTGACCGACGCGGAGAGGGCCGGGGTTGCCGAGGCGGTTGGCCTCGACGATGGCCTGGACGGAGGAGCCGTGGCGCAGGGCGATCGCGGTCAGGGTGTCGCCCGGCCGGACCACATACGTGGAGGCCATCACCGCCGCGGGCGCCGCGGCGACGGCGGTGGCACCGAGCGCCGCGATCGCGAACCGGGAGCGTGGGGGCATCTGGGTTACCTGCTGGGACGTTGAGTGGGACCGGTGGGGGGACATGCCCCGCTCGATGCGGTGCGCGCTGAGAGTATGCGCTTGCGACAAGCCGGTCAACAGCCGTTCCCGGTTCGTTGCAGGTCGTCATGGGGATGGCCCCGATGTGACGGTCGGGGTGCCCGCACCGGCCGCGCCGGCCGCGACCTCCGCATCCCTGCCCGATCGCCATCGGGTGGTACGCTGGGCGGCGTCATGCCGGTGCCGCGCGAGCCGCGCCTCAGCCTTGCGGCCCCTCTTCTCGGGGCTCTTCTCGGGGCGGGCCTGGGCCTCGTGACCTTCGTGGTCGTCGCCCTGATGTGGCGTGCCGGCGCGACCCGCGCCGCCGCAACCACGGCCGACTACGCCCTCTTCGTCTCCCTCGTCTGTCTCGCCGTGACCCTGGTCTTCGGACAGCCGCCCCGCCGCCGCCGGGCGCGGGTGCCGATCAACCAGGCCGTGCCCCACGAGTGGTGGCCGCGCGAGACCGAGTCGGTGCAGATGATCGCCGCCTGCGTCGGGGCCCCGCTCATCGTCGGCGTGGGCGCGGCGATGCTGCTCTTCCACTGACGGGGTTCTCCGGGCCCGCCTCGCCGCGGTCCGTCGACGCGGTGGTTTTCGACTTCGACGGCACCCTGGTGGCCAGCCGTTTCGCCGACGAGGCGGCGGTCGCCGAGCTGATCGGCTCAGACCCCGCTGCGGCTGCCGGCGCGGCCGTCTTCTGGGCCCACGACGGCGAGCCCCTGCTGACCCGCATCGAGCTGGCCTGGCCGGGGAGGACCGACGAGATCCTCCCCCTCTTCGAACGGCCGGATGCGCCGCTCCGGTTCCCGGGGATCGTGGCCCTCCTGGGACGGCTGGGGCGCCAGGGTTTGAGCTTGGGGGTGGTCTCCTCGCGCCGGCTGGCGGCGCTCGATCAGGGTCTCAGAACAACCGGCCTTCGCCATCACTTCACGGTCGTGGTTGGCCTCGACGACGTGGCCGAGCCCAAACCCAGCCCGGAGGGCCTGCTCCTCGCTCTCGGGCGGCTCGGCGTCGAGCCGGCGCGTGCCGTCTTCGTCGGTGACACCGAGCTGGACGTTGAAGCCGGGCACCGGGCCGGCGTAGCGGTCTGGAGGGCCGTCTGGGGCCTGCCTCTAGCTCCCCTGCCGGGAAGCTCCGATGGCACCGTCCTCCTCCACCGGCCGGAGGAGGTGGGGGAGCTCCTCCGGGTGCTGACCGCGCGCTGAGCCGGCCGCGTCCCCTATGGGATGTCGCGCCGCATCGTGACCAGCCAGCCACAGACCGCGAGCAGGACCCCCCATCCGAGGCAGACCAGCCCGCCTTCGAGAGAGGTCAGCTGGACGCCGCCGATGGCCGGTGCGGTGGAACCGACCAGCGCGCCGGCGGCCGGGCCGGGGAGGAACGCGTAGGCCCTGTTGACGGTCGGGATGACCGCGAAGACGTTCTCGATGATCAGCAGGAAGGCGAGCGAGCCGATCACCGCGGCGATTTGGTTGCGCACCACCGCTCCGATCCCGACCCCGAGCAGCGCGTAGAGGGTCACCGCGATGGCGGCGCGTCCCAGAGTCGCCAGCACTCCACCGCGCAGCCACTCGATGGCGTCGCCCTTGGCCCCGAGCCAGGGGGTCATGACGGCCGCCACGACCGCGGCGCTCGCGATCGCATAGATGACGCCGACGGCGGCGCCGACGGTGAGCTTGGCGGCGATCACCCGGCCGCGACGCGGCTCGATCAGGAAGGTGGGTCGCGCCGTCAGATGGCGGAACTCGGTGGTCATGAGGATGACCCCGTAGACGAGGGCGAAGATCTCACCGGCGGAGCCCAGGGTGGCGAGCATCCGCTGCGTCGAGGCCTGGGCGAACGGGTCGGGTGGCGCCACGCCCGGAGGGCCGCCGCTCTGATAGCTGCTGATCAAGCCGGCGGCGCTCACGCCCGCCACCGCCACGGTCGTGAGCAGCAGCCCCCACCACAGCTTGGTCGTGGTCACCTTCCGCCACTCGGAGCGCAGCGCGTTCCTCATCGGCCGGGGCCGGGTGGAAACGGGTCGGCGGTCAGCGCCAGGAACCGCTGCTCCAGCGTCGAGCCGACCGTCCGCAGCTCGTGCACCTCCACTCCGGCCTGCCAGCACGCGTGTCCGACGGCGCTCGGGGTGGCGCCGGTGATCATGAGCGAGGCGTCGGGGGAGGCCACGACATGGGCTCCCAGCCCCGCCAGCGCCGTCACCGCCCTCTCGACCGCCGGAGTGCGCACGACGACCCCCTCCTGTCCGCCCGGGAGATCGCGCAGGGTGCCGTCGTAGAGGAGGCGTCCTCGGGCGACGATGACCACCCGGTCCACGACCTGCTCGACCTCGGAGAGCACGTGGCTCGAGACCAGGATGGCGCGGCCTTCCGCATCCGCCATCCGGCGCATCAGCTGGCGCAGCCACGCCATGCCCTGCGGGTCGAGGCCGTTGGCGGGCTCGTCCAGCATCAGCACCCTCGGGTCCCCGATCAGCGCGGTCGCCAGGCTCAGGCGCTGGCGCATCCCCAGCGAATAGGTCTGGACCGGGACCCGGGCGACGGCGGCCAGACCGACGAGGTCGAGCAGCTCGTCGGCGCGGCGGTCGGCGACCCCGGCGGCGGCGCAGCACACGCGGAGGTGATTGCGTGCGGTGCGGCCGGGGAGGAAGCTGGTCGCCTCGAGCACGGCTCCGACGACGTGGGCGGGGTCGCTCAGCTCGGCATAGCGCCTTCCCCCGATCGTCCCCGTCCCCGCGGTCGGTGCGGCCAGGCCGAGGAGCATGCGCAGGGTGGTGGTCTTGCCCGCGCCGTTGGGGCCGAGGAAGCCAGTCACCGAACCCTGCTCGACGCTGAAGCTGAGGTTGTCGACCGCCCTGACCTTTCCGAAATCCTTGGTCAGACCGTGGGCGACCACGGGCGTCGCCCCCGTCCCCACGGGGGTCGCGTCTCCTCCCGTCGCGGGTCGGGGAGGATCGGCCGTTTCCACGTCGGGGCGACTGTAGAGGATCGCCGACCGGTCGCGGGAAGCCCGCGGGCCCCCTGCTCACCCCTCCTCGGCGTGGATCAGCTGCAGCAGCGAGGGCTGGCCGCGCACCACGAGGTGTGCTCGCCCCGGGGGGAGGCTGACCGGGCGGGGGACGAAGAGGCAGCGATCGGTCTCACTCATCTCGACGCCGACCGCCCCCTGGGCGACCAGCGCGCTGCCGAGGCTGTCATAGCCCGGGGACGCCGGACGCCGGGCCAGGATCACATGGAATTTCATGTCCCAGGCGAGCGGCACGGCTCCCACCAGGGGCGAGAGGGCCATGGGCTCGACGATGTCGTCGTCGTCGACCACCAACACCAGCTCGGGGCCGCGGACGTGCCGCCGTTCGGCCAGGTCGCGGCGGCTGGCTCCCGCCGGAGGGACGCGCCGGACGAGCTCCTCCCGCAGGCTCGCGACCACTCCCTCCACCGCCGAGGCGGTCATGGCGTGGCCTCCCAGATAGGCTGCGGGGACGGCGTCGAGCAGGCCGCGCCGGATGTCGACGAGGTGGAGGCGTACCTCCTTCGGTGAGAGCACGCGGGTCAAGGCCAGCAGGAGGGCGCGCAGGAAGCCGGTCTTGCCGCACCGGGCATCGCCGCAGACCACCAGGTGCTGCGTGTCCTGCGCGAGCAGGTCGAACGGCACCGGCCGCAGGTCCGCGTCGGCGATCCCGAGGGGGACCTCACGCCGCCGCCTCCACTCCACCCAGTCCAGCCTGCTGAGGGGCACGGTCAGGGGGAGGAGCGGGACCGGGGGCGCCGCGGGACCGGGGCGGGCGCGGCGCTTGACCAGATCGCGGAAGGCGGTGTCCGGGTCGATCCCCGGGTCGCCGCCGTCGACCCGGGGCAGGGCCAGCTGGATCTGGCAGGAACCCGGGCCCAGGGCTCTTCCCGGGGTGCTGGCCAGCCCTCGGGTGGCGCGGAGGTCGTAGGCCGAGTCGGCGGGGTCGATGGGCCGCAGCTGGAGCCGGGCCCGGATGCGGTCGCGCAGCGCGGGGCGGATGTCAGCCCAGCGATCCGCGCTCAGCACCAGGTGGATGCCGTGGGAGAGGCCCACCCCGGCCAGCGCCGTCACCTCCTCCTCGATCCAATCGAAGGCCCTGGTCGCCGTTCCCCAGTTGTCGATCAGAAGGAAGACGTCGCCGAACCCGTCGCCCGAGCCCCTCTCCCGCCAGCTCCGGCGCAGCTCGTCGATGCCGCCGAGCCCGAGCCTGCGAAGCTCGCCCTCGCGTTGCTCCGCCAGCCGGCTGAGCAGGCGGATGGTCCGCCGCGCCACCTCGGGGTCGGCCTTCCCGGCCACGGTGCCGACGTGGGGTGCTCCCGCCAGCGCCTGGAGCGAGCCGCCCATGTCGAGGACGTAGAGCTGGACGGCGCCTGGGTCGTGGGTGAGCAGGAGGGAGGCGGCGATGGTGCGCAGGGCCGTGGTGCGGCCGGTGCGGGGTGCACCGACGACCGCCAGATGGCCCAGCTCGCCGCCGAAGTCGATGCCCCACCGCTGCTGCCGCTGGAGAAGGGGATGGTCGGCGAGGCCCAGGGTCACCTCGAGCGGCCCGCCACCCCGCTCCAGCACGGCGTCCAGCGACAGCTTGCGGGGGAGTGGCGTGACCCAGATGGGACGGGCGGGCGCGGCTCCCGATCTCGTCAGCCGCTCGACGAGGAGGTCCAGCTCGGTGGGCCCGTCGGCGCGGGCCGGCGCGGAGGCCGGCTGCTCCCCACCCCCGCCGTTCGCCGCGGCAACGCCGCGGGCAGGCTCCGGGGGCCGGGTCGAGGTGAACCGCCGCACCGCAGGAGCACGATGGCCGTCGCCGGAGGCGGGATCCCCGTGGCCGGCTGGGCCGCCGACCAGGAAGGCGCGGAAGCGCCGGGGCTCACCCTGGCCAACCCTGAGGTACCCCAGACCCGGAGTGAGGGGAAGCTGGGCGGCGAGCGGTGAGCCGAGCGCGAGCAGGCTCTCCTGCAGGCTGTTGGTGCGGAGGCAGAGCCGGTAGGAGAGGTGGCGATCGAGCCGCGTCAGCCCGCCCGAGAGCCCCTGGGTGGCCAGCAGGAGGTGGATGCCGAGGGCGCGTCCCAGGCGCGCCACCCCCTCGAAGAACTGGTCGAGATCGGGGTGGGCGGTGAGCAGCTCCGCCAGCTCGTCGACGACCAGCCAGAGGTGGGGGAGAGGCTCCAGCGCCGGTAGGCTCGCCCGTCGGCGGTGGTACGCGCGGAGGTCGGGGATGTTGCCGGCGGCCTTGAACATCGACTGGCGGCGGACCAGCTCGCCCTCGACCGCGAGGCGGAAGCGCTCGACCATCGTGGGGTCGTCGTCGAGGTTGGTGACCAGGCCGGCGACGTGGGGCAAACCGGCCATCGGTCGGAAGGCGGTGCCCCCCTTGAAGTCGACCAGCACGAACGCGAGCAGATCCGGAGGGTGGGTGGCCGCCAGGCCGGCGACCAGGGTTCGCAGCAGCTCGCTCTTGCCCGAGCCAGTCGCTCCGACGAGCATCCCGTGCGGTCCCATCCCCCCCTGCGAGAGCTCCTTGAGGTCGAGCTCGACCGTCTCCCCCTGGGAGCCGGTCCCGATCGGGCATCGGAGCAGGGACTCGGAGGCCCTGCTCCAGGCCGTCCCCACGTCGATCCGCGCCGCCGGGCCGAGGCCCAGGGCATCGAGGAGGCCGGCCGCAGCCGGCCCGCCGTCGCCCGCTGCCCTCTCACCATCGCGGGCGAGGCGCAGCGGCGTGAGCAGCCGCGCGATGCGGAGCGCCGCCGCCGCGCCCAGCGGTTCGGCGGCGACGACCACCGAGCGGGTCACCGCGTCCCGGGTGATCTCGACCGTCGCGGTGCCGTCGGGTTCGAGAGCCATCCCGGTGCGCAGCTCCCCCGGCTCGTCCGCGGCCGACGCGACGGTGCAGACGACGGTCACGCCGGCGGTCGGGTCGTCCCGCATCAGGGCGCGCAGCGATGCGAGCTCGGCCAGGCGTCCCTGAGGTGACCAGCCGTCGACCACGACCAGCAGGTGGCGCGGGCGCTCCCCGGGTTCCGGGAGCAGCTCGCGCAGGATGCGGTCGGCCTGGGCTGGGCCGGCTCCGACCGCGGCCAGCAGATTCGAGGGTGCAACTGCGACGAGGTCGGGACAGCGGGCGTGGGGGAGCCATTTGACCCAATCCCAGGCCTGGGCCGTGGTCGTGTCGCCGGTCACGACCGCGATGCCGAGGTCCGCGGGCGAATGGAACACGGCCGCCTGGACGGCGAGGGAGCGCGCCACTCCGCTGGCGAGCGGGGGCGGACCCCGGACCACCAGCGTCCCCACATCGAGCAGGGGGAGCGGCATCGGCGCCCGCGCTCGGCTCTGAAACCGCCCGACGAGCGTCCGGGCTGCGGCGAGCAGCTCCGGGTCCGGAGCGGGCGCGAGCGGGTCGATCTCCTGGAGGGTCACCCGGACGGCGGGTGGCAGCCTTCCGGCACCGGCCCGGACCTCCAACCAGTCGGGGTCACCGGGGCGGCGCTCGTAGACGCGCTCCCGCCGCCGCACCAGCTCGGTGAGGCCGGCCTCATCCGGGAGGAGGAGCGCGTCACGCTGCTCCTGGGTCGCGATCAGAGAGCTGATCGCCCGCTCCGCCGCGGCCAGGTAGTCGAGGTAGCGCCGCCGGCCGTCGAGGCGCTGGGTGCGTCCGGCGACCGCCTGGCCCAGGGCGGTGCCCGTCGACACCAGGACGCCGATCCCGATCGCTGCGCCCATGACGGCGAGCAGGGCGCCCGTCTGCCGGTAGGCGAGGGCGACCACCAGCCCGGTGCCGGCACCGGCGATCGGGGCCATGACCTGGAAGACCCGCAGGGCCCGCCCCCCGGAGACCGCGGGTGGCGGAGGGGTGCGGATGACCACCGCTCTGCTGGGGAGCGGAGGGATCGGGGCCCGGGGCCGGCGGTGGTAGGCGATGGTGCTCATCGGCGCTCTGCCGAGCCTGCCGAGGAGGGCCGGACATGGCGCGGACATCGGACCAGGCGCATCGCGACCGACCCGGGGCTCCGGCCGCGTGCGGCGCACGGGTCCGAGGCCGGCGGATCAGGCGCGGGCGATGATCTCACCGGAGACGACGATGAAGACGCCGCCGGCGACGGCCCCGAGGGCCCGCCAGCCGGCGGCCACCTCCTCCAGCTCGGAGGGGGTGGCGATCCCGTACTCCACCGCCTGGCGGCCGAGGCTCGACGACGTGGTCCGCTCCGCCCACAGCTCGGTCCACCAGCCGCGATCCTCGGCGGTGGCGAAGGTCCACGTCGAGGTCGAGTAGGCGACATCGTCGAAGCCGGCCTCGCCCGCCCAGCCGGCGAGCCGGCGTCCGGCGTCCGCCTCGGCCCCGTTGCGCCGGGTCACCGCCAGGTAGATATCCCGCCAGCGGTCGAGCCGGGGGTCGGCCGGCCACCAGACCATCGCCGAGTAGTCGCCGTCCCGGGCGGCGACGATTCCGTCCGGGCGCGCCAGCCGGCGCATCGCCCTGAGGGCCCCCACCGGGTCGCGCAGGTGCTGCAGCACCTGGTGGGCGTGGACCACGTCGTAGCTCCTCTCGGCGAGCCCCACCGAGCGGAAGTCGCCGGAGCGGAAGCCGAGGTTGGGGACGCCGGCCTCCCGGGCATGGGCCTCGGCCTCGGCCACCACCCTGGCCGAGAGGTCGACGCCGAGCACCTCACCAGGCGCCACCCGCGCCGCCAGGTCGGCGGTCAGCGTCCCCGGGCCGCAGCCGACGTCCAGCAGGCTCATGCCCGGGCGGAGGTGGGGCAGGAGATAGGCGGCCGAGTTCTCCGCCGTCCGCCACCGGTGAGCCCGCAGCACCGCCTCGTGGTGGCCGTGGGTGTAGGTGTCGGTGTCGGTGGAGCCGCTCATCGGCGCTCGATGATCTCAGACCCGACGCCGCGGCGCGACGGCGTCGCGGACGCCGATCACTCCTGTCCCCGGCACGTGTCTCCGGCGGGCGGGCCCGGCGTCCCTCGGCGGTCTCAGCCGAGCCGGCCGCCCAGGGCGAGCTCGGCCACCACGAAGCCGAGCCAGGGGAGCGCGGCCACCAACAGCCAGCCTCCGTGGGCGCGGCCATCCCGGAGCAGTCCGAGCAAATAGAGGCCGGTGGCAAAGGCGCAGCCGGCGCTGATCAGACCGGCGGCGCCCAGGTCCCAGGTGGTGAAGGTGATGCCCAGGAAGCCGAGGATGCACGCCTGGAATGCGGCCGCCCCGGCGACGTTGCCCAGGGCCAGCCCGTCGTCGCCGCTCCGGATCCAGAGCACGCTGTTGAGCGTCTCGGGCAGCTCGGTGGCGAAGGGCACCGCGATCACCGCCAGGACCAGGGGATTGACGCTCAGGCTGGTGGCGGCGGAGTGGATGGCGTCCACGAACAGTCCCGAGCCGACCGTGAGCAGGACGGCCCCGGCCAGGAGCTGCACCACGACCACCGCCGCCGGGGGCGGGCCCGACCGCCAGCGGACGAAGTGCAGCGGCTCGGGCGCCTCCTCCTGGCCCCCCCAGTCTCCGAGGGCGGCGCGGGCGTACCCGGCGTAGAGGAGGAGCAGCAGGATCCCCACGACCACCCGCTCCGGCCGGCTCAGCAGGGTGGACGCCACCGCGCAGCCGAACGCGCTCAGGAAGACACCGAGGTCGCGGCGGACCTGGGCCGGCTCGACCTGAAGCCGGCGGTTACTCCGCCGAGTCAGCAGGGCCACCCCGGTCAGCGCCCCGCCCAGGGTGAGCAGCAGGAAGGAGGAACCGAGCACCGCGCCCGTGGCGATCTGGTTCGAACCGGTGGCACCCCCGGCCAGCGCGACGATCACCACCATGGTCTCGGGAAGAGCCGTCCCCAGGGCGGCGAGCAGGCTGCCGGTCGCCCCGGCTCCGAGATGGAGCAGGTGCCCGGCCCATTCGACCGCATTGGTGAAGAGCTCGGAGGCGACGGCGATCAGCAGCAGAGCACCCAGGAAGAGCAGCGCGGTCATGGGTCAGGAGCCCCCGTGGTCCCCGGGGGCCGAGCCGGCCATTCACCGGTCCCTCGACCGTGAGCGCCGCCGCCGCGACAGCGCGTCCACGGGGGTCTGCATCCAGCTCGTCCCGAAGTTCATCACGTGGCGCATGGTCACCGGCTGGATGCGGTGCACCGGTGCCCCGCCGCGGCTGCACGCCACCGCGTCGAGGATCCGCTCCCGGCACCAGGGGAAGACGGTCCGGGGCAGCTCCTCGGGGTCGAAGAGGCGCACCGACCACGCCTCGATGCTGCGTCGAGCCCTCCCGCCGGTGATCTCGCCGAGGAAGACCGCGTCCCCGGCGGCGCGCAGCCCCTCCCAGGTGTAGACGCCGACCAGCCCGAGCACCCGGAAGGTGTGCCCCGTCTCCTCCTCGGCCTCGCGCCTGGCGGCGTCGGCCGGCTCCTCGCCGGGCTCGCAGTGACCTCCGGGGAGCTCCCAGCCCGGCGGCCAGGGGCGAAGCTGGAGGAGCGCCCGTCCCCGATCCAGCACCGCCAGCTGGGCGCCGCCCACCGGCCACGCCTCGCCGTCGACGGTGACCGACAGCAGCGGCCGCCGGGGGGGGCGATCGTGGAAGAGGACCCGGGCGAACCGGCTGCTGTGGCCCCCCGCCCCACTCATGGGAGGGTCAGCCCGCAGCCCCGCCGCGCACCGGGAACGCGCCGCCCCGCAGGACCCAGGCTTCGCCCCGCCAGCCGGGACGACCGGGAGGCCTCAATCGACGGGGACGCGGCGGGGTCGCCTGGTTCGCGGGGTGGCGGTGGGAGCGCGGCGTCCCCGCGAAGGCGTGCTCGCCGGCCGGCTGCCACGCTCGATCAGCGCGGTGATGCCGAGCACCAGCTCCCGCTGTGCCGCGATGAAGTGGGACGTCGCCTCCGGCGGCACCACCTGGCCGAGCCGGCGGGCCGCCTCCTCGAAGAGCCGGACGGGGATCCCTCCGATGCTGTCACCCATGGTTGCCATACCTCCGAACGCCGTTGCTCACGCCTGGCCGTCGGCGAACGTGACGCGCAGCAGGCCCTGGTCAAGTCTGGCCTTGCTGACCCGCTTGCCATTGAGGATGCGGGGCAGGGAGATCTCACGCTTGTAGGCGCCCACGGTGACGAACAGCTCACCCTCGCTGTGGCGGACGTCGACCTCGTCCTTGGAGACGAAGGGGAGCTGCAGCTGCAGCTCGTACCGCCCGTCCACCTTGCGCAGGCGTTGGGGCACGGCGTGGTAATAGACGGCCGCCGGGTCCTCGTCGCCGAAGAGCTCCGCCGCCAGCTCGCCCAGCCGGGTGAGACCGACGATCTCGTGCTCGAAGAGCTTGGAGCGCCGGATCGGGATGGGGTCGAAGAGCGACTCCACCGACTCGTCGTAACGGGTCTGGATCGCCCTCCAGGATTTGAAGTAGGTGTCGGTGACCTCCGGAGGGAGGACCCGGTTGACCACCACCAGGTCGGTCAGGTAGTCGTAGAGGCTGAGGTAGGTGAAGGCGCGCTGCGCCTCCTTGAGCACCATCTTCTCGAGGTTGAGCACCAGCCGCACGGTGCAGGTCTTGGGGTCGCCGAGGATGCTCTTCATGCTCTCCAGGTCGAGCAGCAGGTTCCTGATGTGGACGAAGACGTCGTCCGGGGGGAGCGGGATGGAGACGAATGGCTGCACCACCGGGCGGGCCACCTTCATCACCGCGCGCGAGGCGGGGAAGAGTCGCTGCAGATACCAGCGGGCGACGTCGGGGAACGCCAGCAGCTGCAGGGTCTCGCCGGTCGGCGCGCAGTCGACCACCAGGGTGTCGAACTTGCCCTCGGCCTTGTGATGCCGGATCTGCATCAGCGAGGCGACCTCCTCCATCCCCGGGGGCGACGCCAGCTCCTCGGCGACGATGTCGTCGACGCCCTGCGACGAGAACAGCGAGCTGAGGTAGAGGCGGATCCGATCCCAGTGGCTCTCGAGCTGCTGGAGGGCGTTGACCTCCTGGCCCCAGAGGCCCGGGGCCACCTCACGCGGCTCCTCGCTGAGGGGCACCTCCAGCGAGTCGCCGAGGCTGTGGGCTGCGTCGGTGCTGATCACCAGCGTGCGCTGGCCGAGCTGGGCGCAGCGCACCGCCGTCGCGGCGGCCACGGTGGTCTTGCCCACCCCACCCTTGCCCGTGTAGAGGATGACCCGCATCCGTGCCGCCCCCCGGCTCAGTCGACGACGTGGCTGACGATGGCCCAGGCGATCAGGATGAGCACCACCATCAGGGCGGCGATCGTGGCGACCCGGCGCAGATCCGAGGGGACGTAGGGAACGCGGTCGAACGGGATGGCCGGGTCGTCCGAGTCCAGGGGCTCCACCATCGCCGCGGCCGAGCCGAAGCGAGCGCTCCTGACCGGCTGGCGCTGCTGCCGGCCTCCCAGCGCGCTCGGGGGCGCGGTGGGCCCGATCCGCCCCACGCGGCGGCGGGCGGCTTCCGACCCCAGGGTCTGAGTGGCCGCGGCCGCGAGCGGTGCCTCGCTCGGGGCGGCCTCCTGCTCCTCCGGTGCCGCCGTCGCGGTGAGAGGCCGGGCGGCCGCGGTCGCCAGCGGCCGCGCCGGTGCCGCGCCGGCCGGACGGCGGGCCGTGGTGCGCTGCTTCTGCTTGCGGGTCTTCTTGGCCATGGTCCAGCCGCGAAGCGTACCAGGGGCGACGGAGCGAGGTGCCGAACCCTGAGGGCCCGCCCTCCTGGTACCCTCCGCCCGAGATGTCCTCTGAGGCTGCCCCCGCCCGCCGGAGCGGGCTGCTCGACCGCTACTCGGCCCTCTTCATCACCCTGGCGGCCGCCCTCTGGGCGGCGGACGCCTACTTCCGTCCCGTCCTCGCCAAGCAGCTGTCGGCGAGCCAGATCGTCCTGGTCGAGGACCTGCTCATCAGCCTCTGCTTCCTCCCTGTGGGGCTGCGGGTGATCCGAGAGCTGCGCACCACATCCTGGCGGAGCTGGCTGGCGCTGGCGGTGATCGCCATCGGTCCCCAGGCCTTCGCCACCGTCCTCTTCACCCGCTCAATCGGCTACGCGTTCACCGTCCCGGCGGCGCAGAGCGGCGGCGTGCTCTCCGAGGTCTACCTCCTCTACCTGCTCCAGCCGGTCTTCGGGGCGACCATGGCCTGGATCGTCCTCCACGAGCGCCGCAGGGCCTCCTTCTGGCCGCTGGCCGCCCTCGCCCTGGCCGGCACCGCGCTGATCGTCTTCTCCAGCAACGCGAGCGCGCCACGTGTCCAGTTCCTCGCCGCCGCCTTCGTCATCGGCGCGGTGATCCTCTGGGCGGCGGGCACGGTCCTCGGCCGCGTCGCCCTGGCCGGGGTCTCCTTCACCACCACCTCGGCGATGCGCTTCGTCCTGGCCCTGCCGGTCCTGCTGGTTCTGATGCTCACCGACCCGCAGGCGGGGGGCTTCGCCAAGTACTCGATCGGCCAGCTCCCCAGCTTCCTCGGCATCGCACTCATCCCTGGGCTCGTCGCCATGGTGCTCTACTACCGCGCGCTCTCCAGCACCCGGGCCACGGTCTCCAGCTTCGCCGAGCTCGGCTACCCGGCCGCACTCTTCCTGGTCTTCTGCCTCCCCGTGCCGGTCGGGTACGGGTACAAGCTGCAGCCGCTCGAGGTGCTGGGCGCGGTGCTCCTGCTGATCTCGGTCACCACCCTCAACTTCCAGATGCGCCGTGGCGTGGTGACGGGGCCGCAGCCGCGCGAGCTGAGGCTCGCGTCCGAGGCCAACGAGAGCTAGCTATAGCTAGTCCGGCCCCGGTACCGGCGCGCTGGCGGCGCAGCTCAGCCCGGGCTGCCGACCTCGGCCCGGAACCCCGCTCCGTGGAGAAGGGCGAGCGCTCGCTCGACCACCCCGGCATCGATGGTCAGCACCAGGGCGGCGTGGCGGGTGTCGGAATGCTGCATGTAAAGGTCCACGATGTTGATGTCGTTCGAGCCCATCAGGGTGGTGACCTGGGCGAGCACCCGAGGCCGGTTCTCGATCGGCACCGCGATGTCGACGTTGCGCCCGGTGCGGTCGATGAGGATGCCGCCCAGGGCCTCGTAGGCGACGCCCGCGTCGCTGAAATGCCGCTCGGTGGCGGGACGGTCGTCGATGTCGCGATCGAGCCGCCGCATCGCGTCGGTGAAGGAGGTGAGCACCTCCCGGACGGCGGCCGCGTTCTCGGCGAGGATGTCCGCCCAGAGTGACGGGTTGGCCGCTCCGACCCGGGTCAGGTCGCGGAAGGACGGTCCGGCGAAGGAGAGGGCGTCCGGGGAGATCTCCGACGTGACCCGGAGCAGAGCGACCGCCAGCAGGTGGGGGAGGTGCGAGAGGGCGGCGATCAGCCGGTCGTGCCGCTCCGGGTCGACCGCGGTCGGCACCGCGCCCAGATCGTCGCGGACGAACTGGGTGACCCGGGAGTACGCCTCGGGCAGGGTGTCCCCGGTGGGGGTCAGCAGGTAGCGGGCGCCCTGGAAGAGGTCGGCGCTCGCATTGGTGACTCCGCCCAGCTGGCTGCCCGCCATCGGATGCCCGCCGACGAAGCGGCGGATGCCCGTCGCCGCGGCGCCGCGCACGATCGCCGCCTTGGCGCTGCCGACGTCGGTGACCAGCGCGTCGGTGGGTGCCAGCTCGGCGAGCAGACCCGTGATCTGGGACACCGGCGCGGCCAGGACGATCATCTCGGCGTGTCGGACACCGTCCAGGTCGGCGGGGCGGTCGATCGCCCCCAGCGCCAGGGCGCGCTCCAGGATGGCGGCGCTGTCGACCCCCACCACCTCCCAGCCGGCGCGCCGTGCCGCCATGCCGATGGAGCCGCCGATCAGGCCGACTCCGACGATTCCGAGGGTGCGGTCAGACATTGAACCGGAAGTGGACCACGTCGCCGTCGCGGACGACGTAGTCCCTCCCCTCCAGCCGCTGCCGGCCCGACTCCCGGATGGCTGCGTACGAACCGGCCTCGATCAGATCCTCGGCGTCGACCACCTCGGCCCGGATGAAGCCGCGGGCGAAGTCGGTGTGGATGACGCCGGCCGCCTCCACCGCGGTGCCGCCATGCTCCAGCGTCCAGGCGCGCACCTCCTTCTCCCCGGCCGTGAAGAAGGTGATCAGGTCGAGCAGCGCGTACGCCTCGCGCGCCAGCCGGTCCAGGCCAGGCTCGCGCAGCCCCAGGGAGGCCAGGAAGTCGCGCCGGTCATCGGCCGGCAGCTCGGCGATCTCGGCCTCGATCCGGGCCGAGATGGTGAGGCAGTCCCCGCCGTGGCCGCGGGCCAGCTCCACGAGGCGGTCCGGCGGCGGCGCGGCGGCATCGGCCTCGCCGACGTTGACCACCACGATCAGCGGCTGGGCGGTGAGCAGGAAGAGGTCGCGGAGATACCCGCGCTCCTCCTCCGTCAGGGCCATGGTCCGCACCGGCTGGCCGCCGTCGAGGTGCTCGTGGACGCGGCGCATCACCTCGATGGCCTCCGCCGACTTCTCCTTCTGGAGGCGCGCCGTCTTCTCCCGCCTGTCGAGGCGCCGGGTCACCGTCTCCAGGTCGGCGAGCTCGAGCTCCAGCTCGACCACCTCCAGGTCGCGGGCGGGGTCCACACCACCCTCGACGTGGCTGACGTCGGGGTCCTCGAAACCGCGCGCCACCACCACCATGGCGTCGCACTCGCGGATGTGGCCGAGGAACTGGTTGCCCAGGCCCTCGCCGCGGCTGGCGCCCCGGACCAGGCCGGCGATGTCGGTGAACGTGACGGAGGCGGGGATCACCCGGGGCGGGGAGAAGACCGCCGCCAGCCGCTCCAGACGCTGATCCGGTACGGCGACCACCCCCGTGTTCGGCTCGATGGTGGTGAACGGGTAGTTGCCCACCGGCGCTCCGGCCTGGGTCAGCGCGTTGAAGAGGGTGGACTTGCCGGCGTTGGGCAGTCCGACGATGCCGACGCTCAGCGCCATGCTGCCGCTCCCGACCGACCGCCGGGCCCGGTGAGGAGGAGCCCGTCAGCCGCGCTCGCTGCCATCGGCGGCTAGCGCGCTGACCCGGACGTGGTTTTCCGGTCCCGATACCGCGGCCAGATGCTTCCGGGCCGGTGCACTAGTCGCTCTCCAGCTCGAACTCGGCGTGCAGCGCGCGCACCGCATCGGCGACCCGGTCGCGCGCGATGACCACGGTGACGTGGATCTGGCTGGTGGTGATCTGCTCCACATTGATGCCCTGCGTGGAGAGCGCCTGGAAGATTCGGGCGGCCATCCCCGGCGTTCCCAGCAGGGCGGTGCCCACGACCGAAACCGTGGCGATGTCGGTGGCGGCCACCACCTGCTCCGCCTTGACCTCGCGGGCCACCTCCTCGAGCACCGGGCGGGAGCGGGGGAGGTCCTCCTCGGCGATGACGAAGGAGATGTCGGTGAAGCCGTCATGACTTACGTTCTGGACGATGATGTCCACATTGATGCCGGCCTTGCCGATGGGGCCGAACACCTGGGCGGCGATGCCCGGCCGATCGGGGACCCGGGTTAGGATGACCTTGGCGACGCCGCTGTGGTGGGCGATGCCGCGGATCTTCTGCCGATCTTCCATGGCGGGATGCTGACAGATCAGGGTGCCCGGGTGGTCCTCGAAGGTCGAGCGCACCACGATGGGGACGGAGTAGGTCTCCCCGATCTCGACGGCGCGGGGATGCAGGACCTTGGCGCCGACGGCGGCGAACTCGAGCATCTCCGCATAGGCGATCTCGGGAATGGGACGTGCCCGCGGCTCGACCCGCGGATCGGCGGTGTACACCCCGGCCACGTCCGTGTAGATCTCGCAGCGGGCGGCGCCCAGCTCCACCGCCAGGGCGACCGCGGTGGTGTCGGAGCCGCCCCGTCCGAGGGTGGTCACGTCGAGAGCGTCGCTGACGCCCTGGAAGCCGGCGACCACCACCACGCGCCCGTGGTTCAGCTCGTCGACGATGCGCTCGGGAACGATGTCGACGATC
>Ga0181533_1001569_pt1 | contig 29227 bp, 22 predicted proteins | sample PEATcosm2014_Bin_45_FD_119772 | JGI IMG/M metagenome (GOLD analysis project Ga0181533, IMG submission 119772) | Peatland microbial communities from MTU Mesocosm Facility, Houghton, MI, USA - PEATcosm2014_Bin11_60_metaG | ecosystem: Environmental > Terrestrial > Soil > Wetlands > Peat | place...
CAGGCATACAGGGGTTGGTCATACAATGACCTGAATTCATGGGTCATGGTGCAGAACCAGTTCTCCCAATCGGCCATGATCCTGTCAACATATTCGTCGTCATTCCCAAACTTGGGTGCGTCGAGTGCCGCCTTGTGGATGTGTTTCCATTTATGGTATTCTCCAGTCGCCACCTGGTCTACAAGCGACCAGGAACCTGTCTCCTGGGCTGTTTTAAATCCAAAATTTGCAATGATGGCATTCCTGAATTCAGCCAGAGAGTATTTTTTATCATCATACACATTTTTCTTCAATGAGGCCAGTGAATTGACCAGATTTGCCGTCCCGCATGATTCCACATTAAAGGTGCTGTTAAACCGGCTCCCCATCTGGCCAATATCCTTGCCATTCTTAAGACAATCGGGCTTAAGCATTGAATTTACCAGTGATGGCGCGATCTTCCGCCAGGCATCATGCTGGATATTATTGGTCAGGGTGAGGACCTGTACCGCCCGGTGAAAATAACCTTTAAAAGCATTCCACAACTCTTCATAGGATTCCAGTGCATATCCATGGGAGGGGAAGACCCGTTCTCCAGTCCGCATATCAAGGCCATCGAAAAGCGTGACTTCCAGCAATTTTGGCAGGGAAAGAAAATGAACGCCGACACTGGTTGCAGGAGCAGAACCACCGGGGATCCAGTGTTTCTCTCCATCGAGTTCAAGCAGCATCCAGCTCCCGGGGGAGGTTTCAAGGCAACCACCGATCGACCAGGCACGCGCCTCCTCAATCTGCATGCCTTCATGGCCATAGTTGCCGAGAAGGAATTCCATGGCTACCTGGTTGTTCACCCATGCAGGATACCCGGTCCCGATCTTCGTGCATTCAATTCCTTTCATCAGGAATTCTTCAGGGAGCTTCTCATCATACAATAAGGATAGGGTAGGCTGGGGCGTATCGCAGGTGATACCAGCTTCCAGGATCAGCATCTCCAATTCATTGGCTGCCTGGGTTCCGTCTTTTTTCAATCCTCCTATACAGAGGTTGTTGAAGGTATTTCCTGACAAAACGCCACCCACAACGCCCATCGAGGCAAAACAATCGAGCTCTGTAAATTTGATGCGCATACATTCCAGCAACTCAAGGGTCCTCTCGCGGTCTATGACTCCATTTTCCATATCCCTTTTCCAGTATGGATAAAGCACCTGACCTACGCGGCCGGGAGAGAGACCGGAGATGGCATCTTCATTCAAGACTGCTGTATGGAATATCCAGATCAATTGCAGGGCATCATGAAAGCTGCGTGGACGTTCTGATACAAGCAATTCAAGCCGTCCGGCAATTTCATCATATTCCTGTTTCTGTTTCTCGTCTTTTTCGAGTGAAGAAAGAAACCTCGCTTCTTCCGCATGATTGAGGATCCAGCTCTTCAATCCCTGCAACATCAGGATCACGGCCTGGAAGAAATAGATACGATCCATATCGGGAGACCCTGCCGCTTCTGCAATCCCTTCCTCGCAGATCCGGATGATCCCGTTGATCCCATATTGCAGGGGATAATAATAATTGATGACCTCACGTCCCTGGGGGAGAGTATATCCTGAATCGAACATACAGATCACCGACCGCATCAGCGCCTCCTTCTCTTTATATCCGGGGACCAGCTGTTCATATTTATGACCGACATCGTCAACTGATCGGTTCTTCCATTTCTTTGCGACTTCCATCAGGATGGGCAATTCTTCCTTTCTGAGTCCGAATTTACCTGCAATTGAGATCACATTTTCGCTGCTTTTTATTACGTTCCCTCCCCCCTTGCCGACGGTCGTGAACGTGTCAGCTGTAAGTTTTCCTGATTCCATGGCTTCCTTGTAAAGTGTATCTTCCACAGCCATAAAAAAGGCTTCAGATAGCCACGGCATGGGATAGGAACCCCTCAGGTAGGCGGCTTTTCCCATGACAAGCAGTTCACCGGGGTAAATTACCGGGGTAAGGTGCTCAAACCCTGATTTCAGCGCCGCTCCACGCCTGACGATAGGGATTTCACCTTCCAGCTCTTCCCATTTGCGAGTATACCAATAGGGGAATTCGACAGAGGCTGAAGATTTTGCTTCGAAATAAAGTTCACGGGCTTTACCTGCGCGGGCACCGGGAGAACGCTTGGGTTCCCTGGTTTCGATTGTTCCGGATGGCTGCTGACCGTAATAATTGGTGGTTTCTTCCCGGTGGCTTGATTTGGGTGGTTTCATAGGATGGAATTACTCAGCAAATATACAAACTTTGCTATGTATATCCCACTATAAATCAATTAAAAGATGGATCGGCCGGGAAGTTGGCCCAGAGGGCATAATCCTTTCCCATATTTTTCAGATGGGTGCGCCAGAGGGTCTGAGGATCCGGGTGTATCACCTCTTCAACCGAAGTATGGGAGAGGATCCAGGATTTTTCCTTGATCTCGCGGTCAAGCTGTGCAGGGTCCCATCCTGAGTAACCCACATAAAAACGGATCTCATTTCCTGTTATCTGGTTCAGGTTGATCATCTCACGGATGTCTTCGATATCGCCTCCCCAATACAATCCCTTCATGATCTCAAGGCTGCCTTCTATCTTTGGTTTTGTATGGATATAGAAAATGCTGTCGGTTTTGACAGGGCCACCAAGATAAACCGGCGCATCGAAATCAGGAAAGTCCTTCAGGATGTTGTTCAGCCTGGCTTCAATGGGCTTATTGATAATGATCCCGAACGATCCCTGTTCATTGTGTTCTGCCAGCAAAACGATGGATTGCCGGAAGTAAAAATCGCGCAGAGATGGTTCGGAAATAAGGATGATGCCTTGTTTCGGTTTTATGATGCGCTTTTCCATTATTCATCTCAATTTAGTACTTTTGTCATCGGACACCAGCAAAATTAATACCATTTCATGGCAAAAGTTCATAATAGAGAGAAATTTAATAAACTACGGGCTGAATATCCTTTTCTGGCCTTTGATGGATTTGATTATCAATATTCTGACAAAGGCCTGCGGGTGCAATATCACTTTTCCTTAGCAGATAAATATGTATTTCATCCCACGATGACCGTTCCGCCGAAAGATTTTTTTATTCATGGAAATATCAGTGATTCCTTTTTTAAGAATATTCTTTTCCAGATAGGGATGGTGGAATCAATCAGCTATTGGAAAGCCGCCTGTCCACGGAGACTGATCGTCCGCGGTCATTCACTTTCAGAGGAGCAGGTTAGCTGGTGGAAGAAATTGTATTATAACGGCCTGGGCGAGTTCAGATACAAGAACTGCATAACATCGGATCCTGAGAGTTTTATTCAGATAGAGAATGAGCCCGGACATGAATCGGAACTATTTTCCCTTCAGCTTGAGAAAACAGCGATCGTCCCTGTCGGGGGGGGTAAGGATTCGGTGGTCACACTCGAGATCCTTGGCAAGGATAATGGGAATATTCCGCTTATCCTTAACCCGAGGGATGCAAGTAAAGGAACCGCAATGAAAATGGGACTATATTATGATTCGATCGTCGAGGTGTACCGTACCATTGACCCGGTTCTTCTTGAACTGAATGCAAAAGGATTCCTTAATGGCCATACTCCTTTTTCCGCATTAATTGCTTTTGTTTCAGTATTAGCGGCAGGATTATCCGGCAAGAAGTACATTGCATTATCGAATGAGTCAAGTGCGAATGAGTCGACAGTGAAAGGTTCCGGGATCAATCACCAGTATTCAAAATCGGTAGAATTCGAAGAAGACCTTAGGTATTATATAAGTCAGTTCATCACGCCGGAGATTGAGTACTTCAGCTTTCTCAGACCCCTGAATGAATTACAGATAGCCAGGCTTTTTTCAGGATTGACGCAGTATTTCGATGTGTTTAAAAGCTGCAACGTCGGAAGCAAGACCGATACCTGGTGCGGAAAATGCGCCAAATGCCTGTTTACATACATCATTCTTTCTCCTTTCATTCCACAGGATAAGCTGAAACTGATCTTCGGGAAGGATCTTCTGAATGACGCCGATCTCTGGCCTCTTTTCCGTCAGCTTACCGGTATGACAGAATCGAAACCATTTGATTGCGTCGGGACCATGGATGAAGTAAATGCAGCACTGCAAATAACAATAAAGATGATACCTGAGACTGGGTTGCCTGAATTGCTGAAGCTTTATAAGGATTTTGAAATGTACCCGCGGTATAAGGATTTTGATGCCGGGGCCCTCCTTCATACCTTTAATGTTAAACACTTCCTTCCCGAAGAATTTGCCACATTGTTAAGATCAAAAATCGATGCTTGATCTGATCAGGAGGGAACTGGAAAACAAAAAGGTGCTTCTCCTCGGCTTTGGCAGGGAAGGACAATCAAGTTACCGGTTAATACGACAAGTCCTGCCTGCACTGCATCTTACAATTGCCGATGCTGATCAATCGGTCATTGGAAATGAGATGCTGCAGGAGGATCGTTTCGTGAATTTCCATTTGGGCAAAGGTTACCTGGAAGGATTGACCTCCTTTGACAGGATACTGAAAACGCCGGGCATTTCTTTAAAGGATATTTCAACTGATCTTGATCCGTCTTCAATCGCATCGCAAACCGATCTGTTTCTCAGAAGATATTCAAGCCAGGTCATTGGCGTCACAGGGACCAAAGGAAAGAGTACCACTGCCACGCTGGTACACCACATCCTGAAGCTTGCAGGGAAAGAGTCACTGCTCATGGGAAATATTGGCCGGCCGGCATTTGATTTCATTGACGAGATTGGGCCGGAAACAAACCTGGTATATGAATTATCGTCGCACCAGCTTGAGTTTGTCAGGAACTCCCCTCACCTTGCAGTGCTTCTTAATCTTTACCAGGAACATCTCGATGCTTACAGATCCTTTTATGACTACCAGGTTGCCAAGATGAATATTGCTAAGTATCAGATCAAAGGTGATTATTTTATTTTCAACAATGATGATGAAAGGATAAGGGAATTTGTTTCAATGATGGAACTGCCTGGTCGTTTGCCTTTTTCTTTAAAAAAGGTGTTGGCTGCTGGCTGCTACATTCAGAACGGAGAGATTGTCTGTTCTTCAGGAGGAAAGAAAGAAGTGATCTTTGACCTCAAAAGAAAAATAAAATTAAAAGGGGATCACAACCTTCTGAATATAATGGCAGCTATATGTGTCTGCAAACAATTGGGCATTGACAATGAAATTATAGCAGAAGGAGTTTCCTCTTTCAGGGGTTTGGAACACAGGATAGAATATGTAGGTGAGTTCAATGGAATTCATTTTTATGATGATTCAATTGCCACGATCCCCGAAGCTTGCATTGAAGCATTGAAGGCACTAGACAAGGTAGATACCCTGATTCTTGGAGGGTTTGATCGCGGGATCGATTATTCGGGACTTGCAAAATTCCTGTCGGCCTCCTCAGTAAGGAACATGATCTTTACAGGTGAGGCCGGCCGCCGTATACTGCATGAGATCAGGGATATTAAAAAGCCAGAGCAGACATTGTTTTTAATACACTGTTTTGATGAATTTAAGGATATTGCCTTTAATGTGACCAGGAAAGGTTATATCTGCCTGCTTTCGCCTGCCGCAGCCAGCTATGATGAATTCCTGAATTTTGAGATGAGAGGGAAGAGGTTCAAAGAGCTGGTCAGGAAATCAATTGATAATTGATAATTAATAATTAATAATTAATAATTGATAATTGATAATCATTTATTTAAGTGGGGTTTAGTGTGTTTGTGGTTGAGTGTTGGACCGGGCAAAACCACAATTGCGCAGAACAACGGATATGATGAGGCGGTGAAGGCATATATTCAAGCCTACAAGGGAATTGCCATCAGGGAGATGATGGAATACCGGATCCCCGCCAGTATCACCCTTGCGCAGGGAATTTATGAATCCAATGCCGGGAGAAGCCCTTTATCGACAGAAGCCAATAATCATTTCGGCATTAAATGCCATAAGGATTGGTCCGGGAGCACTTATCTCCAGGATGACGAGACAAAAAATGAATGTTTCCGCAAGTACAATACCCCGGAAGAATCATTCAGGGACCATTCCATTTATCTCTCCGGCCAGGATCGTTATAAATCCCTTTTTAAGCTTGAGATCACGGATTACAAGGGTTGGGCCAGGGGTCTCAAGGCTTCCGGATATGCAACCAATCCGCAATATGCCGACCGCCTGGTCAAAACAATAGAGGATTACAAATTATACCAGTATGACGTTGCTGATCTGTCCCTTGTCGGCGACTCCATTATCCCGGCATCGGATTCTGTCCTGGTAATAGCACCGGTTGAAAAATACGATTATTTTGCCGAAGGCCCCGGAAAGCGGGCAGTATACCTGAACAATGGACTTCAGTTTATTATTTTAAGGAAAAATGATAATATTAAAAATATCGCAAAAGCATTTCATGTCTCAGAGAAACAGATCAGAAACTTCAATGATATGAAAAAGAATGCACCTCTGGCCGCCGGCCAGATGGTCTATCTCGAGCCAAAGAAACGAAAAGGAGCCATTCCGCTGCATGTTGTGAAGTACGGCGAGACATTGTACACGATATCCCAGTTGTTTGGAGTCGAACTCAGCCGGCTGTATAAGATCAATAAGCTGAAAGCCGGACACCCGCTGAAACAGGGTCAGAAGATCCTATTGAGGTAAAGTATAGCATTTGATGTATTTTCCAGCTCCGATCAGGAGTTTAGGCGCCGGGTCAGTCCCGAGATTCCCGATTGTAAATGCAGTATTTCCCCTGATGCCCGGCAGAAGATCGATCATGCCCCTGATGTTGAAAAGGTAGATCTCATTTGCCGAACCTGAGACGGCGCCGATCCTTTTTTCACCCCCCGGTAATTCAATGATAAAAGAAGGTACCGTAATATCCCTGCGGAAGGCATAACTGTAAATCAGCTTGTAAAAACGGTCATAATAATAGATTTTGTTACGATCATAGAAAATGAACTCATAATGGCCGTCGTTCCTAATATCTTCGTAAAGGAAAGTGTGGGCGTTTGTGAAAATGTTAAAAGTGGCTTCCGAGGTTCTGCCGCTCTGCTGAAAGTAGAGAACTTTACCGGTCGGGTCTGTCGTGAGGAAAAGGCCTTTACGGTTCGTTTTATTTACATAGAATTTATTGTCCGTTGAAACCCTCACATTTTTTGCCAGGCTCATGATGGCTTTCCCTTTCCTGTCGGTGACCAGCAGGCGGCCATTTTTACCGGTGACAAAGATATAATCCCTGTAACCGCTATGGAGGACCTGTACCGGCTGACCGATCCCTTCATTCAGCCCCGGATTGGGCCAGCTGGGTGCTGGCTTCCCATTGATCTCAAAGGCATGAACTTTTTTATCGGATAAAGGAATAAAGATCCTTGACTCTTTATTTTTGCCCAGTGTGGCTAATGTAAGACATTTGGTTGCCCTTGCCGGGAGGTCTACCGGGTATCCTGCAACGTTCTTTCCGCCGGAACGGATCAGGTATAACTGACTCTCCGTATTAAAAAGAAAACAGGCACTGTCGCCCCCGATGCAGATCTCCTGTGGCAACCCAAGGGGTTTCCCGGAAACGGCTACTTTCCACATTATGTTTCCTGCAGAATCAATCAAATAAGCATGATTGGCAAGGTCGAAAGCGAGAACCGCTTTGGGCCCATGCCTGGTAATCCTTACAGATTGAGGCATGCCGTTTACAAGCGTATCCAGTGCAGCCTGCCACTCAAGGGGGCCCTGGTTGTTTGTGGCCGGATTATAATGGATAAAAAGGCTTGTGTAAAAGATGTTTCCTTTGCAGGTAAACTGTAACGCGACCGATTCAAATTTCTTCAGAGAGTCAAAAACCGGTTCAACCTGTGCATTCAACTCGTCGCTGAAAGTCGTTGTGAGCGTCTGATGTGACCGTCCGGTATTGAAGTAGTAAAATAAATTTGCCTGGTCGGAAATATTTTCGCTTACGGCCTGGAATGTTTTATCTTTTTCAAGGACTTTCCCATAGGTATAATGATCGATGATATCTTTCAGCGCCAGCAGATCATTTGCAAAAACGACATAGTTGCCAAGAAAGGCATAGCAATTGGTACGTACATCGCTGAATACCGTACCGAAGAGGCCTGAAATAAGCAAGGGGAAAGGAAGATAGCGGACAGATACTTTGCGATAGGAAACAGAATCCTTCTTTTTCGGGAATAATTTACCGAGCTCTCCGAGGAGGCTGTCGGCAAGCTGTCTGTCGTTGACTTTCGCGATGGCATAGGGGTCTTCCCTCATGGTTTCGGGGTTATTCAGCGCCCTTGCCATGCAAAGTTCCGACCCCATCCAGGGAAGTATGTAATCTTTAATGACGACCTGCTGCCGCGTTTCAAAATCTTGGAGCTCCTGGTAAGAGTCGGTGTAGCCCTGGTTTTTAGATGCAAAAGATTGAAAGTTCTGGTAAAAATCGCCAATGGTGTTAAACCCCATCCATGTAAACCGGGAAATATTATCAGGCAGGACGCTCATCATGCCGGTTTTCTGAGATGCCTGTCCTGAAAAGATCCCCAGGTACTGTGACCCGGTGTCCGCAAGGGTCGTGAACCCGTTAATGAGCATCTCATCTTTCTTCAGGATGACATCGAGTCCGCTCCAATCGGCAAACCAGTTAACCTTGTATGTTTCATTCTGCTGGCCTGGCTGAAGGAGGTTTGAGATAAAGGGCCGTATGAGGCGGTAATTCAGATAGATGTTGGCGTCAACCTTTTTACCCGTGGTTTTCTCCACTTTTTGAAAGCCCGATTCAGCCAGGGAGGGAATATTAAGATATAATTGATCAATCGCTTTGGTCACAAGCTCGGGATGGGAACTTCCCATAAAGACGCCCTTTCTTACGGCGAAATAAAAAGGTTCGCGTGTGCCTTTAAGGATCACTCTCACCAGGTTAGCGGAGCCATACTGGTTTTTCAGGATGCTTATCTTATCCTTGAAATTGTCCTCCAGGAACCCGGTAATGATATCTTCGCCATTTTTCTCAGGGATGGAGCTGAGAAAAAGAAACCCATAAGTCGACCGGGTCACCATGGTCATGGCCAGGTATAATGTATATTTCTTTGTTACCTGTAATAAGCGATCATTGGTTCTTAAAAGGGAATCAATTTTCCGGATATCACTTTTTATTGTAGAAAGGTAAGGTATTACAGTTAATTCTTTCCAGAGGAGATTCTCGCTGATAATATCCTGTGAAAGTTCGGCAGGCCGGTTCACCTGGATGATCAGTGCGGTATTTTCCGAGATTGCCTTCAGCGGTGACTCATTCTGCCCGGGAAACTTCTGATAGATCATCCAGGAGAGGTATCCGATGCCCGCGATCAGGATGATAATGCCAAAGACGATAGCGATCGGTCTGATATTCCGCATGGAACAGGTTTCTATAAAGAATTTGAAGATCAAAATTAGTGTAAATTGAATGGATTCAGGAAAAAACCTGTAAATAAATTAACAAAGTACTGTTATTCATACTCAATGAAGATGAATTTGCGAAAAAGTAAGGATGAAGCAGTCGGCAGTGGGCAGTTGGTAGTCGGAGGTCATGGTTTTATTTGAAAGACTGTATCGCGGATCCAGAGGAGGCCGAGGATGGTGGGGTGAAAGGGACTTTCGCCAACAAAAGATTCTATAATTCCTGTAATCCTTTTCGGCGTACAAGACCGCCTTCGGCAGAAGATTGACAATTAATGACGGATTACCAATGTCACAATGTGACGTGTGATCCGCACCAGCCAAGGTCGCTTACCTGCCTTCGGCAGGCAAGCCTGCCTACTGACAGTCAGGTGCGATTGGATTACTACAAAGTAAAAATATAGTAAATATTTATTAATCAGCAATATAGGTCGTTTTTGCCGCGAAATGCCGCGAATTGCCACTTTAGGTTAAAAATGAACCATTTTAGGCAATAAGTTGACAAATTGTCAGGTCAAAAGAAATACTCGTAAATAATTCATTGACTGATAATTAATATGATTATATATAATTATTTTGGCTTAGTCGAATCTTAGTCGAATCTTAGTCGAATCTTAGTCGAATTTAAGTCGAATCTCCGGCGAGTTTAAAATTGAGAAAATTTATTGTGCCACTATGACATAATGTCATAGTGATGAAGAAGCAGTAAAATAATGATATAGTGACCTGGTAAAAATGTTTCATGAAAGAGAAGGGAAAATTCAGGTTAATAAGCAGGATTAATATATAATGATTTTTGATATATACTTTAAATAAATAATAATGTATAGTCTCAGGATGGGTTAGGGTGGGTTCAGGGTGGGATTTTCAGGGTGAGTTTTTTTATTTTATGCTAAAAATTTCCAATCGGAACATGAAAAGTATCTATAAAAAAAAGTTATTAACAATGTATTGCAAAATCCGGTGATATTGACCATTGTATTAGTCTAGTCCGGAATAGTCAACCAATTGATAATTTCTTCGCATTTTCATTCAGCCCGAATTAAAATTTATCTTAAGTTGTCCGAACAGATTATAGCTTTTACGGTGATAGGGTGACACCCCATATTCAAACAAGCCCTCCCTGTGTTTTTTACAGGGATATCCTTTATTATTTAACCAATCGTAGACCGGGAATTGTTCATGCAGTGTTTTCATGAACGCATCCCGGTAAGTTTTGGCAAGGACTGACGCTGCCGCAATGGAAAGATATTCCGAGTCACCTTTTACAATGCAGTGATGAGGAATGCCGGGATAGGGATGGAAACGGTTTCCATCGATGAGAAGAAGCTGCGGAACCGTCTGAAGCCCGGCAATGGCTTTATGCATAGACAGAATCGAGGCATTCAGGATGTTGATCTTGTCAATTTCGGGTGCATCGACTTTGGCAATGGCCCATGCGATGGCTTCGGATTCAATAAGGATCCGCAGCTTATCGCGCAGCCTGGCAGTCAGCTTCTTTGAATCGGTGAGGATCTCATTCCTGAATGTCTTTGGAAGGATAACCGCGGCAGCGAAGACCGGGCCGGCGAGGCACCCTCTCCCGGCTTCATCGCAGCCCGCTTCGATCAATTCAAAAGAGTAATGACTCTTTAACATATTTACCAGGATTCATGTTATAACAGGCCCGAAAGCAAATTATTCAGTATCAAGGTCACAAGGATACCGACAAAGATGATATCGGCCCTGAATGTTTTCCTGATCTTTAACAGGTACATGCTCAGCAACCCGGACAGCGTGACAGATGAGATCAGGAGGTGGTATTTCAGAAGACCGGCCGAAAAGAAAATGGAGAGGATCATCACAGGGATCAGCCAGATAAGGAGGATCGTCTTTTTCCTGATCTCGATGGTCCTCTCGGATAACTGCCAAAGACCGGTGATCAATCCCAATGCCAGAAGGAAGAGAACAATAGCGCTGAGGATCACAAAGGACGGTTCGCGGAGCGGGGCTGTATCGAATGAGATCTCAAAAAACCGGGTATATTCATATACTTTGATCATGAATTTATCAAACCAGAAATAATATACCGACAGGAAAATATAGGGTGTGATCAGCCCTATAAGAGAACCTGCCCATTCATGCCAGTCAATGTTGCGGAAGATGATGAAAGAAATGAGGAGGAAGAAAAAAAACAGGATAAATGGCAGGTAGAACAAGGATGCGATCCCGGTCAGAAATCCGGCAACATAAGTAAGCTGAGGCGATTCTGATTTGTTGTACGATTTGTAAAGCCGTTCCAGGATCATCAGCAGGCAGAACGCGGCAATGCTTACCTGGTTCAAAGTAAGGAGAAACGGGAGATAACTCATCAGTTCAATGAATATCAGGGCGGCGAGTGATGAATTTTTCAGGACGACCTCATTTTGCGTCAGCAGACGATTTAACAGGAATGCGGAAAACAACATAAGGATGAACCCGAGGATGCAGGCGATGTGAGGTGATCCGTGGAGCAGGGTATAGGTCAGTGCATAGAGCGGAACAGGCCCGACGGGTGCCGGCATTCCCGGGGGATAAATGAACGCACGGCCCCACAACAGCGAGCCAATGAACGCGATCGTGATAAACTGCATCGGAAAACCGGACCGGAAAAAGCGCAGAATCATGGCGGCAGAGACAGATATTGTGAATTGGGTAATGAAAATTATAATCTGGTCAGGGATCAGTGCTCATCATTCATTTGATTTTAAAGATCAAACCCGATATCGCTCCGGTAGTGTTTGCCTTCAAACTCGATCTTTGCTGCATTTTTGTAAGATACCCCGAGCGCTTCCATGACCGAATTCCCGAAAGAGGTAACGGCAATCACCCTTCCTCCGCTGGTGACAGTATTTCCCGATGTCAGTTCCATTTTTGTACCGGCATGAAAGAGAATGCTGTCATCCGGCTTTCCATGGAATGTGATCACTTTACCTTTTTCATATTGATTGGGGTAGCCTTTTGAAACCAGCATCACCGTGACACAAAACCTTGGATCGGTAAGGATCACTTCTTTCTCCAGTTGTTGCCCTGAAACGGCCTGGAAAAGATCGACAAGGTCGTTTTGTATGCGTGGCAATACCGATTCGGCTTCAGGGTCACCCATCCTGCAGTTGTATTCAATGACCCGGGGATTTCCTTCAATATTGATCAGTCCGAAAAAAATAAATCCGCGGTAATCTATATTTTCGCTTTTCAGTCCTTCAATGGTGGGTATGATGATCCTGCTTTCAACTTTCTCCATAAATAATTCATCGGCGAACGGCACCGGCGAAACAGAGCCCATACCTCCGGTATTAGGCCCTGTATCGCCTTCTCCGATCTTTTTATAATCCTTTGCTCCGGGAAGGATCTTATAGGTTCTGCCATCGCTAAGTACGAAGACAGAAAGTTCAATTCCTTTCAGGAATTCTTCAATGATGACGCGGGCAGATGCGGCTCCGAATTTTGATCCGACCAGCATGGAATGCAGTTCCAGCTTTGCTTCTTCCGCTGTCTGGCAGATAACGACACCCTTCCCGGCAGCCAGTCCGTCGGCTTTTAAAACAAAAGGAGACCGGGAATGTTCAATAAATTCATTTCCTTCCTCCAGGTTGTCTTTTGTAAATGACCTGTAGGCAGCGGTAGGTATATTGTGCCGGTTCATGAACTGCTTTGCGAATTCCTTGGATCCTTCAAGCATGGCAGCTTTTCTGACAGGACCGATGACCGGTACATTCTTAAGCTGCTCATCTTCAATAAAAAAATCAGCAATGCCATTGACCAATGGATCTTCCGGTCCCACGATGACCATGCCGATTTTATTTTCCAGGACAAACTGCCGGATAGAGGGGAAGTCATTCACGGAAAGAGGAATGTTCTTCCCGATAGCTGAAGTTCCTGCATTCCCCGGTGCGATGAACAGGTTATCTACCTTCGGGCTCTTTGACACTTTCCAACCGATGGCATGTTCCCTGCCTCCGGAACCAAGCAAGAGTATATTCATGGGGTCAGGCTGAATTTGTTGCTTTTACAATCGAATCCCAGAGAAGGTCCGCAGTTCTTTGCCAGGTAAATTCATTTTTTCTGGCTGTGCCTTTCCGGATCAGGTCGTTCCTGAGAGCGGCATCTTCATCAAGTTTTTTCATTGCCCCTGCAATGGATTCCGGTTTAAACGGATCAACCAGCAAGGCAGCATCTCCGGCAACTTCAGGCATGGATGTTACATTGGAGGTAATGACCGGTACGCCGCAACGGAATGCTTCAACGATAGGGATCCCAAAGCCTTCAAAGTATGAGACATAGGTCAGGGCCAGGGAGGCGCCAAGGACCTGGACCAGCTCTTCTGCGTTCAGCCGTCCACTAAATACGACATCATTTGCAAACTGCATTTCCTTAAGGGCATTACCGATCTCCTTGGTCCACCACTTTCGTGCTCCCACGATCAGTAATTTGATATCGCTGTCATGATCTTTGCGGAAAAGATCAAATGCCTTGAAAAGATTCACCAGGTTTTTCCTTGGATGAAGAGAACCTATGAAAATGAAGTAAGGCAATCCGGATGTGTATTTTTGCCTGGTAAGGGAGATCATTTCCGGGGAAAGGGGATTGTATAATTCATTTGCCCCGTCGTAAACAACATCGATTTGCTGTGGATCTTTCCCATATTGTTCAATGATATCCTGTTTGGAAAATTCTGAGACGGTGGCTATCCTGACGGCCTTTTTTGCAAACCTGGGGAAAAAATAATGATAATACCAGCGGAAGGAAAAAGGCATGTCCTTAGGGTAATGTTCAAAATTAAGGTCGTGCAGTACAGCCAGTGATTTTATCTCTGATTTCAGTGAGAGGTACCCGTCAGGGGAAACAAAAAGATCGGGGTTCAGCTTTTTAAGCACTTGCGGCAACCGGCATTCGAGCCAGAACCAGAAAAGAAAAGGATGCCTGGCAGGTGGGGATATGACGATGGGGGTGATGTTGGAAGAAAAGATAAAGGCAGGATTGAATGGCCTGTCGAAGATGAACCAGAAATGGTGCTCGGGATGCTGTGTCGTGATCCTTTTCAGCGATTCAAAAGTAAACCAACCGATTCCTTCAAGTTTATTTTTGATCAACAAACGGGTATTGACAGCAATGTTCATCAGGCATCGAAAATATAGGAATATTGTTGTTAGAGCAAAAGTTTAATTTTTAACTTTGTAGCAAATATCTGAATTTTTTTTAATGTTTTGATGAAAAGTTTCTGATCCCAGAAGCTTTTACTTTTTTATGCAGCGGAAATTTCTGACGAACCTTGGGTTGATGCTTTTTCTCAACCTTTTAGTCAAACCGGTCTGGATTTTTGCCATCGACAGGAACGTTCAGAATGTGGTTGGTGCCATGGATTATGGGTTCTACTTTGATCTCCTTAATTTTTCTTTCCTTTTCAATATTTTGCTGGATCTGGGAATAACAAATTTCAATAACCGGAACATCGCGCAGAACCAGCAGCTATTGAACAAGCATTTTTCTGCTATCGTGGTGATGAAGTTTCTGCTTGCCCTGGTCTATATTATCATTGCCTTTGGCGTGGCATTCCTCATGAAGTACAAAGCCGACCAGATGAGACTGCTTGTTTGGCTGGCATTCAACCAGATCCTGACTTCATTTATTCTTTACCTGAGGTCGAATGTATCGGGTTTGCTGATGTTCAAGACCGACAGCATCCTGTCGGTACTGGACCGGATACTCATGATATTGTTTTGCAGTATATTGTTGTGGGGACATATTACTGCTTCAAAATTCAGGATTGAATGGTTTGTTTATTCGCAAACGGCAGCTTATGGAGTTACAGTGCTGGTTGCATCGCTGATTGTAATTAAAAAAGCCAGTTTCCGGAGACTCAGTGTAAACTGGCCATTTTTCCTGATGATCATTAAGCGCAGCCTTCCCTTTGCCTCCCTGGTACTTCTGATGACTTTATACAACCGCCTCGATCCCGTTATGTTAGGTAAACTTTTACCGGTGAAAGCCGTTGTCCCAAACGGTGAAATTTACACTGCCCACTTCCAGGTGGGGATCTATGCAAATGGTTTCCGGTTGCTGGATGCATCCAACATGATAGCCTATCTGTTTTCTGTGCTGTTGATTTCGGTGTTCTCAAGGATGATCAAGAAGAAAGAATCGGTCGAAAAAATGGTGAAACTTTCATTTACATTACTGATCACAATAGCCGTCATTGTTGCATTCGGTTGCATATTTTACAGTCATGAGATCATGAAGCTTCTTTACTGGGAGAATTTTGACCGTTCGGCAGAGGTATTTAAGCTGCTGATGGGTGGATTCATTGCAGTTTCCACGACCTACATCTTCGGAACCCTGTTGACTGCAAATGGCAATCTGAAACAGCTCAACATCATTTCCGTCATCGGCTTATTGATCAATTTTAGCATGAACTTTATCCTGATCCCACGTCTGTTAGCGGTCGGATCAGCTTATGCCAGTCTGGTTACACAGTTTTTTATTGCCATCATGCAAGTGATCATCGTACAAAAGATCTTTAAATTCAGGATAAATTATCGCTACCTGCTCACCCTTCTTTTCTTCATCATTGGCGTGGTACTTTTGAACTTCATATCGAAAGCCGTCGATTTCAGGCAGTTGGGTATCGGGCCATCCAGTAATTCCTGGCTTCTGAACTTTTTCCTCATGATCGTCCTTTCTTTCGGTTTTGCTGCAGCGTTAAAACTTCTTAACCTGAAATCCATGCTTCAGATCCTCCGTGAAGATCAATAAACCCGCCCCTCTCTCTCACTGATGATCTTTACTTTTTGTGGTTTCATGAAAAAACAATAATTTTGGACAATATTTGATCTTTGATCCTATGACAAATGAAATTAAAAGGAATGAGGATTTTGATTCCGGCAGCCTGGTCATATTTCTTTACAAATGGAGAAAGCCGTTGATAATTGTCATCATCGTTGCTGCACTTGGCTCATGGTTCTTTTCCTGCCCATGGTTCATAAAACCAAAATTCCAGTCTGTCGTCATTATGTATCCGGCAAGTACCAGCTCTGTCTCAAAAGCATTGCTGAGTGATCAATCAGCAAAAGGTCAGGATCTTATGGCCTTCGGCGAAGATGAACAGGCGGAACAGTTGTTACAGATTTTAAGTTCCAATAAAATACGCGACCGGATCATTCAGAAGTTTAATCTGATGAAGCATTATGGAATTGATTCTACCTGCAGGTACAAGAATGAGATCCTTTATAAAAAATATGACAGGAATATTACTTTCCGTCGTACCGAGTACATGGCAGTGCAGATATCTGTTTTGGACAAAGATCCGCAGATGGCGGCCGATATAGCCAATAAAATTGCTGATTTGCTTGACTCTACAAAAAACCAGATGCAGCGGCAAAGAGCATATTCCGGATACAAGATTGTGGAAACCGAATATAATTCATTAAAATCGGAAGTGGACAGGATTGCAGATTCCCTGGTGGCAATTGGAAAACTAGGTGTGAATGATGTGGAATACCAGTCGCAGGCGCTAAATACGCAAATGGCTATTGCAACCAGTAATAACAACAAGCCGGCCATGGCTGCTTTACAGAAAAGGCTGGATGTGCTTGGTAAATACGGGGGTATCTATATGTCGTTGAAAAATGCCCTGGAGTTTAAAACCAATCAGTTGACATTATTGCAGGCGAAACTCAAGGAAGCCAAGGTTGATGCAGAAGAAGACCTGCCACAGAAGTTCATAGTGAACACCGCCTACAAAGCCGAGCGGAAATCTTACCCCGTTCAATGGCTGATTGTGCTGGTTTCCACCTTTTCTGCTTTCTTTTTCAGCATTATCGTCATCATCATGATTGAGAAGATCAGTGTTTACGAATCACACAAGAAATTTCAACTTTCCTGAACCGAGAATAATAAAATTCAAATTCCTAAATAATTCAGATATGGAAGATTACTTTAAAAGTAAAAGTTTAATTCAGATTTTTGTTCGCTGGAAGATCCATCTTGCAGTGATTGTGGTGGCTGTTGCGATTCTCGCCGTATTTTTCTCCAGTTCTATTTTCATTACGCCATTGTATAAATCATTTGCTGTTATTTATCCTTCCAACATTTCAGCTTATGCAGATGAAAGCCTAAGTGAACAAATGATGCAGGTGCTTCAATCCAAAGATATCCGTGACAGTGTTGTTACAAAATTTGATCTCCCGAGACATTATGGGATCGATCCCGCTTACGAATATTTTACAAGTACTCTGTTATGGGAATACAGCCAGAATGTCAAAATATCGAAAACGCCTTACGATGCAGTGATCATCGAGGTATGGGATAAAGATCCGAAGATCGCATGTGCTATGGTCAATGAGATCATGAACCAGTACAATTATAAGCTTCGCGGACTTCATAAAGAAAAATTCAGGGAAGTCGTTAACAACTACCGGACAGTTACCAATTATAAAAGAAAAGAGCTGGATTCCCTTCAACAGCGTGCACAGGACCTTGGGGTTAAATATGGCTTGCTGGATTACCCCAACCAAACCCGCGAAGTAATGCGCGCTTATCTCTCAGGAGGAGGGTCCGGTAGCAGAGGAGGTGAAGTGAACCGGTTGAAGAAAAATCTGGAAGAAAAAGGAGGAGAACGGGAAATGTTATCTAACCTGATGATTGCAATAACGAAAGATTACAGCGCATTTAAACTTGATTATGACCGTGCTGTTCTGGATGAGAACCGGAACTATACCTATGTTAATATCCTGAATAAACCTTTCGTGGCTGATAAAAAAGGGTATCCTGTTAGATGGGTCATCGTGGTGGTTTCTGTTCTGGCCTCATTATTCCTGGCTATCCTTGTTATCGGGATCATCGAGAACCGGAGGAAAAAACCGGAAGTACAGACGAACTTATGACCACAAATTATCCAATAAGTTGCTGGAAAGAACAAAAATAAGATGGGTATATGCCATTAGTGCAATGTTTGTTGCGCTTAATGTCTATTTTATGCTTCAGGATATCTACTGGACGCTCCTCGTACCTGTAGTTGCGATGATCCTGTACATGTATTTTTATGCAATGGACAAGGTCCTTCTCCTGATCGCATTCTGCACACCGGTTGCAATCAATATCGTTTTTCCCGAAATTGGGTGGGGAGTTTCACTTCCCACCGAACCCCTGATGGCAGGTGTCCTGGCAATGTTCATTATAAAGATCTTTTATTCAGATAATTATGACCGTAATATCCTTAGACACCCGATAACCATTGCTATTATAATCAGCCTCGTCTGGATGTTCATAACCAGCATTACAAGCCAGATTCCAATTGTTTCATTCAAGGCACTGACGGCAAGGCTATGGTTTGTCATTCCCTTTTACTTTGTCGGGATCCTGTTGTTCCGGAACATAAAGAATATACGCTCATTTATCTGGCTTTATTCCATTCCCCTCGTGGGTGTGATTTTTTATACTACGTATAACCATTATTTATGGGGGTTCTCCGAGAAATCGGGGCACTGGGTAATGGAACCTTTTTATAATGACCATACTGCCTATGGCGCCATTGTTACATTATTCATCCCTTTATTTGTCGGCTTTTTATTCTCTAAAACTTATTCAAAAACTGTCCGGTTTTTTTCAGGTTTCGTACTTCTTTTTCTCCTTATCGCCCTGGTTCTTTCCTTTAGCAGGGCTGCCTGGGTCAGTCTGGCTTTCGCTATCCTTGTTTTCATTATCATTGCCCTGAAAATAAAATGGAAATGGATACTACTTTCGTTTGGTATCCTGATCGGCATTTTTCTGTTGTTTCAAAACGAGATCTGGGAGAAACTTGAAAAAAATAAACAAGGGACTTCTGCCAATTTTATTGAGCACCTGCAATCCATTTCAAATGTTACAACGGATGATTCCAACCTGGAACGTCTCAACCGGTGGGCATCTGCAATACGGATGTTCCGGGACAGACCCATGTTGGGTTTCGGACCGGGAACCTATCAGTTTGAATATGCCCCTTATCAGCGATACAGCGAAAAGACCAGGATCAGTACCAATGCAGGAGATAGAGGGAATGCCCACAGTGAGTACATCGGCCCTCTTTCAGAATCCGGCGTGCTTGGAATGGTTTGGGTCATATGTATCCTTGTATTTGTTATCCGTACCGGGATGCGCGTTTACAAAAGAAGCGATTCAAAAGAGATTAAGATGATAAGCCTGTCGGTTTTATTGGGCCTGCTAACTTATTACTTTCATGGAACCATGAATAACTTCCTTGACACGGATAAGGCATCTGTCCCCTTTTGGGGATTTATCGCCATACTTGTCGCACTCGACCTGTATTACTCGCCTGATAAATCGTCAGGTAATGAGAAGGTTACCTCTTCCGGTGAGATTAGCTAAGGAAAAAGAATCGATTATTTCAATCTTTTAAGGATATCCGGCAGGCTTTGGATAGCGGCCAATTCACGCCATTTCTTACGGGCTTCCATGACAGGAGAGCCAAAATAGGTTTTACCTCCTTCAATGGATTTATCGATCCCTGAAGTGGCCAGTACAACTGCTTTGGCCCCGATGACAAGATCCTTGTTGACAGAAACCCTGGCCCAGAGGATCACGTCATCTTCAATACGTGTGACTCCGGCAATCGCGCAATGAGCACCGATTAGGCAATTTTTACCAATGTATGTGTCGTGACCGACCTGGACGTGGTTATCTAATTTGGTTCCAAAGGAAATAACAGTATCTCCGGAAACGCCTTTGTCTATGCTGGTCAGTGCACCTACCTCTACATTGTCTTCCAGAACAACCCGGCCACAGGATTCCAGCTTTTTATAACCGTCGGGGCGGTGTTGAAAATAATAAGCATCTGCCCCGATCACAGCACCGGAATGAATAATAACATTATTACCGATGACGCAATGATCATAGATGCTGGCATTGGCATAAATGATGCAGTTCTTTCCTATATTTACATGATTTCCAACGAAAGCACACGGTTGGATTACAGTTCCCTCGCCGATAATGGCCGAAGAGCTTATAGCAGATAAAGCCCTCTCAAAGGGACGGAAAGTTTTAACAAGAAAAATATAATCATCAAAGGGATGATCAGAAATAATCAATGCTTTGCCTGCAGGCTGTTCCATTTCCTTGTTTATCAGGATAGTGGAAGCTTGTGAATGCAAAGCTTTGTGGTAATATTTGGGGTGGTCGACAAAGGTCAGGTCACCTGGTTGGACCATATGAATTTCATTGATTCCGGAAATAGTAAAATCAGGATCACCTAAAAATCGCGCATGAATGAGATCGGCGATTTCTTTAAGTTTGTGAGGAGGATCAAATTTCATTTTTAGTAGTTTGAAATTATATTAATCAGGTATGTGACAACCTTGATCAATGCCTTATGCCTTCACCCTTTCCGAATAATCACCCGTGCGAGTATCCACCCTGATCGATTCCCCTGTCTCGATGAAGAGGGGGATTCTTACGGTTGCTCCTGTTTCTACTGTTCCGTTTTTCATTGCGTTAGTGGCAGTGTTGCCTTTCATGCCGGGTTCAGTGTAGGTCACCTTGAGTACCACGTATGTAGGAAGTTCACAGGTGAGGGGGGTTTCTGTATCGACATGGAAAAGGATCTCAACCTCCTGGCCCTCTTTAAGAAAGGCAGGAGCGTCTATCATTTCTTCAGGGATGAACGTCTGCTCAAAAGATTCAGTGTTCATAAAATGATAATTGGAATCGTCTTTGTATAAAAATTGATATTTTCTTCTTTCAACTCTTGCCACATTGATCCTTACCCCGGAATCAAAGGTATTGGGAATGACCCTGCCGGTCCTGAGGTTCTTGAGTTTTGTACGAATGAATGCCGGTCCTTTGCCAGGCTTTACATGCTGAAATTCTACAATTGAAAAAAGATCATCGTTGTATTCAATTACTAACCCGTTCCTGATATCAGCGGTTGTTGCCATAAGATTTTTATTATGAATAAAATAATTGGGGTGCAAAGTTAGAAATTATTTTGAATCCGGAGCTGCTTTTAAACCTATTTACCTGGAAAAATGGAGAGAAAAACAAATAGAAAAACAAATAGAAAAAGTGTCCAGACTTCAGGAGGCTTTTTGCGACTTGAAATCTTCTATAAATAATTTTTCTTTACAAAATACGGTTTCCTTTTGCTGTAAGTTGGAACAAACAATAATGATCCTGTTTTTTGTCATTTCGCTCACCAGCTGAAGATACCAGTTCATCCCGTTCTCATCAAGGTTCATTGCCGGCTCATCCAGAAGGATAACAGGAACATCACTGAACAAAGCGAGTAACAGTTTCACTCTTTGTTTCATCCCTGAAGAAAATAACCGGATTATTTTCCTGCCTGAATCTTTAAACCCGATCCTGTCAATAATACCGGGTATGGTATATCCCGGGACCAATAATTTAAAAGCGAAATGGAAATCCAGCATTTCCCGTAAGGTGAATTCCTCGATCAGTTCCTGGTAAGGAGCTACAATGGTAAGATGTTGAAAGATCTTCTCAACTGATATTTCCTGATCTTCATTGTAATAGTTTACCTTCCCGGATGAGGGATGGATGTTTCCGGCGATGACCTGAAGCAAGGTCGACTTCCCGGAGCCATTCCTTCCCAGGATTGCATAGGTATGATCTTGCTCGAAAGAATAGCTAAGATCCCGGAAGATCCATTCGGTGTTAAACTTTTTGCCGGTTCCGGTAAGGATAATTTTCACTAAGAAAACGCTGGTTTGGCATGAGTTACATGCCAGTGTAGTTTATTTTTCACGAATTTTGGAATAACCTTTCATGATCCCGCGACTGGAATTAGAGATAAATGAAAGGATCTCATCCCGTTCGGGTGTAGCCTCTACTTTGGCTTCAATGATCTCGACAGCTTGCGAGACATTATAGCTTTTTAAAAAGATGATCCTGTAAATTTCCTGGATTTTGTTGATGACTTCAGGAGGGAATCCTCTTCTACGCAATCCGATTGAATTCACCCCGACATATGAGAGGGGTTCTCTTGCTGCTTTTGCGTAAGGCGGAACGTCTTTACCGACACCTGCCCGGCCTGCAATAAATGCATGTTTTCCTATATGACAGAATTGAAGGACTGGAACCATTCCCCCGATAATGACCCAGTCATCTACGATAACATGACCGGATAACATTGCAGCATTTGACATAACGACATTATTTCCTACAACACAATCATGAGCAATATGCACATAAGCCATTAATAATGTGTTATCTCCAATGACTGTTTCATAACTGGCCTTGGTGCCTCGGTTGATCGTTACAAATTCACGGATGACAGTATTATTGCCTATTTTAACAATTGTATCTTCGCCGGCAAATTTAAGATCCTGTGGAATGGCACCGATCACGGCACCGGGGAAAATTTTACAGTTTTTACCGATGCGTGTTCCTTCCAGGATAGTCACATTGGATCCGATCCAGGTGCCCTCTTCAATTACCACATTTTTATCGATGCTGACAAAAGGTTCAATAACGACATTTGCAGCTATTTTTGCCTGAGGGTTGACATATGCCAGAGGTTGATTCATAAGCTTCTCTATTTTTTTTGTATTTGTGCCATCAGTTCAGCTTCCATTACGATTTTATTTCCCACGAAGGCCTGACCTTGCATGTGACAGATTCCATGCCTTATTGGATCGATCAGGATATTTTGGAAGATTATGGTATCTCCAGGAACCACCTTGTGCCGGAATTTTACATTCTCGATCCTGAGAAAATATGTGATATAATTTTCCGGGTCCGGAACAAAATTAAGTACAAAAATACCACCCGTCTGCGCCATGGCCTCTATCTGGAGAACGCCCGGCATTACGGGTTCATTTGGGAAATGGCCTATAAAAAAGGATTCATTCATTGTTACATTCTTCATCCCGACCACATGATGGTCGCTAAGCTCAAGTATCCGGTCAATCAGGAGGAAAGGCGGGCGATGCGGAAGTATCTTCTGGATCTGCATGATATCATAGACCGGCTTCGCGTTAAGATCGAAATGCGGAATTGTCGCTGCTCGTTGTTGTAATAAAAGCTGCTTTTTGATAAGTCTCACAAATTCGACATTTGAAGCATGGCCAGGCCGGCTGGCTATGATATGTGCCTTGAGCGGCGCCCCGACAAGGGTAAGGTCGCCAATCAGATCCAGCAATTTATGCCTGGCGGGTTCATTTGGGTACTTCAGTTTTAGGTTATTCAGGATACCTTCTTTCAGAACTGCGATACGTGGTTTATTGAAAATATGTGCAAGATGGTTCAGCTCTTTCTGCGAGATCACGCGGTTTACGAATATGATCGAGTTGTTCAGGTCACCCCCCTTGATCAGGTTATTATTGAGGAGAAATTCGAGTTCATGCAGAAAAACGAAAGTCCGGCAAGGGGCAAATTCCTCCCTGAATTGCCGGATATTAGTCAGAACGGCATTCTGGGAAGGCAACACCTGGGAATCATAATCGATCATTACCGAAATCTGCAACTCTTTTGACGGGATGGCCAGGAGCTGAACTTTCTTTACCGCATCTGTAAAAGTGACGTTGGAGTCAAGTTTAAAATATCTTTTAGAAGCCTTTTGCTCTGTGATACCTGCCTCCAGTATTTTTTCAACAAAGGTTTGAGAGCTGCCATCAAGGATTGGCGTCTCTGATTGATTTTGCTCCATCAATACATTATCGATCTCAAGTCCTGCCAGTGCTGCCAGCACATGTTCGATTGTATTTATCCGGATCCCCTTATACTCGATATTGGTTCCCCGTGAAGTGTCAACAACATGCTCCACGTCAGCTGGCACTGCGATGTCAGGATTCAGGTCCGTTCTCTTGAATTTATAACCGAAATTCTCAGGTGCAGGATGAAAACTCAGGGTCACTTCATTGCCAGTATGAAGTCCGGTTCCTGAAATACTTATGGAAGTCTTAATTGTCTTTTGTTTATCACTCATGATCTTTCATGGAATACGAAACTGTTACTCTTTCTTCAATAGTTTTTCAAGTTGATAGATTTTCTTGACCAGTTGGTCAAAATTTCGCCAGTGAACATACAAACGCCTGGTTTTAGGAGCTTCAAGAGCAGGGGTTCCGAGAAATGCATCCCCATCTTTTATGTCATGTTCTATACCCGATTGAGCGCCAATTTTCACATTGTCGCCAATGTTCAGATGTCCGATTATTCCTACCTGACCTGCAATCATACAGTTCTTCCCGATTTTGGTTGACCCGGAAATCCCAGTCTGTGCAGCGATGACAGTATTTTCACCTATTTCAACATTGTGTGCAATCTGAACCAGGTTATCGATTTTAACCCCGTTATGGATGAGAGTTGACCCCAGGGTTGCCCTGTCAATCGTAGTATTTGCCCCGATCTCAACATTATCTTGAATTACCACATTCCCTGCCTGGAGCACTTTTTTGTACTGGTTGTCTGTCTGTGGGGCAAACCCGAATCCATCTGCTCCTATCACAATGCCTGAATGAAGTGTGCAGTCATTGCCGATTGAACAATCATGATAGATTTTGACCCCTGAATAAATCTTTGTGTTATCTCCGACAGAAACATTATCACCGAGGAAGGTTTGAGGAAAGAGCTGAACATTATTGCCGAGAATGGCATTCTCGCCAACTACAACGAATTCTCCTATATAAACGTCTTTAGCGATCCTGGCGCTTTTAGGTATGTATGCATAAGGTGAAATTCCCTTTTTGTCAGCATGCAAATCTTGGAATATTTCAAGGAGCTTTGCAAAAGCTGTATAGGCATTTTCAACACGGATTAAAGTACCAGGGATGGATTGTGCAGGAATAAAATCTTCGTTAACGACTATGATTGAAGACTTTGTTGTATAAATATAGGGGGTGTAAAGCGGGTTGGCAAGGAAGGTTATGGTACCGGGAAGGCCCTCTTCAATTTTTGCGAGTCTGGATACAACTATCTCCGGATCCCCTTCAATTCTGCCATTCACTAACTCAGCGATCTGTAGTGCTGTAAACTCCATCAATGCTCTTTCTTATAGATAATTACATTTAGAATAAGGCGTGCAAGTTACCAATTAATTCCGAATCAGCGAGAAAATATTTTACTTGTCATCGGTCAGGTCACAAGGTTCTTTGGATAGCATAACAGGTACTTATTCACCGGTGTCGATAATACCGAAATATTCAGCTGATCAGATGCTTCGGAAATATCTATCAGTTCTTTGTTGCGGAATTGAATCCTGATCTTGTCATGCTTTGGATTATATGCATTATTTGTGAGGGTGCCTTCTACAAGAAAATATTCGATTTCTTCTTCACTTAGATGGAATTGTGCTGCCGTTTTATCTTTCAGGGAAGCGACATAGCCGGTGTCGAATGGTTCGTTCTGAATCTCGACTTTGTAAAGGTGCCTGTCAACCAAGCTCTTGCATAGCCAGGAGAGGACTGGATCCGAGTGCATCATCCAGACTTTGATGGCTGAAAGAATGTCATAATCATCCAGCCTTGCAAAATCTTCAATCCATTTTCGTTCTTCAAGGAAATTCTCGATCTTTACGTTGGAGTATAGAAATAAGTGAAGGACAGGAGAGCTGAATAAAGGAATGTCTTCCGATGCCAGTTCCTTGGCTCGCTTCAGGATATTTACAAGCATAAATTCTGCAGCAATGACGGTTTTATGGAGATAGACCTGCCAGTACATCAGCCGTCTGGAAATAATGAATTTCTCTATAGAATAAATGCCTTTCCCTTCAACCACCAGCTGATCATTCACAACCGTAAGCATCTTAATTATCCGGTCAGTATTGATGACCCCTTCTGCAACGCCTGTAAAAAAACTGTCACGTGAAAGATAATCGAGCCGGTCCATATCCAATTGACTTGAAACCAACTGGTGAAGGAATTTTTTCGGATGATCATTCCGGAATATCTTATTTGCCGTATCCAGTCGATGACCAAGGAACTCATTTAGTGCATCCATCATCATCAGGGAAAGATCTTCATGGGAAAGACCTTTAACCAGGGTCTGTTCCAGAGTGTGGGAGTATGGTCCATGACCAATATCATGCAGTAAGATGGCGCAAAGAACACCTTCTTCCTCATCTGAGGAGATGAATATGCCTTTGGACCTTAATACATCCAAGGCCTGCGTCATCAGGTGCATCGCTCCCAAAGCATGCTGATACCGTGTATGAACAGCTGAAGGATAGACATAATGAGTCAGTCCAAGCTGCAAAATCCTCCGCAACCGCTGAAACCAGGGATGCTCAATGATTTCGAAGACTAATTTATTCGGTATCGTGATCAGTCCGTAAACGGGATCGTTAATAATTTTTCGTTTATTGAGATGGTTGTTCATCACCGGATTCCTAGTAACTTTGTTAAAAGATGATAAAAATACTCACAGCGGACAATAAAAGCAATATTACGACATTTTATGCTATATGATATAAAAATAGAAAACCATGATAAAGACAAATATTTTATGGGTGGATGATGAGATAGATTTGTTGAAGCCACACATTCTTTTTTTAAAAGAAAAAGGGTATGGAGTTGATACCTCGAACAATGGTCAGGAGGCCGTGGATTATTTAAAGAAGAAAGATTATGACATTGTTTTTCTGGATGAGCAGATGCCTGGCTTGTCGGGGATTGAGACCCTGATGAAAATGAAGGCGGATTTTCCAAACCTTCCTGTCGTTATGATCACAAAGAGTGAAGAAGAAACCATCATGGAGGATGCAATCGGATCAAATATCTCGGATTATCTGATCAAACCCGTGAATCCAAATCAAATCCTTCTTTGCCTGAAAAAGAACCTGGAGACCAAAAAACTAGTTAGCGAGAAAACAACATTTCAGTATCAGCAGGAATTTCGCAATATCGGGATGGAGATTAATCCAAGATTGACCCATGAGGAATGGGGAGAGATATATAAAAAGATCATTTACTGGGAGTTGAAGTTAGAGAAATCAGAGGACGAAGGGATGAACCAGGTATTAAAAATGCAGAAAGATGAGGCGAATCATGCATTTTCGAAATTTTTTGAGAAGAACTACCTTAATTGGCTGAACAACAAAAATATTGATAAACCGGTACTATCGCATAACCTTATCAAAGAAAAGATTTTCCCTCTTCTGAACGATGACCGGCCTCTTTTCGTCATCCTGATCGATAATTTTCGTTATGATCAGTGGAAAGTTCTGCAAACTGTTCTTGAAGAATATTACCGGATCGAAAAAGATGAAATTTATTTCAGTATCCTTCCCACGGCAACGCAATATGCGAGGAATTCGATCTTTGCCGGTTTGCTTCCGACGGAGATTGAAAAGAAATACCCGAAATACTGGATGAATGAGGATGAGGAAGGAACAAAAAACAACTATGAGGGAGAATTGTTGGGAGAACTTCTGAAACGATATGGAAGGGATATACGATACTCTTATTACAAGGTACTTAACATGACCTATGGAAGGAAATTGGTTGAGTCATTGCCAAACCTGATGGTGAACAAATTGAATTTTATCGTTTACAATTTTGTCGATATGCTTTCACATGCCCGTACTGAGATGGAGATTATCAGGGAACTTGCAGATGATGAGAAAGCTTATCGTTCACTTACTATGCAGTGGTTCCAGCATTCCCCACTTTTGGATATTTTTAAATTCCTTGCAGAGAAGGACGTTAACGTGATGATCACAACTGATCATGGTTCTATCCGTGTAAGTAACCCGATAAAAATCCTGGGCGACAGGAATACCAATACAAACCTCCGTTATAAAACCGGAAAAGCATTAAAATTTGAGCACAACGAGGTTTTTGAAATCAAGAATCCGGCAGACGCCTTCCTTCCAAGGATGAATGTGAGCTCGAATTATGTTTTCTGCAGGAATGACGATTTCTTTGCATACCCCAATAACTACAATTATTACGTAAATTATTATAAAAGTACTTTTCAGCATGGGGGAATTTCAATTGAAGAGGTAATGATTCCCTGCGTAGTCATGAAGCGAAAACAATAATTTTATCTTTATACAGATTTGGTCCTGACAGTCACCGACATATCTGGCCTTCTTCCTGCAGCGGAGAAGTTATTAGCAACATATCCTGACCGGCGTGTTTTCGCGTTTTACGGCAGGATGGGTGCCGGAAAAACGACTTTTATCAAGGTGATTGCATCTGTCTTGGGAGCTGCGGATGTGGTTCAAAGTCCTTCCTTTGCCATTATCAACGAATACAAGACTTCAAAAGCAGAATCCATTTTTCATTTTGATTTTTTCAGGATTAGAAAGCCGGGGGAGGTTTTTGACATTGGCTATGAGGATTATATTTATTCGGGTGCTTACTGTTTCATCGAATGGCCGGAATTGGTGGAGGGATTATTACCCGGTGACGTGGTGAAGGTAAAGATCATGGGAGAAGATCAAAGGCAGATTGAATTTTAGCTGACAAGCGCTCCTGTTATTTCGTATCTTCGTGTAAAATTTTGAGATCATGGAGGAACAGAAATCAAAATATAGTGAATTTCTCATGCCACAGGAAGAGATGCTGGAGGTTGGCAGGCAAAAAAGCAAACTCACAATAGGGGTTCCTAAAGAAAACAGCTCCCTAGAAAATCGTGTTGTACTCGTTCCCGATGGAGTTGGTTTATTGACAAAACACGGTCACCAGGTAATCGTTGAAGCAGAGGCTGGCGTTTCCGCGCATTTTACCGATCATGAATACAGTGAAGCAGGAGGACAAATCGTTTATTCGGCCGAAGAGGTATACAAATCCGACCTGATCCTGAAAGTTGCACCCTTGACTTCAACTGAGCTGGAGTTTCTGAAGC